>ENA-OSEO01000708-OSEO01000708.1-sediment-metagenome-genome-assembly--contig:-NODE-708-length-78236-cov-4.628130_pt1 | contig 78236 bp, 67 predicted proteins | sample MGYA00237883_ERZ534232 | MGnify/ENA metagenome assembly ERZ534232
ATGGCGAAGGCCGCCAAAGAGGACATAGAGGCCCGGGCGGAGGTCGCCGATGCTTCCATCACCGCCATTGCCGAGCGTGAAGCCGCCCACAGCCAAGCCAGGGCCGCGGCTCACCCGGCCAACCAGCCGGGCTGGAAAGCCTTCAAGCGGATCCCCCAGGACCTTGGCCCGGAGGACCCGGGCTGGAAGCCCTTCAAGAAAAAGGCGGACGCCGTGACCTAAGACCTCCAAAGCCTTGCGCGCCGCCCCCCCGGCGAGTAAGGGTCGCCCCTCCACCTCTCAAAGCCGGGTGGAGGGGCTTTTTTGTGGATATTACCACTATTCGTGATAAGGCAAATCGCGACCTAACACTATTAGAAGTAATTGAAATTATTATATAAAAATCTTGACAGGCTTAGGGGGAAGGGCTAGGGTGGAGAAAATTAATTGGAGGAAAGCCGATGAGCAAAACGGACCTTCCCATGATGGACCCTGGCCACCAAGACCGCTATGAGTCATTGGAAAGCGTGATTGAGCGGTGGTGTGCCGTTCTGGCCGGCGCTGAGCTCGCTCTAGAGTGGGCGGCTACGCAACTTGAACGGCTCACCCCACGAGACAACAAGCCTTGGGAGCTTTATACCCTGGCCGCAGCGGCGCGGAAAACCCATGCGGAGGCGAACTGTGCCGCGATGTGCGTCCCTCCTGGCCTCGTGGTGGATACATTCACCGGCTTTGAGCTGGCTTGGGATCCTGCCGGGGCTGCCGCCACTGATTAAACTGCGGTGACCCCGGCCCGCCCCGCCCCCGCCCCCCAAGATGAAGGAGGAGGACCTGGGCGTCCAGGCCGCTCCTCCGGAGCAGAGCGCGGGGGTTTCCTACACCAGCCCGCTCACCAGACCCGCGCCCGCCAACAAGGACTCGGCCAAGCAGCGGCCCCGCTGAGGCGGGCAAGGGCTGAAACCGGCTGAAAACTCCAGGAGCCTGGCCGGTCCGGCCGGCCGGGAGGTCAGGGGCGGACTGGCCCGGCCAGGCCCGGGGAGCCGGGCGGGGCCGCCTTGTCCGGGGGACCCTCCTCCCCTCCGCCCCGCCGGCGCCCCTTGTCCACCACCGCCCCGGCCACAAGGTCGAAAAGGGGCGAGTAGTGAGCCGAGGACCGGCCCCGCAGTTTTGTCTCCGAGGTGACCACGACCACCAGGTCCAGGTCCGGGACAACCACGATGAACTGGCCGCCGTGACCCCAGGCCCTGAAGGAGGGACAGCCGCCCACCGGGCGGACCCACCACTGATAGCCGTAGTCGTAGTGCTCTCCGGCCCTGACCCGGGCCTGGGTGGAAGTCCTGACCCACTCGGCGGGAACGATCCGCCGGCCCTCCCAGAGGCCCTGGTTGAGGTAGAGGAAGCCGAACTTGGCCATCTGCCGGGGGGTCAGGTGGAGGCCGCCGTGACCGTTGTAATAGCCCTGGACGTCCTGGGACCAGAGCTCCGCCTTGAGGCCCAGGGGATTGAACAGGTGCTCCTTGGCCAGATCAAGGAGCCGGCGGCCCGTCTGCCTGGTCAGGATTATGGCCAGCAGGTCCGAGAGCGGATTCGAATAGGCGAAGACCTGGCCCGGAGGGTGGACCAGGGGCAGGTCAAGGGTGAACCTGACCCGATCCGGGGCCAAGTACCACTGCCTGGACAGAAGGCGGTCCCTGACCCGGACGGGCTGCAGCCCGGCGGTCATGGTCAGCAGGTGCTCCAGGTTTATGGCCCTCTTGCCCGGCTCGATCCCCGGCTTGAAGTACTCGGGGAAGAACCGCGGCAGGGTGGCTTTCAGGTCGGGCAGGAATCCCTGGCCCCGGGCGATGCCCACCAGGGCCGAGGTCAGGCTCTTGGTGACCGAGTGGATCGTCTCCGCCCGGTCGGGCATGGCCTGGGCGTAGTAGTTTTCAAAAACCAGACAGCCGTTGCGGATGACCAACAAGCTGCGGATCTCCAGTTTTTTCTCGATGATGAAGGGGATCACCTTCAGGAGCCGCCCCGTGTCCATGCCCTGGGCCTCCGGGGTGGATATCCGCCAGCCCTGGGTGGGCCAGTAGTCCCTTTCCGGCGGGGCCGAGGCCCCGGCCGGCCCGGCGGCCCAGAAGCAGAGCAGGGCCAGGAGCCAGGCCGCCAGAACCGGTTGGGCTGGAAACCGTCTCCCGCGCATCGGTCCGTCCTTTTAAGGTTGAGCCCCGAGCATACCCGGCCCTGGAGCCTCAGGTCAACCGGGCCCCGGGCTGCCCGGCCGGGAGAATCAGGCCTCTTCGATGGCCCCGGCCTTTTCATCCGGCCGCCCCTGGCGTAAAATGGTCGGATCTGGCCGTGCCGCAACCCCGACCGATTTCCACGGAGGCGCCGTGTCCATCCTCTTTAAGCCCAGCTCCCTCAAGGGCCTCGAACTGGCCAACCGCTTCGTCCGCTCGGCCACCTGGGCCGGCCTGGCCGGACCGGACGGCTCCTGCACGGAAGGCGAGATCAGGATCATGGCCCGCCTGGCCCGGAGCCGGATCGGCCTGCTCATCACCGGCCACACCTACGTAAGCCCCGAAGGCCAGGCCCACCCGGGCCAGCTGGGAATTTACAAGGACGAACTGATCCCCGGCCTGAAGCGTCTGACCGAAGCGGTCCACCAGGCCGGGGGCAAGGTCCTCTGCCAGATCAGCCACGCCGGCCTCTGGGCCGACGCCGCCCTGACCGGCCTGGAGCCCCTGGCCCCCACGGCCGGCCCCCCGGACGAGCTGCCCTACGCCCGGCCACCCCGGGGCCGGCCCCCCAGGCAGATGGGCCGGGCCGACATCGAGCGCCTTGTCGAGGCCTTCGGCCGGGCGGCCGAGCGGGTCCAGGCGGCCGGCTTCGACGGCCTGGAGCTCCACGGCGCCCACGGCTACCTGCTCAACCAGTTCTTCTCGCCGGCCTTCAACCACCGCCGGGACGAATACGGCGGCGCCGTGGACAACCGGGCCAGGCTGGGCGTGGAGGTCGTCCGGCGAATCCGGCGAGGGGTCGGGCCGGACTTCCCGATCCTGATCAAATTAGGCTGCCAGGACTTCCTGCCTGGCGGCCAGACTCTCGAGGACTCCATCCAGATCGCCGCCCGGCTCAAGGAGGCCGGCCTGGACGCCCTGGAGCTGAGCGGCGGCACCGGGGCCTCGGGCCGGCTCGGTTCGGGCCGCCTGGGAATAAACTCGCCCGAAAAGGAGGCCTATTTCCGGGAAGAGGCCCGGGCCTTCAGGGCCAGGCTGGACCTGCCCTTAATCCTGGTCGGGGGCATCCGCTCCTTTGAGGTGGCCGAAAGCCTGGTCCTCGACGGCACGGCCGACTACCTGTCCATGTGCCGGCCCTTCATCCGGGAGCCGGAGCTGATCAAGCGCTGGCAGGAGGGCGACCGCTGCCCGGCCACCTGCCTCTCGGACAGCAAGTGCTTCGACCCGGTCTGGGCCCAGCGGGGCCTCTACTGCGTGGTCGACCAGAGGCAGGCCCAGAAAAAAGATCGCGCCTCGTGAAGGACGCCCGCCCACCAGATCAGAGGTGGAGGCGGAGCGGTCCGACAAGGGATTTCTCGCCAGGCCCGCGACCGGATAAAAAACTGAACCTTTTTGTGGGCCGATGACCATATTTCTCGATAAGCACACTTTGTGGGCATTTTTCGCTTGACAACCCCAATATATTGGGCCTACCTTTATCCTTAGCCCCCTGGGTTAGCAATCAAGTCGGTCACTGGAGGCACAATGCACCTCGTTGAGAATCGGACAGCACCCCCCTTTGGCGGCGAGAGCACGGACATGGCCCTCTTTGTCCGAACCTCCAGCGAGGTCCTGGCCAACTGGGACCGCCGGGCCATCGTCGAAGCCCTGATCCGCGAGACCTTCGTCGACCAGGACACGGCCGAGCAGGTCGCCCTGGAAGTCGAGGACATCATCCGCCAGGGCAATGTCAGGGTGGTCACCGCGCCGCTGATCCGCGAGCTGGTCGACGCCAAGCTCATCGAGCGGGGGTTGGAGGAGGCCCGCCGGATGCACACCCGGCTGGGCGTGCCCCTCTACGACGTCGAGCAGATGCTGACCGTGCCCAACAAGGAAAACGCCAATGTGCCCCACGGCCCCGAGGCGACCAATCTGACCCTGGCCGAGTCGATCAAGAAGGAGTACGCCCTCCTCAACGTCTTCAGCCAGGAGATCGCCGACGCCCACATGGCCGGCGACATCCACCTCCACGACCTGGGCTTCATCGACCGGCCCTATTGCTCGGGCCAGTCCCTGGAGTACATCAAGAAGTTCGGCCTGTCCCTGCCCAACGCCCTGGCCATCGCCAAGCCGGCCAAACACGCCGAGGTCCTCCTGGCCCACATGGTCAAGTTCGCCGCGGCCCTCCAGTCCAACTTCGCCGGGGCCATCGGCTGGGACGCGGTCAACATCTTCTTCGCCCCCTATCTGGAGGAGCTGAACGACTACCAGATCAAGCAGCTGGCCCAGATGATGATCTTCGAGTTCTCCCAGCAGGCCGTGGCCCGGGGCGGCCAGGCCATTTTCACCGACATCAACCTCTACTGGGAGATCCCCAGGCACTTCGAGGACGTGCCGGCCATCGGCCCCGGCGGCCGCTACACCGGCAAGACCTACGCCGATTACGCCGAGCTGAGCCAGAAGTTCGTTTGGAAGCTCTTCGACGTCTTCCTGGAGGGCGACGCCTCGGGCCGGCCCTTCTTCTTCCCCAAGCCCCTGGTCCACATCACCGAGAAGTTCTTCCAGACGCCGGGCCACCGGGACTTCCTCAACCACATCTGCCGGGTGGCCTCGGAGAAGGGCAACACCTACTTCGTCTTCGACCGCGGCTCCACGGCCAAGATCTCCGAGTGCTGCCGCCTCAGCTTCAAGCTGGAGCAGCGCGACCTGGACGACGCCAAGACGCCCTGGAAGATGCGTTACTCGGCCCTGCAGAACGTGACCGTGAACCTGCCCCGCCTGGCCTACAAGGCCAACGGCGACGACACCAAGCTCTTCCAGCTCATCGCCCACTACCTGGAGCTGGCCGCCAGGGCCCACGTCCAGAAGCGGGACTTCCTCAAGAAGCTCCTCGACCACGGCAAGATCGGCCCCCTGGCCCTCCTGAACATGGACCCGGACGGCGAGCCCTACCTGAGGCTCAACCGCTGCACCTTCCTCCTGGGCATGGTCGGCCTCAACGAGCTGGTTGAGTACCACACCGGCCAGGAGCTGCACCAGTCCGAGGAAGCCCTCATGTTCGGGCTGCGGGTCATCGCCCACATGAAGCTGATGGCCGACAAGCTCAGCCAGCGCCACGGGCTCAAGCTGGTCCTGGAGCAGACTCCGGCCGAATCGACCGCCTACCGCTTCGCCAAGCTGGACGCCAAGACCTACCCCCAGTCCCTCAAGGTCCTCAAGGGCGACCTGGACCGGGCCGAGATCTACTACACCAACTCGACCCTCTTCAACGTCGGCGCGGCCCTCAACCCCATCCTCCGGGTCAAGAGCGAGGGCCTCTTCCACCCGCTCATCGAGGCCGGCTCCATCACCCACGTCTGGCTGGGCGAGTCCCAGCCCTCGGCCGAGTCGCTGGCCAACTTCGTCATCAAGACCTTCAAGAACTCCAAGAACGACCAGATCGCCTTCTCGCCCGAGTTCACCACCTGCCTCGCCTGCAACCGGACCGTCCGCGGCCTGCACAATAGCTGCCCCTACTGCGGTTCGGAAAAGGTCGAGGGCATCACCCGGATAACCGGCTACTTCACCAAGCTGAGCTCCTGGAACAAGGGCAAACTGGGCGAGCTGAAGGATCGTTACCGCAACCGCCCCTACTTCGACAGCCACGAGGGACTCGATCTGATGTCGGCTTCGGCCTGATTTCGCGGAGGGATTGAGATGCTGCTCTTCACCAAGCCCGAGTGCTCCAAGTGCCACGACGTCAAGCGCCTCTTCGATCTGGGCCACTTGGGCGTCAGGGAAGAGATCCTGGGCCCCGACAATCCCGAGGCCCTGGCCGAGCTGGCCTTTTACGAGTGCGTCGAGCTGGCCGAGCGGGAGCTGCCCATCCTGGTCACTGCCGAGCGGCAGGTCTTCTCCGGCGTCATCCCCATCAAGAAGTTCCTGAGAAGCTTCTCGGGGACAGAGGCTTGATGGGGCCCTGGTAGGTAGGTGTTGGCTCTCACGAAAGACCCCCTTTCTCCAGCCTCCTTTGCGGGCTGGCCCGGCGGTTGCCAGCCTAGACCGGACCAGCCCCAAAGGAGCAGCCCCCGTCTCGCCCCCGCCTCGCCCGATCGACCCGAGCCCGCCTGCTGAGGGCGATGGTGAACGTCAAGGGTCTGATCGAAACATCTTTTCTGGACTGGCCCGGCCAGGTGGCCGCGGTTGTCTTCCTGGGCGGCTGCAACCTGCGCTGCCCCTTCTGCCACAACCGGGAGCTGGTCCTAGAGCATCAGCGCCTGCCCGGCCGGACCATCGAGGCGGTCCTCGACTCCCTGGAGGACTGTCGCGACTGGCTGGACGGCCTGGTCGTGAGCGGCGGCGAGCCGACCCTGGCCCCGGACCTGGCCGAGATGTGCCGGATAATCAGGGCCAGGGGTCTGGCCGTCAAGCTGGACACCAACGGCACCCGGCCCCGGGTCCTCGAGGAGCTCATCTCGGCCGGCCTGATCCAGGCCGCGGCCATGGACCACAAGGCCCCCCTGGCCCAACCGGACCTGCACCGCCAGATGACCGGCCTCACTGCCGACCTGGGGGCCATCCGGGCCTCCCTGAACCTGCTCCTGGCCGGGCCAATCGAGGCCCACTTTCGGACCACCGTGGTCCCCGGCCTCCTGGGCGAGGCCGAGCTGAAGCTCATGGCCCAGGAGCTCAGGGGGGCTCAAGTGTGGCGGCTCAACGCCTTCCGGCCCCAGAACTGCCTGGACCCCGAGTTCTGCCGGATCAAGCCCCTGGAAAAGGCCGAGATGGACCGCCTCCAGGGGCTGGCCGAGGGCTGGATCAGGGAATAGCCGCGGGTCTCTCGGGCGTTACCGGCCCTAGATCTTCCAGACCACCTCACCACCGACGATGGTCATTACCGCCCGGCCCTGGACCTGGCGGCCGGCAAAGGGCGTGTTGCGGGACTTGGACAGGAAGGTCCCGGGGTCGATGACGTACTTGACCTCGGGGTCGATCAGGGTCACGTCGGCCGCGGCGCCCGGTTTGAGGCTGCCGCCCCGGAGCCCCAGGACCTTGGCCGGATTCAGGGACATGACCTCGACCAGCCGGCTCGGGCTCAGGACCCCCTCCCGGACCAGCTCCAGGCTGAGGGCCAGGGAGGTCTCCAGGCCGATGATCCCGCAGGCGGCCGACTCGAACTCGATCTCCTTCTCCAGCTCCGACTGGGGGGCGTGGTCGGTGGCGATGCAGTCCAGGCTGCCGTCCTTGAGCCCGGCCCTGATGGCGGCCACGTCCTCGGCCGTGCGCAGGGGCGGATTCATCTTGGCCTCGGTCCGGTAGCCCCGGACGGCCTCCTCGGTCAGGCTGAAGTAGTGGGGCGCCGTCTCGGCCGTGACCGGCAGGCCCTCGGCCTTGGCCCGGCGGATCAGCTCGACCGCCCCGGCCGTGGAGATGTGGGCCAGGTGGATGGGCTGGCCGGTCAGGCGGGCCACGGCGATGTCCCTGAAGACGGCGATCTCCTCGGCCGCGGCCGGGCTGCCCCTGAGACCCAGGCCGGTGGAGACCACGCCCTCGTTGAGCTGGCCGCCGTGGGTCAGGGTGGTCTCCTCGGGGTGGTCGATGACCTTCAGCCCAAAGGTTGAGGCGTACTCCATGACCCGGCGGAGCATGCCCGCGGGCCGGATGGGGTTGCCGTCGTCGCTGACGCCGACGACCTTGAGCCGGGCCAGCTCGCCGTACTCGTTGAGCTCCCTGCCCTCCAGGTTCCTGGTCGCCGCGGCGATGACCGCCACCCTGACCAGGCCCTCGGTCTCAGCCGTCTCCATGATGAACCGGCTGACCGAGGCGTTGTCGTTGACCGGCGAGGTGTTGGGCATGCAGGCCACCTGGGTGAAGCCGCCGGCCGCGGCGGCCCGGGTGCCCGAGGCGATGTCCTCCTTGTACTCGTGGCCGGGCTGGCGCAGGTGGACGTGCGGGTCGATCAGGCCGGGCGTGACCCAGAGCCCCTCGGCCTCGATGACCTCGGCCTCCCCGGGCGGGGCCTGGCCGGGTTCGAGGATCGCCTCCACCCGAGGGCCGTCCAGGAGCAGGGAGCCCTGGGCGTCCAGGCCCTGGCTGGGGTCGATGATCCGGCCGCCCCTGATCAGCCGCCTCACCGGATCACCCCCTTGGTCCCGGCCAGGACCAGCAGGAGCAAGGCCATGCGCACGGCCAGGCCGTTGGTGACCTGCTCCAGGATGACCGACTCGACCGCCTCGGCCAGCTCGGGCGAGAGCTCGACCCCCCAGTTGACCGGTCCGGGGTGCATGAGCAGAACGTCGGGCTGGGCCAGCTTGAGGCGGGCCCGGTTGAGGCCGAAGCAGATGGCGTACTCGCGCTCGCTGGGCAGGACGGCCTCGCCCAGGCGTTCGCGCTGGACTCTGAGGGCCATGACCACGTCGGCCCCCTCCAGGGCCTCCTCCAGGCGGCCGGCCCTGCGGCAGCCCAGGGACTCGATCCGGGGCGGAATAAGGGTCGCCGGGCCGAAGACGGTCACCTCGGCGCCCAAGCGGGAGAAGCCGATGATGTTGGACCGGGCCACCCGGGAGTGGCTCAGGTCGCCGATGATGGACAGCTTGAGCCCCTTGAGGCGGCCCTTCTTCTGCCTGACCGTGAGCAGGTCCAGCAGGGCCTGGCTGGGGTGCTCGTGGGCCCCGTCGCCGGCGTTGAGGACCGAGGCCTCGACGTAGCGGGAGATCAGGTGGGGCGCGCCCGAGGCCCAGTGGCGGATGACGATCACGTCCGGCTTGAGGGCCTGGAGGTTGCGGGCCGTGTCGATCAGGCTCTCGCCCTTGGTCATGGACGAGGTCGAGGGCGAGACGGCGAAGGTGTCGGCCGAGAGGCGCTTGGCCGCCATCTCAAAGGAGACCCGCGTCCGGGTCGAGGGCTCGACGAAGAGGAGGATGACGCTCTTGCCGCGCAGGGTCGGGACCTTCTTGATCTCCCGCTGGGAGATCTCCTGGAGCGAGTCGGCCACATCGAGCACGTGATCGATCTCCTCGGGGCTCAACTCGGCCAGACCCAGAATGTGGCGGCGCTTGAAGTCCACGGCCTACCCGGCGTCCAAAAAAAACCCCTTGCCTTGAAGCAAGGGGCAACTTCGGCCAGAGCAAAGACTAGTCCCGCGCATCAGGTTCCCTTATACCACTCTCCTCGAAGCGGGGTCAAGCCTAGTCAACGATGGTCAGCAGCCTCGACCAGCGCACGCCGAAGCCTTTGTTGTCCCAGGACCAATAGATGATGAAGGCCTTGCCCTTGACCTTGCTCTGATCGACGAAGCCCCAGAACCGGGAGTCGTAGCTCTCGTCCCGGTTGTCGCCCATGACGAAGAGCTTACCCGGCGGCACGATCAGCGGGCCCAGGTTGTCGCGGGTCTGGACGTTGGCCGGCAGAATGACCTGGTCGGTGAAGCGGGCGTAAGGCTCCTCCATAGCCTGGCCGTTGACCAGGACCCGCTTGTTGACTATCTGGATGGTGTCGCCGCCCACGCCGATGACCCGCTTGATGAAGTCCTTGGACGGGTCCACCGGGTACTCGAAGACGATGATGTCGCCCCGCTTGGGCCCCTTGCCCTGGACGATGAACTTGTCGGTCAGGGGGACCTTGAGGCCGTAGACGAACTTGTTGACCAGGATGTGGTCGCCGATCTGAAGGGTTTGGAGCATCGAGCCCGAGGGGATCTTGAAGGCCTGGACCACGAAGCTGCGGATGAACAGGGCCAGGATGACGGCCAGGATGATGGCCTGGGCGTACTCCCAGACGACCTGCTTGCGGCTCTTGGCCGCGTCCTGAGTCTTGAGTCTGACCGTGTTCAACATTACCGGCCACCTTATTCTCTAGACCGCCGGATGTCAACCGAGATGGGCCATCCAAGACTGGCTCAACAGGAGCCGCAGCCGTCGTCCCAGGCGCAGCCGGGCCAGTCGGAGGCCTCCAGGCCCGGCGAGAGGACCTGGTCGGGCCGGCTGAGGTGGCGGTAGAGGGTCAGGCCCTTGAGGCCCAGCTCAAAGGCGGTCCTGAACGCCTCGGCCACGTCGCTCGGGGTCGCCTCCTCGGCCAGGTTGACGGTCTTGGAGACGGCGTTATCGGTGTGCCTCTGGAAGGCGGCCTGGATCTTGAGGTGCCAGGACCAGTCGACCTCGTGGGCGGTGACGAACAGGCGCCTCACCTCCTCCGGCACCCCGGGCACCCGGCCGGCCCGCCCCTGGCGGGCCACCTCTTGGATGATCTCGGGCCGGTCGGCACCGGCCTTTTTGAGAGCGGCCAGGAAGGCAGGTTGAATCTGGCTCGAGTGCTGGCCCTCGAGGACCCGCCGCTGGAGAGCCAGGGCGAAGAGGGGCTCGATCCCTGAGGAGACGCCGGCGATGAGGCTCAGGGTCCCGGTCGGGGCGATGGTCGTCTGAGTGGCGTTGCGCATGGCCGGCCAGCGGCCCTCGTAGACCGAGCCCCTGAAGTTGGGAAAGCTGCCCCGCTCCAGGCCCAGCTCGACCGAGGCCCGCCTGGCCCGCTCCCGGATGAAGCCCATGATCTCCTCGGCCACCTCCACGGCCGCCTCGCTGGTGTAGGGCACCCCGAGAGTGATGAGGAGGTCGGCGAAGCCCATCACTCCCAGGCCGATCTTGCGGTTGGACAGGGTCATTCGCCGGATGCGCGGCAGAGGGTAGCGGTTGACGCTGATGACGTTGTCCAGGAAGCGGACCGCCTGGTCCACGATCAGGCCCAGGCGGCTCCAGTCGACGCCGTCCGGCTCGGCCGCGGCGGCCAGGTTGATCGAGCCCAGGTTGCAGGACTCGTAGGCCAGGAGCGGCTGCTCGCCGCAGGGGTTGGTCGCCTCGATGGCCCCCAGGAGTGGGGTGGGGTTGCCCTGGTTGATGCGGTCGATGAACACGGCCCCCGGCTCGCCGCAGGCGTGGGCCGCGGCGACAAGTTCGTCGAAGACGGCCCGGGCGGCCAGCCGGCCGACCGCCCGGCCGTGGCGAGGGTTGATCAGGGTCACCTCCCCGTCCCTGTCCAGGGCGGCCATGAAGTCATCGGGAACGATGACCGAGAGGTTGAAGTTGCTCAGACCCGGCCTCAGCTTGGCCCGGATGAACTCGAGGATGTCGGGGTGGCTGACCCTGAGCAGGCCCATGTTGGCCCCACGCCTGGTCCCGCCCTGCTTGATGGTGTCGGTGGCCAGGTCGTAGATCCTCAGAAACGACAGCGGCCCCGAGGAGACGCCGTGGGTCGAGGCGACCACATCCCCGGCCGGCCGGATGTTGGAGAAGTTGAAGCCGGTCCCGCCGCCAGATTTCTGGATCAGGGCGGCCTGCCTGAGGCTGCCGAAGATGGACTGGATCGAGTCGGCCACGGGCAGGACGAAGCAGGCCGAGAGCTGGCCCAGCCGCCGGCCGGCGTTCATCAGGGTCGGCGAGTTGGGCAGAAAGGCCAGGGAGGCCATGAGCTCGTGGAAGCGCTCGGCCCAGGCCTGGGCCGTCTTTCGGGAGCCGAACTCCAGCTCGGCTCGGGCGACCCGGTCGGCCACCCGCCGGAACATGCCGGCCGGGTCCTCCCTGGGCTGGCCCTGGGCGTCCTTGACCAGGTAGCGGGCCCGGAGGACCTCCTGGGCGATGGGGCTCAGGACCGGCTCCACTGGCCCCTAGCTCCGCCGGACCTCGGCCAGCCTGGCCTCGGTCAGGCCCTCCAGGCCGAGGAGGATGACCTTGCGGGCCAGGCCGCTGGAGAAGCCGCCCAGGCCGGTGCTGGAGACGACCCGGTGGCAGGGGATGACGATGGGCACCGGGTTGGCCCCCACGGCCTGGCCCACCGCCCGGGCCGCCTTGGGGCGGCCGGCCAGCCGGGCCAGCCGGCCGTAGGTCACGGCCTGGCCGAAGGGTACGGCCCGGAGGGCCTGCCAGACGTCCCTCTGGAAGGGCGTGCCCCTGGCCTCCAGAGGCAGGTCGAACTCCCGGCGGCGGCCGGCCAGGTACTCGTCTATCTGGCTCGTCGCCCGCCGGAGAACCGGGTTGAGCTCCTCCTTGAGCTTAAAGCCGGACCGGCCGGCCGCCTCTCGGCCAGCCTTGGCCGGCTCGAGCCCGCTGAGGGAGAGCCTGACCAGGGCCTTGTCGGTGGCCATAGCCAGCAGGGGCCCCAGATCTGTGGTCCAGGTGTGGTGAAAGAGAATCATTGACCGCCCCCTGGGGGCAACCCCGGCGCGACCGGCAGGAGCTGGGGCCGCGTCAGCCGGAGCCGGCCCGACTGAGCCTATCTTGTGCCTCGGCCTCAAGAGCTAACATCATACCAGAGCATCGGGGCTTTGGCAATTGGCCCCGGCCTGTTTCGGCCGGCCGGGCCGGGCGGGAGGCGAGGCGGTCAGAGCCTCAGGTCTTCGACCATCTCCTGGTGGATCAGCCCGTTGGAGGCCAGGATCTGGCTGCCGATCAGATCGAAGGGGCCGCCGTCCAGGGCGCTCACCTGGCCGCCGGCCTCCCGGACCAGGAGCACCCCGGCGGCCATGTCCCAGGGCTTGAGGCCGTCCTCCCAGAAGGCGTCCAGGCGGCCGCAGGCCACGTAGGCCAGGTCCAGGGCGGCCGAGCCCAGGCGCCTGACCCCCTGGCTCCCGATGAGCATCCGCTCCAGCCGGGCGGTGATCTCGGCCAGGCTGTCCTCCAGGTTGTAAGGGAAGCCGGTCACCAGGAGGGAATCGGCCAGGCTGTCCACCCTGGAGACCGAGATCCTCTCCCGGCCCAGCCAGGTGCCCTGGCCCGAGCCGGCCCAGAAGAGCTCGTCGCGCTCCGGGTCGAAGATGACCCCGGCCTGGAGCTGCCCGTCCCGGCTCAGGGCGATGGAGACGCAGTAGGCTGGCAGGCCGTGAACGTAGTTGGTCGTGCCATCCAGGGGGTCGACGATCCAGACCCGGCCGCTCAGGTCCGGCCGGGAGGCCTCCTCCTCGGCCCAGATCCTGTCCCCGGGGAAGGCCCGTTGGAGGCGGCCGATGATCTCGGCCTGGGCGGCCAGGTCCAGCTCGGTGACCAGGTCGCGCCGGCCCTTGTGCTCGACGTTGCTGGCCCGCCCCAGACGGTCCTTGAGAAGACGGCCGGCCGCCCGGGCGGCTGACCTGGCCGCCTCAAGCTCGGCCTCAAGACCTGGCGGATTCAATTGATGAACACCGAGCGGTAGCGCCTCATGTCGGAGAGGGCCTGGCCCGCGCCCAGGGCGACGCACTGGAGGGGATCGGCGGCGACCACCACCGGGAGCTGGGTCCGCCGGTGGATGAGCTGGTCCAGGCCCCGGAGCAGGGCCCCGCCGCCGGCCAGGGTGATGCCGCTGTCGGCAATGTCGGCGGCCATCTCGGGCGGCACCTTTTCCAAGGCCCGGATGGTCGAATCCTCAATGGCCTGGATCGGCTCGCGCATGGCCTCCCGGATCTCGGCGTCGGTCAGGGTGATCTGCTTGGGCACGCCGTTGACTATGTCCCGGCCGGCCGCGGTGGTGGACATGGCCGAGGTCTGCTCCACGGCCGAGCCGATGCGCCACTTGACCTGCTCGGCCGAGTTCTCGCCGATCAGGACCTGGTATTCGGAGCGGACGTAGCGGATGATGGCCTCGTTCATCTCGTCGCCGGCGACGCGGATGGACTCCTTGTAGGCCGTGGCCGAGAGGGAGATGATGGCCGTCTCGGTGGTCCCGCCGCCGATGTCAACGACCATGCAGGCTCTGGGCTGCTCGATCTCCAGGCCGGCGCCGATGGCCGCGGCCATGGGCTCCTCGATGAGGTAGATGTCCCTGGCACCGGCCTGCTCGGCCGACTCGATCACCGCCCGCTTCTCCACCTGGGTGATGCCCGTGGGCACTCCGACCACCAGCCTGGGCCTGAAAAACCTGGAGGCGGCCTGGACCCGGGCCAGGAAGTAGTGGATCATGGTCCGGGTCATGTCGAAATCGGCGATGACCCCGTCCTTGAGAGGCCTGATGGCCTGGATCCGCTCCGGAGTCCGGCCCATGAATTCCTTGGCCTCCTGGCCGACGGCCACCATCCGGCCGGTCTCGCGGTTGATGGCCACCACCGAGGGCTCGTTGAGGACCACGCCCTGCCCCTTGATATAGATGAGGGTGTTGGCCGTACCCAGGTCCATGGCCATGTCCTTGGCAAAAAGGCCAAGCACCTTGCTCAGGAACATCCGCCTCCTCCTCAGGCCGCCAGGGCCCCCAGGGCCGCGGCGGCCCACTGTCCGGTCATGGTCAAGACGTGGACCTCATCGGAGTTCCACTCTCTGGCCCCGTAGGCGGCCAGTCCCAGGACGGCGATGGTCGCTCCCCACAGGTTCAAGGGCAGGCCAATGAAGGCCTGGAAGCCTTTGACCGGATCATCCGGCGCAAAGATGTACGACTTCTGGCCGTTGGTCTGGACTCGCTTGAGGACCAAGGGCCGTTTCTTGCGGTAAACCCACCCCACCAGGCCGGAGTCCAGGGCGTAGGACGTGCCCTCGAAGTTCGGCTCGGCCAGGCCGTCGGCGGCGTCGACCCGGTAGCGGGTCCGCTGGGCGTTGGGGGTGGTGAAAAAGGCCAGGTCGGTCCGGCTGAAGCGCTTGAGTTCCTCCAGCAGGCTGCTGATGAAGCGGCCCGGAGTGTCCAGGTCCCGGACCGCCCGGTCGACCTCGTAGAACAGCCGGAGCATCCTGGCGTAGCCCTTCTCCAGCTGGCGCACCCGGCGGGCGCTGAGGACGTGGAGAAAAAGCTGGGCGAAGCCGGCCAGGAGCTTCTGGTCCTTGTCGGTGAAGACATAGCTGTGCTTGGAGTCGACGCAGAGGACCCCTTCCTGGCCCACGGGTACGGCCAGAAACGACTTGATCTCCTCGGCCTGGCGATAGAGGTTGAGGCTCCTGGCGTCCCGGTCGAAGTGGGACACGTTGACCGACTGGCCGCTCTTGGCCACCCAGCCGATGATCCCGTCCCCCGGCCTGAGCTCGGTCTCGGGGTTGAGGTGGCGCGAGAGGGTGTGCCAGGCGACCAACTTCAGCCGCTGCTTGTCGTCGTCAAACAGGAACAGCCCGGCCGTGAAGGCGTCCAGGACATTGCTCACCAGTTCGATTGTGTCCTTGAATTCCTTCTCCATCAGCCAGATCCGGCCGCCAATCCGCTCGTCCCGCCCATTGTCCCGGTCGCTTCACGATGGCCCATTTAGCAGCCGGTGTCAATACAATTATTAGGGGTTGATCGCTATCGAACCCCAACCTGTAGCACTCAGAAATCAACCTCGGCGCAGCTCAGGCCAAAGGAGTCGGCCACGGCCTGGCAGGTCAGCCGGCCCTGGTGGAGGTTGAGCCCCCTCTTCAGCCCCGGGTCGGCCTTGAGGGCCTTTTCCAGACCCTTGTTGGCGATGGCCAGGGCGTAGGTCAGGGTGACGTTGGTCAGGGCGATGGTCGAGGTGCGGGGTACGGCTCCGGGCATATTAGTGACGCAGTAGTGGACCACTCCCTCCTCGACGTAGGTCGGCTCCTGGTGGGTGGTCGGTCTGGTCGTCTCGCAGCAGCCGCCCTGGTCCACGGCGATGTCCACGATGGCCGAGCCCGGGATCATGCGCCTGACCAGGTCCCGGGAGATGAGCTTGGGTGCCTTGGCCCCGGGGATGAGGACGGCGCCGATGACCAAGTGACTGGCCAGGCATTCGGCCTCGATGTTGGCCGGGTTGGACATGACCGTGACCAGATGGCGGCCCATGATGTCCTCGATGTAGCGCAGCCTGGTCGGGTTGACCTCCAGGAGGGAGACCGCCGCGCCGACGCCCACGGCCACCGTGGCTGCGGCCAGGCCGGCCACGCCGCCGCCGAGGATGGTCACCCGGGCCGGCCTGACGCCGGACACCCCGGAGAGGAGCATGCCGATGCCGCCGTTCTTGGCTTCCAGGCAGAAGGCGCCCATCTGGATGGACAGGCGGCCGGCCACCTCACTCATCGGCGCCAGGAGAGGCAGGGTGCCGTCGGCCAGCTGGACCGTCTCGTAGCCGATGCCGATGATCTTTCTGTCCAGGAGGCGGTCGGTCAGATCGCGGTCGGCGGCCAGGTGCAGGTAGGTGAACAGGATCTGGGACGGCCGGGCCAGTTCCAGCTCCGGGCCGATGGGCTCCTTGACCTTGAGGACCATTTCCCCTTCGGCCCAGACGTCCTCGGCCCGCTCCAGGACCCTGGCCCCGGCCCGGCTGTAGAGCTCGTCGGGAAATCCGGAGCCGGTCCCGGCTCCGGATTCGACGAAGACCTGGTGGCCGTTGTCGGCGAAAGCCTTGACCCCGGCCGGCGTGGCCGCGACTCGCCGCTCGGCCGGCTTGATCTCCTTGGGCACTCCGATCTTCATGTTTTCCCCCTCCCGCCAGAAGACGGTCAGCCACCCGGCCAGGCTCCCAGGTCAGAGGGCCGGTGAAAATGTCCCAAACCGCTGGAATCTAGCCTTTTCCCGGGTCAAAGGCCTCCCTGCCACCACGCGTCCTCAAGACGGCCAGCCCGCCGACCGCGGCCGGCACCGCGGCCAGGAGCCACCAGCCGTCGGCCGTGAAAATCACGGCGCCCCCGGCGGCCAGCAGCCGCACCGAGGGGACCAGCTGAGAGGGCTGGCCGTTCTGGAAGCCCTGGCGTTCGTCCGGCCCGGCCGGCTGGGTCAGGATCAGGCCGAGGCATCGCCTGGCCTCGGCCTTGGGGCTGAAGACAGCGGCGTAGTAACGGCGGCCGCCGCTGTGATCGATGGGCCGGAAGCGGAACTCGGCCAGACCCCAATCCTCGACCGTCTCGCCGTCGATGATCGCCCGTCTGACCGGCACCCGGGCGGCCGGGTCCTGGCCGACCGGCTCGCCGGGCCCGAGTTCGTAGAGGAGCAGAACCAGACGGATCGGGTTGAGCCGCTGGTAGGTGACGACTCGCCAGTCCAGGCCGGCCAGACCGTCAGCCGGAGCGGTGAAGGACAGACCGAAGTTGCGGCTGGCCAGCAGCGGCTCGATCTTCTGCTCGCCGACCGGCTCCTCCAGAATCACCCGCTCCGGCTCCGGCGGCCGCCAGGACCGATCGATCAGGCCGGGCAGGAGAACCAGCCAGCTTGAGAGCACGGCCGCAGCAAACCAGATCAGTCTCGGACGCTTCGTCATCTAGCTCACCCAGCCAGAATCTGATCTTGTCAGGTCGGGCCGGCCCGGTCAAGTCAGATCCGCCGCGGCCTCAATTATCGTGACCAGTCAGTTTTCCCGGAGAGCTTTCAGCCGGATCGGCCATCGGGCGGGAGGTCGTCTTGAGGGGCCGGCCCGAGCCTGGGCCGGCCCGAAAAGGGTCTCAGTCTCCCTCGGGCGGGTCGTCCAGGATTCTGTCCCGGCCCGCTCCGGGCGTGGGTACCGACAGGGGGCCGGTCCGCTCGCCTTGGGGACCGCACATGTAGCGGTAGGAGCACTTCGGCCCCAGGGTTTTTTCCATGTGCTCCCAACCCCTGACGTAGTAGTCGCAGGAGTCGTTGAAGCAGACGTAGTGATAATCATTCGGCCAGGTCGACGTGTCTGGCACGGCCCAGCGCTTCATGGGCTGGCCGCAGTGCGGACACTCGGGCGCCTTCTCCTTGGTCACGGACTTCCTCCAGTCAGGCCGGCCGAGGCCGGCCCGGGTCGATGAAGGCCCGGCCCAGGCGCGGCCGGGTCAATCGTCTCTGGGTATATGGTAGTCATTCCCGGGCCGTTTGTCAGTGAAGCGGCTCCTTTTTCCCGGCCGCCGCGGCTCACCCCCCGGGAGCCGGGCCGGCCGGCGACCTAGATTTATGATATTGAGCACTTCAGCCCGGGCCGGAACCCGGCTCGAATCCGGGCCTGGCTGGTCCGGCCGAAAGAGCGATGGTCGCACGGAAACGCTTGATAAATTTTGAACAAGTCTGTATAAAGGGGCTGGCCTGATATTTCCGGCTCCGGCCGGCCGGAGCGGCGGTCTGGCTCCCGCTCCGGCCGGCCGGGATGTGGTTGGTCCGGCGGATTATTTCACGCCCTGGACCCCGCCAAAGCGAACAAGACAAGCTTCGGGAATATGCGAGGAGGCGTTGGGATGAGTGTCAGTGTAGACCCGAATGTTATGAAGGACCTGAAAGCCTTCGGACTCAAGGACGCGGTCAAGTGTTTCCAGTGCGGCACCTGCACCGCTGTCTGCCCCCTGTCCACCGAGGGGAATCCCTTCCCCCGCAAGATGCTCAAGCTGGCCCAGCTGGGCCTGAAGGACAAGCTCCTGCAGGCCCCGGAGCCCTGGCTCTGTTACTACTGCGGCACCTGTTCCGACCGCTGCCCCCGCGGCGCCGATCCGGGTGAGGCCATGATGGTCATGCGCCGCTATCTGACCTCCCTCTACGACTGGACCGGCTTCGCCCGGAGGTTCTACCTCTCCGAGACCTTCGAGATCGTGGCCGTGTCCATCGTCGCCGCCCTGGTCGGTCTGGCCTTCCTGCTCTTCCACGGCCCGGTCATCACCGACCGTATCGCCCTCAACGTCTTCGCTCCCAACACCTTCATCGAGATCGCCGACCTGATCATGGGCGCCGTCCTGAGCATCATCCTCCTGAGCAACGTCTATCGCTGCGTCAGATTCGTCATGGGGGACATGCTGACCAAGATCCCGGCCCGGGTCTACGCCAGCCAGATCTACAATCTCTTTGCCCACTTCCTGACCCAGAAGCAGTTCTCCAAGTGCGAGGACCGGATGCAGTGGTGGGTCCACCTCCTGATCATGACCGGCTACAGCTCGGTCTTCCTGTTGGTCGTGGTCGGCATCCGCTGGTTCCAGCGCGACGAGGTCCTCTCCATCTGGAACCCCATCCGCCTGGTGGGCTACTACGCCACCTTCGCCATCCTCTACGGCTCGACCTACGCCCTCATCGGCCGGATCAAGAAGTCCAAGGCGCCCTACAAAAACTCCCACGGCACGGACTGGATGTTCCTCATCCTCCTCCAGCTGACCACCCTGACCGGCATCTTCATCCACTTCGCCATCTGGCTGGAGCTGCCCCTGGCGACCTACATCATCTACGTCATCCACCTGATGATCGCCATCCCCATGCTGGTCCTGGAGGTGCCCTTCGCCAAGTGGGCCCACCTGGCCTACCGGCCGGTGGTCCTCTTCCTGACCCAGGTCAAGGAGGAGTGGGCCAAGGAGCAGGCGGCCGGCGCCTGACCCCGGTCCGGAAGCCGTAAAATCGAGGGGGCGGCCCCAGGGGGCCGTCCCCTTTTTCGTGGCTAAAAAAGGGCGGGCCGCTGGCCCGCCCGAGTCATCAGCCGTTCCCGGGTCTAGAAGCCCTTGAACGGGTTGGGGCCGACCTCGTCGATGGTCTCCATGAACTCCTCGATGATCTGAGGCACGCGGTCGTAATCGGCGATGGAGACCTCCTCGACCCTGATCCGCTCCGGCTCCAGGACCAGGCGCTGAAGGGTCTCGCTGATCTTGCTCATCCTGATCGTGGCCAGCTCCGAGCCCTTGACCATGTGGCACTGGTAGTCGTCGCCGTGCTTGCAGCCCAGGAGCAGGACCCCGTCCATGCCCTTGGAGAGAGCGTCGGCGATCCAGACCAGGTTGAGCGAGCCCAGGCAGCGCAGGGGAATGAAGCGGATGTGGGGCGACCACTTGTGCCCCTTCATCGCCGCCATGTCCAGGGCCGGATAGGCGTCGTTCTCGCAGACAAAGGCGATCACCCTGGGCTTCTCCTCCTCTTCCTCGGGCACCTCAACGCATTTGACCATCTCGCCGATCATGCCCACCGAGTAGTTCTTGAAGGAGATGATCCGCTCCGGGCAGGCGCCCATGCAGACGCCACAGCGCCGGCAGCGGGTCCGCTGGGGCAACGGGTTGGCCTTCTCGTCCTCGTTGATGGCCCCGAAGGGGCACTCCTCGGTGCAGCGCTTGCACTGGGTGCAGCGCTGCATGGCGATCTCGGGATAGGAGAAATCCCAGGCCCGCGGGTGCAGGGCCCGGCCGATGGAGACGACCTCCACGGCCTGGATGGCCTTCATGGCCGCGCCGGTGGCGTCCTCGGCCGCGGCGGCGGTGCCCATGGGCCGGCGGACCGGGCCGCAGGCGTAGATGCCGGTGCGGCGGGTCTCGTAGGGGAAGCAGATGAAGTTGGAGTCGACGAAACCATCCTTGAGCAGGGGCATCTCGCCGCCCTGGCGGTAGTTGAGGTTGAGGATCGGCGGGCCGTACTGGTCGATGACCTTGGGCTCCTCGGCCTCCTCCTCGTCCTTCTTCTCCTCGGCCGCCTCGGCCGCTTCCTCGGCCGCCTGCTCGACCAGGGGCTCGGTGGTCGAGACCATGCCCGTGGCCAGGACGACCAGGTCCAGGTTCTCGATCTTGACCGTCTCGCCCAGGAGCTCGTCATCGGCCTCGAGGAAGCCGTCGCCGACCCGCTTGTTCTCGGCCCGGATGAAGACGGTGCCGTCCTCCTGGGTGCGGCGGTAGAACTCCTCGAACTGGCCCGGAGTGCGCACGTCGCGGTAGACGATGTAGATGTTGCACTCCGGGTTGTACTCCCTCAGGTAGGCGGCCTGCTTCATCGAGACCTGGCAGCAGATGGCCGAGCAGTAGGGCAGGTGCTTCTTGTCCCGGGAGCCGGCGCACTGGATGAAGGCGGCCGTCTTGACCGGGCCGCCGTCCGAGGGGCGCTTGATCTGGCCGGCCTTGACCATGTCCTCGAACTCGACGTTGGTGACCACGTTGGGGAACTGGCCGTAGCCCAGCTCCTTGGGCAGCCTCTTGGGATCGTAGGGCTTCCAGCCGGTGGCCTGGATGATCGCCCCGCAGCGCCGCTCCTCAGACGAGCCGTTGGCCGAGATGGCCACGTCAAACACGCCCGGGCCGCCGTTTATCTTGCTGATGCTGGCTCCGGTGAAGATCTCGATCTTGTCCGAGGCCTTGGCCGCCTCGATCAGCTCCTCGATGCCGGTCGGCTCCAGGTCGCGGTAGGGAGCCTTGACCGGGGTGGACATCTTGCAGCGGGCCACGAAGCCGCCCAGCTCGGCCTCCTTCTCGACCAGGACCACCTCGTAGCCGGCCTTGGCCGCCTCCAGGCTGGCCGTCAGGCCCGACTTGCCGCCGCCCACGACCAGGATCCGCTTGGACATGTTCTCTTCCAGCCAGGGCTCGGGCGGCTCCATCTTGTCCAGCTTGGACAGGCCCATGCGGATGTAGTCCTCGGCCAGCATCTGGCGGTCCTGCTTCTTGTCCTCGTCGTCCTCGGGCGCCTCGGTGCACCAGAGGACCTGCTCGCGGAGGTTGATCCTCTCCACGACCACGTCCGAGAAGTCGAAGAGGTCGTACATGGCCCGGGGCGAGCAGGCGGCGATGGCCAGGCAGTTGAACCCGGCCGCGATCTCGGACTTGAGGAACTCGACGCCTTCCTTGGAGCAGAGGGCCTGGTGGGTCTTGGCCTCGTAGCCGAAGTCATCGCCGGCCAGCGTGGACAGGGCCTCGACGTCCAGGGCCTCGGAGATGCCGCAGCCGGCGCAGATGTAGCAGACTTTCTTCTTTTCCATGGCCCTACCTCCTCGCGATGGCCTGGATCGCCTTGAGCGCGGCCGAGGTGGCGTCCTGGACGCACTCAGCCACGTTGTAAGGCCGCCGGGTGCAGCCGGCGCCGACCAAGCCGGGCAGGCCCGAGTCGGTCTGGATGAAGCCGTACTCATCCAGGGCCACGCCCTGAGGCAGCCCGGCCGTGTTGGGCACCATGCCCGTGGCCAGGACGACCAGGTCAGCGTTGAGGCTGAGTTTTTGGCCGGTGGTGGTGTTCTCGTACTCCACGACCAGCCCCTTGGTGGCCTCGTCCTCGGCGATGGTGGCCACCTTGCCCTTGACAAAGAAGAGGTTCTCGACCTCCTGCTTCATCTGGTAGAAGGCGTCCAGCCGATCCTGGGCCCTGATGTCGATGAAGAGAATGTAGACCTGGCTGTCCGGGTACTGCTCCAGAACGTAGCCCGACTGCTTCATGGAGGCCAGGCAGCAGATCCCGGAGCAGTAGGGCAGGTTGTTGATGTCCCGGGAGCCGGCGCACTGGACAAAGGCCACCGTCTTGGGCGGCTGGCCGTCGGAGGGCCTCAGGATCTTGCCGCCGGTGGGGCCGGCCGAGGCGGCCAGGCGCTCCATCTGGACGTTGGTGATGACGTTGGGGTAGCGCCCGAAGCCGTAGTAGTCCATGGACGAGGCGTCGTAGGGGTCCCAGCCGGCCGCCCAGACCACGGCTCCGACCTCGAGGGCCAGGGTCTCTTCCTTGGCCTCCAGGTCGACGGCGCCGTAAGGGCAGATCTCCTTGACCTTGGCCCCCTCGGCGGTGCCGACGATGACCGGATCCATGACGTAGCGCTGGGGATAGGCCATCAGATGGGGCAGATAGACGGCCTTGGTCTTGCCCAGGCCCAGCTCAAAGGGGTTTTCCACCTCGGTCTCGACCGCTTCCAGGCACTTGCCGCAGGCGGTGCAGTTCTCGTTGATGTAGCGCGGCTTGATCTTGATGGAGACACTGAACTGGCCCGTCTGCCCCTCGATCTTGTCCACCTCGGCGCCGGTGAAGAAGCGGATGAGGCGGTTGGCCTTGACCCGCCTGAAGTTGATCTCCAGGCCGCAACTGGGCGGGCAGAGCTTGGGGAAGTACTGGTTGAGCTGAGCCACCCGGCCGCCCAGGTAGGGATTCTTCTCGACGATGACGACCTCGTAACCGGCCTCGGCCGCCTCCAGGGCCGCGGACAGGCCGCTCATCCCGCCGCCGACCACCAGAATCTTCTGGTGGGTGGACCTTTCATCAGCCATTGTCTACCTCCAGATTAACGCCTGCGAAGACCTCAAGAAAAAGAGCTTCTCGCCGCTCGCCTCTGGCCACCCGATCAATGGACAGAAACCAGCGGCGGCCCTTGGGGGCGCCCTCAGCCTGGGTCAAGCCAGGTTTACCGCAAGCTGGTTGACGAAGCAAGTTTACTCTTGAGGCCGGGTTCGAGCCCGGCCTCAAGAGCAAATCCTGGTCCGGCGTCCGGGGGTGAGCCCCCGGACGCTCGTCTCTGTTCGGTCTAGCTTACCAGTTTGGCGATATCGCGCTTGCAGGTGGACCACTCGCCGGTCTTGGGGTCCCACTTGATGTTGGCGAAGACCAGCCAGTTGGCGTCGTCCATCTTGGGCAAGTCGGACCGGAAGTAGTAGCCCGGCCAGCGGGTCTCCTCCCTGAAGAGGATGGTCCTGACGTGGGCCTCGGCCTGCCACATCCGGTGGATGTTCTCCCAGCAACGCTCCAGCTCGTAGGCGTCCTCGGCGGCCAGGTTCTCGCTGTCCTCCTTGAGCATGGTCAGCAGCTCCATGCCGCGCTGCAGCAGGGCCTTGGAGGTCTTGAAGGCCGCGGTGACGCCGGCGGCGTATTCGCACATGATCTTCTGCAGCCGGAACATGAACTGGAAGGGCTTGATGTAGTTGGGGTTGATGTTCGGATCGTAGCTGTAGCCCGAGTGCTTCTCGAACAGCTCCAGGGGCCTCATCAGCCTGGCCTTGAGCTCGTCGACGCCCTCGGGGGCCGGGATGTCCGGGTTGTTGACGGCGAAGCGGACGGCCTGCTTGCCCGCGAAGCGGCCTTCGGCGTTGGAGCCGGAGGAGAACTTGTGCGAGCTGGCGCCCGAGGCGTCGCCGGCCGCGAAGAGACCCGGAACCGTGGTCATGTTGCCGTAGATCTTGCCCTTGTACTCCCACTTGTAGTGGGCCGGGACCTTGTCGGCCATGTCGGGCGGGGTGCAGACCCAGGCGCCCGAGGCGCCGGAGTGGGAGCCGATGAAGTAGGGCTCGCACGCGGCGATCTCGGAGTGCTTCTCCTCGGGGGCGATGTTCTGGGCGGCCCAGAGGATCGCCTGGGAGATGGTCATGTCCAGGAAGTCCTCCCAGGCCTCGGACTCAAGCTCCTTCATCTTCTTCTTGAAGGCCTTGGGATCGTCCTTGTACTCCACGGCCAGTTTCTGGATGGCCTCGTCGGTCTCCATGTACAGCGGCCCCAGGCCGGCGTCGGTGTCGAGCATGCCCAGGTAGTTGCGCAGGTTGGCCGGGATCGGCTTGGCCAGGCCGTAGGGGGCCCAGTTCTCCAGCTCGGCCTTGTGCTCGACCATGTAGTCGCCGCCCTCAGCCGAGACGGCCCGGGACTTGAACAGGAGGAACCAGGCGCCGACCGGACCGTAGGCGTCCTTGAAGCGGACCGGGATGAAGCGGACTTCCTGGCAGGTCATCTCGGCGCCGGCCCGCATGGTGAAGAAAGCCGAGGAGCCGGAGTTGAAGGGCGGATACCAGGAGCGGCCCAGACCCTCACCGGTCGACCGGGGCCGGAAGACGTGGACCGCGCCGCCCATGGCCGTCACGACCGCCTTGGCCTTGAAGACGTAGATCTTGGGCTCGCGGGTGGAGAAGCCGATGGCCCCGACGCAGCGATCGCCCGACAGGAGCGGGGAGACGATGAAGACGCGCTCGTAGATCTCGCCGCCGGCGTCCTGCATGGCGTTGATGGCCGCCTCGGAGACGACGACCTTGTAAGACTCGCCGTTGATCATGACCTGCCAGCGACCCTCGTGGACGTAGTTGCCGTCGGCGTCCTTCCAGATGGGCAGGCCCCACTTCTCGAAGAGATGGACCGAGGAGTCGACGTGGCGGGCGATGTTGAAGACCAGGTCCTCGCGGCAGACGCCCATCAGGTCCTGGCGGACGTAGCGGACATAGTCCTCTATGGTGTTGTCGCCCTTGCCGTAGCCGACGTACTCGTTGATGGCCGAAAGGCCCATGGCCACCGCGCCGGAGCGGGTGGGCACGGCCTTGTCAACCAGGACGACCTTGAGGCCGTTCTTCTTGGCCCAGTAAGCCGACTCGACGGCGGCCCCGCAGGCCGCCATGCCGCCACCGCAAATAAGAACGTCAGTGGTGACCTCTACAGTTTCCCAATTGGCCATGTGACTGCCTCCTTCTTACAGCCTGGGGAGCGTAGCGGCGCCAGTGGACGCCGGCTCGGTCATCAACTCAGGGGCATCCAGATCGCCCGCGCCCTCGGGGAAGCCGCCCAGCGGCTGGGCCGAACCTTCGGGGGTGGTCCGGATGGGGAACTTGAACCGCTTGACCGAGCCGTTGCGGAACTTGACCGTCCACATGATGTCCTCGGAGCCTCTCAGCGGAACGACGCTGGCGCCCATGGGCATGAAGTCGGCGTAGCCGCGCACGTCAATGGCCTGCTGGGGGCAGATCTTGACGCAGTTGTAGCACTCCCAGCACATCCAGGGATCGCGGTTGTAGCCCTTCATCTGCTCCTTGTCCAGAACCATGAGGTCATTGGGGCAGATGTACATGCAAGCGGTCTTGTCCTGACCCTTGCATCCGTCACATTTCTCCATAATGACGTAACTTGGCATGCTTTTCCTCCAACTAGTTGTGGTGGGCCGTTCAGATGAACGGGTCCGAAAGCCTCATGCGCCTCGGGTTAACTTGAGCCTGTCCCTTGAACCTCCTTGCAACATCGGTCAAGCGGTCAAAAGCCTCTCTGCTGACGATAAGGCGGGTCCGGGAACGGCCCCCCGGACCCGGGTTGACTACTTCTTGTCCTTGGTGTCGCCGGTGGCGAAACCGTGGAGCTTGATCTCCACCTTCTCCTCGAGGCCCTGATAGTAGTCCTGGAGGATCTTGACCACCTCGGGCCGGGAGAACTCGCGGGGCAGCTCGCCGCCCTCGGACAGGGTCTTGCGGACCATTGTCCCGGAGAGCAGGAGCCGGTCGTCCTTGCCGTGGGGGCAGGTCTTCATCGAGGCCATGCCCTCGCACTTGTAGCAGTGGAAGGTCCAGTCGATGTTCAGGTTGGTGATCTCCAGCGCGCCGGCCGGGATCTCGTCGAAGATCTTCTGGGCGTCAAAGGGGCCGTAGTAGTCGCCCACGCCGGCGTGGTCGCGGCCGACGATGAGGTGGGAGCAGCCGAAGTTCTGCCTGAAGACGGCGTGGAGGAGGGCCTCCCTGGGGCCGGCGTAGCGCATCTCCATGGGATAGCCCTTGGTGATGATGGTGTCCTTGACAAAGTAGTTGTCGGTCAGGGCCTTGATGGCCTTGACCCGGACGTCGGCCGGGATGTCGCCGGCCTTGAGCTTGCCCAGGATCTGGTGGATGATGACCCCGTCCATGACCTCCACGGCGATCTTGCAGAGGTACTCGTGGCTGCGGTGGAGGGGGTTGCGGGTCTGGAAGGCGGCCACCCGGCGCCAGCCCTTCTCGTCGAAGATGGCCCTGGTCTCGTCCGGGGTGGCGTAGATGCCCGGATACTCCTCGGGGAAGCCGCCCTCGGAGAGGACCTTGACCGGGCCGGCGATGTTGAAGGCCTTCTGGGCGATGACCTTCTGGGCGCCCGGGTGCTCGGTGTCGTCGGTGGCGAAGACCTTCTTGCACTCCAGGGCCTTGTCGATCTCGTACTTCTGCTCGACCTTCATCAGGGCGACCAGCCCGCCGAACTCGTCGCTGTAGAGGGCGATCTCCTGGCCGACCTCGACCTTGTCCTCGGGGCCGACCGAGCAGGTGATGGGGATGGGCCAGAAGGTGCCGTCGCTGAGCTGCATGTTCTTGCAGACGCCCTCCCAGTCGGCCTTGCCCATGAAGCCGCTCAGCGGCGTGAAGGCGCCGATGCCCATCATGAACAGGTCACAGGCCTCGCGGGAGGTGACGTCCACCCGCTTCAGCCCGGCCGCCTTGGACTTGGCCGCCTGGAGTTCCGCGCCCCGGAGCAAGAGGGGCTTGAGCGCACGGTCCTTACCGTGGGGGGGAACCAGATTGGACATGGAATTTCCTCCTTGGGGAATACGATTCAAAGCCGAATCGAGACGGCACCACGGCCCAGAGGGCTTGTGCAATTAATAACAATCGCGTTTCCGACCCAATTGTCGTTAACTCGCTGCTATAACCCTCGCCTGTCTCAAGCGTCCTGGACTTGAAGCGGGGTAGAACCCGCACCGAAACGATTGGTAACCTAGAGGAACAGGCTTGTCAAGAGAAAAAAGGCACAATGCCCGGCGCACGGCCCAAACCAGGGTTCAAGAGGACCGGCCAGAGGGGCCGTCCTGGGCCGGGCCAGGGGCCTGATAAAGCCTAAAAAACAGGCCACCCGCTGGGCGGGCGGCCTGTCGATCAAACGATCCTCCGGATCGTCTCTCAGATGCCTCAGCCGCCGGAGACGTTGCGGAACTCGGCGTCGATGACGTCCTCGTCATCGGCCGGCCGGCCGCAGCCGCCGCCGCGGCCCTGGGCCTGGGCGTAGGCGCCTGGGTCAAAGCCCTGGGCCTGGCCCCGAGCACCGGCCTGGGCCCGCTGGTAGAGGCCGGCCGTCAGTTGCTGGTTGGCCTGGCTCAGGGCGTCCAGGTGGGCCTGGAGCTTCTCGGCCGAGCCGCTCTCCAGGTCGGCCCTGGCCGCGGCCAGAGCCTGCTCCAGGGCCGCGGCGGCGGCCGGCTCGAGGCTGGCCCGCTGCTCCTTGAGGAACTTCTCGCTGGTGTAGATCAGGCCGTCGAGCTGGTTGCGGCGCTCGATGAGAACCCGCTCGGCCTTGTCGTCCTCGGCGTGCTGGGCCGCCTCGCTGACCAGGTTCTGGATCTCGCTCTCGCTCAGGCCCGAGGAGGCGGTCACCTCGATGGACTGCTCCCGGCCGCTGGCCTGATCCCTGGCCGAGACGTGAACGATGCCGTTGGCGTCGATGTCAAAGGCGACCTCGATCTGGGGCACGCCCCTGGGCGCCGGCGGGATGCCCTGGAGCATGAAGCGGCCCAGGGTCCGGTTGTGCCGGGCCAGCTCGCGCTCGCCCTGGAGGACGTGGACCTCGACCGCGGACTGGCCGTCCTCGGCCGTGGTGAAGACCTGGCTCTTCTTGGTCGGGATGGTCGTGTTGCGCTCGATGAGCCTGGTCATGACTCCGCCCAGGGTCTCCAGACCCAGACTCAGAGGGGTCACGTCCAGGAGCAGGACGTCTTCGACCTCGCCGGCCAGGACCCCGGCCTGAATGGCCGCGCCCAGGGCCACGACCTCGTCCGGGTTGACCCCCTTGTGGGGCTCGCGGCCGAAGAGGGACTTGACCGTCTCGTAGACCCTGGGAATCCTGGTCGAGCCGCCGACCAGGACGACCTCGTCGATGTCCTTGGGCTCCAGCCTGGCGTCCTTGAGGGCGGCCCGGCAGGGCCCCAATGTCTTGGCCACCAGGTCCTCGATCAGACCCTCCAGCTTGGCCCGGGTCAGCTTCAGGTTGAGGTGCTTGGGCCCGGAGGCGTCGGCGGTGATGAAGGGCAGGTTGATGTCGGTCTCCAGGGTCGAGCTGAGCTCGATCTTGGCCTTCTCGGCCGCCTCCTTGAGCCGTTGCAGGGCCATCTTGTCCCGGCTCAGGTCAACGCCCTGGGCCTTCTTGAAATCCTCGACCAGCCAGTCGATGATCCGCTGGTCCAGGTTGTCGCCGCCCAGGTGGGTGTCGCCGTTGGTGGCCTTGACCTCGACCACGCCTTCGCCGACCTCGAGGATGGAGATGTCAAAGGTGCCGCCGCCGAAGTCATAGACGGCGATGGTCTGGTTCTTCTTCTTGTCCAGGCCGTAGGCCAGGGCCGCGGCCGTGGGCTCGTTGATGATGCGCTGGACCTCCAGGCCGGCGATCTTGCCGGCGTCCTTGGTGGCCTGGCGCTGGGCGTCGTTGAAGTAGGCCGGCACGGTGATGACCGCCTGCCTGACCTTCTCGCCCAGGTAGGCCTCGGCCGAGTTCTTGAGCTTGGTCAGGATCATGGCCGAAATCTCGGGCGGGGTGGAGCGCTTGCCCCGGATCTCAACGGCCACCCGCTCTTTGTCCTCGACCACGCAGTAGGGCACCTGGCCGCACTCCTCGCCGACCTCGCTCTGGCGCCGGCCCATGAAGCGCTTGATGGAATAGACCGTGCCCTCGGGGTTGGTCACGGCCTGGCGCTTGGCCGCCTGGCCGACCAACCGCTCGCCCTTCTCGCTGAAGGCGACCACCGAGGGGGTGGTCCGCCCGCCTTCCTCGTTGGTGATGACCTTGGGCTGGCCGCCTTCCATGACGGCGACCACCGAGTTGGTCGTGCCCAGGTCGATGCCGATTATTTTTTTCATTATGTTATACCTCTTTTAGTTACTCATTAATTACAGGAGCTTTTTTTGTACTCTTGGGGTGTTGCCACACCGCTGTCAACCTTCTCGCTGGAGAAGGTAATCACTCAAAGTGGCCAGTCAAGAGCGGATGGACAGAACTAGGGCGCAGAGGTGGCACGGCCATCCTGGCCGTGGTCCCCTGCCCGCCTGGACTCGGGCGAGGGAGCCTTGTCCGGCAACCGGCGGCAGTGCTAAAGTCGGATATCAATGGCTTGATCCGCCAAGGGAAACGGAGAGAGGAACCTTTAATCTTCCGGACAGGGACAGGCCTGGGACGGGGAAAAGGCCGTGGCTACATGAGGATCAGCCGGGCGTCGAAAAAATCAGGAAAACTAGAGCACTTGCCCGGTTCTATCAGGCGAGTGCCCCGCAAGATCATCGTCACGGCCCTGAGCCTGATCATCATCGCCTTGGGGCTGAGGCTGGCCAGGATCGGCCAGCCCTGGACCGGCACGGTTTTGGCCGTCACGGCCGGCAACAGTCTGGTCATTATGCGCGGCCGGGACCCGGTCCAGGTCCGGCTCTGGGGCCTTGACTGCCCCGGGGCGGACCAGCCCCTGGGGCCGGGAGGCCAGGGAGTTCCTTCTGCGCCGGGCCAAGGGCCAGAAGGTCAGAATCAGGATGCGGGGCGAGGACCGCCAGGGCCGCAAGACGGCCGTGATTGAGATGCTGGACGGCGGGCAGCTTCACCTGGAACTGCTCCGGGCCGGCCTGGCCCGCTGGGATAAGGGGCAGGCCCCGAACTGCCGGGAGTGCGCCGAGGCTGAGGAGGAGGCGCGGAGGAATAAGGTGGGGGGTTGGGGCGGAGAGTAGCCAGCGGCGCTTAAGGAGCGGCGGTCGTAATCCAATAGTCAGCCTCAAGTTTTGGTTGACAGATTTCGTTGGAAAGGATACGAGGGATTGACTTTGGGGAATTCTGCGTCAAAATAGGCCCAACGGGTAAGAGAAGCCAATTTCAAGCACCACCAGTCTAAGTGCCGAAAGGCGGCGTCATGGGTACTACTGACTTCTTGTTTGCCAGACCCAGCTTCTGGGGTGGCGCAGCCTCAGTAATAGACTTGGGAGCGACTCTTGTAGAGTACAATCAGTCCCGAACCCCGGAAGAGGCTGACAACAGGGCCATATATGCTGATTGGCTTGCAATAGGTGAGGATCTCTGGGCTGTGGTGATGCAGTCCAGGGAGGCGTAGTGGGGCGACGCAAGGCCAAGCCGAAGGTCAAAAGCCCGTCGAAAGACCAGCTTCCTGCAAGTGCACCAGATCCCGCGTTCGAAACCCCTGAGTTACGTGCACACCAATCGCGTGTCACTGGCGAGATGAGATTGGAACAATTCGCCGGCCCATTGCCGCATCCTTCACTGCTTGCCGGTTATGATAAAGTGGTTCCAGGATCAGCTCAACAAATCGTTGAACTGTTCCGCAAACAATCCGAGCATCGGATGGAAATTGAGAAGATAGTCATCAAACAGGGGAGCCGTGACAGCCTCCTGGGCATTATTGCCGCTTTTCTTCTCGGCAGCGCGTGCATCGTTGGTGGAGTTCTGCTAGCGCTGAGTGGTCATTCTATCGAAGGAACCGTTTTCGGGGGCTCCGGCATGGCCTTGTTAGTTAGCGCCTTTATTTACGGTACGAGATCCAGGCAGAAAGAACGGCTAATAAAGGCGCAACATGTCGCTCGGCCTGGCCGAGTAGCGCCCTGAGATGCTCTAATGCCCCTAATGGGATTACGGATTAGCGCTTGCCCGCAGGCTTGCCTACCGCCCGTTTAATTTGACTTGCCTCTGTACCGTGAACCCGCGCCCACCGCGCGGTCAAGGCGGCAGAGGAAAGCTCTGGCTTCGCCCCCCTATATCTCCCTCAGCTCCCCTTCCCACATCGCCTCCACCAACTGCCTGACCTCCTCCGGGCTCATGGGCCGGGGGTTCCTGACCCGGTAGTACTTCTTGACCAGGTCCTCGGCATAGCCGTCCAAAGACTCGGCCCTGACGCCCAGTTCCTTGAGGCTGGTCTCCACCCCGACCCTGGCCAGCAGGCCGTGGAACCGCTCGACCACCTGGCGGGCCTTTTGGCTCTCCGAGCCTCTTATTCCCGAATCGACAAGAGGGGCCAGGCCGGCCAGGAGGCCCTCTATCTGTTCGATATTGAACATGAGGGTGTAAGGCAGGGTCACCCCGCAGCCCAGGCCGTGGGGCAGGTTCAGGTCAAAGGTCAGGATGTAGGACATGGAGTGGGCGTAGAGCCCGCCGCCCTGGATGTAGGCCAACATGCCTAAGGCCGAGGCAAAGCACATGTAGTACCTGGCCTCCAGGTCCAGGCCCTCCCGGCAGGCCCGCTCGAGATATTTAAAGACAAGCTCCACGCTCTGGCGGGCGAAGGCCTGGCTCAGGGGCGTGGGCCGGGCGACCAGGCCCTCCACTGCGTGGGACAGGGCGTCCAGCCCGGTCCCGGCCGTGACCCGGGGCGGCAGGCTGGCCGTGAGCAGGGGGTCGATCAGGGCCGCCGCGGCCAGGACGTAAGGCGAGGAGATGAAGAGCTTCTTGTCCGGCAGACTGGCCACGATGAAGGGGCTGACCTCGCTGCCCGTGCCGGCCGTGGTCGGCAGAAGGATGGCCGGCAGGCCCTCGTTCTCGATGGCCGCGCCGGTCATGTAGTCCCCGATGCCCCTGGGGTTCCTGGCCGCCAGGGCCGCGGACTTGGCCATGTCCATGGGGCTGCCCCCGCCCAGGCCGACCACCAGGCCGTACTCGGTCCGGCGGACGATCTCCTCCAGCCGCTGGGCCATCTCCAGGTGCGGCTCGGGCTCGACCTTATCGAAGACGTCGGCCGCCAGGCCGGCCCGGTTCAGGGAGTCCAGGACGACCTGATGCAGGCCCAGGCCGGCGATGGTCCGGTCAGTGACCAGGAGGACCCGGCCCCGGGTGAAACCGGCCGCCTCCTGGCCGACCGTCTCGGCCAGGCCGAAGCCCAGAGCCAGCTTTCCCCTAGGCCTGGTCCCGGCGGTCTGGAAGACGACCGCGTCCTTGAGATGCTCGGGCACGCTCCGCTTCAGGGCCGCGTAATCCATGGCTTCCCCCCTTCCCTCTCCGGTTCGGTCGGTCCAGCCTATCCCAGGGGCGGCCCCGGGGGCAAGGCGGAATCGCCGGCAGCGCTCCCCGGCTTGACTGGCCGGCCGCCAGGGCATAGGCTTACTGGCTTAGCGGACACAAGGAGAAGGCATGGCTGAGCAAGAGCTTTTCGGTCCCCTGGCCCGGGCCATGGTCGAGGCTTACGGCCGGGGCGAGGACGACGAATCCCTGGAGCCCCTGGTCCTGGTCGACCGGGCCGGCCAAGCCCAGGGTCTTATTAAATCGGGCGACCCGGTCATCTTCGCCGACCTGAGGGGCGAGCGGGAGAGGGAGCTGGTCCAGGCCCTGACCGAACCCGGCTTCGACAAGTTCCCCCGGCCGGCCGGCTTCAGCGTGGACATGGCCACCCTGGTCGACTACGGCCCGGACCTCAAGGCCCGGCCGGCCTTCGAGGGGCTCAAGGTCGCCCGAAGCCTCAGCCGGGTTATCGCCGAGGCCGGGCTCAAGCAGCTCAAGGTTGTGGAGACCGAGAAGGCCATCCACCTGACCTACTTCTTCAACGGCAAGCACGAGGCGCCCCTGCCCGGCGAGGAGCGGCTCTTCATCGAGACCGAGAAGGGCCCGGGCTTTGCCCAGAAGCCCGAGATGCGGGCGGCCGAGGTGGCCGAGGCGGCCGCGGCCGGCCTGGCCGGCGGCGAGTACGCCCTGGTCACGGTCAACCTGGCCAACGTGGACGTGGTCAACCACGTCGAGGAAGAAGCGCCCGTGGTCAAGGCCGTCGAGGTGGTCGACGAGCAGGCCGGCCGCCTGGTCCAGGCCGGACTGGGAAACGGTTATTGGGTCGCGGTTACGGCCGACCACGGCTCGGCCGAGCGCTGGCGCTACCCGGACGGCCGGCCCGACACCGGCCACACCGACTCGCCGGTGCCCTTCATCCTCCTCGGACCCGAGAAGCTGACCCTCCGGGCCGGGGGCGACCTGACCGACGTGGCCCCCAGCGTCCTGGGCCTGCTCGGCCTGGAGGCCCCGGCCGAGATGACCGGCCGGCCCCTTTTCGAAGGCCGGCCCCGACCGGGCCGGGTCCTCCTGCTCATCCTGGACGGCTGGGGCCTGAGGGAGGAGAGCTACGGCAACCTGATCCTCAAGGCCAGGACCCCCAACCTGGACCGCTTCCTGGCCGAGTGGCCCTCGACCAGGCTGGTCGCGTCCGGGCCCAGGGTGGGCATGCCCCAGGGCACGGTGGGCAACTCCGAGACCGGTCACCTCCACTTAGGCGCGGGCCTGAGGCTGGACTCGGACCGGGTCAGGATCGACAAGGCCATCGCCGAGGGCGGCTTCTACGAGAACCCGGCCTTCCTGGACCTGGCCCTTAAGGCCAAGCGGGAGGGGCGGCCCCTCCACGTCCTGAGCATCCTGTCCTTTTACTCATCCCACGGCTCCCTGGATCACCTCCTGGCCGTCATCGAACTGGCCCGGCGCCAGGGCGCGGTCCCGGTTTACTTGCAGGCCATGCTCGGCCGCCGGGGTGAGCGCCACCAGTCCGGCCCGACCTATCTCTCCCTGGTGGAGAAGCGCCTGACCGGGCAATCCCTGGGCCGCGTGGCCACGGTCATCGGCCGCCACTGGTCCCTGGACCGGGAGGGCAACTGGGACCGGATCGAGAAGACCTTCAACCTCTACGTCAGGGGCCAGGGCCGGCCCGTGGCCGACTCGGGGCGGGCCTGATGCTCGTCGACGCCCACGCCCATCTGGACCAGTACGAGCTCCTCGGGCCCGGGGTCCTGGACTCGGCCCTGGCCGAGATCGCCGCGCACGAGATCCTGACCCTGAGCAACTCCATGGACCTCCCCTCCTACGAGAGGAACCTGGCCCTGGCCCAACGGTCGGAGCTGGTCCTGCCCTCCTTCGGGGTCCACCCCTGGAACGCCCTTGAGTACGCCCGGCGGCTGGACGAGCTGGACCAGGCCATCCGGCGGAGCCCCCTCCTGGGCGAGATCGGCCTGGATCATTACTTCGTCAGGGACGCCTCGACCTACCCGGCCCAACGGGCCGTCTTCGAGCGCTTCCTGGCCGCGGCCAGGGACCAGGACAAGACGGTCAACCTCCACACCAAGGGCGCCGAGGCCGATATCCTGGAACTGCTCAGGGAATACGATCTCGGCCGGGTCATCGTCCACTGGTACTCTGGCCCCCGGGACATCCTGGGCAAGTTGATCGACCGGGGGGTCTACTTCACCCTGGGCCTGGAGGTGGGTTACTCCGAGCGGCTGGAGGCCATCGCCCGGGAGATTCCCGCCGGCCAGCTCCTGACCGAGACCGACAACCCCGGCGGACTGGAGGAATACCTGGGCCGGCCCGGAACCCCGGCCCTGATCAGGGAAGTGGTCCAGGTCGTGGCCCGGGCCAGGCGGACCAGCCCCGAGGAGATCGAGCAGGCGGCGGCGGACAACCTTCTGGGCCTGATCAAGGCCGATCCCTGGCTCAAGAACTCCTGGCCGCGTCCGGCGAGGGGGGCCTGATGTCACGCCTGATCGACCTCCACGTCCACACCACCGCCTCGGACGGGGCCCTCTCGCCCGAAGAGGTGGTCGAGGAGGCGGCCCGCCAGGGTCTGGCCGCCCTGGCCGTGACCGACCACGACACCGTCGAGGGCGTGGATGAGGCCCAGGCGGCCGGCCGGCGGTTGGGCGTTGAGGTCGTGGCCGGCCTTGAGTTCTCGGTCAAGCGGGAGACGCCGGGCTACATGCACCTCCTGGGCCTGCTCGTCGACCAGCACCACCCGGACCTCAACCGGACCCTGGCCCGGATCAGCGACGGCCGCGACGAGCGCAACGCCAGGATCGTGGACCGTCTCGGCGAGCTGGGCCTGCCCATCTCCCTGGAGCAGGTACTGGCCATCTCGGGCCGGGGCGAGACGGGCAAGCCCCACATCGCCCGGGCCCTCTTCGAGGCCGGCCACGTGGCCAGCCCGGAGGAGGCCCTGGCCAAGTACCTCAAGCGGGGCCGGCCGGCCTACGTCGAGCGCTTCCGTCTGAGCGCGGCCGAGGCCGTGGAGCTGATCCACCGGGCCGGCGGCCTGGCCGTCCTGGCCCACCCCATCTCCCTGGACCTGACCGGCCCCAAGCTGAGCGAGGTCTTGCGCCGGCTCAAGGCGGACGGCCTGGACGGGCTCGAGGTCCAGACCCCGACCCAGAACGAGGCCTTCCGGCTGTGGCTCCTGGGCGCGGCCGAGAAGCTGGACCTGCTCGTCAGCGGCGGCTCGGACTTCCACGGCGACTACAAGCCGGACATTAGGCTGGGCTTCGGCCGGGGGGACCTCCGGGTCAAGATAGAGCTCCTGGAGGCCCTCAAGCGGGCCCGGCTGGCCCGACAGGCCGCGGCGTGAACCTGACCGGCCTCCATCTCCTCCTGACCTTTCAGTGCCTCTTCGAGTGCGACCACTGCTTTGTCTGGGGCTCGCCCAGGCAGAGCGGGGTGATGAGCCTGGAGCGGATCGGCCGGATCCTCGAGCAGGCCCGGGTCGTCGAGGGCCTGGAATGGATCTACTTCGAGGGCGGGGAGCCCTTTCTGTACTACCCGGTCCTGCTCAGGGGAGTCCGGGAGGCGGCCGCGGCCGGCTTCAGGGTCGGCCTGGTCTCCAACGCCTACTGGGCCATCAGCGTTGAGGACGCCCTGGAGTGGCTCGGGCCCCTGGCCGGGCTTGTTCAGGACCTCTCGGTCAGCTGCGACTTCTACCACGGCCAGGACGAGTCGGCCGGCCTGGCCCGGAACGCGGCCCGGGCGGCCGAGAGCCTGGGCATCCCCTGCGACTCCATCCGCCTGGCCCAGGTGGGGGCCCCGTCCGACCCGGACCTGGGCCGGGTCATGTTCCGGGGCCGGGCCGCGGTCAAGCTGGCCGGCCGGACCGAGATGAAACCCTGGGCCCAGTTCGAGGCCTGCCCCCACGAGGATCTGGCTGAGCCGGGCCGGCTCCACCTGGACCCCCTGGGCTGGCTCCACGTCTGCCAGGGGATTACTTTAGGCAACGTCTTAGAGGAGTCGCTTGAAAAAATCTGTCGGGCCTACCGGCCCGAGGCCCATCCCATTGTCGGACCATTGCTCGCCGGCGGCCCGGCCGAGCTGGTCAGGCGCTACGGCCTGGAGCACGCCGAGGCCTACGCCGACGCCTGCCACCTCTGCTACCAGGCCCGGCTGGCTCTTAGAGAAAAATTCCCCAGGATCCTGGGGCCGGATCAGATGTACGGGGCAGATCTATAGTGGATTAGGGCTCGATAGGGATACGAGAGACCCCGTGAAAAGGCGGTCCTTTGGATCTTCCGCGGGGCGAGCACCCTTTTTGCCACTTGAACCAAGAGGCTTAGTTTAGTACGCTTAAAAAGATTTTCACGTTCTCGGAGCGGCGGTGAATGAAGTGGCCGCCTGAGTACATTGTCGTTAGGTAAGGGTCAGCGGGGGAGACTTTGGCCGACAAATTGAGAATCAAGAGGCTGGGGCCTATCCAGGACCTGGAAATTGAACCTCGGCCGCTCACTATACTGGTCGGGCCGCAGGCTTCAGGAAAATCTTTAGTGGCCCAAGTCCTTTATTTTTATAGAAATCTTAAACCAATACTTGCCAGGGCCTACAATCCTGATCTTGTTGGCAGCCCCAAGTGGCAGGATTCAGCAATCAGAGGGATACTCGACGACTTGCGTGGAGTACCTTTTGGCTACTTCGCCAATGGAACCGCCAGGTTACAATATGAAAACGAACCAGACAGCACCTCCTGGGTAGTAAGCGTTTATCGCAATAATCGGCGTGCTCACCCAACTAAGGCCTTGGCCAAGCAAATGGAGAAATGGGCCAAAGAATGGGCAGCAGACCCCAAAACATTGGGTAGGGATCAGGGTTTTTTAGAGATATTCATTCCCACTGAGCGGGCTTACTTCACGAGACTTAAGAGCCAGCCGAGCGTACTTTACGCCCCGTACCAACCACTACTGTTCAAGCAATTCGCTGATCATCTCGCAAGTGCTGGAGAGATATATCAAATTTTTCTAAGAGAACGAGCATGGCTTGAGCCGGCACAACTGGAGATATTCGATTTTGTACTGGCCAGACAAAAGGAGGCGTTAAAGGGGGACGCCTATGTTCCAAAAGCCGGTCATAAGTTATGGAAATGGCGGTTTCCCGTGGAGCACAAGAATCGCATCATTCCCATTGAAGCCACGGCCTCTGGACAAATGGAGGCGTGGCCCATATTCATTATTGCGGCCACAGGGGGAACTCATTTCAAATACACCACCTATATTGAGGAACCTGAAACACATCTTCACCCAATGGCTCAGTGGGTAATCATGAAGACAATTGCGTTCCTAATCAATCGCGGTCGCCGTTTTCTCATCACTACCCACTCGCCGTTCATAATATACGCGCTTAATAACATGCTTCAGAGATATCAATCCCTACGGGGTCAAATTCCCCAGGGGCAAGAAGCCTGGATAGATCCCTCTATGGTAGCTGCATATCGGTTAAGTAGGGGACAGGCAATTGACATCATGGAGCATGGAGAAATAGGATTGATTAATGCAGAGGAACTGGAGGAGGTTGCTGAAGACCTTGGAACAGAGTTTGAAGATCTACTGAGCCAAATGGACTGAAATGTCCTCCAACCTCGCGCACTCTCTTCGTGGCTCTTTTCCCGAGTGCTGTTTCTTGCCCGGAACAAGTTATTCGGCGGAGGGACGGACTTTTAGCATAAAGAAACAAGGAGATGAGGAAATTGTTGGTCTAGAACTCGACAGCCTACCGCCCGGGTTCTTTTGCGCCGGAGAAGCAGTAGCTGATGCCCTGTTTGTCTCTCGAAAGAAGGGCTCTACCATCCTACTAGTCACTATCGTTGAGCTTAAAGGAAGGGAAGCCAAGCATGGCTTGAACCAGGTTGTTGATACGGCGCAACGGCTGTGCCAGGGTGGCCGCTGGAAGTTGATGGCGCATAGCGAAGAACTTATTGGCTGGGCGCGTTCGGCTGGATTAAATGGTCACGCTGGCAAGATCCTGGGAATTATCGTAACCAAACGTTCTTTACCAAAAAAGCAATTTGAAAAGGCCCTTGCGAAAGTCAATGATCAAATAATCATGCGGTCCAAAACAACCATGATATTAAATACCGACCTTAATACCCTATACTCGTGGGCGGGCCTCAGGGGGTAAGCCTCCCCTACTCCCCCAAATAAGCCTTCCTGACCTTCTCGTTCTGGGCCAGGTTCTCGGCCGTGTCGGCCAGGGCGATCTGGCCCGTCTCCAGGACGTAGCCCCTGTTGGAATACTGGAGGGCCATCTGGGCGTTCTGCTCGACCAGGAGAATGGTCGTGCCCAGGGCGTTGATCTCCCGGATGGTCCGGAAAATGCCCTCGACCAGGATCGGGGCCAGGCCCAGGGAGGGCTCGTCCATGAGCAGGACCTTGGGCCGGCCCATCAGGGCCCGGCCGATGGCCAGCATCTGCTGCTCGCCGCCGGAGAGGGTTCCGCCGTCCTGCTTGCCCCGCTCCTTGAGGACCGGGAAGAGGGTGAAGACCCGCTCCAGGTCCTCCTGCATCTTGACCTTGTCCCGCCTGAGGTAGGCGCCCAGGGCCAGGTTCTCCTGGACGGTCAGCAGGGGAAAGATCATCCGGCCCTCGGGCACCTGGCAGATGCCCATCCGGACGATCTCGTCCGGCGGCGCGGCGACGATGGAGTGGTTCTGGTAGTAGATCTCGCCCTCGATGGGGATGAGGACCCCGGAGATGGTCATCAGGGTGGTCGACTTGCCCGCGCCGTTGGCCCCGATGAGGCAGACGATCTCGCCCCGGTCCACGTCCAGGGAGATGCCCTTCAAGGCCCTGATGTTGCCGTAGTAGGTCTTGACCTTGTCCAGCCTAAGCAGCACTGGCCGCTCCGCTGCCCAGATAGGCCTCGATGACCTTGGGGTCGTTCTGGACGTCGTGGGGCTGACCCTCGGCCAGCCAGAGGCCGTGGTTGATGACCACCACCCGCTGACAGACGCCCATGACCACCTTCATGTCGTGCTCGATCAGGAGCACGGTCACGCCCCGGCGCTGGATGCTCAGGATCAGGTTCATCAGGTCGCGCGACTCCCGGGCGTTCATCCCGGCCGCCGGCTCGTCGAGCATGAGCAGCTGGGGCTCGGTGGCCAGGGCCCGGGCGATCTCCAGCCGCCGCTGGTCGCCGTAGGCCAGGGAGGAGGCCACGTCCTCGTCACGGCCGGACAGGCCGACAAAGGCCAGGAAGTTCTGGGCCGAGTCGAGGATGGCCTTCTCCTCCTCCTGCTGGGCCCGGGTGTGCAGGACGGCCCCGAAGAAGGTGGATTTGGTCCGGCAGTGGCGGCCGATCTTGACGTTGTCCAGGACGGTCAGGTTGTCGAAGAGGCGGATGTTCTGGAAGGTCCGGGCGATGCCTAGGCCGGTGACGATCTCGGGCTTCTTGCCGCCCACCGAGACGGTCTTGTCGCCCTGGCGAAAGAGAATCTGGCCCGAGGTGGGCTTGTCCACCCCGGCCACGCAGTTGAAGAGGGTGGTCTTGCCCGCGCCATTGGGCCCGATGAGGCCGATGATCTCACCTTCCTCGATGTGGAAGGTGATGTCCTGAAGGGCCTTGAGCCCGCCGAAGTTCTTGGAGAGCTGGTTTATCTCCAGGATCCTGCTCACGCCTTGAACCCCGGGGTCTTGACCCTCTTGCGCTTGACCCGGGCCGCCTCCATCTGCCGGGCCACCGAGGGGATGGGCATCAGGCCGGCCGGCCGGTAGCGCATGACGATGACCATAATCAGGCCGAAGGCCAGGAAGCGGACCTCGGCCGGCAGCCCCAGCCAGGGCAGGACCTCCCTCAGGATCTCGCCCAGGGAGACCAGCACCGCCGCGCCGATCATGACCCCCCAGATGTTGCCCATGCCGCCCAGGACGATCATGCACAGGATCAGGAACGACTCCCAGAATTTGAACATGTCCGGCGAGAGGAAGGTCACCCAGCGGGCGAAGAAGCTGCCGCCCACGGCCCCGAAGGCGGCCGAGATGGCGAAGGCGATGACCTTGTAGGTCAGCAGGTTGACCCCGCAGCTGACCGCAGCCAGCTCGTCGTCGCGGATGGCGAACCAGGCCCGGCCCAGCCGGGAGTTCTGGATGCGGTTCATGACGAAGACGGTCCCCAGGACCATGGCCAGGACGAGGTAGTAATAGGGCACCTCGCCCACCTCGGGGCCCATGAGCTCCCACTTGGGGCCGTGAACCAAGGACAGGTCGATCGAGACCGGGTCAATGCCCGGCAGGCCCAGCGGCCCCCGGGTCAGCCAGATCTCGTTGGTCAGGACCAGGCAGACCAGTTCGGAGAAGCCGAAGGTGACGATGGCGAAGTAGTCCCCGGTCAGCCTCAGGGTCGGCGCGCCCAGGAGAATGCCCCAGATGGCCCCGTTGATAAAGGCCAGGGGGATGATCGCCCAGTAGGACAGGCCGAAGTGGACGGTCAGCAGGCCGCTGGTGTAGGCCCCGATGCCGTAGAAGCCGACGTAGCCCAGGTCCAGGAGCCCGTTGAAGCCGGGCACGATGTTCAGGCCCAGAGCCAGGATCATGTACAGCAGGATCAGGATGACCACGTGAATCAGGTACTCGCTGACGTAAGGCAGGAGAGGCAGGATCAGGGTCAGGGCCAGGAGGCCCAGTCTGACCAGGTTGCCTCGGCTGAGAAATCGCGCTTGGGGCTGACTCATCTCAGAGGCTCTTCTTGGTCTCCCTGATAAGCTTGCCGAAGAAGCCGGCCGGGATGAAGACGATGACAATGATCATGACCGCGTAGGAGATCCCGTCGCGATAGAGCGAGGACAGGTAGCCGGCCCCCAGGGCCTCGGCCACGCCCAGGACCACCCCGCCCAGCATGGCCCCCGGCACCGAGCCGATGCCGCCCAGCACGGCCGCGGCAAAGGCCTTGACCCCGGCAATGTAGCCCATGGTCGGGTAGAGGGAGTTGTAGTAGACGCCGACCATTATCCCGGCCGCGGCGGCCATGGCCCCGGCCAGGGCGAAGGTGATGGTGATGACCTTGTTGACGTTGATCCCGACCAGGGCGGCCATGGTCTTGTTCTGGGCCACGGCCCGCATGGCCCGGCCGGTGCTGGTCTTCTTGATGATCAGATTGAGACCGGTCATCATGATGATGGTCACGCCGAAGATGAAGAGCTGGAACCAGCTCAGGCTCACCCCGGCCAGGGTGAAGGCCTTGGCCTCGAAGTATGTCGGCACGGCCTGCTGGGCAAAGGGCAGCGGTCGGGAGCCCCAGATGATCATGGCCAGATTCTGCAGGAAGATGGACATGCCGATGGCCGTGATCAGGGCGGCCAGGCGCGGCGAGCGGCGCAGGGGCCGGTAGGCGACCACATCCAGGAGGATGCCGCAGACGGCGCAGCAGACCATAGACAGCAGGAAGGCCAGGTAGAAAGGCAGGCCCAGGAGGTTGATGAAAGTCAGGGCGAAGAAGGCGCCCAGCATGTAGACTTCGCCGTGAGCGAAGTTGATGAGCTGGATGACGCCGTAGACCATGGTGTAGCCCACGGCGATCAGGGCGTAGATGCCGCCCAGGGTCAGGCCGTTGATGAGCTGTTCGAGAAGCAACCAGGCCTCGCCGCGCAGTCACGGGGCGGCGGGACCTCTGCGCGGCCCCGCCGCCCCGTTTCAGAACGCGTTCAGCTCATTACATCTGCTTGGCCGGGACGAACTTGCCGTCCTTGACCATCTTGACGAAGGCCGGCTTCTGGCAGTCGCCCAGCTTGTCGAAGAAGGTCACGCCGGTGACGCCCTTGTAGCCCTTGTCGGCACTGTTCATGGCCGCCAGGGCGTCGCGGATCTTCTTCCGGTCAGGCCCGACCTTGCCGATGACCTGGGCCAGGATGCCCAGGCAGTCATAGGCGTTGGCGCTCATCCAGTCCAGATCGCGGCCGGTGGACTTCTTGAAGCGCTCGATGAAGCCCTTGGCCTCGGGGCCGGCCGCATCGGCCAGGAAGGGCACGGTCATGTAAGTGTTGTCTGCCGCCTTGCCGGCGATCTTGATGTAGTCGGCGTTGTCGATGCCGTCAGCCCCGAACAGGGGGCCGGTGAAGTCCTTCTTGCGGGCCTGGCCGGCGATCAGGGCGCCCTCCTGGTAGTAGCCGCACAGGAAGATGGCGTCGGGCTTGTTGGCCAGCAGCTTGGTCAGCTGGGGGGTGAAGTCGGTCGTCTTGGCCACGTAGGCCTCGACCCCGACCACGGTCAGGCCGGCGGCCTTGGCCTCGCCCACGAAGGCGTCCTTGAGGCCGATGGCGTAGTCGTTGTTCTCGTGGAAGACGGCCACCTTCTTCAGGCCCAGGATCTTGCTGACGTACCTGGCCAGGAACTTGCCCTGGAAGTCGTCGCGGTAGACGTTGCGGAAGAACCAGCCCTTGCCCACCTTGCCGATGGTCACGTTGGTCGAGGTGGGCGAGATGCAGGGCAGGCCGCTGCGGACGTAGATGGGCAGCGCGGCCAGGGTGGCCGAGGAGCAAAGGTGGCCGATGACGGCGACGATCGACTTGTCGGCCGCGAACTTGGAGCCGACCGTGCCGGCCTCCTTGGGCTCGCAGAGGTCGTCGCCCCAGACGAGCTCGACCTTCTTGCCCTTGATCCCGCCAGCGCCGTTGATCTCCTCCAGCTTCAGGTTGACGCCGGCCTTGATGTTGTCGCCGTAAGCGGCCGCGCCGCCGGTGAATGGAGCGGCGACGCCGATCTTGATGGTCTCAGCCAGGGCCGGACCAGCCGCCAGGGCCAGACCGAGCGCGAGAACACCCAAGAGCAAGGCCAATCTCCTGCACACCATAGCCACTTCCTCCCTTCTAAAAAGGTGACCTAACCTCCAAGAGCTCTGCCAATGTCTTCCGGGACATGCAAAGGCTTGCAAAGCAGAATAGTATTAACACGCCCGGTTTTGCCTTGTCAACACGGGCCGGGCCTAACCTTCAAGGATAAGGCGATAGTCCTGAACCAGCTCCCCCCAGGGAAACCGGCCCGGCTTTTCGTCGCGGACGATCAGCCTTAAGGCCGTCCTGGCCGCCGGGGCCACGGCCTCAGGAAAGCGGCCCGCCCAGGGATCGCCCCCCTTGGAGACGACGTAGGCGGCCAGCATGGCCGCGGCCATGCCCCAGAGGGAGTCGACGCCCTGGCGCACCTCCCTGAGCCCGTCCAGGTCGGCCAGGGACCTGGCCCCGAAGCGGGCCAGGGTGGAGAGGGGGTCCTGGCAGTAGGAGCAACTAGTCAGGCAGTCGGAGGGGACGTAGCTCTGGCCCGAGTAGTAGCGGCCGAAGACCACGTTCATCAGCCCCTGAAACATGGTCCGGGCCTCGGCGCAGATCCTGGCCGGGTCGGCCCCGTAGGCCGGAATGCCCTTCAAGGCCCCGACCGCCTCGCTGGTCTCCATGGCCGCCTCGCAGAACTGCTTGAGGCAGACCAGCAGGTAGGCCCTCAGGTACTGCATCCGGGACAGGAAGAGGTGGCCCAGGCTGTGGTCGGGGTGGCCCGGCGGGGTCGTGGCCACCAGGTCCGAGGCCAGGTTGACCAGGCCGGTGATCAGGCCCTCCAGCGGCTCCAGCCCCTGGGGCGCGGCCGCGCCGTCCCAGCCCTGCTCCAGCCTGAGCCGGATATCCTCCGGCGAGCGGAGCACGAAGGCCCTCAGCGAGACCGGCGGATCTTCGCGAGAGAGCCGGCCGTAGACGCGACTGAACTCCGCGGCCAGGGGTCCGACTCTGGACAGGGAGGGCGCTTGCACAACTCAAACCCAGGCGGCATGATAGCCCAAGCCGGGGCCGGCGACAAGCAGTCGGCCGGTTGCCTGGTCGGGGCGGGCGTGGTAAACAAGGCCAATGGCCCACTGCGTCAACCATCTTGATCGGGAGGCGGCCATCACCTGCCAGAAGATCGACGCCCGGGGATACTGCCAGGAGTGCCTGGACCAGGGCGCGCCCTGTTTTGACCCGGAACTGTACTGCAAGTTCCGCAGTCAGTGCGTCATCTGGGAACTGGCCCGGGAAAAGGGTTTTCACCGCCACGGCCAGAGAGGGCCGTCTTTGACCGAGGAGGGTCCAGCGTGAGCGAGGCACCGTTCTTCCCTCAGCCCATCACCAGCCTGCCCCAGGCCGACCTGCCGGTTCCGGGCGTGATCGGCTACCTGATGCAGGGCCTCGAGACCCAGGCCCTCTTCGTCGACCTCGAGGCCGGGGCCAAGGTCGGGCCTCACGCCCACTGCGCCCAATGGGGGGTCTGCCTCGACGGCCAGGTCGAGATGACCATCGGCCAGGAGACCAGGGTCTACGGCCCGGGCCAGAGCTACTTCATTCCCGAGGGAGTGACCCACTCCGGCCTGCCCCTGACCCGCTGCCGGGTCCTGGACGTCTTCTTCGACCCCGAGCGCTATCGGGCCAAGACCTGACCGGAGCGGGACCGTTTAAGCGATGGCCGGACTGACCGACAACCACAACCGGGTCATCAGCTACCTGCGCCTCTCGGTCACCGACCGCTGCAACCTGCGCTGCGTTTACTGCCTGCCCGAGGAGGGCGTAGTCAGGCTGGACCACCAGGACATCCTGACTTACGAGGAGCTGACCCGGCTGACTCGGCTGGCCCTCGACCTCAACATAACCAAGGTCAGGCTCACCGGCGGCGAGCCACTGGTCCGCCGGGGCATCGTCGACTTCGCCCATCAGCTCAAGGCCCTGGCCGTGCCTGACCTGCGCCTGACCACCAACGGCCAGCTCCTGGCCGAGATGGCCGCCGACCTCTACGCCGCCGGAGTGAGCAAGGTCAACGTCAGCCTCGACACCCTCCAGGCGGACAAGTACGAGGTCATCACCCGGGGCGGGCGGCTCAAACGGGTCCTGGCCGGGCTGGACGCCGTCCTGGAGGCCGGGTTTGACCCGGTCAAGATCAACGTCGTGGTCATGCGCGGCCTCAACGACGACGAGATCGAGAGCTTCGGCCGGCTGGCCCTGGAGAGGCCGTTTCACGTCCGCTTCATCGAGTTCATGCCAATGGAAAGAAGCGGCTGGCGGCCGGGGCTGTTCGTCTCCAGCGACGAGGTCCTGGCCCGGCTGGAGGGCCTCAGCCCCCTCCAGCCCCTGGAGGCCGGCCCGGGCGACGGCCCGGCCCGGCGCCTCAAGCCGGCCGGCGGCGTGGGCGAGATCGGGCTGATCAGCCCCCTCTCCCACCACTTCTGTCCAAAGTGCAACCGGCTGCGCCTCACCTCCGACGGCAAGCTCCTGACCTGCCTTTTCGCCCAGGAGGAGGTCGACCTCAGGGGCCCGCTGCGCTCCGGAGCCAGCGACGAGGAGCTGCTCCGCCTCATCACCGAGGCGGTGGCGGCCAAGCCGGACAGCCACCACCTCGACTCCGGCCGGCAGCCTATTTCCAGCCGCTGCATGCGGACCATCGGCGGCTAGGCCGGATCATGTCCGGCCGCGCCAGCCAGGGGCTCGATTCAGCGGAGAGAATCTTCCGTCTGTTCCTCAGGAAAAGGGGCCTGAGAGCCACGCCGGTCAGGGCGGCCATCCTCCAGGCCATCCTCAGCCGGAAGGACCACTTCGACGCTGACGAACTTTTCCTGGACCTGCGCCGCCAGGGGCTGAGCGTGTCCCGGGCCTCGGTCTACCGCACCCTGCCCCTGGTCATCGAGGCCGGGCTGCTCAACCAGATCTACTCCGAGGACGGCCACTCCCTCTACGAGAGGACCTATGGCCGGGAGCACCACTGCCACCTGCGCTGCCTCAACTGCCGCCGGGTGGTCGAGTTCAAGAGCGAGGAGATGGACCGCCTGGAGAAGGACCTGGCCCGGCGGCACGGCTTCAAGATAACCGCGCACCAGGTCGAGGTCTACGGTCTCTGCCCCGACTGCCAGGGCAAGTCCCGGGACTAACCTTCTTTCTTGATGTAGAGGCTGAGGCGCTGGCCGGGCTGCAGGCTGCGGTCGTCCCTGATGTTGTTCCAGCTCAGGACCTGCTGGTAGGAGACATTGTACTTGCGGGAGATCTCCCAGACCGTCTCACCCCGCTTGACCACGTGGACGACCGTGGTCAGCTTGGAGGCGGCCGCCTGGACCGACGACCGGCTCCCCCCCGAGAGCGGGATGATCAGGCGCTGGCCCGGTCTGAGGCTGCGGTAGTCCCTGATCTTGTTGGCCGCCAGGATGGCCCGGTGGTCCACCCCGTAGCGCTGGGAAATCTTCCAGACCGATTCACCCGGCCTGACCAGGTGGGTCCGGCTGCTGGCCGTCTCGGCGGCTGACTCCTTGGACGAGCTCACCCGGGGCCGCTCGGCAGCGACGGCGGGCGGGGAGGCCCCCCGGTCCTCTCTGGACAGAAGAGTCTCCACCGAAACCGGCACCTTGAGCTGCTGGCCGGCCCGGAGGCGGCGGGGGTCTCTCAGGTTGTTGGCCGCCAGGAGCCGGCTCACGGGCACCTTGTAGCGCTGGGCGATCCGGCCGGCGATCTCGCCCTTCTTGACCAGATGGACTACGTAGCCCCGGTAGGCCTTGACCCGGTAGCGCTCGATCTTTGAGGCCCAGGCCATGGAGCTGCCGGGCGGCAGCCGGAGCTGGTAGGGCTGGGAGCCGGGCGGGGTGACGTGGTGGCGCAGTTCAGGATTGAGCTCCATGAGCTCGGTGTAGTTCGTCCCCGCGGCCCGGGCTACTTTCTTCAGGTCCACCGGGCTGGCCAGCTCGACCGCCTGGAAGCTGAGCGGCTCGTCGTACTTGATGTCGGTGAAGCCGTAGTGGGCCGGGTCCTTGGCCAGGATGGCCGCGGCGATCATCTTGGGCACGTAGTTCTGGGTCTCGCGCTTGATGTAGGAGCGCTGTGAGGCCGGGCTGGCGATATCCCAGAAGTTGTCGGCTTTGTGGTACTTGAGGGCCTTCCTGATCTTGGCCTCGCCGGCGTTGTAGCCGGCGGCGGCCAGGTACCAGGTCCCGAACTCGGCGTAGAGATCGCGCAGATACCGGGCCGCGGCGTGGGTGGACTTGATCGGGTCGCGGCGCTCGTCCACCCAGGGGGTGATCTTGAGCCCGTAGCGCTTGCCCGTGGAGCGGATGAACTGCCAGGGCCCCACGGCGTGAGCCCGGGAATAGGCCTTGCAGGAGAAGCCCGACTCGATCAGGGCCAGATAGACCAGGTCCTCGGGCAGACCGTACTCTCTGAGGATGCTCTTCATGATCGGAATGTAACGGCCCGAGCGGGAGAGCCAGAGGGCGAAGCGCTTGCGGTGGCTGGTCTGGAAGCGGTCGATCCACTGCCGGACCTGGGCGTTGATGGTGATGGGCAGCTGGGCCCCTTTTTCCCTCTCCAGGCCCTTGAGCTCCTCGGCCACCTGGCGGTCGATCTCCGGGGAAGGCGGCCGGGGCGGCTTGATTCTGAGGAGGAGCTGGGCCTCGGCCTCGGTCTGGCTGGACTCCAGGAGCCGGGCCTCCAGCTCGTGCATCAGGGCCTGCCTGGCCTGGCGGGTTTCGCGGTAGAGACGGGCCATGTCCTGGGGCGGGGGAGGGCTGAACTCTCGCTTGGCCGTGCTGGTGGCCTGGCAGCCCGTCAGGCCGGAGAGGATCAAGCCCAGGCCCAGAAGCCAGGCCAAGGGTCTAATTCCACTCTGGCCAAAAGAGGATGAAGCCAAAATCAGAGAGCCCTCCACAAGTTAGCGCCTAGAGGTTGCTTGCTTTTAACACAGGCTGGCTGGTGGGTCAAGTTATTTCCCGGCTCCCGGGCCGGCCGCGGCCGGCCCGGGAGCCGATTGCCGCGCCGGGGAAAGCGTGCTATTGGAATAATGTGAGTCGCTTCGAGCCATGGCGGGCCGGAGATTGCGCCCATCTGATCGATGTTCTGGAGTGGGATCTCCTCCTGGCCCTGGCCGGCCTGAAACCGGGCGAGCGGGTCCTGGAAACCGGCTGCGGCCAGGGCCGGCGCCTGGCCCTGCTGCGCCAGAGAGGCTTCAGCGTCACCGGCCTGGAGACCGAGCCCGAACTGGTGGAGGAGGCCCGCCGCCGGCTCAAGGCCCGTCACCTGGTCCAGCCGGGCCGGCCCGAGGCCCTGCCCTTCGAGGACAACTCCTTTGACCTGGTCATCATCCACCACCTGCTCGGCTGCTGCCGGGATCCGGAGAGAGCCCTGGCCGAGGCCGGCCGCGTGGCCCTGAGGCGGATCGTGGTCGAGACCCTCAACCCCATCTCCTGGCTGGGGTTCAAGACCCGTTTCAGCGACTCAACGGCCGGGCCGAGCCGCTGGTTCGGACCCTGGGGTCTGGAGCGGCTGGTCGAACGGGTCCTGGGTCCCTGTCCGGTGGAGGCGCGGAGCCTGCTCACCTTTCCCCAGAGCTGGCTGCCCCGCCTCAAACGCCTGGAGGCCTCGCCCCGGCTCCAGAGCCGCCTCTGGGGCGGGCTGCTGTTCCTGGCCGTGGACCTGCGCTACACTCTCAGGGCCGATTCCCTGGCCGCGCCGGCCAGCCTGGTGGCCAGCCGGCCGGGCGGCGGGGCGGCCCCGAGCCGCCTGGCCAGAAGCGCTGAGGAGAGGAGTCATGAAAGAGGCCTTCCTTTATGAGCGCCAGGAGGAGAAGAAGGTCAGGTGCTTTCTGTGCAGCCACTACTGCATCATCGGGCTGGGCAAGAAGGGCCGCTGCCGGGTCAGGCAGAACCTGGACGGCAGCCTCTACTCCCTGGTCTACGGCAAGCTCATCGCCCAGCACGTGGACCCCATCGAGAAGAAGCCCCTCTTTCATTTCCTGCCCGGCTCCCTGAGCTACTCCATCGCCACGGCCGGCTGCAACTTCCGCTGCCGCCACTGCCAGAACGCCGACATCGCCCAGATGCCGCGCGACCAGGACCGGATAGTCGGCCGCGAAGTCGCGCCCAAAGTGGTGGTCGCCGAGGCCAGGGCCAGCGGCTGCCTGAGCGTGTCCTACACCTACACCGAGCCGACCATCTTCGGCGAGTACGTCTTCGACGCGGCCGAGCTGGCCCACAAGGAGGGCCTCAAGAACGTGGCCGTGACCAACGGCTACCTGAGCCCCGAGGCCATCGCCAAGCTGGGCCCGGTCCTGGACGCGGCCAACGTGGACCTCAAGGCCTTCAGCGAGGGCTTCTACCACGACATCTGCGGGGCCAAGCTGGCCCCGGTCCTGGAGGCCCTCAAGGGGCTCAGGGCGGCCCGGGTCTGGCTGGAGGTGACCACCCTGCTCATCCCCGGCCTCAATGACTCGGCCGGGGAGCTCAAGGAGCTGACCGGCTGGCTCGCGGCCGAGCTGGGCCCGGAGGTCCCCTGGCACGTCAGCCGCTTCCACCCGACCTACCGCCTGACCGACCGGCCGCCGACGCCCCTGGAGTCGCTCCAGCAGGCCTACGAGATCGGCCTCAAGGCCGGCCTCAAGCACGTCTACCTGGGCAACGTGCCCGGCCGGGGCGGCGAGACCACCTCCTGCGCCGCCTGCGGGGCCGTCCTGATCGACCGCTGGGGCTTCAGCGTCTCCAAGAACCGGCTGCGGGACGGGGCCTGCCCCGATTGCGGCCGGCCCCTGGCGGGCGTCTTCTAGGGTGGCCCCCCCGGCGCGCCGATCCCAGGACGTTCCGGCCCCGGAGCACCGCTGGCGGCTCAGGGACAAGTACCTCGAGCTGGGCCTGACCGCCCTGACCGACGAGGAGGTGGTCGAGCTGCTGCTCACCCTGGCCACCCCCAGGCGGGACTGCAAGGCCCAGGCCCGGGAGGCGGTCAAGCGCTTCGGGGGCTTAAGGGGCGTGCTCGAGGCCGAGGCCAGGAGCCTGACGGCCGTCCCCGGCCTGGGCCCTAAAAACGTCCTCGGCCTGAAGCTGATCCACGACGTGGCCCGCCGCTTCCTGCGCGACCGGCTCCTGGGCCGCGACTTCCTCCGCTCGGCCCGGCAGGTCTTCGACTACTTCTACCACGCCCTGCGCGACCGGCGCCAGGAGGTGGTCCAGGTGGCCTACCTCAACGCCAAGCACGCCGTCCTGAGCGTGGAGGAGCCCTTTGAGGGCGGCGCGGCCGGGATCAGAATCGAGAACCAGGTTCTCCTGAGGCGGGCCCTGGAGATGGGCGCGGCCGGCCTGGTCCTGGTCCACAACCACCCCTCGGGCGAGCCCAAGCCCTCGGCCGGCGATCTGAAGGCGACCAGGGAGCTGAGCCTGGCCTGCCGGGCCCTGGACCTGAGGCTGATCGACCACCTCATCATCGGCGACAACCGCTACTTCTCCTTTTCCGAGGCCGGGCATCTGGCCCGCTTCGAGGACGAGTTCGAGGCCTTCAAGAAGGCCGGCGGCTGAGGAGCGACCATGAAGGACTACCTCCAGGATTTCGCCAGGTTCCTGGCCCAGACCGGGGCCCTCTTCTTCGCCCAGGGGCTGCGCCTCAAGGACGGCCGGGCCACGCCCTACTTCGTCAACCTGGGCCAGATCAACACCGGCCGCCGGGGCCTGGCCCTGGCCGGCTTCCTGGCCCGGATGCTCCTGGAGGAGAAGCTGGTCGACGAGAAGAGCGTGCTCGTCGGTCCCTCCTACAAGGGCAGCGCCCTGGCTTGCCTGGTGGCGGCGGCCCTGTGGCTGGAGGCCAGGCTGGAGGTCCCCTTCGACTACGACCGCAAGGAGGCCAAGGGCCACGGCGAGGCCAGCGGCCGGGAGAACCTCTTCGTCACCGGGGCCCTGCAGCAGGCCGGCCAGCGGGGCGGCCAGGCCCTGGTCCTGGACGACGTGGCCACCTCCCTGGCGACCAAGGTGGAGCTCCTGGACAAGATGAAGGCCCAGGCCCCCGAGGTGGCCGTCAGGGCCGTGGTCATCGCCGTGGACAGGGAGCAGACCCAGCCGGTCCACGACGCCCAGGGGCGCCTGGTGGAAAACGTAAAGGGCCCTGACGCGGTCAAGGCCTTCAGCCAGCGGACCGGGGTGCCGGTCAGGGCCGTGGCCCCCATCCGGGCCGTGATCGAGATCCTGTTCCGGCAGCGCGTCCCGGTCAAGATCGACGGGACCTACCGGCCCCTGGAACAGGCGGACAAGGACCGCTTCGACGCCTACATGGCCGTCTACGGCCGTTGAGGGCCCCCGGACGGCCCCCTGACCCGAGCGTCTTCACCCCCCCGGACAGGCGGACAGATGTCCCGACGCCGCTTCTTCATTCTCCTCCTGCTGGCCCTGGTCCTGGCCGCGGCCGGCTACAACCTCATCTGGCCCGACGTGGGCTCCCTGGCCCGGCGCAACCCCAAAAAGACAGCCTGGATGGAACTCAGGGAGCGGGAGTGGGCCCGCCGGGGCGAGCGGAAGCGGATCAAACAGGTCTGGGTGCCCTACGCCCGGATCTCACCCTACCTGATCCAGGCGGTCCTCATCGCCGAGGACGACAAGTTTCTGCGCCACAGCGGCTTCGACCTGCGCATCATCTGGAATGCCTTCAAGCGAAACATCGAGGCCGGCCGGATCAAGTACGGGGCCAGCACCATCACCCAGCAACTGGCCAAGAATCTCTACCTCTCGCCCTCCAAGAATCCGCTCCGCAAGATCAGGGAGGCCATCCTGACCTGGCGCCTGGAGGCGAACCTGTCCAAGAGGCGGATCCTGACCCTCTACCTCAACCTGGTCGAGTGGGGCGAGGGCGTCTTCGGGGCCGAGGCCGCGGCCGACCACTACTACGGCTGCGCCGCCGCCGACCTGAGCCCGGAGCAGGCGGCCAGACTGGCCGCCTGCCTGCCCAATCCCAGGAAGTACAGCCCGGTGGGCTCCTCCAGGTTCATAGCCCGGCGAGCCGGGCGGATCCTGCGGATCATGGAAAAGAGGGGCCTGGGAATACTCTGGTAGAGGAGGCTCGGGGCCGGCTTCAGTCGCAGTAGATGCGGATTTTCTTGTCCTCGGCGTCCACCTCAAGGCCCATTTTCGCCAGGTAGTCGAGCAGCTCCTCCAGCTTCTGGTCGTCCAGCGAGGCCAGGTCCATGTCCAGACCCCGCTCCCTCATGGTCTGATTGATCTTCTCCCTGGCCTGCTCGGGCAGGATCGAGCTCAGCTTGACCCCGGTTCTGAGCAGCCCCACCGGCACCCGGACGTTGACCCGGCGCTCGTGGCCGGCCCCGCCGGCCTTGGGCTCGATCTGGATCCTGATATACCGGCGCCGGAGGCAGGCCCTGCCCCCCGGCATCTCCGCCTCCGGCGCCGCGGCCCCGACCGCCCCGGCCAGCTTGGGCCGCCTGGCCGCCTCGTAGCGCCGGATCCAGTGGAGCAGGAGCAGGAGCCCCCAGCCGATGGCGATCCAGTGGAACCAGAGATTGTGTCTGGAGACCAGGAGGTTGATCACGAAAAGGATCAGGACCACCGTGACGTACTTGCGAAGGTTCACCAGGAACAGATCCTTGAGGTCCGCTCCGGTCTTGGCCTCTCTTTCGACCTTGACCCGCTCGGACTCGCCCCGCCCGGCCCGGGTCTCCTCCTCCTCGGGCCGGCGCAGGTCCGGGGCAATGTCCTCCGGCTCCAGGAGAACCTTGTAGGCCCGGACCGGCTTGGGAATGTTCTTGACCTGTCTCTCGCCCAGATACTCGTAGCCCAGGGGCAGCTTGTCCTCGATCTGGTCGTAGGCCGTCCGGGAGATGCAGATCCCGCCCGGCTCGGCCAGGCTCTCCAGCCTGGCGGCGATGTTGATCCCGTCCCCGTAGATCCGCTCCCCTTCCACGATCACGTCGCCCAGATTGATGCCCAGGCGGAACAACATCCGCCGGTCCTCGGGCAGCTGGCCGTTGCGCCTCTTCAGCTCCCGCTGGACGGCCACGGCGCTCTGGACCGCGTCGACCACGCTGGCGAACTCGGCCAGGAGGTTGTCCCCGGGCGAATCGACCACCCGGCCGTAGTGCTGCTGGATGAGCTCGCTCATGACCGTCCGGTAGGCGGTCAGGGTCTGGACCGTGGCCGCCTCGTCGTGGCGCATGAGCACGGAGTAATCCTTGACGTCGGCGCTCATGATGGCCGCCAGCCGACGCTTGACGCTGGCCGTGGTCATGGGCTGGACCTCCCTCCGGCTCCCCGGCCCCCGCCGGTCCGGACCTTCCCGGCGGGCGGCCCGGCCGCCCGCCTTTGCCAGTACCTTGCCATTGAGAGGCCCCGTAGTCAACGGGCCGGAGCCGGCCGGTCAGAGGCGGGCTTGAGTCAGGGGACCACGTCGGTGTAGCGGGCCAGGAAGGCCGAGGCCTGGTGAACGTGGTCCAGGCCCAGGCCGAGGCGGTTCAGCCCGGCCCAGATCTCGGCCAGGCGCTCCTTGACCAGGCCGACGTGGAGGCGCATGAGCTGGCAGTACTGGAGGGTCCGCTCGGCCGAGCCGACCAGGGCCTGGACCGGGCAGCGGCCGCCGCAGTAGAAGTGGACCCCGCAGTCGAAGCAGCCCAGGTCGGCCTTGTAGTCGGCCAGGGCGGCCAGGTCGTACTCCTTCAGGCTCAGGCGCCCGGCCTCGTCCAGGCCGCCCAGGGCCGCGCTCTGGGGCAGGTCGGCGCAGGCGAAGACCTGGCCGCTGATGATGTCGAAGTTGCGGGCCAGCTCCACGGCGCAGGCGGTGTGGCCCCGCTCCCGGCCGCTCAGGAGATAGATGATCAGCTCGTTCAGGTGGGCCGCGGGCAGGAGCCGGCCGGCCCTGAGCCGGGCCAGGTAGGCCTCGAGCAGCCTCTCCAGGTCGCGGCCGTAGGAGGCGGCGAAGGCGGGGAAGTCCTGAATCGGCTCCGTGGTCTCGGCGAAGTGCCAGAAGAAGTGATCGACCAGCCCGGCCTTCTCCAGCTCCAGGAACTGCTCGAAGCAGGTCAGGAGGGACTGGCCCTCCCTGAGGGTGGACCAGAAGAGGACCTGGCCCGGGCAGCGGGGCCTGACGGCCTTCAGGTTGTCGACTATCCGGGGCAGGCTGGTGCCCGGCCTGAACCGGGCGTGCTGGTCGGCGTCGCCGTCGATGGAGACCGAGAAGAGCCAGATGGCCCGCATCAGCTCGGGGAAGCGCTCCAGGCTCTGGGCCAGGAGCTCGCCGTTGGTGTAGACCATCAGGCGCAGCCGCCGGCCCAGGGGCGAGGCGGCCAGAAGGAGGCGGAGGCGGTCCATCTTGTCCGCGGCCAGGAAGGGCTCGCCGCCGTAGAAGGCCACGGTCAGGCCCGGGCCTGCCTCCATTTCGGCCAGGCCCAGGACCAGGGCCGCGTCCCGCTCCGGGTCCGAGTCCAGGCCGCGGGCCATCTCCTCGGCCGCGGGGTCGCCCTGGCTGAAGACGCGGTTGATGCAGCCCTGGCAGCGGGCGTAGCAGCGGCCGGTCACGGTCAGGTGGATGATCGGCTCGTCCGGCTCCAGGGCCAGGGGCTCGGCCAGGGGCCGGGGGAGCGGTTTGACCGCCCCGGGAGAGGCCAGATCGCCCAGACGGGGGTGGATCAGGCCGGGCTCGCGGCGCAACTGAGCCCAGCGGGCGATGACTCGCCCCTGGTCGGCGAGAAATGGAGAGCGCACGCTCGTCTCCTTCTGGAGAACGCCCCGGGCTTCATGCCCGGGATTCGGCTCGCGAGGGCAAGCGCTTGACTAATTCTTACCTCGGCCGCGGTCTAGGCGCAAGGGCTGAAAGGGGAACAATCCCGGCCGGCAGATTTTTTCGGCTCAGCCCCTCTTCCGAGGTGGCCCGGCCAGCCTGGCCGTGTTCACGGGGACAGGCCCTCCCGGATCAGGGGCGACCCTGGCGGGCGACACCGCCCTGTCCCGGTGAGGGTGCCCCAAGTCTTTAGACTTGGGGAAGGATGATTATCACCAATCAACAGTCTCAGGGAAACAACCGATACTGAATTGACCGGGTCCAAGCCCTTTTCCGAACCATCCTCCCCCATCCATGAATGGATGGGGCACCTGAATAATAAGGGGGCAATTGCCGGCGGGGTTGCTTGTCCACCAGGACCCCTGGTTGGACAGGACAATGGCCCGGTCGGCCTGGCCGCTTTCTGGTAGTTCCGGGGATGGTTCAATGATAAATTGACGCCCTAATCTTCGCTGGAGTAACATCGAGATCGAACGGCAAAATCATTGAAAATCAGAGGGAAGGCCCATGCCGCGACTGACCGAGCAAGAACGGCAGGACATCATCCGCTATCTCGAAGCCGACAAGCCGCTCCCGGACAAATACCGCTTTCTTCTGTTCGCCGACAAGCGCGAAGTGGAACTGGTCTGGAACGGCAAGACCAACGAGGTCTGCAACGTTGTTCTGCCCTTTCAGGTGATCGAGCAGGTGGACGAGCCACGCGCTGAACCGGCAGATGGGCAAGAAGAGCCGCAGAGACTGCTTTTCGACCTCGACACCCGGGGCCGGCAGCTCAAGGGCTGGACCAACAAGCTCATCTGGGGCGACAACAAGCTGATCCTGTCCAGCTTGAAGAACGGCCCCCTGAGGGAGGAGATTGAAAACCAGGGCGGCATCAAGCTCATCTACATTGACCCGCCCTTTGACGTGGGCGCGGACTTCTCCATGGACATCGAAATTGGCGGCGACACCTTCACCAAGAAGCCAGGAATTTTAGAAGAGATCGCTTACCGCGACACCTGGGGCAAGGGGGCGGATTCGTTCATCGCCATGATCTACGAGCGGCTGGCCTTAATGCGGGATTTGCTGGCGGAGGACGGGAGTATCTATGTACATTGTGATTGGCGTGTAAATGGTTTCATTAGGTTAGTCATGGATGAGGTGTTTGCTGGATTTAGCCACACTGAGATAGTATGGATTTGTGGGCTAATGGGATCAGGCAAGGTATTTCCTAAAGCGCACGAGACGATACTGTGTTATCGTAAAGATGATTCTATTTTTAACACGCCTCTTCGACTTGGACTATCCAGACGAATAACCAACGCACTTCAGAAAGACGACGATGGCTGGTTTTATACCAGAGGACAAGAGAGTAGCGGCGGAAGGAACTGGTTGAAATCATATATTTCAAAGAAAACAAACATCACCAAAGAACGAGCTATTGAAGAAGCAAATCAGAATAGACCCCAGCCGGCCTGGGACGTGTGGATTGGCAAAAAAGAACTCGCGAGAGAATTTAATGATTTTCCTGTTGGTACTTATGCTTACACAGCAGAGGAGAAGGTAGGCTACCCCACCCAAAAACCCGAAGCCCTCCTTGAGCGCATCATCAAGGCCTCTTCAAATGATGGCGATCTGGTGGCCGACTTCTTCTGCGGTTCCGGGACCACCGCCGCCGTCGCGGAGAAACTGGGTCGCAAGTGGATCGTTACCGACCTGGGCAAGTTCGCCATCCACACCACCCGCAAGCGCATGATCGGCGTCCAGCGGGAGTTGAAAAAAGAGGGTAAGCCGTACCGGGCCTTTGAAATATTGAACCTGGGCAGGTACGAGCGTCAGCACTACATCGGCGTCAACCCCAACCTGCGGGACGAGGAGAAGCGGAAGCAGCTCGAAGCCAAGGAGAAAGAATTCCTGGATTTGATCCTGCGGGCCTACCGCGCCGAAAATACCGAAGGTTTCAAGACCTTCCACGGCAAGAAGGCCGGGCGGATGGTCGCCGTCGGGCCGATCAACCTGCCCGTCACCCGGCTCTACGTCGAGGAGGTCATCCTGGAGTGCCGCCAGAAGCACGTCACCAGGGTGGACATCCTGGCCTTCGAGTTCGAGATGGGCCTTTTCCCCAACATCCTGGACGAGGCCAAAGACAAGGGCATAGACATCGCCCCCAAGTACATCCCGGCCGAGGTGTTCGACAAGCGGGCCGTGGACAGGGGACAGGTCGTCTTCCACGACGTGGCCTACGTCGAGGCCAAGCCGGTGTTCAAGGGCAGCGGCGTGGCCGTGCAACTGACCGACTTTTCCGTGTTCTACTCCCAGGACTCCATCAAGGCGGCCGAGGAGACCCTGAAGAACAAGGGCAGCAAGATCGTTGTCGAAAAGGGCCAGATCGTCAAGGTCAGCAAGGACAAGGACGGCATCGCCAGCCGGGAGCGCCTGACCCGAGACTGGACCGACTGGATCGACTACTGGGCCGTGGATTTCGACTTCGAGAACAAGCGGGAGATAATCCGGGTCCGGCGGGAGATGGCCCCGGACAGCCAGCCCAGCCTGGACGGCCTGGGCGACGGCCAGGGCAAGCTGGAGGAATGGGAAGAGGTCTGGACCGGCGAGTTTGTCTTTGAGAACGAGTGGCAATCATTCAGGACCAGGAAGGACCGCTCCCTGGAACTGACCAGCGTCTTCCGCGAGTGCCCGCCCGGCCGGCGCAAGATAGCCGTCAAGGTGGTGGACATCTTCGGCAACGACACCATGAAGATCATCCCGGTGACCGTGGGAGGGAAAAGCTGATGGGCCTGCACCCGGATTTTCCCGACTCCCCCCACGCCGTCCTCGACCCGGAAGTCCGCTGGTTCCCGGCTGATGAAGCCCTGCGGACGACCAGCTTCGACCGTCTCATGCCGCCGCTGGTCCCGGAGCTGCGCCGGCAGGTCAGGAAATGGCGCGATCAGGGCTACGCCGGGGCGGCCGAGACCAGCCGGAGCCTGCTCAACTGGTGGTTCAAAACGCCGCACCTCCTGCCCAAGGCCGACGGGAGCACGGTCGAGTTCCGGTATTACTTCGCCCAGCGAGAGGCGGTGGAGACGATCGTCTACCTCCACGACGTGGTCGGCGTCCGGGACAAATTCGACCTGATGCGCTTCGACTCCTCCGGCGGCGTCTCGACCGGTATGTTCGACGAAACCTGGCGGCGGTTCGTCATCAAGATGGCCACCGGAACGGGCAAGACCAAGGTCATGAGCCTGGTCCTGGCCTGGAGCTTCTTCCACAAGCTCTACGAGCCGGACTCGGACCTGGCCCGCAATTTCCTGGTCATAACCCCGAACATCATTGTCCTGGATCGCATCTACAAGGATTTCAACGGGCTGCGCATATTCCTGAAAGACGACCCCGTGCTGCCGGAAGACGGCCTGGGCGGCCACAACTGGCGGGATGATTTTCAACTTACCTTACACCTTCAGGATGACGTGCGGATCGTCCGGCCGACCGGGAACATATTCCTGAGCAACATCCACCGGGTCTACGCCGGGAATGACCTCCCGCCCTCGCCCGAGGACGAAAACACCATGGAGTATTTCCTGGGAACGCGGCCGAGCGGAGCGACGACCGATTCCAAGGTCGACCTGGGTGTGATCGTCCGGGACATAGACGAACTGGCCGTCATAAACGACGAGGCCCACCACATCCACGACCAGCGCATGGCCTGGTTCAAGTCAATCCAGGACATCCACAACCGCTTGAAGCACAAGGGCGGGCAACTGGCCTTCCAGGTGGACGTGACGGCCACTCCCAAGCACAACAACGGGGCCATATTCGTCCAGACCGTCGCCGACTACCCCCTTGTGGAGGCCATCGCCCAGAACGTGGTCAAGCACCCGGTCCTGCCGGACGCGCCCAGCCGGGCCAAGCTGGCCGAGCGCCAAAGCTCCAAGTTCACCGAGAAGTACGCCGACTACCTCGAGATTGGGGTCGTCGAATGGCGCAAGGCCCACGCCGAGCACGACAAGATGGACAAGCAGGCCATCCTCTTCGTCATGACCGACGACACCCGCAACTGCGACGAGGTGGCCGAGCACCTGGAAGAAATTTACCCTGATTTGAAGGGCGCCGTGCTCGTCATTCACACCAAGCAAAACGGCGAAATTTCTGAAGCAGCCACCGGCAAGGGCAAGGAGGAACTGGAACGGCTGCGCCATCTGGCCAACAAAATCGACGAATCGGACAGCCCATACAAGGCCATCGTCTCAGTGCTGATGCTCAAGGAAGGCTGGGACGTGCGCAACGTAACCACCATAGTCGGCCTTAGGGCTTACTCGGCTCAGAGCAACATACTGCCCGAACAGACCTTGGGTCGGGGCTTGCGGAAGATGTATCCCGGTGAGATAGAGGAATACGTCAGTGTGGTCGGCACCGACGCCTTCATGGAATTCGTCGAGTCAATTCAGGCCGAAGGGGTGGTCCTGGAGCGCAAGCCCATGGGCGAAGGGGCCCTGCCCGTGACGCCCATCGTGGTTGAAGTGGACCGGGAGAATGAAAAGAAGGACCTCGATGACCTGGACATTGAAATCCCGGTCCTCAGCCCCCGGGTTTACCGGGAGTACAAAAACTTAGCCGACCTGAACATTAGCACCCTGGGCAATAACAAGGTCCCCTATCAGGAGTTCAGTGAAGAGGAGCAGCGGGAAATTGTCTTCAAGGACATCGTCACCGGCGAAGTGTCACACACAACCATTCTATCCACGGCTGGCGTCGCTGATTACCGAAGCGTCATTGGCTACTTCACGCAGACCATCATGAAGGATTTGCGGCTGATAAGCGGTTACGATGTGTTGTATGGCAAGGTCAAAGCGTTTGTGCAAAGTGAGCTGTTCGACCGCCAAGTGGACCTGGAAAACCCGAATACATTGCGCAACCTGTCCGAGTTGGCCGCGACCAAGAAATTGATCGAGACATTCAAGAAGGCCATCAACGCCCTGACCATACAGGTCAAGGGTGACGCCGAGATAAGGGACAGAATCAAGCTTCGCCAGACCCGGCCCTTCGTGGTCAAGGATCAGGGCTACTTCATCCCCAAGAAAAGCGTGTTCAACAAAGTCATCGGCGACAGCCACCTGGAGCTGCTCTTCGCCGGCTTCCTGGACAACTGCGATGACGTGACCTCCTTCGCCAAGAACTACTTCGCCGTCCATTTCAAGCTGGACTACGTCAACGCCAACGGCGACATCTCCAGCTACTACCCCGACTTCCTGGTCAAACTGGCCGACGGGCGGGTGTTCGTGGTCGAGGTCAAGGGCCGGGAGGACCTGGACGTGCCGCTGAAAATGGAGCGCCTTCGCCAGTGGTGCGAAGACATTAGCCGTATTGAAGCCGGCACGACCTATGGCTTTGTCTATGTGGACGAGGAAAGTTTTAATCGATTCAAGCCCACTTCATTCCGCCAACTAATCGACAGCTTTAGGGAATATAAACAGTAACTGAGAAAAGCCTTCCGCCTGCTAAAAATTCCGCTTCCGCGTGATGGGCCGGTTGACCACGCCGCGTTAGTTACGCCATACTGCCCTCATTCCCGCCACCGGGGGACAGACCATGCTCTCCAGCCTCAGGATCCTGGACCTGACCTCCAACCTGCCCGGTCCCTTCGCCACCATGCTCCTGGCCGACCTGGGCGCCCGGGTGATCAAGATCGAGCGGCCGCCGGACGGCGATCCGCTCCGGAGCGCCTTCCTGACCCCCTCCGGCCAGGCGGTCCACTTCCAGGCGGCCAACCGCCACAAGCTCTCCCTCAGCCTCAACCTGGCCAGCCCGGCCGGCCGGGAGATCTTCCTCCGGCTCCTCGATGACCACGACATCGTGGTCGAGGGCTTCCGGCCGGGGGTCATGGACCGCCTCGGCCTGGGCTACGAGACACTCAGGCGGCGCCAGCCCAGGCTGATCTATCTGGCCCTGACCGGCTTCGGCTTAAGTGGCCCGCTCCAGTTCCGGGCCGGCCACGACCTCAACTACCTGGCCCTGGCCGGCGCGGCCGCCCTGACCGGCACGCCCGAGGGCGAGCTGACCCCGCCGGGCCTGCTCATGGCCGACCTGGGCGGCGGGGCGGGCATGGCCCTCTTCGGCCTCCTGGCCGCGGCGGCCCACCGCCAGCAGAGCGGCCAGGGCGTCCTGGTGGACGTGTCCATGTTCGACGGCCTCCAGGCCTGGCTGGGCTTCTGCGCCGCCGGCGTCTTCGCCGGCCAGGAGGAGGGCCGGCCCGGCGGCACCTTCCCCACCGGCCGCTACCCCTGCTACGGAATCTACAAAACCTCGGACGGCGGCTTCATGACCCTGGGCGCCCTGGAGCCCCACTTCTGGGCCCGCTTCTGCCGGGCCGTGGGCCGGGAGGACCTGACTGACCAGGCCTTCGCCGGGCCGGAGGTGGTGGCCCAGGTAAGAGCCGTCTTCGCCTCCCGGACCAAGGCCGAGTGGATCGAGGTCTTCAGGGAGCACGACTGCTGCTGCGAGCCGGTCCTCAGCCCCGAGGAGGCCAAGTCAAGCCCCCAGGCCAAGGCCAGGGGCATGTTCCCCCAGGTCGAGGTCAGGGGCGAGAGGCTGACCCAGGTTGGCTGCCCGGTCAAGTTCCCGGGTCGGCCGCCCCGGCCGCCGGCCCCGGCCCCGGACCTGGGTCAGCACAACCGGGAGATCCTGACCGAACTGGGCTACTCGGCCAGGGAGATCAGCGCCCTGGAGGAGCAGGGGGTTCTCTGATATTGATACTCGACTCCTAAACAGTTCTTTCAATCACCCCGGCCTTGTGGCATAGTAATCGTGTCTGCTCCCGCCTCTCTGGAGGCGACGATGAACTGCCCCCACTGCCGGGCCGACAACCCCGACGGCGCCAGGTTTTGCAACCAGTGCGGCCGGAAGATCGAGGCGGCCTGCCCCGACTGCGGCCAGGTCAACCCGCCGGGCGCCAAGTTCTGCAACCAGTGCGGCCGGGACCTGACCGCCCCTCCCGAGGCGGCCGCCCCACCCCCCCAAGCGGCGACAATTCCCGAGGAAACGCCGGAGCCAGCCGCCGAGAGCGAGCGCAAGCAGGCCACGGTCCTCTTCGCCGACCTCTCCGGCTACACCGCCCTGTCAGAGAACATGGACCCGGAAGAGGTCAAGGAGATCATGGGCCGGGTCTTCGGCCGGATCGCCAAGGTGGTGGCCAAATACGACGGCTTCATAGAGAAGTACGTCGGCGACGCGGTCATGGCCCTCTTCGGCGTGCCCGAGGCCCACGAGGACGACCCGGTCAGGGCCATCCGGGCGGCCCGGGAGATCCACGACCTGGTTGAGGCCCTGGGAGCGGAGCTGGACCCAAAGATCGCCCGGCCCCTGGCCGCCCACTCCGGGGTCAACACCGGCCTGGTGGTCACCGGCGAGGTGGACCTGGACAGGGGCACCCACGGCGTCATGGGCGACACGATCAACGTCGCGGCCAGGCTCTCCTCCCTGGCCGGCTCCGGAGAGATTCTGGTCGGTCTCGACACCTGCCGCCAGGCCGAGGGCCACTTCACCTTCGAGGCCCTGGAGCCGACCGCGCTCAAGGGCAAGGCCGAGCCGATCCCGGTCTTCCGGCTGGTCGGCCCCAAGGAGCAGCCGGCCAGGACCCACCGCCTCCGAGGCCTCAGGGCCGAGCTGATCGGCCGCAAGGTGGAGATGGCCCATCTCCGGGATTCCCTCCAGGGGCTCGGTCAGGGCAAGGGGGCCGTCCTGGCCGTGGCCGGGGAGGCCGGCACGGGCAAGAGCCGGCTCATCGAGGAGTTCAAGGCCGGCCTGGACCTCAACCAGGTCCAGTGGCGGGAGGGCCAGGCCCAGGCCTACGCCCAGAACACCCCCTATTACCCGCTCATCGACCTGTTCAACGAGGCCCTGCGCATCGAGGAGAGCGACCCGCCCGAGCGGGTCCGGGAGAAGATCGAGGTCGGCCTCAGGCCCCTAGTCGGGAGCGGCGAGGCGGTCATCCCCTACGTCGGCGGACTCTACGCCCTGAGCTATCCCGAGGTCGAGGAGGCCAGCCCCGAGTTCTGGAAGTCCTGCCTCCAGGAGGCCATCCTGGCCACCTTCTCGGCCCTGACCCGGCGGGGGCCGACGGTCATCTGCCTCGAGGACCTCCATTGGGCCGACCCCTCCTCCCTGGACCTTCTCCGCTTCATCCTGGCCGAGGCGCGCTGCCCGGCCCTGTTCATCTGCACCTTCCGGCCGCCCTTCTCCCTCTTCAGCAGCCAGCAACTGAGCGCCCTGGGCCAGACCTACCAGGAGATCCGCCTCCAGGACCTCTCGCCCTCGGAGGCGCGGGACATGCTCGAGTCGGCCCTCAAGACCGAGACGATTCCGGCCGAGCTGCTCCGCTTTGTCCAGGACAAGGTCGAGGGCAACCCCTTTTACCTGGAGGAGATCGTCAACGCCCTGATCGAGTCTGGTGTCCTCGGCCGGGAGGAGGGGGACTGGCGGCTCAAGCGGCCGATCAGCGAGGCGGACCTGCCCTCGACCATCCGGGGGATCATCACCGCCCGCCTCGACCGCCTGGACAAGGAAGCCAAGCGGGTCCTCCAGGAGGCCTCGGTCATCGGCCGGGCCTTCCTCTACGAGATCCTCAGGCAGGCCAGCGACCTGAGCGAGCGCCTTGACGGGCTCCTGAGCGGTCTGGAGCGGCTCAGCCTGATCCAGACCCGGGCCATCCAGCCGGAGCTGGAGTACGTCTTCAAGCACGCCCTGACCCAGGAGGTGGTCTACAACGGCCTGCTCAAGAAAGAGCGCCGGGCCATCCACGAGCGGATCGGCCTGGTCATGGAGCAGCTCTTCCAGGACCGGCTGGCCGATTTTTGCGAGGCCCTGGCCTTTCACTTCCAGCGGGGCCGCTCCATCGAAAAGGCCGTGGACTACCTGGCCAGGTCAGGAGCCAAGAGCCTCAAGAGATACTCGGTCGAGGAGTCCCACCGCTACTTCGGCCAGGCCTTCGAGCTCCTGTCGGCCAAACCGGAAAGGACCAGGGCGGAGGACACCTTGCTGGTGGACCTCCTGATCGAGTGGGCCCTGGTTTTTTACTACCGAGGGGACTTCAAGACCCTGAACGAACTTCTGACCGCCCACCAGGACCTGGCCGAGTCTCTGTCCGACAAGGCCAGGCTGGGCATGTTCAAGGCCTGGCTGGGCTTCTGCGCCTGGAACGCCCAGGAGTTTTGGGATTCCTACGAATTTCTCCTCCAGGCTCTCGATCTCGGCCAGGAGGCCGGCAGCCAGCAGGTCATCGGTTACGCCTGCACCTGGCTGGCCTGGACCTGTCCCGACATGGGCGCCTTTGACGAGGCCGTCTCTTTCGGCCAGAGAGCCCAGGAGACAGCCCGGCTCTTTCCCTCGGATCACTACCTCCATTTCAAATCCCTGGGCGGAATAGGCTACACATACTGTTACACCGGAGACTGGAAGAAGGCCCACCAGATCGGCGCGGCTCTCCTGGATTACGGTCAGAGCCACTCCAACATCCGCAGCCTGGTTCTGGGGCATTGGATCCAGAGCTATAATTACATGCAGCAGGGCGCCTTTCAGGCGGCCATCGAGTCCGCCAGGAGAGCGGTCAAGATCGCGGCCGATCCCTATTATTCCCTCTTCTCGAAGATGGCTCTAGGAATGAGCCTTTGCATGAATGGTCAATTCGAGGAAGCCCGGGGCTACGTTGAGGAAGTCCAAGCCGTCGGCCAGGAGTGCGGCTGCCGACACATCGAGACCGGAGCCCTGTTCAGTCTGGGGATGATCGATCTGGCCTCCGGCCGGATGAGTCAGGGCCTGAGCACGGCTGGAGAGGCTCTCCGGCGAATCCGGGAAAAGTCAGGACGCCCCCTGGAGGCCTCGCTTGAACGCAACCTCGGTCTGGTCTACCTTCAGATCGCCGACAAGTCGGCTTCGGTCAGCCTCTCCTCGGCGGCCAGGAACCTGGGTTTCGTATTGAGAGAAGTCCCGGCCGCGGCCAGGAAGGCCGAGGAGTATTTCAATCAGGCCATCGCCTTGGCCAGAGAGATCGGGTCCAGAGCCACTCTGGGCCAGGCCCTGCTCAACCTGGCCCGCCTCCACCGGGTCAAGGGCCGGCCCGACCAGGCCCGGGAATGCCTCGATCAGGCCGTTGAGGCCTTCCAGGAGATCGAGGCCGAGGATTGGCTCGACCAGACCCGGGAGGCCCGGGAGTCGTTGACCTAGCCGCAGCCACGCCCCCCGCCTCCTTGACTGAGCCTGGCCGGGCCTGGTAGCCTTTGTGGGCAAGCCTCCAAGGGGGAAGCCGAGATGCATCCTCACGCCTGGTTTCATCGTCGTTTGAAAGGGCTGCCGGCCAGATCGGCCGTCCTGGCCCTCTGTCTGGCCTTAGTCGCCTGCGCCACCGTGCCCATGACCGAGCGCAAGCAGCTCAGCCTCCTGTCCAACCAGGAGCTCTCGGGCCTGGCTCTCAAGGAATACCAGAAGGTCCTCCAGCAGTCCAAGCTGTCCCAGGATCAGGCCAAGGTGGAGATGGTCCGCCGGGTCGGCCGCGACATCGCCGGCGCGGCCGAACGATTCATGGACCAGAGGGGCCTCGGCCAGGATAAGCGCTACTATCAGTGGGAGTTCAATCTCATCGACGACGACAAGACCATCAACGCCTGGTGCATGCCCGGCGGCAAGATCGCCGTCTACACCGGCATCCTGCCCTTGACCCAGAACGACAGCGGCCTGGCCGTGGTCATGGGCCACGAGGTTGCCCACGCCCTGGCCAAGCACGGCAACGAGCGCATGTCCCAGGCCCTCCTGGTCAACCTGGGCGGGGTAGCCCTGGCCGTGGCCCTGTCCCAGAAGCCGGCCCAGACCAGGAACCTCTTCCTGATGGCCTTCGGGGTGGGCACCGCGGTGGGCATCCTCCTGCCCTACAGCCGGGTCCAGGAGTACGAGGCCGACCGCATCGGCCTGACCCTGACGGCCATGGCCGGCTACGACCCCAAGGAGGCGGTCCCCTTCTGGCAGCGGATGCGGGCCAAGGGCGGCTCCCGGCCGCCCGAGTTCCTGTCCACCCACCCGGCCCCGGACAACCGCATCGACCAGATCAAGGCCTTCCTGCCCGAGGCCATGCAGCACTACCGGCCCCGTTAGTCGGCCCTTCAGGCCTCCCCGCCCTCGGCCAGGAGCCGGTCGATGAACCCGGCTTCATCGCCCTGGATGAAGCCGGCCGCCCGGGGCAGGAGATCGGCCCGGCCCAGGGCCCTGAGGGCCGCCCTGATCCTGTCCTGGGCTCCCAGGATCGGCCGCATGACGGCCAGGGCCTGGCCGACGGACCCGGGGTCGTTGTGGCAGAGGCGCCTGACCCACTCGGGGTAGCTGAAGAGCCACATGAAATCGTCGCGCTCGGGCGAGTGCCAGACCACGGCCGGGACCCGGTAGCCAGCGGCGATGTGGGCCGCGGCCGACTCGGGCCCGAGGACGAACTTGGCCCGGGCGATGAGGGGCAGGAAGACCTCGACGTCCCCCAGGGCGTAGTGGACTCCGGCCAGGTCCCGGGGCGTGTCCTCCTTGCCGCCGACCACGACCGGCAGGTCGAACTCGGCCCGGACCAGATCGACCAGGCCCTGGAGCTGGCCGGGGCTGAGGTCATGGCGGCCCAGGGTCCGGGCGTAGGGCTGGAGGAGGCAGTAGCCCCTGTCTTCGAGCCCGAAGCGCTCGTGGACGGGTTCCAGGTCCGGGCAGACCACGGCCGGGTGCCCCGCGAAGCTGAAGCCCAGGGCCGCGACGTAGGCCCCGACGAAGTTGTTGTGGCCGTTGAGGTTGTGCCTGGTCCGGTGGAAGGGGTGGACCCTGAGGACGATGGAAGGCAGCCCGGGGTCCCGGTCCAGGGCGATCAGGCCGGGCTCGGCGTAGGCCCTGAGCAGCCGGGAGAACTTCTCAGCGTAGAGGGCCACCTCCAGGGACAGGTTCCTGATGAGATGAATCGCCGCGCTGGCCAGGCAGACCGTGTCCCCCAGGCAGGGGTGGGCCCCGAAGCTGGCCGTCAGGGGCGCGGGAGCGGACATCTGGCCTCCGGCCTGGCGGAATCTGATCGTCGCGGGCTGAGCCCTGGCGGCATGTTTCCATCATCCGGGCAGCCGGTCAAGGCCCGGCCCGACTTGACCTGACCGGGCCGGCGATAGTAGTTCTGGGTCATCAGACTGCCCCGGCTCCCGGCCGGGTCCAGACGCGCCCAGGCTGCGGGCTGGCGCGGGCGGATTCGGGCCGAGGTCCGGTGAGCGGCCGATCCGGGCGGGGGGAGGAGCTTGGCCAGGCAAGGGAGGTTCTCGTGGAGAAGATACTGATTATTGGTTGCAAAAAGGCCATGGACGACATCTGCATCGGCTGTTCGCGCTGCCTGGTCGGCTTCAACCGCCGGGAGGGGGTCTTTGAGCTCTACGCCGACCAGGAGGCCGAGGTCATGGGCCTGCTCAGCTGCGGCGACTGCCCGGGCCCGGCCATCGTCACCCGTCTGGTCCAGGTCAACCTCTGGAACGCGCCCCTGGGCGAGAAGCCGACCAAGATCCACCTGGGGCCGTGCCTGGTCGACCACTGTCCTTATAAGGATGTCATCATCAACAAGATCAAGGCCAAGGCCGGGATCGAGGTCATTGAGGGGACCCATCCCTACTTTCCCGCGGACATCTTCAAATAACCAAGACCCGGCCCGGGGAGCCGGGCCGGCCCGGAGGGAGGCGTCCCGCCTCTCGAAGCCGGTTCTACTGGCTGGGCTGGCCCGCCCCGGGCTGATCATCGAGCAGGACCGGCTGGCCGCCCTTGATCAGGGTCGCCCGGGCCAGGAGTCTGACCTCGCCGCTGTCCGGCTCGAAGCCGGCCAGACCGGCCGGGCCGGGGAAGCTGACCACGGAACGGATGGCCGCGGCCAGGCCGTCCGGGTCGTCCAGACGGCCGACCTGCTTGAGGCCGAAGGCCATGAGCCGGACCGCGTCGTAGGCCCTGGCCGCGGTCGGCCCGGGCAGGCGGCCGGTCAGGAGCTTGTACTGGGCTGTGAATTCCACCGCCTCTTTGGCCTGGGCCGAGAAGCGCGAGGCAAAGACGGCCCCGTCGGCCTTGGACCCCAGGGCCTCCAGCAGCTCGACCGAACCCAAGTCAGGCCCGCCCAGAAAGCCGCCCTGGTAGCCCTCCTCCCTGGCCCGGGAGATGAGCTCGAAGAGCGTGGCCGGCGGACCGGTCAGGACCAGGGCCTCGGGCTTGTCGGCCAGGGCCAGGGCCAGCCGGCCGCCGAAGGAAGTCTCCTCGGGCCGGAAGGGCAGGACCCGGGTCGTCTCCACGCCCTGACGCCTCAAGGCTTCGAGAAAGGCCCGGCCCAGGGCCAGGCCGGGGCCGTCGTCCTGAATCAGAAACACGGCCGCCCGCTTGAGGCCCAGCCGCCGCCGGGCCGCCTCCACGGCCGGCTCGACCGGGGGAGCCTCGCCGCCGGCCAGGGAGAAGCAGTAGGCCAGGCCCCTGGTCAGCCCGGACGCGGCCGGGGTGATGGTCACCAGCCTGGCTTGCTCGGCCAGGGGAAAGACTGCCCGGCACTCCAGCTCGGTCAGGGGGCCGACCAGGAGGCTGACCTTGTCCTGGCCGATCAGCCGCTCCACCGCTTCGGCGGCCGGGCCGGGCAGGCCGGCCGTGTCGGAGTGGACCAGAGTCAGGGTTCGGGAGAGCACGCCGCCGGCCTGGTTGACGGCCTCGGCGGCCAGGCGGGCCCCGGTCAGGGTCTCGACGCCCAGACGAGCCCGGGGACCTTTCAGCACCAGAGGCAGGCCCACCACGATCGGCGGCTGGGCCAGGACCGGTCCTTCCAGGGCCGGGCCGGAACCCAGAAAAAGAACCAGAAGCACCCCGCCGATAAGGGCCTTATTCACCCAGTCTCGCCTCACGCCGTTTCCTCCAGCCTTGTCCCTGAGCCGCTGAAAGGGTTCATTAACACGGCCGCGTCCCTCTGTCCAGCCGGGCCTTCAGGCCCGGCCTTGAAATTGGGGGCAAACAAAATCTGGACCGGTGCCTTTGGAAAATACCTCTGGCGAAAAATTTATTGACACTTTAGACAGACGGCTTATACTCAGGGAGTTAATTAGCGCGCAGAAGGGAGTCAGTATGGCTAAAAGAGGCAAGAGAATTGACTACGAGCGGTTTTGCGAACTGGTGAAGCAGAAGACCCACGCTGATCAGATTTGCAAAGCCCTGGGCATTGTTTCCGCAGCCACTCTTAAAAACTTGCAGCGGCGGATGATGCTCGATACCGGCCAGGTTTGGGAGATTCCCGGTCTCGAGGACCGCCGCCGGACTCGCTCCATCAAGTTCAGGCCGTCAATGGGCCTGGTCATCAGCCGCGCCACCATGGCCGGGGCCGGCTTCAAACCCGGCGACACCTTTGACGTCTCCTTCGAGGGCAAGAAGATCGTCCTCACCAAGAAGTAGACCCCTCGGGTCGGGCCCGGGCCCGCTGGGGCCCGGCGCCGCCGCCCAAAAAAAGGACGCCCATGGCCGATCAGATTGCGCAGTGCGCCAAGTGCGCCGTCAAGGAGCCGATCTGCCGGGAGGAGAACGGCCGGGGTCCGGACTTCTGCCCGACCCAGAACCTCTCCCAGGTCGTGGCCGAGGCGGTGGCGGAGTACGATCGTCCCGAGGTGCGGCGCTTCGCCCAGAACGCCTCTCTCCAGGAGGCCGAGTGCTACTCTAACCGGCACATCAGGCCCTACGTGCTCCATCCGGTCAAGCCCAGAGTCCAGGAGGTCTGTGAGTTCGCCCACAAGATGGGTTACCGCAGGCTGGGCGTGGCCTTCTGTTCTGGACTCAAGGCCGAGGCCAAGATCCTGAACCAGATTCTGGAGGCCCAGGGTTTCGAGGTCGTCTCGGTGATGTGCAAGGTCGGGGCCACGCCCAAGGAGAAGCTGGGCCTCAAGGAGGACGAGAAGATCCGCATCGGCCAGTTCGAGACCATGTGCAGCCCCATCGTCCAGGCCAAGATCCTCAACCACGAGGGCTGCGAGTTCAATATCCTGGTCGGTCTCTGCGTCGGCCACGACTCGCTCTTCTTCAAGTACGCCGAGGCGCCGACCACGGTCCTGGTGGCCAAGGACAGGGTCAGCGGCCACAACCCGGCCGCCGCTCTTTACACCTCCGGTTCCTACTACGCCCGGCTCCTCCGGCCGGGAATAGACCCCCCGGATGAGTCACAGGGCTGAGTAAAAGACATCTTTCAAGGTTAAACCGACCGCTGAGCGGGCCCGACCAGGGAGGCTGAAGCAGACCTCCTGGCCGGGTTTTTACCTTCCGGCGAGAAAGGATCTCGGCCCCGCCAGCGGCTAGGCCTGGTCCTCCAGGGCCATCTTGCCCGGATTCAGGATGTTGTTGGGGTCCAGGGCCTTCTTCAGGGTCCGCATGACCCTGAGGGCGACCGGGTCGTGCTCCAGGGACATGAACCGGGCCTTGGTCTGGCCGACGCCGTGCTCGCCGGTCAGGGTCCCGCCCAGGTCGCAGGCCAGCTTGTGCAGGTCAAACAGGAGCGGCTCCAGCTTGGCGACCTGGTCCGGATCGGAGCGGTCGTAGAGGACGTTGGGGTGCAGGTTGCCGTCGCCGGCGTGGCCGTAGTTGAGGACCAGGATGCCGTACTTCCGGGAGATGACCTGGGCGCCGCGCAGGAAGTCGGCGATGCGGCTCATGGGCACGGTCAGGTCTTCGGGCACCTGGTTGGGCTTGACGCTGCCCACCAGGCCGCCCAGGGACTTGCGGACCAGCCAGAGGCGCTCGGCCTCGGCGGCCGACTTGGCCGTCTCGATCCGGCTGGCCCGGCAGCTCTCGAAGACCTCGATCATCCGGTCGAGCTGGTACTCGACCTCCGCCCTGGTCTGGCCGTCGGTCTCGACCAGGATCATGGCCTCCACGGCCGGCAGGTCCAGTTCGGTGTGCTCCCGGAACATGTTGATTGTGTTGACGTCCAGCAGCTCCAGGACGCTGGGGGTGATGCCCGAGTGCATGATCTGGGTGACCGCCTCGGCCGCGTCCTCCAGCCGGTCGAAGCAGGCCGTGGCCGTGGCCGTCTCCCTGGGCTTGGGGGCGATCTTGAGGGTTATCTCGGTGGCCACGCCCAGGGTCCCCTCCGAGCCGACGAAGAGCCGGGTCAGGTCGTAGCCCGAGACGCACTTCATGGTCCTGGCCCCGACGCGCATGACCTCGCCGCTGGCCAGGACCACCTCCAGACCCAGGACGTAGTCCCGGGTGGTACCGTACTTGGCCCCCCTCAGGCCGCCGGCGTTGGTGCCGATGTTGCCGCCCAGGGTGCACATCCGGCCGCTGGCCGGATCGGGCGGGTAGAAGAAGCCGTGGGGCTCCAGGGCGGCCTGGAGCTTGTCGTAGACCACTCCGGGCTGGACCACGACCAGGCGGTCGGGGATGCTCAATTCCAGGATCTGGTTCATCCGGGTCAAGTCAAGGACTATCCCGCCCCGGGCCGGGACGGCCAGGCCGCAGAGGCCGGTGCCGGCCCCCCGGGGCGCGACCGGGATTCTCTCCCGGTCGGCCAGGGTAAGGATCTGGGAAATCTGCTCGGTCGAGCTGGCCCAGACCGAGCAGTCAGGCCGGTGGTGAAAGCCCGAGGCATCGTAGGAATGGGCGACCAGATCGATCAGCCGCTCGGAGTAATTCTCCGGGCCGACTATCTCGATCAGGGCGGCCCTGATTCGCTCCTCCATCCACAACTCCTTGACCGCGCCAACCTCGGCCGGCCCCCGGGGGCCGGATAGACTCCGGTCCGGCTTAGGGCGCTGGATCCACGTACTTCCGGTCGGCCTCCTCGGCCACCTCCAGGGGGACGACGCCGCGGGCGGCGTCGGTGACCCTGTTCAGGCGGTTCGAGGCGGCGATGAGGCGGCGACGCTCCAGGATGCGGGCCAGGCGCTCCCGGCCCAGCTCGGCCCTTGCCCCGGCCAGATCGCCCGCCCAGGGCTCGGCCCGGCCCTGCCTCAGGGCGTCCTTGTCGAGCAGGTCGATCCGGCGCCGGCGCAGGGCCAGGTGGAGGACGTCGCCCGTTTGCAGATAGAGAATGCCGCCCCGGTTCATGGCCTCGGGGGTGACGTGGCCGATGGCCGCGCCGTAGGTCACCCCGGAGTAGCGGCCGTCAGAGATGAGCGAGGCCAGCCGGCGCAGTTCCTGGTTGGCGTTGATGTGCTGCATCGGGGTGAACATCTCGGGCATGCCGAAGGCCTCGGGGCCCTGGCCGCTGACGACCACGGCCAGTTTGAGAATTCCCTCCCGGACCATCAGGTCGAAGAGCTCGGCCGGCGGCAGTGCGTCCCCGGGCTCGGGCCGGCCGGCCTTGCGGTTGAAGGCTGAGAGGGCCCTCAAATCCTCGACCGGGAAGACGCCCCGGTCCCGGAGATCCCGGAGCAGGTTGACGTTGAGCAGGCCGGCGTTGGCCGCTTCCTCGTTCTCGTAGTAAAGGACCAGGGCGGCCTGGCCGTCGAACTCGTCCAGCTGGACCTCGGGCAGGCCGCTGATCTTGACCACGGCCGATTCGAACCAGTTGCCGGCCAGGACGTCCACCCCGGAGGTGGCCCGGCGGGGCTGGGTCAGGATGACCGGGTTGTCCCGGACCCCCTCGGCGGCCAGGCCCTTGGGGTCGGCCAGGCGCTGGCGCCAGGTGCCGCCCGAGACCGTGGGCGCGTCCAGGTGCAGGGGCACGCCGTTGCGGTCCAGCTCGTAGTAGATCGTCTCCAGGCCCCTGACCAGGCCGGCCTGGCACTGATCGGCCAGGGCGAAGACGTCCCGGCCCTGGGTCAGGCTGTAGTCGAAAATGTCCGGGACCGGGGCCCGGCGGTGGATGGCGTCCAGGTCAGAGAGGCTGAAGTCGAAGCCGGCGTAAATCATGGCCAGGACGAAGTGCATGACCAGGTTGGTCGAGCCGCCGGTGGCGCTGTGGACCCGGATGGCGTTGGCCGCGTTCTGGGCCAGGATGTTGGCCACGCCGAAGGCCGGCTCTTCGCAGAAGCCGAAGAGGGCGTCCACCGCGGCGTTGATCTGCTCCCGGGTGGGCGGCCCGGTCAGCATCTCCACGGCCGGGTGGACCAGGCCCAGGGCCGCGGTGGCGAAGCGGGAGGAGTTGCCCGTCCCGGAAAAAGCGCAGACTCCGCCCAGGGCGTGGCAGGTGTTCACGGCCAGCCGCTTCTCCAGGTCCTTGTGCCTCTCCGGCTCGAGCAGGCCGGTCTGGATGGCCCGCTTGAAGGCCCCCTCGAACTGGACGTTGGACGAGCACTGGAGGATGTACTTGAGGGCCTCCTCCAGGTCCCGGGCGATGGCCGGCTGATCGCCGGCCCTGCAGCGCTGGGCCAGGGCCTCGATCTCGGCCCGCAGGTCCGGGGGGATGACCCCGCCGCGGAGGACGTGGGCCGGGGCGAAGGTGGCGCACAGCGGCGCGTCGCCCCGCCTCTGGCGGGTCAGGTCCAGATGGGCCAGGGCCCCGACCGTGGCCAGGGGCGTCTTGTCGCAGCCCTGGATGACAAAGGCGCCGTGGTAGGAGTGCGACTCCATCTGGTTGATGATCATGCCGGCGGCCGCCTGGCGGGACTGGAGGGAGTAGCACATGCCCAGGTTGGACTGGGCCGTGCCGTCGCACATGACCGGGATGCTGAAGCCGAAGGGCACCCCGCCGTCCTCCCAGATCCGGTGGGCGGCCAGGAGGCCGGTCTGGAGGTCGACCACGTGGGCCGGGTGGTCGGGCGAGCCGCCGATGACGGCCAGGCGCGGCGCGTTATACTCCAGGCGGTCCCAGATCCGGCCCAGGCTCCAGTCCAGGTCGGGCAGATCCAGAATCCGCCGGGCCAGGTCCAGGTAAGCGGCCACGGTGATCGGCTCGTTGGCTTGGCCCTGGACCCCGTCGCGGTAGGGATTGGCGCCGCGGCTGATCCTGGGCTCCTGGGAAGAAGCCATTTCGCCCTCCTTGGCTGAGAGTTGCTGCCTCCAGGGGGACCGGGCCGGCCCTCAGAAGGGCGGCAGGTTCCCCTGGGCGTCGAACTCCATCTCCCGGGCCGGCTCAAGAATCTTGAGGTCGGCCCGGCCTTCCATCTCGGGCAGATAGGCCTCGGAGACCAGGACCTCCTTGAGGTGGAGGGTGTCGTGGATGCGGACGATCCTGGCCTCTTCGGGCTTGACGTAGCCAATGGTCTTGAGGGCCACCTCCAGGACCTGGCGGTCGGAATCGAAGTGGACCGGGATGGCCGCGCCCTTGGGTTCGTTGCCGGTCAGGCAGTTGATGTAGGTGATCTCCTGGTTCATCTGGTCCACCAGACGGGAGTGGACGAAGTCGGCCACGCCCAGGCCGGTGGCGTTGCCGTGGGTCTCCTCGGTCAGGCCCCGGGCGTAGATGCGGGTCACCTTGGGCTGGTCGTCCGGCCAGGGGCGGTGATAGCTGGTCTTGCGGCCGACCACGTTGGTATCCAGGCCGGTGCCGCTGATGTTTTTGCCGATCTCGTCGATGATGAGCAGGTCCACCCGGTCAAAGGGCAGACAGGGCATCAGCTTCCGGGCCAGGACTAGGAGTTCCTTCTCTCGGGCCAGGAAATCCTCCGGGGCCACGGCCTCGATGAGGGCCGTCTCGTCGCGCTGGTTCTCGACGATGGCCAATCCTAAGAGGACATGGCATTTCTCAATGACGCTCCGGGCCACCGAGCGGACGATGTGGTCGAAGGAGTAGTGGATGAAGGCCTGGTGATAGACTTTGGCCCCCTCGTGCTTGCCCAGGCCGATGAGGAGCATCTTGTGCAGCCCGCTCTCGATGTCGCCCCTGAAGTCGGTGTGGGGCTTGACCCGGGCGGCGACGATGACGTGGTCGGCCTCGAAAGCGTGCTTGTCGAAGTAGACCGGCACCCCCTCCTCGGTCTGGCCGACCCGGACCACCTCCATGCCGGCCTTGATGGGGGCGCCGATGTAGTCCTCTCTCACGCCGTAGCCCTCGACGATGGCCCGCTGGCCCTCGGCCGTGCCGCCGCCGTGGCTGCCCATGGCCGGAACCACGAAGGGCCTGGCCCCGGCGGCCTTGAGCTCCTCGACCAGGGTCCTGATGATCAGGGCCAGGTTGGCGATGCCCCGGCTGCCCACGCTGATGGCCGCCGACTGGCCGGGCTTGATCCGGCCGGCCAGGTTCAGCCGGGCCAGTTCCTGGCGGACCCGGCCGGGCACGTCAGTGACCTGGGGGGTGTCGAAGGTCTGGGCAAGGCGCATCATCCGGGGGAAAGGCATGGCAATGACTCCGATCCTGTTTTTTATCTTGGGTTCGCCCCTACGAGCCTGGGCCAGTATATCAGGCCCAGGGTCGTTTCCCAAGACGGTCTCCGCTCCGGTCGAACTTTCCCGCCCCGGCCCTGGCCCGGGAGAATCCTTGCCCTAGGAGCCGCCGGTGCGGCATAATCCTCATCGAGCGAACCGGGTCAATCTGGACCGGACCAGAGCAAGGTCCCCCCAGCCCAAGGAGGTGAGAGATGGAGCGAGTCGGTTTCATCGGTCTGGGCATCATGGGCAAGCCCATGGCCGGCCACCTTATCAGGGCCGGCTACCCCCTGGTGGTTCACGATCTCAACCGTCAGGCCGTGGCGGAACTGGCCGGCCTGGGCGCCGAAGCGGCCTCCTCGCCCCGGGAGGCGGCCGAGAAGAGCGACCTGGTCATCACCATGCTGCCCGATTCACCCGACGTGGAGCAGGTCGTCCTGGGCCGGGACGGGGTCATCGAGGGCGTCCGGGCCGGGATGCTCCTGGCCGACATGTCCACCATCGCCCCGGCCACGGCCCGGCGGGTCTACGAGCGCCTCCAGGCCAAGGGCGTCGAGGCCCTGGACGCCCCGGTCTCCGGCGGCGAGATCGGGGCCCAGCAGGCCATCCTCTCCATCATGGTCGGCGGCACCGAGGCCGCCTTCGAGCGGGCCCTGCCCCTCTTCCAGCTCATGGGCAAGAGCGTGGTCCACATGGGCGGGCCGGGCGCGGGCCAGCTGACCAAGGCCTGCAACCAGATCATCGTCGGAGTGACCATCCAGGCCGTGGTCGAGTCCATGGCCCTGGCCAAGAAGGCCGGGGTCGACCCGGCCAAGGTCCGCCAGGTCATCCTGGGCGGCTTCGGCTCCAGCCGCATCCTGGACCTGATCGGCCAGCGGATCATCGACGGCAACTTCAAGGCCGGCTTCAAGGTCAAGCTCCAGAGCAAGGACCTGAACATCGCCCTCCAGACCGGCCGCGAGCTGGCCCTGCCCCTCCTGACCACGGCCCAGGTGGCCGAGCTGCTCAAGGCTCTCCTGGCCCGGGGCCAGGGCGAACTGGACCACTCGGCCCTGGCCCTGCTCTTCGAGGAGGGCGGCGCTTAGCCGGCGGCCGTCTCAGCCCTAATGAGTGAGGACATGAGCGCTCAATCCGGGATCAAGGACAAGCTGATGACCGCCGAGGAGGCGGTCGGCCGCTTCATCAAGGACGGCGCCCAGATCGCCCTGGGCGGGTTCACGGTCACCCGCAACCCCATGACCCTCTGCCGGGAGATCATCCGCCAGGGCCGCCAGGACCTCTACCTGGTCGTCCACTCCCAGGGCCAGGGCCTGGAACTCCTCATCGGGGCCGGCTGCGTCAGCCGGATCGAACTGGCCTACGGCGGGGTGGCCCGCTTCGCCCCGACCGGGATCCGCTTCAAGAAGGCCGTCTGCTCCGGCCAGATCGAGGTCGAGGATTACTCCAACCTGCAGATGACCCTCCGCTTCCTGGCCGGGGCCATGGGCCTGCCCTTCGCGGCCACCACCTCGGGCCTGGGGACCGACATCGTGGCCAAGACCGGCTTCTCCCCCCAGGCCCGGGGCCAAGGCAAGGTTCCGGCCCACAAGCTCAAGGTCGTGGCCAACCCCCTGGACGAGGCGGCCGGGGAGGTGGTCATCCTGCCGCCGCTCAACCCGGACGTGGCCCTGATCCACGCCCAGTACGTCGGCCAGGACGGCACGGTCAGGATCAAGGGCCTGACCTTCGCCGACATCGAGCAGGCCAAGGCGGCCGAGACGGTCATCGTCACCTGCGAGGAGATCGTGCCCGCCGAGTTCCTCCGGGCCGACCCGGACCAGAACAGCCTGCCCCACTTCCTGGTCGACGCCGTGGTCCGGGCGCCCTTCGGCGCCCACCCGACCGCCTGCCACCTTTTCTACGACTACGACCCGAGGCACCTGAACATGTTCAAGAGAATCGCCCCCGACGACGACATGTTCCGGCAGTACCTGGACGAGTGGGTCCATCCCTTCGCGACCCAGGAGGAGTACCTGACCAAGGTCGGCCTGGCCGACCTGCTGCGGATCAAGGCCAACCCGGCCGTGGGCTACGCCCCGGGCCTGGACCGGCGCTGAGAGGCGGACATGAGCCAGTACACTGACCGGGAGATCATGGCCATCAGCGCCGGCCGCCTGATCAGCGACGGCGACATCGTCTTCGCCGGGACGGGCGTCTCCATGCTGGCCGCCACGGTGGCCAAGCGGATTCACGCCCCCGGGGCGGTCATCTTCTTCGAGACTGGCGGCATCGATCCCTCCCTGGACGAGCTGCCCCTGGCCGTGGGCGATCCCCGGGTCATGGTCAAGACCTCGGTCAACTCGGGCCTGGCCGACGCCCTGTCCCTGCTGGCCCACCCCAAGCTGAGGACCATCGCCTTCCTGGGCGCGGCCCAGATCGACCCTTACGGCAACCTGAACTCCACGGCCCTGGGCGACTACTCGCGTCCCAGGGTCCGCTTCCCCGGCGCTGGCGGGGCCTGCGACGCGGCCAGCCTGGCCTTCGGCGTGATCATTTTCATGGAGCACGACCGGCGGCGCTTCGTCGAGAAGCTGGACTACCTGTCCAGCCCGGGCTGGCTGAGCGGCGGCCAGTCCCGGACCCGGGCCGGATTCAAGCGGGGCGGCCCCCTGGCCGTGGTGACCAACCTGGGCATCCTCAGGTTCGACCAGGAGAGCCGGCGGATGTACCTGGCCGAGTGCTACCCCGGGGTCAGCCCCGGGGAGGTGGCCGCCAGCACCGGGTTCGAGCTGGACGTCTCCCGGGCCAGCGAGCTCAAGCCGCCCACGGCCGAGGAGCTGACCATCCTGCGCCAGGAGGTCGACCCCCAGCGCCTGATCCTGGGCTAGTTGTAGTTGTCAAAGACATTGTTCACAGTTGGTGAGTCTGGAGATTGGGGGTTTGCCGTTGAGGGCCATGTGGGGTCTCAGTTGGTTGTAGTAGTCGAGCCAGGGGCCGAGGAGGGTCTGCCGCTCGGC
>ENA-OSEO01000709-OSEO01000709.1-sediment-metagenome-genome-assembly--contig:-NODE-709-length-78113-cov-6.123328_pt1 | contig 78113 bp, 89 predicted proteins | sample MGYA00237883_ERZ534232 | MGnify/ENA metagenome assembly ERZ534232
ACTATATTTTATAGTGTAGAATACGTCTAACTTTTTCTGACTATTAGCTTGCTTTTTAACATAACAGCCGGGTTTCTATAAATTGGCTCATCCTACTTTTTCAAGTTTGGCGAACCCCGCTACATTAGTTTTCAAGAGGGAAGCCCAATTTCTAAAATTTTATAATGAGCCGCGTTGCTTAAGATTTGAAGATGGTAAATCGCTCTTTTATTTTCTTGCAAAAGTTATCAAAGGTTTGTAATTATTTTCATCAGCTTCTTTTAACGCACTCAAATATTCTTCGCGCGCCAGGTTCGGTCCTTCCAGGTTAACACTCCCCCAAGTGAAATGCTGTTTGTTAAATCCATTGCTTACAAGAATATCCGCCAGCAAGCGTGAATGCCTGCCGTTCCCGTTTGTGAAAGGATGAATCTTTTCTATCCTATGACTAAGCCTGACCGCTATTTCATCTTCCGAAAAAGTTTGGCTATCAATCCAAAATTTGCAGTCGTCCAGCAGTTTACGCAACTCAACCCGGATTTCGAGTTTATCAACACCTAAGTTTTTATTTGAGGTTCTGAATTGTCCTGCCCATTTCCAAACATGGCCCAACATTCTTTTGTGTAATTCAATTACAAAATCTTCGGTAAGAATTTTATCGGCGGAAAGTTTTCTTTTTAATGTCCACTCAATTGCCTTTTCTACATTATGCTGTTCGAATTCATCTAATTCTCCTAAAGTAGAAATAGACTTGATCAGCAACTCCTCTTTTTCATCTTCATCTATGGGTGTTTGGCCGTTGGAGAACTCCAAATCTAATCCCATAAATATCTCGGTATTTCTTGCTTGATGATTTCAACCCGGGCACTAATTGCTTTGTCTAATCTTTCCTGCCTGTTTTCCTGGTCTTCGAGCTTCATTGTATGAGAGGTTCTCATCACGATTTTGTGAGCAATTTCATTAGCTCTTTTTTCTATCATATTTTCCAATGAAGATTCCTTCGGGATGAACCCATATACAAAGCGGAATCCTAAAACTTCGGCAACTTCCATCAATTTATTAAGAGTGATGCTTTTTGTCTCTTCCCGTTCTTCGATCTCTTTGACAGTAGGTACCGTTTTATTAAGCCGCTTAGCTAATTGGGCAAGCGACATATTCATGGCGGTTCTGATTGCGTGAATCCATCCTTTATGCGGGATATCGGATTCATTTATTGCCGAGAACTTATCAAATTTTTTGTCCATTTGTTCTATCAATAGTTTTCGATTGGATCTATTCATAAGGCTATATCCTGAATTATTCGAACATTATATAAGGTTATTCCCTTATACTAACAAGTTGTTTTATGGGAATAGCCTTATTTATTTGAGGTGGAGCTCATCAAGAGGAGAACTTGTAGATTTGTAAAGGGGGCTGTCTCAAAAGTCGAAATTGGGTCATTGCGAGGAGTTTACGACTGCCTGTCCCGTTCCTTTTACGGGAAAGCAATCTTTCGATTTCATTACAAAAACGAGATCACTTCTCCCGACTTTCGTCGGTATCGTGATGACAAATGACCTTTTGAGACAGCCCCCTGAGAAGAGATTAATCTTTAGGGTAGCCATAATAAGTCTTTGTCACAATCTTCCACCCGTCGTCGAATTTGTAGAGGTTCATGAAGTCGGTATAAATGTGCTTGCCGTTCTGATAAATTTCTACTATTGCAATTGCTGCATAACCGGTGACATGAATGTAAGTAAAATCATATTTTGTACCGGGGAAAAGGGGAGTAGGATTTTTCTTGAATCTTTCAACCCACATTGCAGCTTCAACAATTTGGAGATCATTGTTTTTGAAAACAACAATATCACAATCCTTGTGCCACCCTTTTTGAATTTTTTCTACATTGCCTTCGTTAAAAAGTCCGTCAACATATGCGTCAACAATTACTTTTTTGATTGCTTCTTTTTCCGGCTCCTGATTTTCCTGTGCTTTCAATGTTAAGGTAAGCAGAACGCAGATTGAAAATAATACGATGATATTTTTCATATAACATACCTCTAACTAGTTAATGATTCTTTTCTGTTATTAATCTTTCGGATAACTATACGCAATTCTTGAAACGACTTTCCATCCATCTTCGAATTTGTAAAGACTCAGATAGTCTGTATAATTATGCCAACCGTTATCCCGGTAAATTTCAACAATAGCCATTGCAGCATAACCGGTAACGTTTATTTCGGTGAAGCTGCAACTTGTTCCGGGATACAAGCCCCCTGGCTTTTTCTCAATTCTTTCGACATAAGAATAAGCCGGTACTTTTCTCATTTTCCCATCTTCGAAAACAATAATGTCACAGTCGTAGTGAACACCTTTCTTTGCGGCAACAGCATTGCCGTCGTTGAAGACGCCGTCGATGTACGATTCTTGAATAACTTTTTTGATCGATTCTTTTTCAGCATCATTACTCTGAGCTAATGTAAAATTAGCAGCGATGATTACAAACAAAATAATTGCGGCATTTTTCATTCATCCCCCATAGTTTGTTGTTGTGACGCAGCAACTTAACATGAGGTTAGATGATTTTGCACAACGGATTTGTGAACTGCACTATAGCTTTGTGAATGACATGAACCGAAAGGATTAACCTAACAAACTTTTCAGCTCTTTGTATTTACTGCGGCTGACAGGGGTTTGTATGTTATTTTGTAAAATGAGCACATATTTACCCGCACCATGGTTTTTAATATACTCGGCATAATCAATATTGGCGAGATAAGATTTGTGAATTCTGACAAAATTAGAAGGGAGAATTGCATCAAGATTATTTAATGATTTGTTATGGAGGAATGAATCTCCATCGGTTGTATTTATCTCAGTATAAACACCGGAACCTCTTATATACTCGATCTTTGCAATATCTATTAGTAAAAGTTTATCCCCTTTTTTTACGGAAAGATATTTCGTGGGGAAGGCGGAAAGTTTATCTACATTAAAAAATCGGTTGAATGCTTTCTGCAACCGTTCAATTGTAAACGGTTTTCCGACAAAATCGAGCACGCCGTATTCAAATGCTTCCAGCGCTTTATCAACGTTTGCCGAAATAATAATTGTGTGAAATGATTCTGCTGTAACTTCCCGGAGAATTTCGAAACCGTTTTTGCCGCTTAAATTTAAATCTAGTAATAAGAGATCAATTGGATTTTCGGAAATAAATAAGCCGGCTCCTTCCAAAGTATTTTTTACACAGATAGCAGAAATTTTATTTCCCATAATTTGTTCAGTGAAACGCTTTATCCTTTGCGCCACCAACGCTTCGTCTTCAACAATTAATATCTTCATTTCAGTTTACCGTTGTAAATTTCTATTTCAACTTTCCATCCGTCTTCTACCGGTGATGCGTTTAATCGCCACATGCCGGGGTAGGTTTCTTCGAGACGGGCTTCAACATATTTAAGACCTGTACCTTTCTCGAATTTATCTTGTGTTGATTCGCTATTGTTAAACAATATATATCTAATTCCATTATTTAGTTTTACTTTTGTTAATTCAAAATATCCTTTGTTCTTATCGCTGTAGCCGTGAGTAAGTCCGTTTTCAACAAGCGTATGGAATATTGCAGGCGGCACCATTTCATCACCTGTTATGCCTTTTGTTCTTAATTCAAACACGGCACTCTTTCTAAATCCCATAATCTTAAGATGCGCTTCGCAGATTTTAAGTTCATCGGTAACCGGGATTAGCCTTTCACCTGAGACTTTTGAAACGACTTGAAATTCCTCTGCTAGAGAATCGATAAAGTCAACTGCTTTTTGAGGATCTTTTTCAACAAGTTCCTGTAATGATGTCAATGAATTTAAAATGAAGTGAGGTTGAATATTTTTCTTGAGCATTTGAGACTCGAGCCGCGATGCGCGAATCAATGCCTGGTTGCGCTGTTCGTTTTGTCTTGCAATTTGTTTTGCCAATGCAAGATTCATACTAAAAACAAAAAATACAACTCCGAGCAGGTAGCCGGAATTTATAAATCCTAAATAACCGAGGTATGTCCACACAGCAAAACCGATTATACCTACGAGGCTATAGACGCTTCCTTCGAATTTCTTATAAAGAGCATACAACACCAATGCGCCTGAGTAGGCAATCATTATTACCATTAAAGGTCTGGATAGATTTGTAAACAACAATACAAAAGAGAGGAAGAAAAACGGCCAGAAGAGTATTTTGAAATTATTTATCTCGAACTTTTTCAAAATGAATGCAATTAAAAAGAATCCGCTTAGCACGAACGATATTACATGTATTGCGAATGCAAGACCTACATAAGATTCATCAAAATTATTAAGTATCCATTGCCGTTCCGAAAGTGCTTTTAACATTTGCGATAAACAGAAAAAAAACAGATGGAGATAGGCGGAGTTTTTATTGAATCCGAAATAAAGGATCAAATTAAAAACCGCCGACGCACCTAATAATGTAGCAATAATGATTATGTAATAATTGTATTCCATTCCTAGTTAACTTATTGTTGTGCTATTGTTTGAGAGAAACCCAACTTCAATTAAAAGAAGTTGGGTTTCAAAAATCATTTATCTTTCGGCGGTTCATATCTTTCATAATAACCTAACAAGTTTCCTTCGTCATCCCTAACCGCTCTCATATAAATGCGGTACTTTTCATCATCGGTTATCAATTCTTCATCAAGACCGTTTTGCATTTTGGCATATATCTCTTTAATCATTTTATTTGAGTCTTCATTATGGCAATCAAAGATTGAAGTGGCGAGAAGTTTTGCGCCGCCTTCGTAATGCTCTAACGCCGGTTTGTTCATGTATTTTATAATATGGTTGTTGTCAACAAACATGTATCTGTTTTTCATACTGTTCATAAATGCTTGGAAAAGTTTGATGTCTGTCATGTGTTCCCTGAAATTTGGTAAGTGTGAAAATCTCTAAGGTTATTCCTTTAATTAATCAAAATCAATTTATGGGTATAGCAATAAATTTTGCTAAGTGTAGCCCACCCCTTAGGTGAACTACACTCTAAAATTATCTGTAAGCCGCGATTTCCATATCCTTAACCGAATTAAACTTTTTCGGTGGATTGAGATGTTTGGCTAAAAATTTCCAAATCTTAAGACGAATCTCGCGCGCGGTTTTTGTATCCATCCTATCGAATGAATGGCCGCCGGGTATCGCGTCAAAAATTTCGTACTCGAATTTTTTCCCCTCTGCTTTCAACGTTTTGATCAGGTGTTCCACTTCCAGCACGTTCACGTCTTCATCGATAGTGTTTGTGTGAATCAGAAGAGGCGTCTGAAGTTTATGCGCCTGCCATGCGGGTGATCTTCTTCTGTATTCGTTCACATTCTCATCGGCTGTTTTACCTATGTGATAATCGGCGGAGTATAAATCACGGTATTCGTCATCTTTGTAACCCATACGCGCGATTAAATCACTAACAGGCACACCGGCAAAACCTACTTTGTAGTTATCGGGGTGATCGAATAGATTCATTAATGTAATAAGTCCGCCGTGGCTCCATCCCATAATACCGACATTGTTTTCATCCACAAAGCTGTAATTGTCCAGCATGTATTGACGGCTCGCATCTACGTCTTCAATCTCAAGACCGCCGTAATCAATTTTTTCATACATTCCTTTTCCGTAGCCGGTGCTTCCTCTATATTCGGCGGCTACAACAATGTATTGCTGCGCCATAAGTTCACGTATAATGTGAGTGTAGTAAGTGGAAAAGTTACTATGCACACCTCCATGCGGAAGTACCATCAAAGGATATTTTTTGTTGTAATCAATACCTTTGGGTATGAAAACATATGACCAGAATTTTGTAGGATTCCCGGCTCCCTGGGCTGTCGGGTTTTTTTCGTGAGCAAGAGGCGGACCGGTCATGTATACTTTATCGATAAACGCTACGTAACCGACTCGCTGGAACCATACAACGTCATCGATGGATTTTTCGATCGCATCAAGCCGGTGCTGGAGATTCTCGTTATCGCGTTGTAAAGATTTCAACTGCTCATTAATCTTTACAGGCAGTTCCTGTGCGCTAGAATTTGCAATTAAAACAATAGCAAATAACGTGATGAATAATATCGAACGAATTGAAAAAAGTTTCATTAAACCACCCATAATTTTATTCTAAAATTACTAGTCTAACAATGTGAAGCGACTAAAAGATAATTTGAAAGTAAAATACATGCGGGAATATATTACATTCCCGTAAAAAATTCAGTGTAGTAATTTCCCGTAAATGGGGGAGAGTTACCTGTTCTTGATTTTCTTTTGAATACTTTCATAATCCTGCATGAAGTAGAACAAATTTGGGTCCCTTGTCTTAATCCCCAGTTCGTAAGCTTTTTTATAATATTCAAATGCAAGATCCGGTTGGTTGTTAGCTTCGTAAGCTTCACCCAAACTGTTAAGTGCGTTAGCCGAATTCGGGTATAACTCAACATTTTTCATAAAAGCTTCAATCGCGTCGTACAAATCGCCTTCACGCAGATGTTTATAACCTGCTGCATTCAATGTATTCTCGGGAACAGGAATTTGATAGCCGTACATTTCGGAAATGTTTTCATAATAGTCAATTATTTCATCTGCATCCCCGTTAGAAATTTCTTCAGGTATAATCATATCCTTAAATATGAACTGCAAGCCATCAAAGATGGACATATATACAACTGAATGATGACCTTCCTCATCATACTGCTTAAAATTCCAATCCAATCCCTCCGGTTTATCGGTGTTGAGTATGGTTTCTAATTCCTTGATGGATTCAACATTTGACTTAAGTTCTTTTCCACCTACCGTAAAATATAATTTGTTATTAGAATCAATTCCGTTTGTCAACTTTTCCGAAGTATATTTCAAAAGATAGCTGTCGTCTATATTTGTTGCGGGGCTTACTGCAATTATCCCTTTGAACATATCGGTTTCTTTCAGCAAAGTGTAAATTGAAAACATCCCGCATAATGAATGCCCCATTAAAACACGGCAAGTTTCGGTGCGATAGTTTTTTTCAATAAACGGGAATAATTCTTTTTCGGCAAATTGAAGAAATTTGTCGCCCCCACCTGAATTGGGTAAGTCTTTAACAGGTTTTGGTGTGAAATCTCTATTGCGGTGAGGATTTTGAATACCCACTACAATCATCTGCGGAATTTTACCGTAGCGGGATAGCGCCAAAACCATTCCGCTTACATAATGAAAATGATCATATCCATCCAGCAGGTAAAGTACAGGATATTTTTGGTTGCTATCTTTATAACCGGTCGGGGTGTAAACAAGAATTCCTCTCTCTTCATTGAAGACATTCGACTTGAGTTGGAATATTTTTCCTATTACAATTCCTTCGCCGCCGGGCTGCGCTTTTAAATCGTAAGTTGAAATAAAAAGCGAAGCACACATGAAGATTGATAAAATAATTCTTTTTAAAGGTTTGAACATAGCATATCCCCACTGTTTGGTAAAAACAAATAGATTTCCTTAACATGAAAAGAATATTCTCAGATTATTGCAAGTGGAAATTTGCAGCGCATAGGGAAAGATTAAATAATTTGATTAAATCAATCCTCTAAAATTTGAGCTTCGTAATTTTCTCTAACATTTTTATTATTTATTCGGGCTATGATATTTTTTAAATTTTCCGTGTAAATGCTGAAATAGGGATCTTTGTTGATACCGGCCAATCGGCTGGCTTCTTCATATTCGGTTTTGGCAAGTTCGAACTGATTATTCTTTTCATAAGCAACGCCTAAATTGTTCCGAAGAGAAGGGGATTGGGGAAATAATAGAGCCGCTTTTACTAGAATATTAATAGCATTATCGAAATGTGTCAGTGTAATTAATCTTTTTACAACCGAGTTTATAAGGTTTGCATTCAAATGGATTTTATATCCGTATTCCGATGACAAATTTTCATAATAATTTTTTATTGCTTCAAAACCATTATTTGCAATATTAATTGGGACTTCCCAATTAGAGTAAATTTTAACCAGGCCGTCATAGAACGAAGAGAAAACCTGTGAGGAATGATCATCGTTCTCCATATAGTTGAAAGTCCAATTTAAAGTAGCAGGCGCATTAAATGAAAGTATATCTCTGAATCTATAAGTACAATCTTTAATTGCATCAGATTCCCTGCCGCCGATTGTAAAATAAAACGATCTTGGAATATTCGGATTAGATTTTAATTTTTCTCCGAATGTAGCGGTGATTAAAGAATCTATGTGCAACAAAGCCGGGCTACCTGCTATATAAGAATTGAATAGTTGGGGGTGATTAACTAATGTGTAAATTGAATAGAGTCCGCCTAAAGAATAGCCAATCAATGCCCTGTGAGTTTCAGTGTGATAGTATTTTTCAACGAAAGGGAATAATTCCGTTTCCAAAAAGAGGGTGAATTTTTCCGAATTTCCAGAGTTGGGAAAGTAGCTTATTGGATAAGGGACAAAGTCGCTGTAACGGTCTTTATTTAATATCCCGATTATTATCATCTGCGGCATTTTGTTTATTGAAGCAAGTGCTCTTACCATCCCGGAGGTGTAATGGAAATGTGCAGATCCGTCAACGAGGTAGACTACAGGATATTTAGCTTTACTTTGATGATATCCATCGGGCAGGTAAACAAAAATTTGTCGTTCTTCATTTAATACTTTTGATTCTAATCTGTAAGTTTTACCAACAACAAAGCCTTCGCCGTTGGGTTGTGCACTCAGCCGGTTTAAATTGAATAATCCTAAAAATAGGATGAAAAGAAAAACCATCGACTTTAATCGATATAATATTTGCATTGCTCCGCCCCCAAATGTTCGCCAATGTTTCTAACAAACAACGCAAATTAGACACCCGAGCCACTGTAAATGTTGCAGGATAAGATTATTTTTTTACAAAATTCTTATTTCATTTTGAATTTAAGTAATTATCCGCCGTAAGGCATTTTAGGTACTTTGCCAATCAATCTTGCATAAACGGCCAGCGCACCACGGTGATGAGCAGTATGATCTGCAACTGCACCAACAACAGCCATTCTTGGAGCTCCCCCCATTATTGGACCGGCTGGCAGAGGGGAAGTTATATCTTCTTCGCTTTTAGATTGGATTAGCACCTTCGCGAAGCCAAAAGATTTATTTAACATTATCTTGGCTGCTGTAAGGGATGTAACGTTTCTAACTTCAGCGTCATGCTTTTTAAAATCCAGATCGAATTGATTATTAACAAACGCTCCTTTCATAAACCAATCGACCGTTTGTGCGGTGTGAGCTATTTGCTGCGCTGTTGTATAAACGCCTTCGGCAGGAATGAACGACGAATCTTCTTCCGAAAAAATTTCAATTGTATTGTTGAAAAAAGTATGAATTCTTTCGATTTCACTCAGTAATTGTTCTTTTAACATAATATCTCCCTTTTTTTTATGCTATGAAAATTTTTTATTTTCAGCGATCATTTCTACTCCCTTTTGGATCCGGTTATTTCTGATTTCAGGTTTCTTCGCGCTTTCAATCCATCTTACATACTCTTTACGATGGGTGTATGCAAACTTTTCGAATGTCTTACTTGCTTTTATGTTTTTAGCCAACGCATTTTGAAAATCAAGCGGAACTTCAACAATGCGGGGTTCTTTATCCTCTTCCAGCTCAACTTGAATTTTATCACCAACCTCTTTGTTTATCGCGCTGCGGATATCTTTACGCACCCCCAAAATATGATGGCCCCCCATAGGAGTTATAGAGCCCCGGTATTCGTAACCGTTGAATTTTGCTTTTACTTTAACTTGACCTTTTGTACCGTAAAAATCAGGTACATTAAAAGGGATTTCGATACCTACGCCGCCACGGTTCATTTCAATTAATATAGCTTCAAATTTTTGCTTTTTGCTCACGGCTAATCTTCCCTGTTCGTGAATATATCTGTTGGAGCCTTTTCGTTTTGTTGTCAAGATAAAGATGATCAGGGAACCCGAGAACATAATGACAATCGGAACAGGCCTTGATACCGTAACGTCTCCCCTCAATATGTGTTTTTCTGAATTGTGCCATCTTCTGACCGTTCCAAATATCATAAAGCGATACTTCGGCAGCATCTCCCACGATTGTTCCGTAGCTCCAATCAACACAGCAGACGGAGACTTTACCGTCGAAATTAATAGCGAGCGATCTAAAAGGTTCCGGGCATATTTTCTTTTGACGCAACCGCGCTTTGCCCCCCATGCCACGGTCAACATCAACACCTAGAGTGAAATCTTTTACATCGGAATTAGACCAGCCCATTAGTTGGTTTATGCTTATTTTATCCGAGATAGGTCTGAAATCGGAAATAAATTTTCCTTTTTCTTCATTTGATAGTTGGACATCCAAAATTTTCGAATGAATTTTAAGCAGGCTGCCGCATTTAATTTTTTCATTATATAAATATTTTACGTTTTCAACAATCTCGTTATAATCGGCATAGTTCCGTGTTACATTTTTATATCCTTCATTGTTAACATGTTCTACGGAGATTCTGATAACATCGAGACCGCTATTAATCATTTCGTCAGTTTTATTTTTAGTGAGCAATGCCCCGTTTGTTGTTGTTTGAATGGATTCGGCAACAGAGGCATGTTTAGCGTAAGCAATCATCTCTCCAATGCGTTTGTTTAGCAGCGGCTCGCCGTCTTTATACAAATGGAGTTCAACAACTTTCTGTCCAGATTTATCTACCATGATTTTAAGGTCGTCAATTATCTTTGTAAATAATTCATATTTCATCATCCCCTTTGGCCTATTGAATTTTTTAAGCAGCTCTGGGTCGCCGGTAGGGCAGAATGAACATTTGAAATTACACACATTTGCCGGATCGATATGGAGAGATTGCGGCACATCCAAGGGGAGTTTATTAAACAAGGGTTCAGTAAAAAATTTTGGAAGAGCAGAACGGATCACTGTTCTTAATGAATGGGGGAGTGTGTCATAAATATTTTTCGCGCCGGTTTTTAAACTCATCGCACCATCTTACTTAGTGAAAATATATTTAAGAAATTCCAACGCTCACCAAAAGCTCTGTTAACAATATCAATTAGGCAACAATGATTTGCGCTGGATTGTTTCAACGCTAAAAACCGAGATAGGGAAATCTTCGGTGGGCATCTCAATAAATTCGAGAGACATTTTCCCGAAATGATTTTCATTCATGCATTCGTCGGTTACATTACCCGATACTAAAAACGGTTTACCTGATGCTTTGGATAAATTCGATAGTGTTATTAATTCAGAGAGATGTTCCTTTATATGCGCTTTTTCTCTCCACTGCCATTCAACATCTTCGAATTCGTAAATGTTTTCTACTGCGCACATCTTCGGCGTTAGGCCGTATCTTGAATGGTAATAATTCGATTTGGTATTTATCAATTGCTGAAAAGCAATAGGTAGACGAAGACAATTAAGATTTGATACGCCGCTTTGCAAGTCCCATGTAATTATCACTCCCTCTTTAACATGTAATGAACGCCCAACAGCGAAATCAATTAAGAGAGTCTTAAAGTCGGTGTAAAAGTCATCCAAAATTTGGTTGAATTTAAGATTATCGATTTTATCGAAATCAATTAATACGGTCTGTAGAGTGAGAAACAATACAATATGTTTTGTTATTTTGTCCTGATTCATATTAGAGTTAATTGCTAAAATCGTTTATGTTGAATTTTATTTGTCTATTATAATTCATTTCGGTAACGGTAACAACATCCCCTGTCATTAGATTATAAACTACCGACCATTTTGTTGATGAAGATACATTCTGCAATATATTCATTGCTTGTGCGGCCGAGACATTCCCGTCGGCATTTCGAAGCATATTATAAGCAGAGTTATATCTCCAGCATGCAGAATTTTCCTGAGCGCCGGAACCATAAATAATGAAATTTGTTGAAACTTGCCATGCTTCGTTATTTCTAATTACAATCATTTTGTCATCTACAAATTCGACTATGGCGGAACTGCCGGATTGGTCGCTTATAAGATAATGGATAGGAGGGGTTTCCATCCTGATATTATATTCACCTAGTAATTGAATTGCTTCATCTGTAGAAGCCGCAAAATCTAAAACCAGTCTTATTGCTTCAATTTCACCTATTGTAATTTTAGATGCGTCAAACGGAGAATCGGCTCTGGGTATTGCCATCATCCCGATTGCAACTCCTTTCTCGTTCATCCCGTCGAAGGGCCACCAAGGAGTATTCAATAATGCAGACCTGTTGCCCAAATCATCGGGAAGATTGTTTCTGCTGTAACCAAGGAATTCAAGATCGACCATAGACACGGAAGCATAACCTATCGGAGGATCGGTATAAAGAAGCAGGGGTATCGAACTTTCCCAATCGAAATTTCTTCCCAATATTGAGTTATTATTTGCAAGGGCTGAAAAGCATGTGCATCCCCAGCCGTTACTCGCTGAATATTTTTGTGTTGATGATTGAACATTCCCGCCCCCTTTTCCAACGCGGGAAGCGAATCCATAATCGCCGTAGTATGTCATTGTGTAGAAAAGAGAATTATCGATCTTTTCCAAACTTACAAGTGTAAGGCTGTCTTTTTCCGATTCGGAAAGCAAAATAAAATTCGATGAATTAGTGCTGTTGCAGCAGTATAATAATAAAAATGCAAGAGCTGAAACAGATGTTAATAGTTTTTTATACATCTCAAAATCCCCCGATAATTTCAATAAATATCATAAAATAATCGGTGGGAAAAAAGGATTAATTCTTTCTCTCACAATAAATCTATCTGCCGGTCTTCCAAATCGAGATCGAATATATAAAGCAACTTAGATTACAGTCTAACTAAATTATCTTTCATATTATATAAATTCTCCTCCCATTCCTGCGGTATTGGGTATATACGTGTTTATTAAAACCTGAGTTCCGTCATTCCAAATTAAATAGGTATTCCCGTCAATGATGGTAATATTTGCAACTCTAACTCCGCCGTAAGTAATATACCCGATATCTCCTGATTCGGCATTCAAATCATCAATTTGTATAACCAAATCGCCGTATGTTAATGTAATAGATTCGGGATCGTTGGATGAATTTGAATTAATATCGTCAATAATTTTTGGTGATGGTATCGGGTTCATACTTGATGTTAAGACATCTCCCTCTAAAATAATTGTTATGGGTGTGTTCCCATCAGTGCCTGCCATAAGTGTGATTTGAGTTTCGGTAATAGTCATGCTGTAGTTATATTGAGTTCCGGAATCATCAACAACAAACCCGATGATACTAATCGATGTTATGTTAGGTTGGTTTATCCCGATCATGTCCAGAAAACCGGTACCTTGCAGCTGGATGTTTATTTCTACCATTTGTGTTCCGTCTACATAAATATCCATGCTGGTCGTAAGCAGAACAGCAGATATCTGAAAGTCATAATATCGAAGAATAGCTGTATGTGATAAACCGGTCTCCGGATCATCATAAGGGAAAGTAAATATTACTTCATCATCGGGTAATTCGTCGTAAGACCATTGATTTCCGTCGTAGGTGTATGTCCCTTTAGGGAAAAACATGTACATAAAAACCAGCATTGGATCTGTTCGTGTTGGGGTGTTTAGTGTTTTACCCAAAAACTTTCCGGGAAATTTTAAATTTAGATCGGCATAGCCCATTGCGGTTTCAGGCACATTTGTTACTGCTTCGAAACCCCCCGACTGACTTAATAAGCCGATCAGTTGATCTGCTTCAGCCATCGCTGCAATTACCTCTTCATTGTCTCCATTTGAAGGTTCAGTAGTCTCGGAACATCCCCCAATATTTAATATTGCGATAATAATGGGGATTAAAAAAAATTTTACTTTTTTCATGTGCAACCTTTTCTAGGTTATTAAATAATTGGTTATTAGCTAACCTCATTTTAATCAAAAATTCTCACCTCTTTATTAAAATACTAAAAATACAGTTTTCGCAAAAATACAAAAGGTGGATTATAAATTGCTTTGATATTAATCATCCTAAAATTTCTGAGATGAGTAAGAATAATGCAGACGCAACTTTTATGAACACAAATTTATCTTCAAGTACCCTGTTTCGGAAATTGTTCGTAATTAGATTTTTACTGGTTTGAAGCTGATCAACTGTTGTGTCGGATATTGCATCCGATAAGTCTTCATAAGATTAAGTCTTTTACATCATATAGCCCGCATGGATGTTTTATTTATGAATTTTGATAAAGACAGCTATCCCCTAAAATGGATTGAATTGAAGGATATTGACAAGTAGAAGGGAATAAAGAATTAAAACATAATGGAGATATTATTTCCTATATAAATAGCTTTAATCTGGAAATTTTTGCGGATATTGTACGTTAATAACTCTTTTAGTTTATTAGAATCAGCTAAACGAAAAATACTAAGTACAAATAAACAACCGATGCAGTTAGAAGCAATGAATCAAACAAAATAAATTAACGACGAATTTTTATTATTCTAAATCTCCATACTTTTCAAATAAAAATAAATTCCCTTCATATTTTTTTGAAAAGTAGTACCTATATAAAAATCGGTATTGATATACTCAATAACAATATGCTTATTAATATAGTCTAAAATACAGTTGTCATAAAATGAATCTATTAATCTCAGTATTCCTTCTGTTGATAAAGCGAAACCAGTAGATTTTATAATTTTGTAGTAATTATCATTGTAACTACCATATAATAATGTTACTGTTTCAAAAAAATTAATAATATGTCCCTTGTGGACAATAACATTACTGTCACTTCTCAACCTAATCAAATGATTGAACAAATTGATATCACCCAATAATGATTGGTATTGGAAATTATCGACATTAGTTGTTCTAAATAAGAGGTCCTCTGCCTCTATGGTTAGGGAATAATTGAGGGCGTCTATAGTCAAATCTTTGTATAACAATTTTAATCCAAGCGTAAGTGAATATCCCAATCTTGTAGTTCTTGGTAACGGATCTGCTTGAGAAGCATCAAAATAATAGACTTTCTTCCCAATATTAGTTATAGAATATCCAATTGACATATTGAGTTCCGGTTTCAATTCGGAATCTTTTATGAAAGAAAATTTTGCATCATTAAATAATAATCGACTAAGTGGAGTTATTATCATCATTCCAAAATCAAAGGCTGTTCCTTTATGTTCACCCCGGCCGAATTCTTCACCATTCCCCAAATGACTTAGCTTTGTTGTGAAAAATTTTAGGGCAAAACCAACATTGAATTGAAGATAGTAATCATAACTTGCACCAAAACTAAAACAATCAAAAGAATCAAAACTTTTTGGTCCCCCCAAAGAGCCATACCATGCAGGATCAAGTCTTAATAATTCGCCAAAATCAATTTTATTATGAATGTAACCAAATCCAATAGATAATGGTATATCTGAATTATCATTTTGAAAGTTGTAACCTACTGCGGCGCTATGAGATTGTAAAAAGCGATTAGGATAATAATTTGGGAACCATTCTAGTTTTTCAGGCATGAAAAATACTGCGAATGTATTTTTACGCGAGAAATTTCCAAGCTGGGCTGGATTGTAGTAGAATCCTGCTGGGTCTGATGAAATAATTGAGGCACCAATATTACCAGCGCCGACTAATAGAGGTGATTGTTGTAAATTCAGAAAAGGAACTGATGCGCCACTCTGCGCCAACGACAAATTGAAAATTGCGATAAAGAATAGTAAAAGAAATGAAATACTAAATGAGTTATTGCTATTCATATTAACCCCATTGATAATTAATAAAATTAATTATTGCGTTATAGGTTATTTTTGTAGCAATTACTCGATAATCAAGCCTTTCTTATATAAAGAATATTAAGTACAAATAAACAACCGGTGCGGTAAGCAGCAATGAATCGAAACGGTCGAACATACCGCCGTGACCGGGCAAAAGGTTCGAAGAATCCTTAACTCCTGCATCTCTTTTAACTAGACTTTCCACAAAATCACCGGCTTGACCGAATATACCGATCAGCACACCGAGTATAATTGTATCTTTCATCGTGAAGAAATCCAACCAAATATATTTAGCGGCCACCATTGTAATGATAGCAAAAACAAATCCGGCGATAGAACCTTCCCAGCTTTTCTTAGGACTTACGCGCGGGAAAATTTTATGCTTGCCGAATGCGATACCGATAAAGAAAGCTGCGGAATCGCAAATCCAAATTGATGCCAGAACGGATAATATTACATTGGCTCCCTGCGAATACATTAATTCCGAGCCGCTGTAAAATTCACGCAGACTCACAATTGAAGCCGACATCAACCCGATATAAAATATGCCTAAAAATGTTGAGCCGATGTTTAAGATAGCCGAGTTATAATTTCTAAACATTTCCACAAGCGATATAACGATAGAAATAATAATGAAAAGATGGAAGAAACCGATAAAGCCAAAATAGGCATTTAGAATAATAGCAAAGACGGATAGAAGTCCAAGTATTAAATTCGGGTAACTTTTTTTGTTTTGCGCTAAAAAGTTAAATTCGTAAAAAGAAACCAATCCTATTATCAAGCCAAGTAAAAGAAAAGGTATTTTACCATAGTATGTAATTAAAACCAGCATTGGTAAAAAAAACACAGCTACAGCAGCTCTAATCCCGGTATTATTTCCGCTCATGTCTATTTACAATTTATGGATGGATTGTTTGTTTAGTCGCTGTCTCCAATAATTTTAATTGCTTCTTCCGCGTCGGAGTTTTTAACCAGTAATTTTATCACTGCCAAATCACCAACACCGGGAAAGTTTCTGTCTTTCTGCCCAAGTATCAACGCTTCAATATCGGCTCCTTCCAGAACTGATTTTAGCATTTGAGCTTTATAGTCTTCGCTGCAAGTGTAGATTATCACCCAATCGGAAGGATGAACTAAGTTCCCTTCGAATTCTTCATTGGGGATTAATTCGGCGCCGCAGTCGGGGCATTTTTTGATGCCGTCTATATATTCGTATTCGCAATTAGGACAAATCATACCTGCCTCCTTTTGCTTTTAGCAAAAAAATGATAGTAGTTATTTACAAAATAAATAAGGGATAAAAAAACCACAGCTAGAATTACAAAATTAAAAATATGATTCTCCACATTTGCCATATCAACAACTTTGGAATCCATTAATTCCTGGTCGCCAAGTATAAAGTATGCAATTGCAGCAATAAAATTATTTAGAAAATGTAAAATCATAGGTACGAAAATGGAATTACTCATGTAAGCCGAATAGCCGATAAACAATCCTAACATAATCAAAGGGATTAATCCGTAAGGATTAAAGTGGTAAAGACCGAAAAACAGGGCGGTAATTAATGCCGCCCAGAAGGGTTTATATCTAAGTTCGAAACTTTTTTGAACATATCCCCTAAAAAAAACCTCCTCACAAACAGCCGGTGCGGCGGCAACAACCAATATAATCAATACTCCTTCATAAACGGATTCGGCTTTCAGCAGGCTTCCGTATGTTTGTTCAAGCAGTTTATCGATTTCGTTTAGAAAGTCTTTTATCTGTTGAATAAACGGGCTTGCTTCAGCCATCTTTTCTATTATGTAATTCTGGATATAAAGATATTCCTGAAGCAGGGGAGTAAGTATTATCAATCCGAGTGTAAATATTGCGACTTCTTTTATACCGGGAAGTTTAACTCTTATTATGGTAGTAACATCTTCGTAGATCAACTTTGCGAAAAAAAGCGCAGGCAGAAGTATAAATAAAACCTGTCCTCCCATAGTCATCAATCGCATGGCGTTTACATCGGCATTTTCAATATCCATTCCGAATATTGCCAATGTAAGAAGACTTCCAACAATTTGATAAAGAATGAATACCGCTGCCAGACCGAAAAATGCCGCTGATAAAGGTGACATAGTTGGGCGAAGAAGTGATTCCGGCGATTGATTCTCGCCGTGTGTTTCGTCTAAATTTGAGTTTCCATTTTCATTATTCATGCAATCGCAAAATATAAAAAAAGGGGCATATTTGCTAATAATAGCATTTAACTAAAGAAATGGATTATTCGGATTTTCTAAACACCGGCTAGATAGAATTTCATGCATTAAAGAAAAAAATCATTTTCGGGAAGTCAATTTTCCCTTCAAACCTTCGAAAGAAGACAACTCTGCATCTACGGAACCGATTATGATTTTTGTCCTAACTTTTACAGGCACTTTTAATTCATCATCCGAGAGCCATATGATAATGTCGCCGTCATGTTTGAAGAGACCTCCTTCTTTAACGAGGGGTTCGATTATAACGCAGTCGAATGTTCCGGCTCCTACCTGGATGGTCTCCCTTCCGTGGAATTTTACGTCAAGCGGATGGACTTTGTCTTTATAGAAATTTTCAAGGTGAAATAAATCGCCCGGTTTCAAATTCGAATAATCGTAAGTACGTGCAAAATAAAAAGCGGAAACTATATCATGAACGAATTGCGGAATTTCATAAGAACCCTCGGAAGTTTTAGCGATTCCTCTTCTTTGATCGAAGTATGCGGAGAAATCTTTTGAGTATTTGCCTTCGCGCAAGTGCTGTTCGAAGCGCCACGGGAAGAGTCCTTCTACATCCATGTATGTTACGTAACGGTCGCGTACTTTATAAAATGGATCGAAAGTCGGCACCGAGTTAACGGTAAAGTTGATATGATAAACATCGCGCCCCGACATTTTTTTAATTTGAGGAATCGACATTTCCGCAATACCTGCAGTAACAAAACCGTATTTAACATCAAAGATTAATTTTTCACCTACATCAAAAGCATTGTTTTCAAGTTTGCGTAATTCGGTCGATTGACCGTTTGCATTTATAAACAGTGCGGCCCAAATTATTATCGCAATAAGTTTCCCGTAACTTTTCATTTAATTCTCCGGAAGATTATCATTCAAAATTTGTTTTATCTTTTCAAATACATCTCTCACATTAATGCTGTTCATGCAATTCAACTTTTCGCAGGTTTCTTTTTTACAGTTTCCGTTGCATACCGTCGGTTCGAAAATTATTTTCCTGTAAGTATAAGGTCCCCATCTTTTTTGTGCGCACTCTTTAATTTTTGGATAAAACCCTATTACGTGTTTACCCAGCGCCGCCGCTATGTGGATAGGTCCTGTCGAGTTGGCAATCAACAAATCCGATTTATCAATTAGAGCAATCAATTCGTTTAAATCGAACCGTCCCGCGAAGTTTTCAATTTTTTTATGAACAACCAAGCGGTTACACATTTCAAATTCGTGTTTTCCGCCTGTGATTAGTATGTTAATGTTCAACTCGCGTGCCATCAATTTAATCAATTCCTGGAATGACGATAAAGGCCAATCAATAGAGCTTCCTCCGCTCCCCGGGTGAATAATTACGGTTTGTAATGGGGTATTTATTTTTTTTGAATCAAACTCATTTTCAATAATGTGTCTACTTTTCTCATTACTATGTATGTTAAACGGTACACTTTGCGGTGTCGGCCTTTCTTCTATACCGATCATTTTGAGCATATTAATATTGTGTTCCAGCTCATGATGTTTGCCGTGTTTGCGGTGTTCGTAGATTTTTTTATTGAACAAAAAGGAATAGAGCCGGTAGCCTGTTCCAATACGGTTCTTTATACCGGATAGAAAAAGGAAGAGCGCAATTCTAAATGTTGGGTATACGGCAATACATGTATCGTAATATCCGCTTTTTACCAGGGCAGCATTCCCGGTTATTGAAACACGTCCTTTGTTTTCTTTCAGTAAAATTATTTCATCTATATCAGGATTGCTTTCTGCTAAAGGTTTGGTATATTCACGCAGCATGAAAGTCACTTTGCAGCCGGGGTAGCGGCGTTTAATAAAGGAAGCCATAGGTAATGAAAGAACAACATCGCCGATGCGGTCTGTACGAACAATTAATATTTTCTTAGGTTGAGTCATTTCTTTGAAATGAACTTGTTGTTCTTAATGTAAAACCTCCAGGGTAAATCTACCGATTTTTTTATTCCTATTCTTGTTGTAACCGCTATATCCGATTTCGGGATTTTTTTATTATAGAGTAGAAATATTTCACTACCTGTTAAGTTTACCCCGTTGTGCCGCCTGTCTATGTTAAAAGCCCGGCAAATTTTACCAGGCCCGTTTGCAAGATTTATTTTTTCACTTTCAGTTAGATCAGTTTTATTGAAACGGTTCTTTGCCATTATATCAATACCCTCAAGAGGTTCAACTGCTCTTATTAGTACTGCATTTCCAAGACCGGCTTTACCGGTAACAACATTACAGCAAAAGTGAACGCCGTAAGTGAAGTAAACATAAAGCAATCCTCCTTGTTCAAACATCACTTCGTTTCTTTTTGTTTTGCCGTTGAATGTATGTGCTGCCCGGTCAACCGATCCGTCGTAAGCTTCAACTTCCACAATCATACCGGAAAGAATAGAACTACCGTATTTTCTGACTATGGTTTTCCCCAGTAATTCTTTGGCTACGGTTATTACATTGCGTGAATAAAAATTTTGCGAAAGTTTTTTTTGCCGTGTCATATTGATTAGTGAAGTTGTAAAATGCGAGCGGTAATTAATTATTATTATTTCTAATAAGCTCTTCAATTTCGGAAATTCTTTGATCGAACAAACCGGCTCTTCCGGGATTTTGAATTTTCAATTCATTATATAATTCGATAGCTTCCTCATAATTACCCTGGGCAAAATAAATACCGGCAAGGGTTTCCGATATAATTTTGTTTTCGTCGAATTCAAATTCCGATTCATTATCAATTTCCACCATTCCGCTAACCCTGGGCATTTTTGCTTTGCTTACTTTTTCGGTGAGTTTTTCCAGGTCGGTAAACTTAAAATTATCAACCGTATCTTCAACTTTTGCGATATCCTCATCGGTTAATTTACCGGGGACGAAATCTTCACCTACCGAACCGATGTAACCCGAATACTCAACCGAAATTTTTTCAATTTCTTTTAAGTAGTAATCGAGAGTGGATTTGGAGTTAATCAATTCACTCCCTTTTGTAAGAATCTCTACCGCTTTGGTATTATCTCCTTTTATTGCAAGAGCTTTGCTGTAAACAATATAAGCGCTGGGGTAATTCGGATATGTTTCCAATCCCTTTTCCAGAATTGAAATAGCTTCATCTACTTCCATTCTTACAAGGCATGTTTGTGCAACGCGCACAAACAAAGGCGAGCTGTTATTAAATTCATAAATTAAACTGATCTTGTCAGCTTTAAAATCTTTATTCTCCTGCGTCAATGTGCCAACCGTTTCTTTTTAAAAAACGAATGTTTGAGAGATAAGTAAGATACGCTTCCGAACCCGAAGAAGAACATCAAATGAAACGGTAGAGCCGCAATTTCCAAAAAGTAGAGCGAAGCGGCAACACCTATAAAACAATAAACAGCAAGTATCAATTCAACAATAGCGGATTTATCAACTTTAGTGGTAAGCATGTATTTATTTTTCAAAAAAGAATCTTCTTTGTTGATGATTTTAAATTTAGGTGTTCTTACAAACTCGCTTTTTCTATTCAAGAGTCCTTCGAAAACGGCGCGTGAATTATTAACTGCGAATCCCATACTACCTGCCATAAAAAGAGGGAACATTGCAATTTTTTTCCGCCAGTCTTCATGGATATCTTTTTGTGCGTAAAGATAGAAAAGGAAAGAACTGATAAACGCGGTAACAAAAATCGCCATGAAGTTGAAAATATTATTATACGGCCCGCTGTTTTTAATAAATATCAAAGGCACATTTAATATGCCCGCCAATAAAATAAACGGGAAAACAAAATTGTTGGTAAGATGAAAAGTTGATTGCAGCTTAACTCTTAGAGGGAGATCCGATTTGAGAACCAGGGGAAGCATTTTTTTTGCGGTTTCAATTGCTCCTTTTGTCCATCTGAATTGTTGTGCTTTAAGGGCATTAATTTCTGAAGGTAATTCAGCGGGAGTTGTAACGTCGCGCAAATAGACAAACTTCCATCCTCTTAATTGAGCGCGGTAGCTCAAGTCCAAATCTTCGGTTAATGTATCTGCTTGCCAATTTCCGGCATCTACAATACATTCTTTTCTCCATACTCCGCCGGTGCCGTTAAAGTTAATAAAAAACCCTGCTTTGTTTCTTACGGTTTGTTCAATCACATGATGCCCGTCTAAAGCAAGAGCCTGAATCTTTGTTAGTATCGAATAATCTTCGTTTAGGTGTTCCCAGCGGGTTTGAACCATCCCGATATTATTATTGGAAAAGTACTTAAGCGTTGTATTCAAAAAATCTTTTTTGGGGAGAAAATCGGCATCGAATATGGCGATGAAATCACCTTTGGCTACTTTCAATCCTTCTTTTAAGGCACCTGCTTTAAAACCCGACCGGTTCTTCCTGTGTATGTGTTTAATATCGAATCCTTCGGCTTGTTTTCGTGCCACTACTTCGGCGGCAAGTTCAACCGATTCGTCTGTAGAGTCGTCAAGGACTTGTATTTCCAGATTTTCTTTCGGGTGTTCAATTTGGCAAATTGTTTCTATCAATCTTTCAACAACATAGTATTCATTGAACAATGGTAGTTGAATGGTAACCTTTTTATCGGTGGATGGATCTTTAGAAAATATATGCTCGTTTGAGTCGTATTTTCTGTGATAGTATAACATCACGAAACCGTGGCTTGCAAAAATCAGGAGTATTACGAGGGAAAATATGTAGCTGGATAAAACGAAATAATCGAATATCATAATAGCATTAAAAATTTAGTGAAAAAATTACCAGTTAGAAACCACGGCAAGCAAAATATCTTCCGTGATTTTATCAACTGCAGTTTCAATAGCCGCTCTTCGTCCTTCGATAATATCCCCCGTGCTGTCGTAATCACCGAAGTTTGAAAAGTTATTTTCGAAAAGAGTTTTTCTTTTAACAAGATCTTTGTAGACAACTCTAACAGTAATGTTAATTCTTCTAACGGAAACATTTTCTCCGCCTGCTACAACGGTAGGTGAGTCTGATAGAGATGAAACCGTGCATTCAAGTAAAGCATCGGCGTTAATTTTTTCGTCAACACGTAATGTGTTGTCGTCGATAAACTTTTGAATTAATTCATTAGTAAACTCTACCCTCAGATCAGGCTCTCCAGAACCGCTGCGATCTACAAAATCCGGAATAGCAATAGACTTCAAATGCTCCGGAACAGACGCTCCTGTAAAAGAATAACTGCAGCAGCAAAAATTAACTAGTATTAGGGTAACAAACAATAAAATTAAATAGCGTTTAATATTGTATATCATATTCTTTGATTTTCCTATATAAAGTCCGTTCACTGATCTTGAGCAATTTAGCGGCTTTGCGTTTATTGCCCCGTGTAAAATTCAGAGCGTTTATAATCGCGTTTTTTTCAAGTTTCTCAATCGGGACAATTTCGTCAACTTTAGTTTCCTGCCCGTGGGGCACTTCGTTGCCGTAACGGTAAGCAACGCTTTTGAGATCCATTAAATCTTTTTTTATCTCGATTAACGCGCGGTAGATCATCTCCCTATCCAGGGTTTCGGCTGACTTATTCATCGGCATTGGAAGGTTCCGGTTATCGCCGTAACGATCGCTTACAGATATGAGGTTTGAAAAGTCGCGAACATCAATCACACCGTTTTTGTTTAGAGCAATTGCCGTTTCAATTGTATTCTTTAATTCCCTTATATTGCCGGGCCATGAATAGCTTGATAAAATATCATATGCCGAACCTGTAATTTTAGGTTCCGGGATGTTATTCGTATTTGAATAATGTTGAAGAAAATGATTTGTTAATGCAACAATATCTTCGGGTCTGCTTCTTAATGGAGGAATATGGAGCGAAACGGCTTTCAGCCTGAAGAAGAGATCATTGCGGAATTTTTTGGAATCAACTTCTCTTTGTAAATCTTTATTGCTTGCGGCAATAATTCTAACGTCTACTTTAGTAACTCTTTCGCTGCCGATGCGCATAAATTCTTTAGTCTCAAGTACTCTAAGAAGTTTCACTTGTGTAGTTAAAGGCATCTCGGCAATCTCATCGAGGAATAGAGTTCCCCCGTCTGCAATTTCAAAGTAACCTTTCCGGTCGTCTGTTGCCCCGGTGAAAGATCCTTTTTGGTGGCCGAATAATTCGCTTTCCAAAATTCCTTCGGGAATTGCGCCGCAGTTTACACTAACAAGTTGTTTTGTTGCCCTGCGGCTGAAACCGTGAATAGCGCGCGCAAATATTTCTTTGCCAACGCCGCTTTCCCCCGAAATCAAGACTGAAATATCGGATTGAGCCACCTGCATTACTATATCAACCAAATCCTTGATCTCTTTGGATTTGCCGATAATACCGAACCTTTTTTGAAATTGATCTACAGTCATAATAAATTACTTGAAAAATTCCGTCGGCGAATTATTAAGTTTCCTTACATTACGAAAATTTATGATGAATATAAAATAAGAAAAATTACAATTTAATGGTTAAGCCGTCTTGAGTAATGAAAATTTTTTCGGAATCGGGAAGATTCAGATGCCAGTTATTTAAGGAAGTTTCAATTTCATCCCCTATGTGGGTGAGATACAACATATTTGGCGAAAGATCTTTAAATGCCCGGTAAATCTGTTCAGTGAAAATGTGTGTTGTTTCGGTTATCATGTAATTTATTTGTTCTTCTTTAAAAAGATATAAATCGGTTTCGCTGCCGATATCGGATGTGTAGTGAATCTTTTTGTTACCTGCCGTTATCATCAAACTGCACGATACGAAACGGGTATCGCTGTAGTTTTCAAGATTCGGTTTTTTGATTATGTGAGAATTCCGCCTTGGCATAAATGATAGTTTACCGGAGATCATGTATTCTTCGGAGTCCTTATAACCGATTATATTGATATTAAACCGGGTGGTTTCCTTGAATAGGTGGCATTCGTTTAAAAAAGCTTCAAGCGAAACTTTGAGCGCTTCATGGGTAAAAATCATTAAATCCGTTTCCCGTTTATTAAGTTTCATTTGTGTTATAATAGAAGGGAGCCCTGCAAAATGATCCGCATGATGATGTGTGAACAAAATTGAATCAATTTGATTAATTGGGATCTGCTGTTTTAATAAAGCGGCGGAAGTACCGTCTCCGCTATCTATTAATAGTGAATGATTTTCAGTTACGATTAAGATTGACGTGTGATGTCTTTTTAGACTTGTTTTGCCGGAGCCTGTCCCGATAAATATTAATTCCAAGTTGAACCTCTATTTTGAATATGGAACCACTCTTCCCGTCAAATTATATTTATCTTTAAGATATGTCAAAACGGGGGGGGCTTCGGATTCGGTTTTGAACCTTCCGATAAATACTACATTCAATATACTTCCCCCGACTTCTTTAGTGTTAATTTTAGAAAAGTACCCGTCAGCCTCGAACCTCCTGTTTAGATTCATGGCATTATGAATGTTTAAAAACGCGCCGGCCTGGATAGTAAAATTAAAGTCACCTAAGTTAACCGGGGAAGCTTCGGCAGCAGGCGTTGTTTGCAAAGCCACTTCTTCGGTATCGGGGATATTTCTATCGGCGGCATTTATATAGGGTGAAGAAGGGAAATCATTTTTTAACTTATTTAAATATTCTTCCGCCCGTGTATAATATCCCATTGAATAATAGTATGAGAAAACCCTGTAAAGTGCGGCGTCGGCATATTTACTTTCAGGGTAGGATGAATAAATACTTTCATATTTAGTAAGAGCTTCTTCGCCTTTAGGAGTTAATACCGCGTCAAGGAACATAAGGGAAGGATCGTTGGGATTTTCCGATTTTAGTTTCGGTAAAGAGTTTTGAACTGACCGGGCATTGCCGCTTTCGATCATTTTAAGATAAGGAACAATGTCCGTTTCTTGAGCAGTAATTTTCATACCGAAGAAAAAAATAAAGGAAAGAAATAGGTTCCGGAATTTCATATTCATTCCAAGTTTATTATTTCAATTTTGTTTCCGCTTTCGGGAGAACTTCAACCTGTATAATGCCGCCGAATAATGTAGCGGAAGTAGCACGGTTGATTTTCACATTAACATAATCGCCAACTTTTATATTTGATGCAACAGGAAATACAACAACTTTATTAGTATCGGTTCTGCCTGAAAAATATTCATCCGATTTTCTGCTGAATCCTTCAACCAAAACCGTTTCCTCTTTACCGATTGTTTCCTGGTTAACTTCGTAAGAAACAGACTGCTGCAATTCTATAATATCATTAAGTCTTTTCGCCTTTTCATCTTCGGTTACATCGTCTTCCATCTTATAAGCTTTTGTTCCTTCGCGCGGGGAATACTTGAACATATAGGCGCCGTCGTAACGGACTTTTTGCATTACGTCCAAAGTCATCAAATGATCTTCGAATGTTTCCGAAGGGAATCCCGAAATAATATCTGTCGAAAAACTTACGCCGGGAATCAGCTTCCTGGCTTTGTCTATTAAGCCGAGGTAATGTTCTATTGTGTAAGTTCTGTTCATCAATTCCAATATTCTGTTCGAACCGGATTGCACAGGGAGATGAATGTAGTTGCATATGTTATTATGTTCGGCAATTGTGTAAAGAAGTTTATCTGATAGATCCTGCGGATGCGATGTAGTAAACCTGATACGCATATTGGAATCTACCTTTGCCGCAGCAGCCAGCAGGTCGGCAAAGTCGTTGCCGCTGTCGTTATAACTATTCACGTTCTGCCCAAGCAATGTTACTTCGCGGAAGTTTCTGTCGGAGAGTTGTTTCACTTCGTCTACAATGCTGGATAAGCTTCTGCTTCTTTCGCGCCCGCGTGTATAAGGAACAACGCAAAATGAACAGAACTTATTACATCCTCTCATTACAGAAAGCCAAGCGGAGATGCCTTCTTCGCGGAAGGGGATAATATCTTCATATGTTTCCGTGCGCGATAACTTTACGCCGATTCCCTTCTCCCCTGCAAAAGCAGTATCAATAAATTCGGGAAGTCTTCTATATTCATCGGGACCAACAACCAGGTCAACAATTTTTTTCTTTTCTATCAAATCTTCGCGCAGCCGTTCGGCCATACAGCCGAGTATACCTATAACCGTATCCTTTTTTTTATTTTTCAATTCGGATAAGTTACCCAGCCTGCCGTAAATTCTTTGTTCGGCATTATCACGAACACTGCATGTGTTGAGCAATACAACATTTGCTTTATTCAAATCTTCGGTTGCTTCATAACCGTTACTTTTAAGGATTCCCATCACCACTTCTGAATCAGCCAAATTCATTTGGCATCCATAAGTTTCTATATAGACTTTGTTTTTGTTCATAATCATTTTCTTTCTGCGTTTAATGTTACAATTATAATGCTGGGAAAGGCGAATACTAAACGTTTGTGAGAAGGTACATAACAACGTTTAATACTATCAAAGTGACAAGAGCGAAAACAATAATAAAAGTGCGCTTTTGTTTTTTTTGATCGCGGCGGATATCATATTGACGATCTGCGTGGTTGTTATTCCAAAATGCCATTTAATTATTCGTACTCCGATAATTATCTGTTTTTAATTAACCAAAATTTATGAATAAAGAAACCGAATAACAAGAATGCTTTATCTGTATCGCAACAAATATCTTCCATCTTAATGGCTTTTCAACTTATTTTTCTTACAATCTTTGAAGTACACGTCTTCGTTCTTCCATGCAGACCACGAGGTTTTCCCGGCATGAAGGGAGAATGGAAAAGCAATTTGTCGGAACCTCTGAAAAATTTTTTAATTTGTCTTTGCGATCCCGATCTTGCTTTGCCGGCAGACTTGTGTATCGGGAGAAACAAACTGAGCCTGGTTTTTTAGTTCAAAAATTTGATTGCCTGCATTGCCGGGTTTTTTGCAGAACTTTAACATTATAATTCCGGGGCGGGTGAGGAATCTTTTCTAACCGTTTTAATACTTCTAATCCGAAAGAACAGGTTTCTTCCAAAGGAATTCTCCTGACTTGTGACAGCATCCATTAGGAGGAAAAAAACATTGGGAAATGGATAATATTAAGTAGATTTATTTTTGTCTGCCATACTAATGGCACAATTACAGCATGGTTTAAAATGCTAATGACAAAAAGATCATCCAAAGTTACAAACATTCACTCTCTTCGTGGTTGTACGCCATATGTTTGGTCAATAATTTTACAAAACAGAAAAAAATATAAATCGATATTGCCTGTAAAGTATAGCAACTGCGAAGCAGTTGAACATATGAAACATGTCTAAAGAAAAAGTAGAACCCAACCGCTAAGCGGTTGAAGAGAAATGACTATTCCAAATCCAATAAATATTTTGGATTAACAAAGTTACAAACTTTCACTCACTTCGTGGTTGTACGCCATAAGTTTGGTCAATGATTTTTACAAAACAGATAAAAATATAAGTCGATATTGCATGCAAAGTATAGCAACTGCGAAGCAGTTGAACATATGAAACATGTCTAAAGAAAAAGCAGAATCCAACCGCTAAGCGGTTGAAGAGAAATGACTATTCCAAATCCAATAAATATTTTGGATTAACAAAGTTACAAACATTCACTTACTTCGTGGTTATACGCCATAAGTTTGGTCAATGATTTTTACAAAACAGAAAAAAATATAAATCGATATTACCTGTAAAGTATAGCAACTGCGAAGCAGTTGAACATATGAAACATGTCTGAAGAAAAAGTAGAACCCAACCGCTAAGCGGTTGAAGAGAAATGACTATTCCAAATTCTTCGATGCCCGTCTCCATTTCATTCCGCCGGGCAGGCCTACTGCATCTGTAATCTCTTTGGTATCATACTTAATTACAGATATTTGGGGCTGTCTCAAAAATCGTAAAAGAGCAGACTGAGCTAAGTCGAAGTCTGCTTTAGAGCTCAAAATCACGGTTCGTCTTCGCCTGCCTACGCCTACGGCGCACAAGTTGTCGGCAGACAGGCTCACCGTGGTTAGAAAATGAATTATGAGACAGCCCCATACTTTGTATTTCTTTTTGATTAAGAAAACAATACCTACAAAAAAAGTTGTTGAACGCTTAATTTAAAAAGATTTTTACTCCTACCTCGCTGTCATACTAATTGTCACAAGTCAGGAGACGGTTTTCAACCATGTAACCTGCCCCGGCATAGCTGAAAGAGAATACGTATCTTTTAATTTCCCCACTGATCGCGAAGTTAACGACCATTAATTTCCCATCAGCCCTTATCTAATTTTATATCATCCCATTACTCCCCCCGGTAGTTAACAGCTGCAAAGATCTGCCTAATCTGCGTTTAACAAAAACAAGTAGTTATCAGAATTGACCCACTAAGTGGTAAACACTTTGCACGAGGAAATAATAAAAAGATTTTTCGAGGAGCATTTATCAAAATCACTGCGCCACAGACAGGATAGTCTGTGCTACAGCATAAAATAGATATCTATAGATAACAATGTTGGTATCCGGCAAAACATTCATGCTCTTTTTTCCCAGACCTTGCGTATCCGTTTTTGGAAAGTATCGGGGTCCTCGCCGGTTTTTATTGAGCCTGCTAATTTCAGAATTTTATTAACGGCTGTTTTCTTTCTATCTTCGATGGGCAGAATTATTATTTCTGCTTCCAGACCCATTAATTTCTCTAATTCATTAATATGAAGATTTTTCGAACTAATTTTCCTTCTAATTTTTACTTTTTACTTTTTACTTTTTACTTTTTACTTTTTACTCTTCCTTCCTACTCCTTACTAATTCCTCCATACTACCATTCAGTAACTCAAGGTAACTATGTTTACTTACTCTACAATTCCCACATCGTACTTACTCCCCCGCAAAAGGAATCCATGCCCAGGACAGATGGATGAATGGATGAAGATTAGGATTAATGATTTGGAAGATATATGTAAGAAGTAAATAGTATAAAGTAAGGAGAAAGATGGATTCATTTATAGCAAAATTTTTCCGGTGAATTTATCATGCAATGAAGCATTTTGGATACTTCTTCATACTTACTAATAAAATGCTGATGCTTTTCTTCAGTGATATATTTATGATCTTTGGAGAAATCCAGCCACACTGTTGTTTCAGATGCTTCACCATCAGATTCAATCAGTTTATTTACAAACGATTTTGGGTATCTTCTTCTTGACCATGCCTCTGCTATGTTCGATGGAATTGATCGGGAAGATCTACGAATCTGATCAGTTAATGAATATTTTTCTTCTTTCGGGAAATCTTTTGTTGCTTCGTAAATTTCGACGGCAAGATTATAGGAAAGTTGGTTCACCCCGTCAAATAAGATTTGAGCCGATTTTTAATAAACATTTTTCCATAATGTGTTTTTAGATATTTTTCGCGATGAAGCGCATCTTCTTGGCTTAAGCAAGCCTCATAATATATTAATATTAGTGGTTGCCTATCTTTTGTTGAATCCACTAGACCTTTATTATGTTGCTCAAATCTTAGTTTTATATTTTTTGTATAACCAGTATAAAATTTATTATCCTTTAGACTTCTGAGAACATATGTATAATAAAACTCTTCCATATCTATATAAAACTATTTGACAGGGTAAACGATTAAATCTCTAAATCCCCGATAATTTTTCTTTTCCATACTCCTTACTTTTTACTTTTTACTCTTCCTTCCTACTCCTTACTAATTCCTCCATACTACCATTCAGTAACTCAAGGTAACTATGTTTACTTACTCTACAATTCCCACATCGTACTTACTCCCCCACTGAACGAATCCATACCCATCAACCCGAATAAAATATTAACGTGATCAAATAAAGTTAATCTTACGCCGCCGTTGAATCTTTCCGCGTCGTATTCTGCCATGAGGGAGATCCGGGAATTGAGGAATTGGGATGTGTTGAAGTCAAGGGAAATGCCGCCGAAAGGACCGATGAATTGATAATGATGTGCTGTAATGATATCCGAACCATACCCAAAACTACAAGACACATTATTAAGAATCGAATTTAATTGAAATGACTTTGTCGCAACAATATATAGTGAATTGAAATTAACCGATTCAATACCGCCAAAGATTGCCCCCAAATCGTGCAATCCCAAAACCACAGCAGGAAGATATTCATTCTCAGATTTCAATTTAAATCTCAAACTTGGCATTCGATCTCCGATAGCAGGCTTGGGGTGTTTCAACGGGTAAGTACTTCTGAGCCCAATTTCAAGGAAAGGTAAGAATGTAAAATTGCAATAACCAATTACAGAATTATATTCACCATCATGAGAACGGAGATATTTTTTAGATTGATAATTTGCACCAATAACAAACGAGCCATCTTCCAGAAAATCAGCTGTAGGTATTGAAAATAAACCGGTTAAACCGGTCATGGATTGTGCATTAATACTCGCTGGTATAACACTAATAGTAATTGATATTGTTAGAAATATTATGAAGTTTTTCATTTCAATTATAGGCTATAACCAACTGATTTGGCGTCATTAAAAAACATTTTTACAGTATCCAAAGAAAATTCATTGAGATCTTTTCCAAGTAACTCAAGCTTTTTCAAGATATCATTTGTTACTGTAATAATATCACAATTAATCTCATGTGCCTGTATAATGTTCAATAATTCTCTTGGCGAAGCCCAAATTAATTCTATATTATCATACTCTGCTAATATTTCGAGTGCTTCTTTCATTATAAATATTGGCTCTACACCTGTATCTGCAATTCTACCGGCAAATATCGATATATAACCTCCTGCACCTTTAGCCAAAGCTGGAGTTATTTTTTTTACTTGCTCAATACTCATCACTGCAGTTACATTGACTTTTACATTAGATAAAGATAATTTTTCAACAACATCATCTGAATAAATTCCTTTAGTATTCGTTATAGGTATTTTAACAAATACGTTTTTACCCCATGTCGCAATTTCCTTAGCCTGTCTTTCCATCTCACCAAAGTCATCAGTAAACACCTCAAAAGAAACCGGTTTATCCTTGATTTGTATTAGAACCTCTTGTGCGAATTCTTTATAATTTTTCACACCAGCTTTTTTCATTAGAGTAGGATTAGTTGTGAATCCTGAGATAAAAGGTTTTTTATACATCTCAACCATCCCCTTAATATCTGCCCCATCAGCAAAAATTTTCACAGATAAATCAGAAACTGATCTAATCAATGCAACCTCCTTTATTTAGTTGATTCCCATTTTGCTTTATTAACCTGCATTATAGGATGTGATACTATCAAGTGCCAAAATACAGCTTGAAATCCCTCAGTTATTGGCGTTAAATTTTCAGAATTTATCGGTGGAATAAGAATTACTGCATTTCCAACTTGTTCGGTGTATCCACCATCTTTGCCTACTATACCAACTATTTTCGCTCCAATTTCTTTTGCATATTTTAATGCACTAACAATATTTGAACTAATATTTTTTTGTTCGTTTCCACCGCCAACTGAAAACACAAAAATGCAATCTTTAGTGTTAAACTTACTTACTTGCAACCAATTTAGGATGGTACTATCCCACCCATCGTCATTCACTCTCGCAGTTAGTTCTGAAATATTATCGTAAGGCGCATATGCTTCAAAATTACATAACTTTCTAAAATCACATACAGCGTGTGAAGCATGTCCGGCACCTCCACCAGAACCTATAATAAAAAGTCTACCTCCACTTACTCTTACTTCATTCAGTATTTCAACAACTTTATCTACATCATTTGTATTAATCTTGTCCAGTACTTCTTTGCAATTACTTAGAAACGATTCGGTAAAATTCAATTTATTCTCCTAGAAATTATTATGTATTACTAGAGTTTGTAATTAAGAATTGGTATTGAGTGAATTATTTGACTTAAATATTCTCTGCCTTCCATTGTGATGCAAAAATTTTCCTTGTCATAAAAAGTCTCCGGGACAAACCGATGTAAATCCTCAATATCTTTTAATGTCCCCAATTCAATATTTTCTATAAATAATTCAGAGTCGGCAATTTTTGTCGCAATAAAAGTTAAATCTTCAATTCCGTCAAGAAATATGTTTACAGCTGCTTCACCTAATAGCTCAGCAGCTTTTTTATCCAAATCATTGGGCTTACCGGAACGATAAAGGTAAGAAGGATTAACCGAATTTATATTTCGTGTGTCAAAATATTTTTTCAAGTCGATTTTTAATTTTTGGCATAGTGAACTTGCAGACCCTAAAAATCTTGGATGGCCGAAATCATCCTTCTCATTATTATCTGCTGATATATAGCTTCCATCTTCCCACCTAGCTCCTTCAGCGATTACAACAATAAGATTTCTTTTTTTATTATACTCCGATATTACTTTTTCAACAAACAAATCATAATTAAGAGGGTACTCCGGTAGAATAATAAAATCAGGATGCCCCATTGATGAGGAAAATGCTAACCAGCCAGCATGCATTCCCATTGACTCTACAACAATTATTCTTTCATGAGAGTAGGCAGTAGTTCTTAATCCTTCATTGATACTAACAAAAGAAGAAATTTTTTCTGCGGCTGTCGGATACCCAAGTGTAAAGTAATTTACAATTCTATTTTTTTCGATAATGCCAACATCATTATCAATTGTCTTGGAAATTAAAACTTGCGGAATATTATTTATGTAAAGAGAATTTGAAAGTGTATCTTCACCGCCAATAACAATTAAACCATCTATACCCAACTTGGACAGATTATTTATTACTTTTTTTTTTCCATTTTGGACAGATTGCAAATTCACTCTTGAGGATTTCAATATCGTACCGCCAATTGAACAATCAATTGCTTTTGAATTGAGATCAACAAACTCATTTTCCAATATACCTTGCCAACCCTTCATAAAACCTATCAATTCAATAGTATATTTTTGTGAAGCATTAATCACAGAATTAATAACGCAGTTAAGAGGTTGTACATCACCCCCGCCTGTTAGTATTCCAATTCTCCTTTTTTTCCCCATTGTTAAAAATTATTTTTTATTTAATAAAAACTGTTTTAGATTCTTTGTTCGATTTATAAAGAGCGTCAATAACTTGATTAGCTTTCATACCATCATATCCATTCCCTATAACTTCTCTTTGATCTCTCAAAGCATTTTTAAATTCTTTCCATTCCTCGTTCCAACTAATGTCGTCAGCTGGATATTCAATAATTTGAATTTCAGGTCTACCCCCTTTTTCATTTCTTTTGCCATATTCCAATGACTCGATTCCATAACTTCCACCAAGACCTTCAACTCTTACATAACCATTTGTACCGAAAGCTTCAAAAGAGAAAATGTTTTTCCAATTGGTCCAACTTACATGAAATGACGCAGTTACATTATTTTCTGTTTTTAAAATTGCGAAAGCATTATCTTCGACACCCATATTCCAAAATTTTGTTTCAACCTTCGCGAATACTTCTTTAATTTCACCCCCAAACCATCTAACCAAATCAATCATGTGAACACCTTGATCAAGCAATTCACCGCCACCACATAATTCTTTTGAAGCACGCCATTCTTTTTCCATCCCGGGACGACCTCCATGACCATATCTACCCCTTATGTTGATTACTTTTCCGATACTTCCATTTTGCAAAAGTTCTTTTGCATACAGGATTGCAGGATGAAAGCGATGATTAAAACCGATTTTAAAAACAATATGCTTGATCGCAGAATTCTTCTTATATACAGAGTACATCTCTTTTGATTCATAATAATTTCTTCCTAATGGCTTTTCAGCTATTACATGTTTACCTAGCTTTAATGCGTCAACAACAATATCTCTAATAAATTTATTTACAACAGCTACAATAACAACATCACATTCACTTGTTGAAAATAATCTCTTGTGATCTGTAAAAACTTTGCAGTTAAATTCATCGCCGAACTTTTTAGCTATTTCATAATTCACGTCGCAGCAAGCTGTTAGTATGTCTTCTTCAGTTAAAGCTAAAGCCCGTTTACAACCGATTAATCCACATCCTATGATTGCAATTTTCATATTTTTTTAAAGAAAGTTTTATTATCAATTCTCCGTAACGCTGCAAAATCCTTTTCGGATTTCAATAAATTTCTAAACTCTTCTTTCTGCCACGGATCCCACGGGGCTGAAATAAACTTACCAGTGATACCGTCGGATTCTTCCGATAATAAAAATGACGTAAGATCTGCTGCTTTTTCAGGTGAAACACCTCCGGATTCGATTTGCTTTTTTGTGTTTTCGAAAAAAGAATTGCCTACTTTATCTCTCCCTGCTTCCAAAGTTTGATCGTGCAAGCGAGTTATTACAAATCCCGGTGCAATGCAATTAATATCAAAATTATCATCTGCAAGTTCCAAAGACAGATTCTCGGTAAACCTTACTACCGCAATTTTACTTGTTGCGTATGCTGAATAATTTGGGAAAGGAGAGGCCGCTCCTCCTCCAGAATAATTAATTATTTTCTTTTTTGTTGAAGATTTTAATAAAGGTGCAAAAACATTGCACATATACACGGTACCTAAAAAGTTTATCTGTATTGCCTCGGTGAATTTAACCATATCAACTGCAGTGGTTTTTCCAATAGGCCCATAAATTCCGGCGCAGTTTACAAGTCCGTTGATTTTATATTTATTCGACTCACACCATTTTGAAAATTCTATTATCGAGGTATAATTACCTATGTCCAAAGAATATGTTAAATGCTTACCTTCAGAAATTGAATTGAGTTCTTTCAGTGCTTCATTTAAATTCTTTTCATTGCGGGCAACTAAAATAATATTAGCTCCTTCGGAAGCACATTTTTTAGATATTGCTAATCCAATACCGAGACTCCCTCCAGTTACAATTATTGTTTTATATTTTAATAACATTAGTACCCCCTTCCAATTGAATGATATTTAATTCCAATTTCTTTCATTAATTTTTCGTTTAAACAGTTTTTTGTATCCAAAAGAATAACATCCTTATTCTTAGGATCAACTTTACTCCAATCGAAATCGATAAATTCCTTCCAATCGGTTAATAGTAAGATTAAATCTACATTTAACGCCAAGCTGTTTATACTTTTTTCAATAGTGAAGTTAACATTTCCTTTTAATTCAGAGTAATCAGCCCTGGGATCATATACCTTAACGCTTACATTCTTTGACAACAATAGTTCAACAATTTCCAAAGGCAGGCTTCTTCTTAAAGTACTTGTACCTGGTTTATAAGTAAGGCCCAATACACCAATATTTTTATTGTCATAATCTCCAAGCAGTTTTTTCACTTTACTTATTATTGCATTTTTTCTTGCACTATTAGATGAATGGATATAACCAAATAAATCTGCATAACCGTTTACGGCTTTATTTTTTTCATTCAGCACTACCAAGTCACGTCCCAACGTTCCGCCCGAGAAACCTATTCCCGGGGATAGATATGCTTTTGTCCCAATTCTTGGGTCTGATTTTATTCCTTTCACAACATCATCAATCCTAGCATTATTTCCTTCACATATCTCAGCAAGATTATTTGTATAAACAATACTCATGGCAAGGAAAGAGTTTATTCCATGCTTTACCATTTCAGCACTTTCCAGATTCATTGCAAGTATTTGATCGGTAACTTTGCTGAACAAGTCAATACACATTTTCTCAGTTTCTTTGGAAGCCGTGCCAAGTATAATTCTACCCGGATTAAGGTAACAGGAAATTGCTTCACCCAATCTTAAATTCTCAGGGGAATAAGCAAGTTCGATATTCTTGTTTTTCTCTTTAAGTAATCCTCTTAATACAGAACAAAAACCAACGGGCGATTGCGAGCTGATAATAAGCGCGGCTCCGTCCTTCATAATTTCTCTTAAATCTTTTGCGGCTTTTTCTAGAATAGAAGTGTCACTACTATCGTCATCAAACACAGGCGTATCGTAGGATAAAAAAATGAAATCACATTCGTTTAATGTTCGAATATCGCCAGAAAAAGAAAGCAAACCTTTTTCAATTCCGTCTTTAACACTATCTTCAAGATCCGGTTCGAATAACGGCGGAATACCGTTTTTAAGTTTTTCAACTTTCTCTTTGTCGTAATCAAATCCAGATACCTTAAAACCTAATTTGGTCCATGAAACAGAAATGACACATCCAAGATGCCATAATCCAACAACGCCAATTTTCTTTTCCATTAAAAATTACCTTATATTTTTATTATACATTTCAATAGTATCAAAATATCTCACATCTAATTTTTCACAGATGCCGTAAAGTGGCATTTCAGACTTAAGCATTTGCGGGAAAATCTCTTTTGCAAAATCCGATACGCCTTTAGGAATAAAATTCATTATTTCTTTCTTGAGTAGGTAAATTCCCGCATTTACCCAATGACTCTTAGTTTCACCTTTTTTAGGTTTTTCAATAAACCTTGTTATTCTGTAATCATCATCAAATTCTGACACACCACTATGTTCAACGTCTTCACGGTAATGAAACGCTATTACTCCGAGGGTCTCATATTGATTTATTTTTTTTATCATTGATGATAGATTAAACCCAGAAAATTGATCACCGTAAATAACAAAGAAAAAGTCATCTTGATTCTCGCCTTTCCAAAATTCATCAGCAATTTTTTTAACTGCCCCTGAGGTACCAAGTAATTCTTTTTCAAAGGAATATTCTATCTTTACTCCAAATCTTCTACCATCACCAAAATATTCTTTAATCTGTTCAGCATGATGATGTACATTGATATAAATATCTTCAATTCCATATTTTTTACATAACTCAATATTGTATTGAATTATTGGTTTCCCTTTAAATACAATCATTGGTTTTGGTGTACTAACGGTAATATTTTTAAGACGCTCACCTTTTCCTGCAGCTAGAATAACAGCTTTCATGTTTTAGTAAATATTCCTCTTTTGTAATTAAAAAGGAGCCAGTAATTGTAGTACTGGGTGAAGTGAAATGTTGGAATCATGGAATCCGTTTGTACATAAAGGTTTTGGATTATTGGATGGTTGGTTCATGAATTTCTTCATCCCAAGAACCTTCATTTCTTTTGAGTTGAAGAGACTTAATTAACGATAATAACTTATTTTCAACTTCATAGTGTAGTTTATCTATTTTTTCAAAATCTTAATCATCGATTTGCCCAATAAGTTTCAAACCAATTAATCGAGTTAATGTTTCACCTAAAGATCCAAGTGAAATATTCAAAAAATATAGATATTCATTAATACTTTTCCGACAATAACCTTCTGCGATATTTGCTGATATTGACTGACTGCTATCAATAATTTGCGATTTCAATTTAAAATCTAATTTAGGTATTCGAGTTATGAGCTCATTAATGAATTGGAATAATTCCATCCCATTATTCCATACTTCCAATTTCATATACCCACGATTTAAGTTACGTCTCTTTGTATACTCTGTCAATCTTAATATCCAAAAATCAAGTCTTTTTGATCAAATATAACAAAATTCAAATTTTCCAACATTCCAATCAAATATTCCCTTTATTCAGCTCAGTTTTTATAAAATCTATTGAACTTTTTAATCCGGTTTGTAAATCAATTTTAGGAGACCAACCAAGCTCCTGTGCTTTTGTGATATCCGCTAAATTAGTAAAGGCCTCGCCTGGTAGATCCGGTTTATAAATAGGAGTAATATCGGATTCCAATAGATCAGCAATAATTTTATATATTTCATTGACTGAATAATTATTTCCGCTGCCTAAATTATATACATTTCCTGTGGTTCTTTCATCTTCAATACATTGAATATGGAAATCATTTATGTCATCTACATATATAAAGTCTCTTCTTTTTTCACCGGTACCATAAATAACCGGCTGTTCCCCTTTTAATAATTTTATTATAAAAGCAGAAAAAACCGGAGGAATTGTTCTTCTATAATCCTGTCTTGGACCGTACACACAAAAATATCTCAATGCTGTCGACGCCAAATTATAATACTTATAATAAGCTGTGGCAAAATACATTGTTGAAAATTTACTGATAGAATAAAAACTTTCAGGAGCAACTTTATCTTCTGGTGTTGGCAAAATATCAGTACCTTCATAAATCGCCGATGATTCAGCATATATAACTTTTTTAATGTTACTTAATTTTGCTGCTTCCAAGACATTAACCGTACCTTTTACATTTATATCAACTGTTTCAAGAGGATCGAGCTGACAATCATTAATACAATTCTTTGCCGCAAAGTGAAAGACATAATCAATATTCTTAAATAGAGAGAAAATCGATTTGTCGCGAATATCTAATTCGAAAAAGTCAACTCCACTAGGAATTTGTTCTTTTACACCATAAGATAAATTATCTATTCCTACAACCTCATAATTCCCTTCTTTTATTAGTCTATCAGCCAAATTTGAACCTATAAAACCAGCAACTCCGGTAATTAATACTTTAGTCATACTCAATTTCCTTTTAGAAATTACCCATAATTTTTACACCTTCGAAATCAAATTTAAAATCCATATATCTCATCCCTGCATTTTCCATCGCTTGTCGAAGAGTTTTTCTTTTACCACTTTCAACGCAGAAAAGCATAAAACCTCCACCGCCAGCGCCCATTATTTTTCCACCAATGGCCCCATTTTTCTTACCGATCTCATACCACTTATTTATTTGGCGGTTACTCATTTTTGAGGAAATTCTTTGCTTTTCTTCCCAATGTTCATTTAGTAACTTCCCAAAACAATCTATGTCACCCGTTTCAAGACATTTTTTTATTTCTAATCCAATTTCTTTGATTTTATGCATTGAATTTATTACTACTTTTTCATCAACTTTAGCCTTCTGACTTTGTTCACCTAATATTTCATTTGCATCTCGCTGAATATTTGTATAAAACATCATCAAACGGTTTTCAAGCTCATAGATAACTTCATTATCAATTTTTAAAGGAATTACATTAACGTTGCCTAAATGATCTATTTCCAGTTGAATAATGCCACCATATGCCGCCGCATATTGATCTTGCTTTCCAATAGGTTTTCCTATCAAATCAATTTCAATTTTACATGCTTCCTCCGCAAGTTCATGTAAAGATATATAACGCCTCTTAAGCTGATTTAATCCCTTCAATAATGCAACTGTATAAGAACTGGATGATCCCATACCCGTTCCAGCCGACAGATCTGCCATTGAACTAATTTCCAGAGGACACTTTATATTCAAGTATTTAAGTGTTTCACGAACAATATCATGTTTGATTTCATTAATGCAGTTTGTTTCCAGAATTTCGACTTTGGAATAATTGATTTTTATTTTATCAACTATAGCCGGCTTGTTAATATTAATAAACATATATTTATTGATTGCTGCTGTCACCAAGAAAGCATTATGCTTTTGGTAATAAGACGGTAAATCGGTTCCACCACCGCCTAGTGGTAAACGAAACGGAGCACGTACTACAATCATAGATGACATACCAGGTTTATTTTACAAATCTTTGTTATAAATTACTAACATTTGGATATTATGGAGTGGACTTTCTTAAATGCTTAATTTGGCAATAGTGCTGTGACAATATTAAAATATACTGGCTTTTTAAGAAGCTCCTCTTCTAAGGAATACGACAAGTACGGTTTTAAATAAGATTTTAATATCCAACAAAATTGACCAGTTATCTATGTATTCTAAATCAAGCTTAACCCATTCATTAAAGTTCGATATCTCATTTCTACCGTTTACTTGCCATAGACAAGTTATACCAGGTTTAATACTTAATTTTCGACGGTGCCAACTTTTATAACGGACTAACTCATGTGGACCGGCCGGGCGCGGACCAACTAGACTCATATCGCCCTTAAGTACACTGAATAATTGAGGTGTTTCATCTAGACTCCATTTTCTTAACCACTTGCCAAAATGTAAAATGCGCGGATCATCTTTAATTTTAAATACTGGACCTTCCATTTCATTTTTATCTTGTAGTTTCTCTTTTAGTTCGTCCGCATTCTTTACCATAGTTCTAAATTTCCAACTTTTAAATGGCTTCTTATTGAGACCTACCACATTCCATTGATAAAATATTGGTCTGCCATCAGATAATAGTATTCCGATTGCAGCAATTAACATAAATGGTGAAAAAATAATCAAACCGGAAATAGCTCCTAATATATCCATGAAACGTTTTAATGATAATTCCAATTCCGATTGTTGCACCATATGATAACTTAATATACTTAAACCAAATACTCTATCAACAGAAATTTTCTTTGTTACCTTCCCCAAAATATCGGAGTTCAACCTGACATTTACTCCCTGCTCTTCACAAGCTTCGATAATGTACCTTATATCCTCAAATCTAGATGTGGATATAGTGATGATTATTTCTTCAGGATTATAGATTTCTAATACTCTCTCAATATTTAAATAATTATCAAGTATCGGAATTTCATGAAAATACTCACCTATTTCATTATCATTCCCAGTTAATACCCCAATTACATCCAATCCCCAGCTAAAATTAGACTTCACAACATTGATGAAATCGGTTGCTCTTGAGCCAGTACCAACAACAATTACTTTTTTTCTATCTTTGCCTTTTTCCCTTATAAAGCTTGCTAAATAAAATAAAAATGTTTTTTGTATTAAGAATAAAATCAGATTTATCCCAAAATATGTAATCATCATAGTTCTCGGTAAATTTCTAAATCCGAATAAAAATACAATAGCCAAACCTATCAATGATCCAATGAAAGTTACTTTCAAAACAATTGTATATTCTCTTACAATTGATGTAAATCTCTGGAAACTATATGCTTTATAACTATTAAAAATTAGTACATAGGTTATACTAATAATAATACCAAGAAAATAATGTAATGTGGTAATCTCGGATTGCAGCGGGAAAAAATCCGGATGTAACTTGTATAATATACCTGTTACAAAATAAGCAAGAATAATACTTGCAACTGCTGTTATAAAATCCGCTAGCTGAGCAAATCTGCTATGATATGATGAGCGCCAGATCATATTTGCCCCTTCATGAATAAGTCGCTATAGGCATTTAACAATATTTTTTCGGAATTTTCCCATCTTAATGCTTCTACTAATTTTTTACCACGCTCACCCATTTTTATTTTTTCATAATCGTTTTCACAAATAGACCGAATTTCTTGAGCAAACTTCACAAAGTCATTATTCTCAACATAAAGGGCTGAATCTTGGGCTGATATTTTTGTTTCATCAAGATCAAATGAAACAATAGGTTTTCCACAACGCATATAATCCATTATTTTATTCATTGTATGATACTCATTTAATCCATTTCTTGGATCCGGAGCAAGGCATACATCTGCTGTCGATAATATTTTCAATACCTCTTCATCTGATAATCTACCAGGCATTTCAATAAAATTTCCTAACTGAAGTTTTTTAATTAAGTTTTTATGGTTCTCATATTCATCACCATACCCAATTAAAATAAAATGTATATCATAAGTATGAGTATTTTTTATCAGAAAATTTGCCGCTAATATAATGTTTTCTACTCCATCTGTCTTTCCCATAACACCAATATAGGCAGCTAAATATTTTTTATTATTTTTTAATTCAGGAATTGGTTGTACAGGCTGAAAATTATTATCAGGTCCATTTCTTACAACATAGATTTTATTTTGATCAATATTATTTCTTACGGCACATATATTTTTTATGGACTGATTTGTAGCAATAATAGTATCAGATGTTTTGTATGTAAGTTTCTCAAATAATAATAGTAAACTAAAAAATTGACTTTGTTTATTTTTAATAGAGAACTTGTATAAATATGATTCAGGGCTTAAATCGTGATGATCAAAAATAAATTTATAATTAAATAACCTTTTAACCCACCCGATTGGGAAAAAAATCTCCGGAGGATTTGCAACATGAATGACATCTATTTTTTTTTTGAATTGAATTTTAATCAACAAATATGCTGTAGCTATAAAAGCTTTTAAATATTCTTTGATATAGCCAAACTTCGAGTTTTGAACTAAAGGAATTGAATATCTATAAATCATTATTTCGTTTATTATCTCAAAATTTAATACATCATAATCTTTTCCTTTGGGGCAAATTACACTAACAACAACATTTTCTTTTTTTAGAGTTTGCGCTTCTCTCCATACTCTTCTATCAAAAGGGACTGAAAGATTTTCAACAATAAATACAACATGTTTACCAGCAAATACCGACATAATTTTCCCGGGATAAAAATGAGTTCGGAACTCTCACAAAATCTAAAATTATAAGTTCATCCGGAATGTTCTCCAATTCTTTGACAAGTTCGCTATCTTTTTGGGAAATTACCAAAACATCTGAACTATTCTTCAATACATCGAAACTATCAACTATTAAGTCCTTTAAATGAGGTAAATGTTTTTCTATAAATTCTCTATTAGTACCTGTTAAATTTGACAGACTTACTTCTTTATCATATATAGATACTTTATATCCTTTCCCGATAAGATATTCTACAACTTTAACTGAAGGACTATTCCGCAAGTCATCAGTTCCAGATTTAAAGCTGATTCCTATAAATCCAATGTTTTTTTTATTTTGTTTTATTATTAAATCAATAGCATGTTTAATTTGAACCTCATTGGATTTATCAATACTTTGAATTACCGGAGTATCGATATAGTGATCATGCGCCAATGTTTGCAAAGCTTTTAAGTCTTTCGGCAAACAAGAACCTCCATAAGCAAATCCTGGTTTTAGATAATAAGGTGAGATATTAAGTTTAGAATCCTTAATAAATATTTCCATAACTTTGTGAGAATCAATATCAAGATTCTTACAAATATTTCCAACTTCATTTGCAAAACAAATTTTTAACGCGTGGAAAGTATTATTTACATACTTTATCATTTCAGCTATTCTTAATTCAGTAACAATTAGTTCACATGAAAGGTCTTTATAAATTATAGCTAATTTCTCAGAACTAGAAATATCATCTGCTCCAATCAGTGTATATGGCGGATTGTAATAATCACTAACTGCAGTACCTTCCCTTAAAAATTCAGGATTAGACAATACAGCAAAATCGACATTTCTTTTTTTACCTGTTAATTTCTCAATTATTATTGAACATTTCTCACAAGTACCGGGCAGAACGGTTGATCTTATCGCAATAACATGAAAATCTTTTTTATTTTTTAACGCGGTCCCAATGTCGTTTATAACATTAATGATATATTCAGTATTAAGGTGTCCTTCAGGCGAAGTTGGAGTTCCAACACATATAATCGATATTTCGGAGTTCAATACAGCATCATTATAATCAAGAGTAGCTTTTATCCTTTTCAAATTGAACTGTTCTTGAATAATTTTATCAATGTCTTTCTCTATAATTGTAGCTTTCCCTGAATTTATGAGATCGACTTTAGTCCTGCTTACATCGACACCAATTAAGTTATGTCCATTTTTAGCTAAACAACCCATACTTACACACCCTACATAACCAAGTCCAAATACACTAATGTTCATTTATTTTTCTCCAGTTGAAATAATAAATTAGATAAAGCATGATACATTGTTCCTTGTCCCCAATGAAAAGTAGGAACTTTACTTACAATTTTGTTTCTCTTATAATAGAAATATCCGGTTTTATCCTGCATGTTATCTATAGTCCATCCAGCAACTTTAATTGCCAATGCTAATTTATCATTTGAATAATTTTTAAAATTAACTAATGTATCAATACTTTGAGAGCATGATTGAATATCAATAGGAAGCAATTTATTATAGTAGAATTTTGGAATGCCTTCAGAAGTAAAAAAATTTTTAAAATAAAAATCGAAGCCATTAATCAACGATTTTTCAAAACTACGATCACCTGTAGATTCTTGATAAATTTGTATTGAATCTAAGTTATATGCCGTATGCCAGTTGTCAATCCAATGATATTTTTTTTCTTCACCGTAATACCATGCTCCGTTACTTAATTGAGAAGCGGCTGAGTAAACGATAGATTGTTCAGCAATCTTTTTATACTCCTCATTTCCAGTAATTTTATATCCTAATGAAAGAAAGCCAGCACCAAGAAGATTAGCATTATGTATAAAATTTAATTTGTTTGTAACATAACTTATACATTCACCTTTTTGTTCTTTGGAACGAGGAAGGTCTTTTATTATAAAATTACAAGCACTATCAACTACATCTGCATAACGCTGATCATTAATTAATAAATATGCCTCAACAAATGCCTTGCCTGTTAAAGCTGTCCATACTAAAGTCGGATTATTTTTTTGTAAGAAATATCCTCTAGTTTGATAATCAAAATGATTTCCCCAACAATAACCGGAATAACCTTTACAAGAATTTTCAATAAGCCAATCAAGAAAAATTTTTATTCTACTTTTATATTTATCATCATTAGTCATCTTGTAACGGAGAATATCTCCAAGTACAATATAGGCCAGTCCTTTTGAACTTCTCGTGGGCTGAATTCCAATAAACGGCCTAATATTCAGCGGTGTTCTTTTTACAAATTGTACCAATAATTGCCGAAGAACCGGGACCTCAAATGTTAATGGTCTCAGCCAAGAATTTAAACCTTCAAAAGGATCGTACGCTTTCCAATTATTTTCTATTAACCATTCTTCAAGTTTGTTAAGTGAGAACTCAACTTCTGATTTTAATCCAGTATTTTTTTCATCCATTTATTTGAGTTATTCCTCGGAAGGAAAATATAAGTATTCATTAAAGCAAAATATTTTGGCTAATTTAGATAATTAACTATTCTACGAAATTTGCCTCTCTCTGTCAGTATCAAATTGTCAACCACTTTAATATTAATTTCAATAGAATCCTTCAACTTCCGTGATAAGGATTTTTTTATTTGATTGATATCGTTTGATGAAAAATTTTTATTAGCAACCACCAACAATTCTGCTTTCCCTATTTCCTTCTGAATAATCTGGTAATCGATTACATTTTCAAAAATATCACTATGAAAGTTGATTGAGGCATGTGTAATGTTTTCTCCTTTTTGCCCGTACAACATTTCATTCATGTTCCACCGGCCTTTTATTTTTACTTTTTTTTCATCTGAACCAGGGAGAAAACTGCAAATATCACCTGTGCGGTATCTTATAAGAGGCATTGTAAAATTATGCAAACCAGTTGTTACAATTTCAATCCCCTTTTCACCTTCACAAAATTCAGTATATCCATATAACGGTTCAAATTTATAGATATTCATATCAACTTCATTAGCAAAGAGTGCTTTTTCGGTATGCCCGTAAAAAGAAAGTGTTTTTGCTTGGTAAAAATTTTCCAAAAAAATTCTATCATTGTTTTCGATATTTTCGGAGATTAAAAATATACCTTTTACTTTAAAATCTAGTTTGAAATTATTTTCCTTAATTAATCTGGTAAAAAATAAGATCGCAGACGGATAACCATTTAAATAATCCGGTCGATACCTATTTAAAAAATTTATATATGATTTAATTGTATAATTGCTTAATTGAAACGGAGAGATGATATACTCGTTTTGAGAAGGATTATATCTCCATAATTTTCTGCCAAATTCTACACCACGGAAAGTAACTGTCCTCGAATTAAAATTATAACCCAATTTGTTCTTTAAATAGTAGATGTATGCCAGGTCTTTAAAAAAAGTATCATAATCTATCAGCAATTTTAACGGGTAAGATGTTGTTCCTCCTGTTCTTGCTATATAAAATCCGTTCTTTGCTTTTTTTTTAGAAGTCAACCTGTCAAAATTTTTTCTGATTATTTCTTTACTTAAAAACGGTAATTTTTCTAACTCACAAAAATCAGAAAAATTATATGGATCGAAATTATGTTCTTTGAACAAATCATTATAGTATTCTACATTTTCAAAAGAATGAATTAGAATATTTTTGAGTATTGCAAATTGTTTTTGGTTTGTTGCTTCTTCATCCATCTGCGGCAATTCCGTTAACATTCTATAAGTATCAAGAAATATTTTATTTCTTAGCACCTTATTTCGAAAAAATTTTGAAAACACTTTTTTTAAAAATTCAGGTGAGCCGTCTCTAATTATTCTATAGAAATCTTTATTTGTTATCAAATGAATTTCTCTTTTTACTTTTTTTACAAAAAATTTTACAAAGCAATTATTCTAACTCATGGATTTCATTACATAGTAATAGAAAATATGAATTGAGAAATCCTCCTTGAGTAGTTATAAAGATCATTTACTTAAGTCAAAGTTATAATATTAGAAACAGGTTATAGTTTACAAGCCGAAACTATATATTCGCCTGGCGCCTGATCGGATTCATTTCCCCATTTCTTATAGAATTTAACAGACCCAAACCCATTGAGTTCTAAAATTGATTTTATCTTTTCGGGTGAATACGGTCTGAGTATATTTATAAATTTTGATCTTTCTTTAGAATTTCGTTTAAGGAACAACTTTTCCCAAACAATATCTTTCTCTTTGTTCAAACTCATGCTAGCTAGAACAAATTCGAAGGGATCATTTTTTGAAAATTCTTCCCAAAGTCTCAACTTGTTTTGCGATATCTGAAGCAGTTTTAAGATATGCTCAAAATCCCATAATTCAAGTATAATAAATCCACCTTTTCTTAACGATTTTTTAATCCACAAAAGAAGTTTTTTTTCTGCATCATTACTCAGAGGTGAAATAAGTTGAAAAACAATATCAATACCTATTACAAGATCTAATTCTTTTCTCGGCGGAATATCAAAAATATTTTCGTTTAGATTTCTCACCTTTCTGCTGTTCATATATAATCTGAATTTTTCTGCAAATTTATGTCTTGAACGGCTAATTTCTATACCAATGCCCTTTGTTAAAAGTCCTTCGTTTTCTAATCCATATAATAGTTTACTGTTGCCTGACCCTATTTCGCAGACTTTACCTTTCCAAGATGAATCAACACAGTTATCACTTATAAAAGAAACATTTTGAGTTACAGTTTTAAGTTTCTCATCACAATATCTTTTGAAACTTTCTTCTGTAAAATTCTCTAACTGTTCAACATTATCATAAGCGGTTAAATTAGGATGAAACTTTCGCATAATTTTTTAACAAATAATTTTTTTACGGATTAATATTTATTTACTCTGCAAAGTTTGAAGCTACCGAATCAAAAATTTTTAACAGCGAGTCTGAATATGATTCATTAAATTTCCCTATATTGTATTCAATAAATTTGTTATAGCTTTCAATATCAACTTTCACTTCATTCCTAAAATTTAAGATGACTTCCTCCAAATCATTAAAATCGCATACTCTTCCAATTCCGAATTTATTGATTTCAATAACATAGACACTGTTTTTGTTTTTCTTGGGTATTAAAATGGGTTTATATTGACTTATAGCATAGTTAAGAGCCGCGCTCATCTGACAAATAATTAAATCGCTAATTTCTATCAATTGATTCACGTTAGCAGAGGTATTAAAAATAATTTGTTCACTTTTAAATTTACTGCAGTATTTCTCAATATCCTGAGAAGGATGAGCTTTGTATATAAAGAGAAAATCATTTTCTTCACATATTTTTTTGATCTTTTTCAAAAACAATTCTTCCGATTCTTCGCCCCAATCAGTAAACTTATCAAGTACCACACCCCCAATGTATAATATTGTTGTTTTTTTTGTATTTCGCGGGATGCTGATTTCATCATGCTTTTCAATTTTTATCGGCATGCCTATAACTTCAACCTGTTCTTTTCTATAGCCTCTTTGTAAAAAAAAATCTTTATCGTGCTCTGAATAAAGAATTGTGAAATCGGCTCTCTCACTTCCCATCTCATAATATCGAACACTCATCTTTAGTTTCAAAAAAAAGGCAGATAAATATTTAATTCCTTTGAATGAAGCTTGATAAGGGAAATAACCAATAATTATATCCCTTATAAACAAAAAAAAGTAATAGAAATATTTTTTAAAATTATTAAAGCTAAAAACCAATTTATCGTTTGACAAAACTTTTTTACCGGTATCATCGTACGGGTTTGTTAAGAAACCGTGCTGAATAAATATAACCGGTATTTTTTCCTGCTTACCAATAATCATGATCATTCGTTCAGTAATATGTCTGGCAGCAATAATAACCAGTATTGACGGTCTTACCTGCTTTATAACTTTTCTCAGGCTGCCTGTTTTATAAAACTTCAAGTCTCTTATTAAAATCCCTTCGGAATAAAATTCCAACGGAGTTTTTATCCCAATGGAATTGTTCATGCATATAACAATTATTTCATAACGATCGATAGGAAACTTCTCAAACATAACTAAGAGTCTTTTTCCAATCCCGCTGTCGGCAAATGCAACGATAACAAAAATTTTAGCTCTCATTTACAATTAAATTTCCAGAACTCTTAAATACAATTTTTCATATTGGTCTATCAATTTAGAAACAGAAAACTCTTCGATCATTTTTTTTTTGGCTGCTTTGCCTATTGATTCGGCTTCCTCCCGATTATGTAGTAATTCTATTGTTCTATCGGCTATTGCTGCATAATCACAGGCATGAAATAAGAAACCGGTTTTATAATTTTCCACAAACTCACTTGTTCCGCCAAAATCAGTAGCTATAACTGGCAAGCCGGCAATCATTGCTTCGCTTATTGCGTTTGCAAATCCTTCACCGTGTCTTGGGGGATTAAGCAGAATAAAAACATTAGAGATATTTAAAAAATTAAAGACGTTGTCCGAAAAGCCTGTAAATGCAAAATTCGACTCCAGACCTTTTTCCAAAACTTTATCTTTCAGCTCTTTTGCTCTGCTTCCGCTACCCACTATCAGGAAACATATATCAGCGTCAAATAATAGAACCCTTTCAGCAACATCTATAAACCCGAGAAAGTCTTTATCATCTTCGAGCCTGCCTATACTAGTAACGACTCTTTCTTGTGTTATATTGTACTTTCTTTTTAACGCTTCACGGGATATTGTGATTGGTTTACTTTCCACACCGTTATAAATAACAATATTTTTTTTACCGGGCGAAAAACCGCATGCTTTGAGTCCGGCTAAGCTGTTTGCAACCCTATAATCCGCAAAGTAAAGAAGAAGTCTTCGAATTATCATCTGATATGTTAGCAAGTGCTGCCCAAATCTGATAGACCCGTTTATCCAAATAAAGCTTATGAATATTCTTGCAAAAAATGTGTAAAATGAAGGCATCATCCCCCAAGAATGTACAATAGTAATATTGTATTTTTTTATTATTTTAATTAGCTCTTGGAACAGAGAAAAATGCCACCTCCATTTTCTCAAAACAAAAATAACCTCGATGTTTAATGCCAGGGCTTCATGAACCCTTTCGCCATCTTTATCCATAAGAATTAATATGGGTCTAAATTTACTTTTGTCAATGTGTTTCAATATATTGAGCAACTGTCTTTCGGCACCGCCATTACCCAGATGAGGATGAATGAATAGAATATTTATCATATCAATAATAAGATAGTTGAAGTTGTAAACTAAAGAGTGCTGCCTTCAAATTATGATCTCTGAGAGGTTCAAAAGGTTCATGGTTTTTATTAATTGCCACCTATATCTCTGACTTTTTTAGCAATAAAAAGCATCCCACCAAATTTTAGACTATTGAATAAAGGATCAAGCAAATATCCAATTTTTTGTCTAAGCCCTTTGCTTTTGACACTGTATCTTCCTGTTAGAATTAGAACTGGTTTAAACCCGGCTTTTTCGGCTAAAAGCGAAAGGCTTGAAGGCTTGAAATAATTGCAGTGATCATAAATAAAATTTTTTTCTACAATCTTTTTTATACCGGTAACTTGATAAAGAAGGTAATTTATATTTTGCAAAGACGGAACTTCTATAATACAGTATCTATCTTTTTTCAAATGATAATTTGCAATTGCCAAAGCATTATCGAAAGGAAAAGGTATATGTTCCAAGACCTGTATAAAAGAAATCAAATCAAATGAATTAGGCAAGAACATATCTTTTTTATAAAAATCATTTTCTACTTTATAATTATTTTCAGCAAGAAATTTTGCCATAATTTTACTTGGTTCTACACCATAGCATTAAAAATTGAATTCTTTGCAAATTGACAAAAAATGTCCGTCACGGCAACCTACGTCTAATAGTTTTTTCCCACTAAGGTTGAGCTGCAAAATTTTTTTTAAGATGTCTCTATAATTTTTTTCTCTATGAGGCTGTAACTTCTTCCGCCCTGAATAATAAAATCTCTCATAACTTAATTCATCTTCATCGTTAATTACCGACTCATTGTGGAAAATAAAACCACATTTTAAGCATTCAAATAATTTCGGTTCACCGGTATAATAATTTTTGAATCTCTTAGATTCACTGTTTTCACAGACAGGGCAATTGCTCATCTCTTGCTTTCTTTATTTGTAAAATCAATTACATAATTTTTTCGCAAAACTCTGTTAAAGTTAGTGCCGATTCCAAATTACTTCCAATAACATTTTTGTAGTTTTTCAGAACAGAAGATTCAAAGAAATTTATATTTTGTTTCAAAAATCCCGGTTTAAAATTAAATTTCGTATCGACAAAATGACGTTCCATAATTTTCGGCTTATATACTCTGATCGGATTCTCAATGGTTGGTTCAATAATTTGAAATCCCTGGTAAAGAGTAAATATTTCAATGGGCATCAATTCAAATAAAAGGTTCCGTGAAAAAAATTTAATGGCAAAATTTGCAGGTGTATCCCAATTTGCTATTAAGTGGATAGGCAGAGAGTTTTTATAAAGCATAAAAGTATTATAACCGCGCAGCCTGTTAAATTCTTTATCAACATGTTTAATATGTGAAAGAATATTTACGTCAATTCCGCCAAGTAGATAAAACAATAAGTCCAATACATGAGAAGAATTATGAAGAAGAAGATACCTGAGCCAATTATTATCATTGCATTCAAGCGTAGTTTCAGGAATATTTATTTCTACGGAGTCAATCTTAACGTTATTTAATTTATCTTTTAGAATTTGGACAAACTCATAGAATCTTCTATTATATCCTATCTGAATCTTATCCATCATATCCGGAAACCGGTCTATAAGAAACTTAATTTGATCCGAAGATAAAGCTAAAGGCTTTTCGATAAACAAAGGCAAGCCGTATTCAGCAATATCCGATACAACTTTTTCAGTCTGGTCCCAAGAAGTTAACACAAAAACCGCATCAGGTTTGTTCTCTTTTATCATTTTATGATAATTATCATAGCTCTTTACCGACGGATATTTATCAACAAATTTTTTCAAACTATCAGAATTTTTTCTTGCAGAAGCGGCAGCTATCTTAATTTTTAATGAGTTTAAAACATCGTAATGGTAGTATGCTATGTTTCCGCAGCCAATAAAAACAACTTTAATATTGGAATAATCAGGTAATTGGGTATTTTCTTCTGAAATATTCATTGTCTTCTCCGATTGGCAAATTAACTATGCTACCTAGATCATCACTTACAAAAATACCGAGTAAACCCTGTATTGAATCAATGGATCTGGACAAGTTCGGATACTCACCGTCATTAATAAGATTTTCAAATATCTGTGTGAAAAAATTCGCCCAGTTATTCTGAGCAATTATCTTGTCCAATAATCTTGCTCTCTGATGTCTATATAAGGGACGTGATTTCTGTTTATCTTCAACGCTAAATATCTCGATATATCCGTCATGTACATGATATTTTATTATGCCAAATTTAAATAGCAGTTCTAAGGAACACGTTACATTGCTTAAATGGTGATAAGAAAGGAGCAGTTCCTTTTCTTGGGGATAAATAAAATTAGCCAAACCGCCGAAATTAAAATACTGGCTACCCCGTGGGTTCATTGTTCGCCCAGAAATATGTCCAAAAACTTTTACAGGAATGCTTTTAAATAAATAATTTGCCAGATCAATCATATGAATTCCGATAGCAGATAAATCGTTATTGCCACCCTGAGAAATTATTTTATATAAATTTCCCAAATCATATTTATCCTGATAAAGCTGGAAGTTTTTTACTATTTCGAAATATTGATTATAGAATCCTACGGCAACTTTTATGTTTTTTTTGTGCGCCATTTCCTTAATTTCTTTGGCTTGTTCCAATGATTGGCACATAGGTTTTTCTATGTAGATTTTTTTAACGTTTAGATTTGCCAAATTCATAAAATAATGGTAATGCGATTCAGCAGAAGTACTTATTACAGCAAACGTATTTTTATCAATAAAAGCCACAACTTCGTCCCAATCAGTAGTCAATTCAATTTTAAAATCTTTGTAGTTTTTTGCAGAGGCCGGATTAAAATCATTAAATACCTCTTTTGAAAAATCATAAATCAGTATTTTTTTTATACTTGAAATATCTTTTAGTGAGTCGAACAATTGGTAACGGCCGTGGTGCCCAAATCCGATTAAAACAGCTTTATTTATGTTCATAATTTCCCCTGTTATAAGATTGTTCTTCCTCCGTCAATAACAAGAGACGCACCATTCATATACGACGATGCATCACTAGCTAAAAATATTATTGCTCCTTTGTATTCAGAAATATTTGCCATTCTGCTCATCGGAATAAGCTCGGAAATTTTGACCACAAAATCTTCCGGCTGGTCAGTATAAACACCGCCGGGACAAAGTGAATTTGCTCTAATTCCTTTTTCTGCCCAATAAGTTGCAATATATTTTGTTAGACCTATAATTCCGTGTTTTATTACTGAGTAGGTTACGGGCTTAACGGGCTGCAAGTCTTCAGGCAGGTCTCGTCTTCTGTATAATTTTTGATTCGGTGAAATAATTCCTAAGTCGGATGAAATATTAATTATATTCCCCGATTTTTTTACTGCCATTTGAGAACCAAATACTTGAGAACACAGAAAGGCTCCGGTTAAACCAACATTTATTTCCTTATTCCAAGCTTCTAAAGAGAAATTTTCAAATCTGCTAAATGATTTTTCCTTCTCCTTTTTACCTACTTTATGATCAACGGCAGCATTATTAATAAGAACATCTATACGTTTGTATTCTTTAACCAATTCAGCATTTATTTTTTTCACTTCAGCAATATCTGTTATGTTACAATGGAAATATGCGCATCTTCTACCATATTCATCTGAGATTTCTTCGGCAGCTTTATAGCCTTCATCATCATTGATATCCAAGAGAATTGCTGTCCCTCCGTATTCAACAACAGCTTCTGCGTGTTTTCTGCCAATCAAGCCGGCACCGCCTGTTATAATAACTACTTTATCAGTTAGATCGAATAAATTGGATGCAGATTTCAACATTCTAAATTCCTAAAGTTTGACCGCCATCAATAATTATTTTTGCACCTGTTATGAAGGATGCTTTGTCAGAAGCTAAAAATAAAACAAGGTTTGCTATATCTTGAGGTGCAGCAAAACGATTTTGAGGAACTTTATTATTAAGCATTTCAATGACTTGATTTTTGTTTTCTCTCATTTTTATATCCCAAGTTCCCTTTTCAAAGAAAATATTTCCTGGACACACAACGTTTACCCTTATACCGTGCTGGGCTAATTTAAATGATAAATTTTTTGAATATGCGATTAATGAAGACTTTGCAACACTATAATGGATCGGCGCACCTATTACCTCAACACCTGCAATAGAAGAAATATAAATAATTGCACCGCTTCTATTATTAATAAATACGGGCACAACCTCATTTGTTATTTTTCTTGCGCCTTCAAAATTAAGATCGATCATTTTCTGCCAATCTTCATTACTAATATTCCATTCGGGTTTGCCTCTCCCTGATCCCATATTCGCAATTAGTATATCAATATTGCCGAAAAACGAAACACTTTCTTTAATACATAGTTGAATCGTAACTTGATCGGTAAAATCTCCGAGGTAACCAAAACATTTCCTGCTGCCGAATTCCTGATGAAATTCATCTAATGTAGAATTCAATTTCTCCTGGTCTATATCTGTTATAATTACCCTGGCACCTTCGGTCAAAAATTCTTTGGCAATTCCTTTGCCTAATCCCTGTGCGGATGCTGTAATCAAGACGACTTTATTTTCTAAATCTAAATTCATACTAATTATCTTGCCCCAGATTTTGCTGAATAAACTGTATGTTTTTTTTTGCTGTTTCAATTTCATTATTTTCTCTTGCAGCCTGCAATATTATCGGTCCAGAGAATCCGAGTCGTTTAACTTCCCTAAAAAAAATATCAAACTGAGCATTGCCTGTTCCAAGAGGGACAGTGCCACCATTGAGCAGCCTATCCTTAATATGAATTGTGCGTATCATTTTTCCATAAGAACTTAACTCCGAAAGACAATCATACCCTAAAGAAGCACTATTCCCGGTGTCGTAATTAGCCATAACATTAGGATGATTTATATATAAAAGTAATTTTTTAAAATTTTCAGGATTCAGAGTTGTTTCCAACGCAATAATTATACCTTCCTTTTCTGCACATGAAATTGCGGGCTCCAAAAATTCTTTCAGATAACCAAACTGATCTGGACCATCAATTCTTGAAGCGTCAACGAAAGGCAAATCGATATATTTTGCCCCTATTTTTTTTGCTTGAGATATTAACCAAACAAGTTGAAGACGCAATTCTTCGCGTACTCCTTCATCACTTTTTAAATACGGAATATCCATAAAATAATCAGCACATACCGAGGGTATATTTACTTTTGTGCTTAACATGACATCCTTAATTTTAGAAATCCCATTATCCGTAGTAAGCGGATTTTTTTTCCAATCATCGGCTTCAAATATCCACTCTATACAATTAAGACCTATTTCACTGGCAGTATAGAATTCATCCTTCCATGAATACTTCGGGAAAGATTGAAACTTCCCGTCGGTAGGCGGTGATAACCTGCCCTGCATTATGCCTATTTTATAATCTCTCATTTCACTTATTCTTGCATACGACTGCAATATTAGAAGTTAATTTTAATCCGGATAATAATTTTTTGTATTCTTCATCTACCGAATAAAAAAATGAATTTATTTTTTCAATTACGTTTTCATGGATATTTGGTTTAAAGTCTATTTGCGGACGCGATAATCCGGGCATACAGCTTGCCTGCGGTTTATCATTCATCAACCAATGTATATGATTAGACATATTATAGTCCTGCACGAAATAAAATTCTTTGTTCATATTCAATTTTTCCATCAGCAATGAAAGGCTTCTTTCAGAAAAATAAAACAAATGAGCAGCATGGAAATAAAATTGGTGATGAAACGGTAAATTGTAAGTAGAAACCAGGATATCGTCCAGATTCGGAACTTCAATAAACATTACACCGTCATCTTTAAGATATTCTTTCAATTCGTTCAAAAAAGTTATTGGATCTTTTACATGTTCTAAAATTTGAAACGCACAAATAATATCAAAAGATTTCTTTGACAAACCTGTTTCTGTTATCTTTGAAGTATAAACTTTGCAGTTGCATTTACTTTCAGCATACTTTGCCGCCTGAACATCGAAATCTATTCCTACAATCTCCTTTAATTTACCGGCAGCATGATATAAAAACATTCCTGCCGAACAGCCGACTTCCAGCAATGTTTTATCCTTATGAAAATACGGTTCAATTATTTTCAACCTGTCATTTTGGAAATTTACATAACTATTGAATAATTCCCCCGGTGAAGTATCGTGAGTTAAATCGGGTTTTGCTACTTTTCTATAATCTCCCTTATAAAAGTTTTTCAAATCTATCTCATCACGTTTATCGGACAAAATGCCGAGTTTACAATCTTCGCAATAAAAAACATCTTTATGCTCATTATTTCTAAGTTTAGAAGTAATTATCGCCTCAATCTTTTTATTGCATAAAATGCAATTCATAAACACCTCGTTAGAATATTAATATTTTGATGTCACTTTAGAAAATCTTACGGCGAGTATTTTTTTAAACATCAAGCGGCGAAAGGATAAATTATCTCCCGTAACTTCAAATCAAATTTCCTACTTATCCAATTTTTCAACCAGCTCGATGAAGTTTCCTTCATAGTCCTCGCAAAAACATACTTTAAACTTATGATCGGGAGTTATTATCGGCTGATTTATAAAGTGAACATCGTGCTGTTTGAGCAGATTGAAAAGACTTTCAAGATCGTCAACCTGTACTGCAAAGTGAGTGATCCCGTTATTAAACAGTTTTTTTCTTTTATCAGATTTTTCCAGTTTACCTCCGAAATCCAATAATTCAACAATAACAGAGCCGCCCTTTCCAAGTTTATAAATATGAATCGATACACCCTTCTCGCCTAATAATAATTCAATATATTTTCCGCTTTCAATATTATCATAGTAAACCTCCAATCCGAGCAAATCTTTATAGAAGAATAATTGTTTTTGGATATCCTTTACTACAATTCCCAAATGTCTAAAATTAATTATGTTCATTTTCTTTTATAAGTTTATCAAGCGATTCTTTTAGAATTTCTATGCCTTCAATCAAAGCATCATCAGGGATGGATAAAGGCGGACCGAGTTTCAAAGTGCCGCTGCTTGTACGAATCGACATTAAACCTTTTCTTACAGCTATTTCAATAAGTTTGTCGACAAATTCTATATTATTTTCAGGGTTATGAGGATTATTAATAAATATTCCTGCCAATAATCCTTTGCAATATATTTGAGTGACATATTCGGATTTTTCTTTCTGCCATTGAAGTAACAGTTTATGAAGCAATTTACCTTTTCTTTCCGATTCCGAGATAAGATTTTCATCAAGAAGTGCTCGAATCGAGGCAATTGAAGCTGCTGCTGCAACCGGATTTCCCCCGTGTGTGCTGTTAAATGAACCTTCCTCACCGATAATTTCTTCTGAAGTAACAACAGCGGAAATAGGTAGGCTCGATGAAATGCCTTTGGCGCAGCAAATGATATCGGGCACTAGCCCAAAATGTTCAAACGCAAAAAGTTTGCCCGTTCTTCCGAAACCAGACTGAACTTCATCCATAGTAATTAAAGCGTCATTTTCATCGCACCATTTCCTCATAGCCTTAATATAATCAGTGGGCAAAAATACGGCACACCACCCCTGATAAGGTTCTGTTATAAAACCTGCAATATCTTTAAGATTTACTCCCTTTTGTTCAAGTTCAGAAAGAGTTTTATAAAAAAAATCTTCTCCGCCAATTTTTTGTTTTTCAAGAGTCCATGGGTACGGGAAAGGTAAATGTAAAATCTGGGGATGCTCGTAACCTATCCATTTTTGTTCTTTCTTTTTACCACCCGCAAACTGCGCGCCCATGGTTTTTCCATGGAATGAATTTTCAAGTCCGATAATTATCGATTTTGTTTTTACTTTATTCATACCGAATAATTTCATCATTTTTATTGCTGCTTCGGTAGTCTCAGAGCCTGTAGATAAAAAGAAGACTTTATTCATATTGGAAGGCGTTAATTCAACAAGAAGTTTAGCCAGCTCCGCTCTAATTTCGGTTGGATAATAGTATGCGTTTAATAATCCTCTTTTGATCATTGTTTCAATTGCATTACATACACGTGGATGAGCGTGGCCTACATTAGCAACGAAAATTGTAGATGTAAAATCGATCCAGCAATTCCCTGAATTATCGTAAACCTGGTGGCCCACAGCCCTATCCCATACAATAGGCAATTGATTATTCATTGAATACGGTTCGTACTTGCTGCATTCTTCTATTGTTTGCAAAGTCTTAGGAGAAGGAATAGGAGTACATATTTTTCGATTTTTAGTTTCAATCTTTTCAGTTTCTACAGGCGTTTGAGAAAATAGATACTCAGTCATGTTAATTAATTCCTAAACAAATTGTTAATAATATCAATTTCTTCTTTAACTTGAGTTTCCAACAAACGGAAATCGTTCATCGAATCAACTTCAATTACAGACGGAGTAAGAAATGGGATTACTCTGTTCCCATGTAGTTTTTTATTGGATTTAATAAACGAAGTTCTTAAAACATCAACATACCCGTTAGCTGAAAACGTGACAGGATATAACTGTCTTGCGTCATTTGTAGCATCCAGATCAAATATATTTTTACACACTGTCTTTAAATAGTTATTTTCAATTTCAAAACATTTATATGCCGATTCCGGCATCTGATGAACGGATCTCAACGAAGTGGCTGTCGTATCACCGATAAACTTAACTATAGCTTCATCAATAATAGACGGAATTCTTAAGGGTGTTGTAGGTCTTAAATGAACAATAAAGTCAGGCACTCTTTGTTTATTTTGCGACAACCAGGTTAACGCATGATCAACAAACTCAAAATCGGAAGAAAGATCGACTGAAATTTCTTTCGGTCTTATAAACGGTACTTCAGCTCCGAATGAAATCCCTATTTCGGCGATTTCATTTGAATCGGTTGAAACAATGGTTCTATTTATTAAATTAGATTTTAACGATGCTTTGATTGAATACACCAACAGCGGGTATTTCCCGAGCAGCTTTATGTTTTTCCCGGGCACACCTTTGGAACCGCTTCTTGCTGGGATTATCGACAAAACGTAATGTTCAGTCATAAATGTATTTATAAATTAAAATCTTTAACATTGATAGCCTTATCGTCTATGTAAATATCGGCGCTTGGTTTATTAAAATAGAGCTTATGGTATCTTACCCCCCAACTGTTTAATTGGGTTTCGGTAACTTCACGCCAATCAATCCCCGTAGTTGAACCGCGAGCCGTTAAAAAGATTATAGTATTCCCTTCATCGTAAAGCCTGTTGATCTTTTCAATAATATTTTTGAAAGGCATTGCTTTTTTATAATCCCCTTCAGTATTTGTGCAAATAGTACCGTCTATATCGAAACAAAAAACCATTAAATATTCCCCATAAAATATCTTAATTTCTTGGCAACTGATTTTTCATCATCCGAATATTCCTTCACGCCGCTACCTATAATTCCTTTAACACTTCTAATATCTCTAACTAATAATTCAAGTCCTCTTTTTTCCAGCGATGCCGCCTGGTCGCTTCCATACATTGCCCGATCAATAGTTATATGCCTTTCGATCACTTCGGCGCCGTAAATAACAGACAAAACTGAAGGGAGAATACCTACCTCATGACCACTATACCCTACTCGGCAATTATATCTATCTTTTAGAGTCTTTACCATTAAGATATTACATTTGTCATCTTTGCAAGGATAATTTGATACAGTATGCATTAATATAAACGGGCAATCATTTTTTTCAAATATATCCACAGCTTTGTCTATATCATTTATATTTGACATACCTGTAGAAACAAATGTTAATACTTTTTCCTTTGCAACATATTCAACAAACTCAGTGTGGAGTAACATTGCACTTGCAATTTTATTGTATTTTAGATTATAGTTTTTTAAAAATTCGAAACTCGGAATATCCCATGCAGATGCAAACCAATCGATATTGAGTTCTTTGCAGTATTTATCAATCTCATCGTATTCGGTTTTTCCAAATTCCAATCCTTCTTTCTGCTCTCGTGTAGTTGTACCCCATGGGCTCTCGCGTGGAGAATCCAGTATCTCCTTGGTATAAACTATATCCATAGTTCTTTTTTGAAATTTAACGGCGTCACAGCCCGCATCCTTTGCCATTTCGATTAATTTTTTAGCAATGCTAATGTCGCCATTATGATTAATCCCTATCTCGGCCATGATTTTTAAATTTTCATTATACATCTAACCTCCTTATAATTTCTTAAAAATTCATTTAAAACTTCATTATGGGTATTTTGTTAAGTGAAAGATTCAAGAATACGTGAAAAATGGAAAGGATTTTCAAATACAAATACAATATCTTATTGGACTTAGCTACATAATATACTTTCAGAGACAATATATTTAAGATAGATTTATATTATGTTAGTTTTGTATTACTTTCTCAATTTTTTGGTTTCTAGTTATCAATGTTTCGCTTTCCGCCAATAGAATGCCATAAAATAAAAATGCATAATTTGACGTAATCTCATTATTATGAACAATACAGTAGATTAATAAATAAAATAAAAAGAAAAAATTCGGTATCAGATATTCTAAATCTTTTTCTATCCTTTTATATGATAGAACCAATAAGTTTTTTAAAAAAAATAATAATAATAATAATCCAATAAATCCAGTTTCAAGAAGTATCAATATGTATCCATTATGCAAAGCGTCAAAATTTAAATTATAATTGTTGTATCGAAGATATTCCCAACTTTGGAATCCTGAACCGAATATCCCTCCCCTTTTGTTAAAAAATAAATCCAATCCTCCCTCAAAAAGCATTAGTCTGCTCAGAAAATTACCGCTTCCTTTTATATCACCACTAAAAAGATTTTCAGGTTCATATACAATTCTTTGGTAGAATTCTGTCAAATACTTTTGTGGAAGTAAGTCTTGAAATGTAATAAAAGCGAATAACACTAACCCAGCAGTTATTACAAATGGTAAATAATTGAATTTGTTTAAATGATATCTTTTATAAATCATCAGCATTGATAAAATCACAATCAATAAAGCGATAGTTGAACTTCGTGATGTTGTCAAAATTAAACCCATAAAACATAAACTTAAATATAGGAATGTAAAAAACGAATGTTTTCTTCTATTTTGTATTAATCCACTACTGAGATATATGATTGAAATTGAAAAACACATGCCCAAATAATTATGATTCACATACTTTGTTAAACCATTCACATAAAAAAATATACTTCTCTTAATATTAAGTACATAATCAGAAGATTTTCCAGTATAAACAAACTCTGACCAAAAAATATCAAAAAAATTCACTATCGTTGTAAAAATAAATGCTTTAATAACAATATTCCAAAGTTCTAATTTAATAAGCAAATAGCCTATTATGAAGACTATCAATAATACTACAAAGACAACCGGATTAAAATTATTATTACCAGGAGAAATGAAATAAGGTAAATATCCTATCATAAAAAAAGCTAATAATATAAAAATTTCTTTAGAATGATTTTTGAATAGTTTTAATATATAGTAAAAAGACAAAGGCTCAAACAACAATCGTATAAATAAAAGTATCGTTAAAATTCCTCTAAAATTGAACACAAAGTCAATCTCAATATTATAGCCATAAAAAAAGGAGAACAAAGTTATAAATACTAGAGCTCTAATATTTATAAATGCTACTAAAAATAAAAAATATATCAAGTATGATTCAATAAACATATGGTTTAAAAATACATTTTTTTATTCTTTGAATAAAACTTATACATTTTACTTAAACCTTCTTCTAAACTTATTGGATCTTCTAACAGAATTTCTTTTTTTAATTTTGATATATCAGCAACAAAATCACCTGTCTCAGTGTTTCTGTAATCATCCGGCCAATCTACAGTTATAAATTTCCCCTTCCCAACTACTTTAATTATAGTTTTTATCATTTCAATAAAAGTAGTACCTATTCCTGATCCCAAATTATAAATCTCACCTTTGGAAGTTTCTGAAAGACTTGTATACAAGAAGCCCTTGACAATATCATCTATGTATATATAATCTCTAACCTGATTTCCATCACCAAATACTTTAAATGTTTTATTTTCCATTGCCATCCTTAAAAACCATCCAACAATAGAATATTTTGAATGTTTCATTTGTTGTCGGGGACCGTATGGATTAGTTATTCTCATAGAAAAAGTATGAGTACCAAATTCTTTTGCATATAACTGGAAGTAGCTCTCAGTACATTGTTTATGTATTCCATATAAGGATATTGGCTTACAATAGATCCCTTCATTTATAGGCAATGGTGTCTCACTTTTTCCATATTGCATTCTTGATCCCGCAAATCCTACAATTGCATTCGGAGAATATTTACGAATAGTTTCTAGTAACTGTAAATGACATTTAACGTTAAGGTCTAAGTCTTCAAAAGGCATTGATAAACTATCTATATAACTTACTTGCGCGACTAAATCAAAAATAAAATCTTTACCTTTAACTAATTTTTCTAATAATTCAATATCACGCATATCCCCGACAACAAAAGATACTTTATTCATTATTTTTCTTAGATTGTATAAATTACCTCCATAAAGAGGAGCTAAAGTATCCAAAATTGTTATTTTTGCACCATAATCTACAAGGACATTTGCTATACTACTCCCTATAAAACCAGCTCCTCCAATAATTAAAACATTGGCATTACTAAATGTATTAAGATCAGAAGTCATTTTCTTTTCCCATTAAAGATTTATAAACTTTGATATATTCACCCCCAATTGCGTCCCAACTTAATCTGTTACTTACACTAAGAGCTTTTTCAATAAAAAATTTTCTATTGGTATCAGAAAGCATTTTTATAATACTGTTTGCTATTGAATCAATATCAATCGGATTTACAAACAAACCAGTACCATATTCTATATAATCACTAGTTCCTGGGGAATTACTTATCAAAATTGGTAACCCGGCTGCTACTGCATCTGCTAAAGCTAAAGAATTCCCTTCAACAAAAGATACTGAAACATAAACATCCGCCATACAATAAAAGTTTTTGTAATCATCATAAAGAACTTCTTCATTAGTTTTAATATAATCTGACAACCCCAAATTTAATATCTCATCTTCTAATCGATAAGTTTCACGACCTATAATGAATGATTGGAAGCCATACCCTTTATCAATAACTTTTCTCACAGCAAGTATATAACTAATATAATTTTTCTTTTTTATATTTCTACCTACCAATAGAAAAAGAGGAACGTTTGAATTTATACCATACCTCCTTTTTAGTTCCATTCTATTTCCCATATATGGTTTTAGTTCACTACCAACTGGTATATAGATTATTTTTTTCTTTGCAATTTTAAGCCTGTCACTATCTGCATACATACTTTTGCTAATAATGACTAAATAGCTAATATCGTTTATATATTTTGTTAACAATTCATGAATACCTTTCTTCAAAGTGAATCCATAATTTAGTTCTTTACTAATTTGAATATCTATACCCACAGCAGTCCCTACAACTGGTATATTTTTATTTATTTTTTTTAAAGCTCTTATAGCTAAAATTGCGGATGGATAAATATAAATGCAATTTATTATGTCATACTTATTAAATAAAATATGTGATATTACTATAATTTGAAACCAAGCTTTAAAGAAAAATCTTTTGGGAAGAAATTTTCTGATTACAAACTTGTATCTATATTTAAATTTCTTAAGATCCTTTTTTGGGGAGAAGTGAAAATCTTTTGTTCCTAATACAGTTACGTCAACACCATGTGATATAAGCGTATTAGCTAGATTATGGGTTAAAAATTCTGCACCGCCAATATCAGGTAAACTTGTATATGCCACAAAAAGTATTTTCAACCGTATACCTTAAAAAAATGCTCATATTTGGACACTTCATTTATTTTCTTCACAATAAAAATGTTTGAGCTTGAAAATCCATAATTTTCTAAAATTCTTCTAAAAAAATCTAGCCCAAAACCATAACCCGAATTTACGGGTGCTTTAAGAATTGCAATTATTTCAAATCCACTTTTATTAAATTCAGTAATCCATTTTTTTTTTTGGAAAGCATAAATCTCATCGAAATTAGAACTTGATATCCCATGTGGTGTGGGTATTAGAATATTTTTTAAAATAGTTTTTTTTTTTCTCTTTATTTTAATATTGTTTAATTCTGACAATTCTTTTTTGTTTTTTTTAAAGACTTGTATAATTCTTTTTCTTATATCTTTTAGCTGAAATTGTTCAAGTAATTCTATCATAATATTTGGCAAGTGAAATAATAAGTGGCAAATTTTCCAAAAAACATTGGGCATAATATGAATCATTATACCATCATTATTTAATATTCCATGCATTTTCATCAAAGCTTGTTTTGAATTAGGAAGATGTTCTAACAAGTTTGAAGAAAAAATAATATCAAATTTTTCTTTACGGAAATAAGAATCTATCAGTTCAGCATCACAAATCATGTACAAGAGTTTATCTATTTTTTCTGTTTTTAATCTTTTTCTATTAAGTTCCGTTGAAATTAGGAAGTTTACATATTTTTTAAGTTTTACTGATTGATATCCACTTCCTGCCCCCAACTCCAAACCATAATTAAATAACTTTTCATTAAATCTTGAAAAAATAAAAGAAAATTCTCTATCTCTAAGTTTTTGTAGGTATTTTGACCAATTTGGTTTTATTCTAATCATTGGAAGAATATATTTCTATTAAGGTTTTAATTTTATCATCTGCTGAGAAATTTGTTTTTACTATTCTCTTACTTTGTTCTACAAATATTTCTCTTAATTTTTTATTCTTATATAGAAACAGTAGTTTTGTATAAAGATCATTTTTTTTTTGGGGATCAAATAACAACCCATTCACGTTGTCTTCTATAATATCTGTTACCCCTCCAAGTTTTGAAGCAATAACAGGTAATCCATTAGCCATTGCCTCAATAATAACTCTTCCGAAAGGTTCTGGTTTCAAAGAAGTATGGATAAATAAATCATAATACTCCGAGTAAATTTCATTAGACTTTTGATAACCAGAAAAAACTACTTCTTTTGTAAGATTTTTTTCTCTTATTAAAGTCAAAATATAGTTATGATATAAATCAGTTTCTGTAATAGTTCCTACTACCTTTAATTCAAACTTTCCAATTTCTTTTTTCAACATATTGAGTGCTTCAATTAGTATATGAAGACCTTTCCAGTTAATAATCCTACCTACCCAAATTATCCTGAAAATTTCACTTTCCCTATGCTTATTCTCTTTTTTAACAAAAATATTCTCGACCCAATTATGTAAAAGTATGATCTTATTATTGGGAATCTTAAGCTCATCCTGTAGATTTTTTTTGATGGAATTTGAAATTGCAAGGAAGTATTTGGGATAATTTATGAAATATTTATAAAACATTGGTATTCTATATTCAAATGCTCTAATATGACAGATACAAAAAATACCAGTAATTTTTGCAGCAATTACACCTTCAATATTAGTGGTAAACCTATCATTACAATGGAATATGTCAATTTTATTTTTTTTGATATATAGCGAAAGATAGAATATGATTTTGGCTTTGTGGAAGTAATAAAAAAATCTCATGATTGTTTTTTTAATAATATTTTTAGTATTAAAACTAATTTCACTATTTTTTAATAATACTATCTTAATATTTTCTGCATCAAGTGAGTTAAAACAATCAATTTTTTTATACATTACAATATGTATATTAAATCTTTTGTCATTTTTTAAGTGATAAATGATATTATATAAACTGATAAATGAACCGCCAATTTCGAATTTATTAGTTGCTTTACCTGTTTCAAAATATAAAATGTTTTTTCTAATCATTGATTTCTTTTTTAAAAACCCAGTGAAACTCGTTTCCCCTACTACTCTCATGTACTTGGGTAAATCCACTTCCCTTCATCAAATACATAATATTGTTCATATTTATATTTATTGAACTTAGAATCTTTGGATGTATTTCAATAAAAACATTTCTACAATCTTTATTACTTAACAAATCTTTCATTCCTTCCAACACTTCAAGTTCAGCACCTTCAACATCAATTTTAATAATTTTTGGTATTCTAAATCCTAGTTTTTGAATTAAGTAATCACCAGAATAAATTCTTATACCGACTCCGTGTTTTTTTAGTGATTCATTATAGTAAATACTATGAATTCCATGAGAATTGTCTTTTGATGCATAAAGATAACTTTCTCTATTATTTGCTCCTAGAGCGTAATCCACAACTTGAATATTATTCAAGTTATTTAACATGCAATTCTTAGTAAGTATATTTCTAGCTTTTTTCTCAGGTTCAAATGAATAAACTTTTCCTTGAGGTGCAGATTTAATAGCAGAATAGATAGTATAACTTCCAATATACGCTCCTATATCCCAAATAGTATCTCCGGGGTTAATATTATCTAAAAATAATTTTATTAAATACTTTTCTCCCTTAAGATTAACAACTCTACTAAAGACATTTTTATTTGGTACACTAAATTTCACATTATAATTGAAATGAGTAATGGAAATAGTTCGATTTAGAAATCTTTCATTTCTAAGCCTATGATTCAATTTCATTAATTTTGATAAGAGGAAATTATTTCTCAATAACTCCTTTATTTTATAAACTGTCACTTTTTACTCTATTAAAATTTATTAAATGATGAATCTTGAGAATCTGGCTTCTAATTTCTTTTATATCCCCTTTTGTAGCAAAAAATATTGAGGTTATATTTCCTTGCCTCTCTCTTAGTTTTAAGAAATAAATAGAAACTAATGCTGAAACAGCATAAGCTAAAGTTGATGATAATGCAGCGCCACTAATTCCATAAATTGGAATTAATATTAACAATAAAGGGATATTAACAATAAGGCTAATAATAGTGACTAAAGATGATATAAAAGGTTTTCCTGTTCCTGAAAAATATTTTGTTAAAATTTTAGTTATCGAAAGAAGAAGCACTCCAGGCATTAATATAATAAAAGGAATTACTGATTTATAAAAATCATCTCCATATAGAATAGGTATAATAAAACTGATAAAAATTATAAACGGTACTAATGTTATAATCAAAAAAGTGATTGTAATTCTACATAGTTTAGTCACATAATCAATTGTTTTATCTTCGTGGGGCATACCTGCAATTTTAGGAAATAAAAATATACCTATCGAATCTGGCACAAACCAAACTAATTCAGCAAATGAAACAGCTATAGCATAGTAGCCTAAATCAATAGGCAGGAGAAAAGCATTAATAATTATTGTATCAAATCTTAGATTTAATTTTTGTGAAATAACTCCAAAATGCTCTTTCATCCCAAATCTTATCATTTTAGCAATTGAAGCTATCTTTATAGATTTAAGATCTAATAAACTGCGTATTTTAAGAATAACAAAAAGGCAACCAACAGCATTCGCACCAATTGCAGCTAACATTATATATTCTGTTATCATATGATTAAATATAACCCATAAAATAATTATTAAAATTATATATAGAAACTTATTTATAAATAATTCATAATTGTATAATTTAGTCGATAGAATAGCCCTGTTTGTTGCTTCAGTTATTTTTTTTACATAAAAAATTGGTACATAACATAGTCCAATATACAAATACTTAATATCAATTGTATTAAGAAATGCGGCTTGTAAAAATTTGTTAAAAACTAATATAAATATTATCATGGCAAATGAACAAATTGCAGCAAAAAAAATTCCGCTAGATATAAATTCATTCTTATTCTCAGTTTTACTTGACTCAAATATTAAACCAGAACCTAAACTAAAAAAAGTAACAGTTGTGAAGAGCATAATTAAGGTCTCAATAAAAGAGATGATTCCTCTCCCTTCAGCACCAATAAGTCTGACAACTAATACACTGGAAACTATACTCAATAGAAATAATGCAATTTTTGAGAAAAAATTAATTAAACTTGATTGAAATAAATTCAGTTTTATATTCCTTTAATTTAGAAATTAACAAACACAATTATCTACAGATAGTTTTTCTAATTTCTTTTATCAAAAAAATCTTTATACCATTTGATAAAGTTCTTTATCCCATTTTCTAATGAAGTCTCTGGTTTAAAATCTAGTGATTTTTCCAATGTTCTTATATCAGCAAAAGTTTCTGGAACATCACCAGATTGAATAGGGAGATTATTAATAATAGCCTTTTTATTTAAGAGTCCTTCAATCAGCTTCACAAAATTCATTAATTCCGTAGGTTTATTACTTCCGATATTAAAAATTTTGTATAACGAATTCGTATTTCTTATAATAGATTCATTTTTTACTAATTTATAAACACCTTCAACTATATCATCTATATAAGTAAAATCACGTTTCATTTTGCCAAAGTTAAATACATCAATTGGTTCATCAGCTAAGATTTTTTTTGTAAAAATAAAAAGAGCCATATCAGGCCTTCCCCAAGGTCCATAGACTGTAAAGAATCTTAATCCGGTTGTTGGCAAGTTGTATAAATAACTATAGGTGTGCGCCATCAACTCATTGGATTTTTTTGTGGCCGCATATAAAGATATCGGGTGATCAACATTATCTTTTTCAGAGAAAGGAATTTTCGTATTTGATCCATATACCGAACTTGAAGAAGCATAAATTAGATGCTTAACTGAATTATGCCTGCATCCCTCTAAAACGTTTATAAATCCAACTATATTACTATTAATATATGCAAATGGATTTTCAATAGAATATCTAACTCCGGCTTGCGCCGCTAAATTTACTACATAATCAAATTTTTCAGTTTCAAAGAGTTTAAAAATATTGTCTTTATCAGTCAAATCCATTTTCATAAATCTGTATCTATCAGATTTATCACTCGATACAAAACTATTGTATTGAATTTTTTCTTTAATAATTCCGGATTCAAGAAGTCTTGCGTATTTTAGATTAACATCATAATAATCATTAATGTTATCCAAACCGACAATATCCCATTTCCCTTCATTAATAAGTCGCTCAACTAAATGGAAACCAATAAATCCGGCGGTGCCGGTAATTAATATCTTCAATTCATTCCCTTTATTTTGAAAAGTAAAAATCTAATAAATAATTTTCATGTTTCCGGTTATCAACTTTTAATCTACACCATCGTGTTCGATAGATATTACAACAAGATCGAATGTCTGTACTCGGCAACCATACCTCGATAAACTCGGTAACCATACCTCGATAAACTCGGTAGCCATACCTCGATAAACTCGGTAGCCATACCTCGATGAACTCGGTAGCCATACCTCGATGAACTCGGTAACCATACCTCGATATTGGCGGGATCGTGACGACCGGATGTTGGTATTTTTAGCATAACTTTGCTGGGCTTCGATAAACTCAGCCCAAGTCGTGGCGAGAGATTTTTTATCTCGGCGTATCCCTATTATTCGGGAGAAGACGGATTTTCACGCGAAGTTTATTTTCTTTTTATTATTTGAGTCTACTCCAGAAAGCCTATAAACCGTTAAAACGGTTTTGATTTCTGCCAAAAATTCGATTTGCGCACCTTTTTAGATTTGACTCATCAATAACTTTTCATATTCCCGGTGAGAGCCAATCCAGAACCAAATAATCTCATTGTTTTGTTGAATACCAACGGCACGATAGTCCATGGAAATTCTTACAGAGAAAATGGGACGATGAGAATGTACACGCTTAAAATGCAAGCTTGGATGATATGGGTTTTTTATAAATAATTTGTAAGAACCTTTTGCCTGTTTTTTTATTTCACCGGGTAATACTGAGTAGCATTTACGAAAACGGCTAGTTGTCTTAGAATTCAAAGTTTGTGAAAATCCAAAGTTCTGGTTCCGCCTTCTTTATGTTCCTCTAATGCCTCATCAGCAAGTTTATCAAGTATATTTTCTGATTCTGCTAATGTTATATCCCATTTTTTCTCTGCTTCAAGTTCTTCAAGCAGCCATCTGGCTAGTGCATTTTGCTCAAAACTCGGTAACAGTGAAGCTTTTTTAAATGCCTTTTCTAATAATTTTGTCATATTATCCTCACTTTTAAACTTTATGTAAGGTATAAAGAAAATGAGAAAAAGGAAACAATTTAATCCAAATTTAATACTTATTATTTAACAAGTTATGATACTATTGTGTTATTGATAAATTTGCCTAATGGACAAGCTGTGTTTAATTAACAGAGAATCTCTTGACCGGAATTCATCATAAACCAATAAAGAGTTAGCAATTGGGTACCAGACAATTAGTAAAGGGCTCCTCTAAAAACTAATTTATTAAACCCGTATTTGTCATTAGAAATTTAGCAAGCTCTATTAATGATATTAACTTACAATCTGTTATAGGAGGATATACTACTCAAAAAATGTAAGCTTCTCATATGATAAAGATGATAAAATATTGAAATTTCTTATGAGCATAACAAATTGGATCAAAATAAGTTAGCTGGTAATTTTTCTAATGGCGGTCATTAGAAAATTTTCTTAATGACAAATCTGGGTTAAATACAATTTTCACGGGTCGATTCGTAAAAGAAATCTATGTCACCTGTAAGTCTGGCGTGTCCGTAATAAATAACAGCTTCACCCCCAACAATAACGTATTTAACTTTATACTTATACAACAAATAAATAAATTCCGAAATATCTTCCGAGAAGTATAAACTATTTTGCATTTTTTACCTTTTTAACGTCGGGGACATTTTTCCCATAAAATTTTAATTTAAGTTCTTTCGCGATCATTTGTCTTTCATTAGGCGATAAACTTATCTGCTGATAGATATGCCACTTCTCTGCCTCAAGATTATTCTTTGCTTTATTTATTACTCTTTCCATTATAGACTAAAATTATTATTGATAATTATATATCCGCCGTTATCTATTTCCACCAGCCAAAAACGAATACATGCAAACTAAGTTTAATTCCGGGTCAACTTTACGAGATACTTCTTTTCTCGCAGACCTACCCACCGATCTTAATGGATGGGTTGCAAAGTCTATATTCTGTACGTAAAAAGTATTGGTCTAATTATCTTTTGCTTATTTGTAACTTCTGAATAATTGTATTTTTCATTTCGATCCCGACGAAGACTGAGCTGCGTCGAAGTCGAGGAGGGAGTGACCTGCCCGCCGACAGGTAGGAATCTTTGATTTTATCTAGATTTCTTCCTGCCTCGTGGGACTTCGCTTCTTCTACCAAAGGAATGTCTCCGGCAAAAATGGCTTTTCCTTATTTTTCATAAGTCTCTATTTACTATTTCGTTCAAAAATCTTAAATCATCTTTATCTTTATACCTGTTAACTGCTTCTTTATTTTTTATCAACTCTTTAATGCCGATATAATAAATTAGAAATCTTTTATCTTTGTATTTAAAATCAACGCACAATTTATTCGACCATGCTTCATCAAATTTTACTTTTTCAATTGTATTAAGGGCTCCTCTAAAAACTAATTTTAATCAACGGAATACCGGTTCATGCCGCTAAACCGGGTTTTCAAAGAATGCCAAATAAAGTTTTTAGAGATGCCCTTTAGCTTCTTTAATAACCTCTGCCTCGTTAAAAAGCAAATTTTTGTCTTTTATAATTTGCGAATATCTTTTTACTGCTTCATCAACCCAAATATTTTCAACATCAATATTATCTTCATCTTCAAGACTTTCAAGTAATTTTGAAACGATTATGGCTTTTTCTTTTGAAGATAATTTAAGAAGCTCTGTTTCTATCTTTTTTAATTCCATATTCACCTCATGGCTGATATACTTAATTCTACATTACTCTTTCATCCGTATTCAACTTACCAATATTTCTTCGTTGAGAGCTTTACAGATCTCTATTTGTTTTTCCCTTTGCTGGGCTTCGATAAACTCAGCCCATGCTTTTGCGAGAGATTCTTTTTTTTCTCGCTGATTCCCGTCAAAAGAACGCCGGGTAAACGCTAAGATTGCAACGTTTAATTTTTCTTGGAGTCAACCCGCCGTTAGTTTGGCGGGAGCTTTGCGTGGCTTCGATGGTCTCAATCCATGATTTTACGAATGATTTTTTATCGCTGAGTTTATCCACCGATTATTTTCCCTTTTGAAATTGATCGCATTTTGTTTATCTAGAAAGAAATTCTTCAACAGTGAGATTTGCTTGCTTTAATATTGCTCTTACTGTTCCTTCGGGCATATCACCGGAATGATTGGGTATTGTGGTATATAAATTTGTTGATTTATTATACCAAATTTCATGGCTGCCTGCGGCTTGACGAAAAAATTCAAAACCTTTTTTCTTTAATTTCCTTACGATATCTCTGTATTTAAAACCGGTTAATCTACTCAAGCTTATTACACTCCAATTATCAAAGGCAAATCGAAATTGTTGTTTTCTGTTACAATATTTGCCCTGATATCAGATTTCTCATCTTGAGCTTCATAAAGTTTTTTAGCAATATCACGCGCTATTTCTAATGTTTCTGTTATTGTTCTGCCCTGTGCTACAAGTCCTTGCACTTCTTCTGATGTAGCCAAGTATAGTCCTTCCGGTAATTTTTCCAGATGTATATTTATAATTCTTTCCATTGTATATCCTTTGTTAAAATTATATGAAATTTACTCTTTATTTTCTCGTGAACCTGCCTGCCAATTTTAACGACAGGGATCGCCACGTTTATTTTCTTTTTATTATTTCATTTAAAAATCTTAAATCATCTTTATCTTTATACCTGTTAACTGCTTCTTTATTTTTTATCAACTCTTTAATGCCGATATAATAAATTAGAAATCTTTTATCTTTGTATTCAAAATCAACGCACAATTTATTCGACCATGCTTTATCAATTAGAATTTTCATTTAAGACGTGTGATTTTAGAAGCAAGTTTTTTCTTGAACTCCCCTACCTCTATATATTCTCCGGTTCGCCCTTCTTCAATTGCTCTACCAAGTCCAACATCCTCCATTGCTTCAACGACCACATCGCCAATAAAATCCTTTTTATCATTAAAAACATCTTCCAGCGTTTCACGGATTAATTTCTTTAATTCTCTTTTATTTATTGTAATTGTACTCATATTGTAACTCAAAAATTTATTTGTAAGATATAAAAATCTTTCTAAAATTAAAGAAATAATCTACTTATCCTAGCGGGTCTTACTTTTAAGTCAAAAAAGTTATTCTTCTTGTAAGATTCAACGATATCACTAATTGTTACGTTTTTAATAATTTTTTACGCTCCACAGTATAATTGGTTATTAGTATCAAGATTTGAGCCTGCCCGACTCTGACGGGTATCGAGATTAGAAATCAAGGACTAAGTCGTGTTTGGTTATTTAGTTATAGGGTAAAAAATTATTAGTATCGAGATTAATACCAAATTCTTTTTAAGCAGCATTGTTATACTCAATAAAACCCATAGTAATACCATCGGCAATTGCCCTTTGCACCAGTCTCTCAACAACTTTAGAGTTCTCAAGGTTAATTGATTCTTCACCACACTGCTCACAAATTAAAGCAGGTACATCTTTTACTACGATAATTCTTCCTTCACCCATTTGGAATGTTAAGGCAGTTGTACCTTCTTTTAATTCACTTTTGCAATAAGGACAATTCATTACTCTATTCTCCTTGTATATGATTCATCCCACTTATTTTTGTCGGGTTCATATACTGTAATTATCCAAATATATTCTTCTTTATCATCGATTGCAATTACCATATGCAATGGTCGGTTTTCTTCTGTTAATCCAGCAACAAGATAGCTGGCTAATGGTTTATCATCAACGTATTCCGAAACCACTGTGCAATCATACAATACTGTTTCAATTTCGTTTATTGTTATATTTCTTTCAACACTTCTAATCAATGCATGTTTCTTAAAACGGATTTTACTGTTGGAAGCATATAATCTTATTAATTTTTGAATGTTATTAGACATTTGCCAAAGATTAGGTATTAAGTTTTGTGATGATTATTCTGAATTTGTTTGCTTTGCTGTTTGGGTTAGTGCTATCGAAATATTTTTTGATGTTTAGAATCAATTTACGTCCCGATTGAAAAACATCGGGATCTCGCAAAAAACGCAAAGTAACAATCCGCCTTTGTCTGTTGGCTAACGGACTGCATCGGGCAGGCCGCGTCTGAGCCGGGCAGGCACAGAGTTTCACAGATTATTTCTGTGAAAATTTGTGGGCCATTCATTCTTCGAGCAAATCTATAATTTCTTGTCTTAATTTTTGTAAATCATTTGATACAATAGCCCAAATAATATCCTCTGAAACTGAGTCGTAACCATGAATTATTCTATTCCGAGTATCAACTATTTTTCTTGCGTTAGTAATCTTTATCTCATGATTAAAATTAAGAATTCTATTCACAGCTTCACCAATTATTTCAATATTTCTTTCGACGGCTTTCTTAGTCTTCAGATCGTTTTTAAATTGATAAAAGTCTCTCTTCTTTGGCATAAAATCCTCAATTTCATCAATTGCCTGTTTAATATCTTCAAGCCAAGTTTGTACTACTTTTTCCATAGATTTCAACTTTTGTTCGGTCAATTTCTCTTATTAAGAATCTATTTCTAAGTGCTTTCAGCTCGAGAAGGTCAATTTGTCTATTAAGAATTTTTTCTAATTGAAATTTTAGATTAAAATATTTATCGGAGTAAGAAATCGGGTCATTGTCATCAATTTCTACAATCAAATCAATGTCGCTATTTGAATTAAACATGTTAGTCGTTACAGAACCAAAGGCAAATAGTGCACTAACTTTATTCAATTCACAAATTTTCTTTATTTGTTCGATATGTTCATTTATAATATTCATACTAATGCAAAGATAGTAATTTTGAAGTTTTATTGTATGCTATTTGGGGTTGACCCTCATTATCTCCAACAAGATAATACAACGGATTAATTTGCGGTCATCCGTTCGATCTGTTTGAACCGTGTGCTATTCATTCCCATTATATATACAAAAATAAAGAATTGAAAAATTCCTACGCCAACCCACCAGGCTTCGAATTGAGCGAGGAAACAAGCCGGCGAGGCAGGAAGGAAAAAGGGAAATTCTTGGCTGCCCCGCCAAGTTCCCGCTTGGATCTGGACAGGGGGCTGTTTTCGACAATGTTCATATAGATGTTTTTGATATTACCGTAAGCTTCTAAAGCTGAATTTAGAGAGTCAATGATTTCTTTTTCATTACCGGGATATTCATGGGTTAAGTTGTTTCTCAGCTTTCTATAATCTATCCAATCTTCAGTACTATTAATAACTCCAATTCTTTCCAAAGTGTTTAACATATCAATCAGCGGCATATTAGGCTTATATTCTTGCAGGACCTTTAAGTATTCCGGGAATAAATAATTTTTATTTAATCGCACCTTTTCATGAGTTTCCATTAAGTCTTAAATCTCCTTCAGAATTTCATTTTTCACTTCACAAACAACCTTATTAGTTTTCAATTTTTTGTTTTATCTCTTCCTTTCTACTTTTTCCTTTCTACTTCCGATTCCTTCACACACTCATTCATAAATCCAAAATCATAATTAATAATTCTACCCTAATTTCTATACTTATAATTTCTCTCCGTTCCCTGTTGTACATATTACAAAAAACACTCATTGATCAAATTGCTTTAGACTGCCGGTACTTTGTTATCTATTCTCGGTCCTCTTCTTCCTGTAGTTTTATGAGGGGCCAGACCGAAATCCGCCAGTACCTGATTTTTCTTACCGTAAAAACCGTAAATCATCGTCGTATATCTTGTATAATCCGCTTCTACATTTTTCATTTTGGCAGTGTACTCATCGTGCTTAATTCTCGCCGCATTTTCAGCCGCGTCGTATTCTTGTCTAACCGTCTCGATATCATTTCTCATTGTTCTCACTTCCTCTTCTTTAACTGCTACCGGGAAGGATTCATCACCCGAATGCCCGTTAATTCCATCTGCAAGTTTTTCGAGTTTTTCAATCAGCGTATTGAATGCTTTGATATTTATTGAACTCATTTTCTCTCCTAAATAAATTAAACAATACTTTTTTCATTTAATTGATTAATTACTTTAGTATTTAGAAAATCAGCAGGAGAAGATATGTACTACAAGAAACGAAGATAATGACCAATGAGTTTTAAAAATATAAAGCATTAATGATATTGTGTCAATATATATTTAAAGATTAGTAAAAATAATTTCTTTGTTTTTGAGCCGAATTATGAGTTTATAAAATCATTGAACAAATTTAATTAATATATTTTATTACATTAGAATTATTTTTATGAATAAAATTAATCTAACTTTCGCTTTTATAAAATATAAATCGCATCTGAAAAATCAAGAATCCAAAATCAAAATAATAAATAGGCAGTAAATTATTATAATGCATTACCTAATTAATATAATTCTCTCTAATAAATATCTAAAGCCTTTCTTGAAATAAATAAATTCATACATTTGGTTAAGAGGGTGTGTGAAAATATGTTTTCATGATAATTTTATCTTCAAAATTGAATCGAACACAAAATAAAATTTTTCAATCTTAGATAATTTTTTTTATTTCACGCTCAAAATGTTTCTGAATATCTTTCAGCGGGATACTGATTTTCGGTGAAAGATGGATAATATCTTCATCAGCTATATCGGCAATATAAGTAAGCTGCATACAGAATACTTTTTTCGTCATCCCGGGAATAAATTTAAGAGAGAATTCTAGTATTTCGGATATACTGAATTTTTCTTTATTCAAAATATAGAGATCGTAATAGTCTCTGTATTTAGCCCTTAATGAAAGGGCGTTGATTTTAATAGCGGTTAATAATTCGAGGCCGGCTATATGGATGTTCCCCTTAATCTTTTCTCTTGTTGTTTTTAATTCTTCCCAATTGTTTGCAAAAAGAGTGACCTTAACATCATCAACAAATAAATCAATGTAAGTCTGTGAAGAATTAGCAATAACAAGCTTATGATTTTTCCCTAATTGATTTAAAAAATTCGTGGTCTCAATAGGAAGTGTACCCAGCCAGGAGAAGAAATCTAAATCCTCCGATAAGCGGTGATGAAGATAATAAGCAAGAGCGCTTCCCCCTGCAAATGTAAAATTACTTAAGAAATCATTTTCCGCTAGTTCTTCATAAACTTCAAATGTTTTATCGGTTAGAAACATTGGCAATTCTTTCACTTCTTTTTTCGCTGTGCCTCAAAAAATAATCATTCAACACATTTTCATCATCTGTTATGTTAAAAATAAATTTTGCCAGAAAATGATTCAATTTAAGTAGCCTGCTGTCCGGGACGAGATTTTTTTCCCAAACTTCGCGGCATAATTTTATCCCATATTCCGCAATTATCATTTTTATTTCATCAATGTCGGCATATCGCAAAGTATGCTCGATGATTATGTCTCTATTTACCGGTATTTCGGCATAACCGGGGAAGTATTTTTTAGATTCTTTCATAATTTTTTAATCCCATATCTGCCGTAATTCTTACGGGGTACGAAACGTTTTTTCTTTGCGCCCAAGATTTTGCGAGAGATTTTTTCCTGACTTCTGACGCAAAGTCCCAATAGGAAATGTATGTCTGTAAATTATTGGTTTAAAAACACTTAAATATTTCAACGATAGATTTTACCGCACTAATTGTCAAAACTCAGGATTTTTTTCTTCCGCCTTCGTAAAAAAACTACGGTGGGCAAGCTGCCGGGTAAACAATGATCGCAACGTTTTATTCAACACTTTTTACTTTATACTTTTTACTTTATACTTTTTACTTTGTCCATGCCTGAATAGCGTTGACTTTTTTGTTAATTAATTAGTTGACTAGTAATTGATATTATTTTCTTTTTCC
>ENA-OSEO01000712-OSEO01000712.1-sediment-metagenome-genome-assembly--contig:-NODE-712-length-77920-cov-7.086225_pt1 | contig 77920 bp, 81 predicted proteins | sample MGYA00237883_ERZ534232 | MGnify/ENA metagenome assembly ERZ534232
TGGAATCCCTTTCAATCTGACACCTCCGTCTATTTATTTTACATGACTTTGGTGTCCATTAAACTCATCCTACCTCACAATATCTAAAATAATCTGTATACAGCCATGCCCAAGTTGCCCATTGATATCTTTAGGTTGGCCAGTATCTGAGTACATTTAAATAGGTAGATGGGCAGGATATGAACCTTGTGGTGCCTGATGCCTATTTCTGTCTATGTACCAACAGGCTTTGTAACGCCGGGATAATGCTCTTTCTTTCAAACAAAAGTTCGGAATCTGTCAACCAAGGCCCACCATATTGGACTCGAACTTTTGTTACTTCTTTTACATAGCTCAGGAGTCATCAGTAATTTTACAGTAATTGATTATTGATATTAGAACTTGGGCTGTAACCCTGCTTGTTTGCACAATTCATTAGCGGTGATTCTATCAAGGGTACTATGTCGTTTTATCGGTATTGTTTTTAATCCATTAGTGTATATAGAATGATTCCCTCCTTCACGCAGGAGGTAAAAACCATTTTGTTCGAAGTATTTTACCAGATCACGCCGTTTGATCGACAAGCTATGCCTCGACAAGCATTTGTTCGATTAATCCACCGCCAATTGGGATTTCCCGGCCTTGTTGTTTGTATGCTTCCAGCATCTCTTCCAGGGCATCTTTCAGCATTGCACGGCATTCCTCCAGAGTCTGCCCCTCGGTAATGACTTCAGGCCATTCAACCAGCTGGCCCATATAACCTGAACTTATTTTGGTATATTTTGCAGTGTAACTTTTCATCATTGAACAATTCCCTCCCGGCTACAATTCCTATATTATACCAACGCAAGTAATATTATCACAGCCGGTTAAATATCGGTTGAAACATTTTATATATAATACATGGCATACATCTATCTATTGGAATTGAGCCCCTTAACCATGTAACTGAAAAACCAGCCAAAAGTTTCTTGGTTTCGTACAACTTGCTCTACGAAGCAGGATTCGAACTGCATGGTGTTAAAATCTATCTGAGGCTATTAGCCAACAGGCGTTATTTTACTTGATATTACCCGATATGGGTATTATAATACCCTGAAAGGGTAACAACCATGACAAATCATCATATTTTGAGCAACGGCCTTTTCGGCAAAACCAGACAGGCGGTCCTTGCCCTCATTTATGGAAAAACAGACGCTTCTTTTTATACCCGGCAGATACTTGACGAAGTAAGAATGGGGCGCGGGGCAGTTCAGCGTGAACTGGAAAACCTCACAGCCGCCGGTATTATCACCCGGCAGGTGCAAGGCAGGCAAGTATACTACCGCGCCAACCAGCAATGCCCGATTTTCAATGAACTCAAGGGGATCGTCCGGAAGACGTTTGGCGTAGCCGATATTCTCAAACAAGCCCTGATGCCAAAGGCAGGCAGTATTACCGCTGCCTTTATTTTCGGCTCCGTCGCCACGAACGCAGATAACCGAAGAAGTGACGTTGACCTGGTGGTAATTGGGGCCGTTTCCTTTGACGACGTAGTTGCGCTTCTCTCAGGCGCTGAGGAAAAACTGGGCCGGGAGATAAACCCGGTAATATATTCTGCCGATGAGTTCAGGATGAAAGTAAAAGGGCACCATCATTTTATTACTAGCATACTAAAATCAGAAAAGATTTTTTTGATCGGGGATGACAGTGAGCTTGCAAGACTGGCTGAATGAAGGCCGCTTATATAAGCATGATACCAGCCCCGAAGAAATAGAGAACTTGCTGGCTGTATTCAAGCGTGATATTGCCGATTCCCGGATTGAAAGCATGAGCGCTGACAGGCGGTTTGCCACCGCCTACAACGCTGCGTTGATGATGGCCAGGGCTGCTCTGGCTGCCAGCGGTTACCGGGTTTCTGGTGAGGGAGCCCACTATCTGACTATCCAGTCCCTGGCTTTCACGATGGATATAAACGCTAAGACAATAATGAAATTTAACAGCTTCCGGAAAAAGCGCAATATCAGTGATTACGAAATGGCCGGCATGGTGCCGTATCAGGAAGTCAATGAAGCGATAGAATTAGCCCAGCAACTTCGTGATGCCGTGTTGCAATGGCTTCAAAAACATCACCCGGACCTTATTAAAAGGAGATCGTCATGAACAAGCACAGGGTAATACTCCTGGTAATTAACATTCTGGGTGGCGCGGCAGTCATCGGCAGCTACATTTTTGGCATCAATGCCCAGCCGGGCGGGGCGGATGCGCTGTGGGGCGGAGTGCCGGAAAACGTCAGGCTGCTTTACACAATATCCATGCTTATTGCGGCTGTGGGCTACTTTCTGTTCCTGTATTACCTGCTGTTCAAGGTCAACCCGGATGAAGCCAGAGCCTGCGGGTCGTTCGGCTTCGGTGTTTTTCACCTGATATTTGCCGCTATCCTGCTGCCCTCGGCCCTCTGGATGCCGTTTACCAATGTTTACCTGGCAAACCCGGCAACCCTCACCTGGGTTGGAGTGATACTGGTGCTGGCAACGGTCGGCATCGCTTCTTTAAGCCTGGCAATAACGCTGATGAAACTGAAACCCGTCGCGGCGTTGATGCCCCACCGGCTGGCAGTAGCCGGCGCCGTGTACTTTACCTTTCATACCCTGGTCCTGGATGCGGTTATCTGGCCGGTGCTGTTTTTGGGGTAGCACACACCCTTCCTCCTTTTTAATTATTTATTCGTAACAAACCAAGATTGGCGTTTCAAATTATACGCGCAACAAAATATCCACTTACGAGCACCGTTTTGAATTTAAGTATGTGCTTTCTTTTGAAATTTTCATTAATTACAACGATTCCCCCCCCGGTTGCAGATGGTTGAACTCAGAATATGGCAAGGTCTCTTTTTAAAAATAATGCAGCCCGATATTTACTAATAACGCCGCATTGTCACGTATTAATAGATTATAAAATTGTTAGGGCAAAAACCCGGGTAATCTATTGACCTGCCTTAAAATGCGTGCTTATACTAGGGCAAGACTGGAACAACCAATAAAAATACAGGAGGCATAATTATGGTAAAAACAATTATCATTGCGGTTGTGTCCGTAATAGCGGGGGCTGCTGCCGCTGGGTTACCTTTGTATATGCAGCTTAATGATGCCAACAATCAAATACAGTCGTTGGAAACAGACAAAACAGCCCTGATACAGCAGGTGGAAACCTTAGAAGGTGATCTGGACAGCGCTAATAATACGATAACCGGATTAAACAACGACCTGACGGCCCTTCAAGCAGACTATCAAGCAACTAGTGACGAGCTTGATAATACCAAAACAACGCTGGAAACGAAATTGGATGAATTAACAACAGCCAATTCTCAAATAGAAAATTTGAACGAGGACCTTGCGGCTGCCAACCAAAATATTGAAAAGCTAACCAGTGATTTATCTACGGCCAATTCGCAAATCGATAGCCTTAACGGCGAACTCTCAACTGCTAATTTGAATATAGATAACCTTACCACGGAACTGTCCGAAATCGAAGCTAAGTACCCTCTCAAAGATTTTTCGGACTACAATGAACTGTCTGCCTGGGTTAGGTTGAATACTCAACCGTATTCAACCAGTTATGACACGTGGTTTTCTCATGCGTTAAAAGTACAGGAAGAAGCTGCAAATGATGGCTACTATGTCTCAGCCTTTGTTTTTCCTGGTGAAGACAGTTTGTTAGTAATAAATTGTGCCTTAGCTGGTAACACGCTGTATGTTTGGGACCCGGAAGATACGGCAATTTATGAATGGTGGGAAGGAGGGCGATAAAGCGGCGCTGACCCAAAGCGCGTTTGAATAAAACTTGTTAATCAAATAGGTAAGGGGGAATGGAATTACCATCCCCCCTACGATGCGGCAATACAATGTCTATTTTGCAGGGTTATTCAATAGCATTCTGTATAAAAGACTTTACCTGGTCAATTGGGATTGCCAAGCTGAACCCCTCAATATTGTAGTCTACCCAACCCAGAGTATTTATACCTATTACTTCGCCTTTTAAATTGATCAACGGTCCACCGCTGTTTCCATGGTTGACTGCCGCATCCAACTGTAACCAGTCAGAGCCAAATATACGGGCTTTTCCAGAGATAATACCTTTAGTAAATACAGGCCATTCTGCTATGAAAGGATAACCTACAGCTAGAACCTCCTCGCCGATTTGTGAGTCGTAGGATGATCCAAGATTGACAATCGAAAAATTATCGTTGGTAGAATCTAGCTTTATTATGGCGATATCACGCGTTGGGTCTGTCTCAACCACTTGTGCGTTATAACTATTACCGCTAGTGGTAAACACTGTAATAGAAGTCCCTCCTTCGATTACGTGGTAATTGGTCACAACATGCCCTTTGGCACTCACACAGAAACCTGACCCGCTTGCGTAACCCAAACCGGGTACCAATGTCTGAACCAGAACAACTGCTGGTTTCACTCTTTCCACAGCTTCTTTCAATGCCTCATCGTGGGCTTGTAAAATGGTTATGTCTTCACGCAAATCATTTGCCAGCATTTGCAGATCTGTAATCTGCGTTTCCAAGGAAACGATAATACTGCGTATTGAATCGATGTCCATTCTGTTTACTTGTATACTTTGCATGTTATTGTCTGTTTGCTCCATAAGCACGGAAATACTGTCTTCTTGTACTTTCAGAGCATCAAAAAGTTCATATAAAGATATATCAATGGTTGAAATCTCTTCATTTGCGCTCAAAGTGTTTATACTAAGATTATTTACTTCTTCCTGCACTGCAGCCATGTCCTGTTGAATGGATAGAAATTCATTTTCAAGGTTGTTGACCATAGAAGAGGTATCATTCACTATACTTTTTTCCTGAAAGACAAAATAGGTATTAAGGCTTGTAACGCTAACTAATACGGCAGCCAGAACATATGGAAGCCATTTCATCATGATGCTCCCCCTTAAATTAATTTTGGTATCTGATTAGCCGGGCTTATTATAACTCTTTACCATAAGCGAGCAATTCAATATTATTGCCTTTTACCGGGAATAAGTGTTTTCGGAATTCTTCTTCCAAGGTATTGTTTCAAACAGTCTTGATAGCTGGTCCCTTTTTGGTTCATTATACCAACACCTCGTTAAGGATCATTTATTGGAATAAAATAATGCATGGTTAAAAGAGAACGTACGTTCGTTTTCGTAAACCTCCAATTAAAAAGAATCTTACCTGCTATATATATAAGATAAATAAACTCCGGTCCGGTACAAGTGGTGAAAATTAATTAAGTTCCGGGAGCTTTAAGAAGGGACTTTCCAGCAATGCTATTATTCTCAGTGATTCAGGTAAACGAGTGGTTTAACTATTACGACAGTGAGTAACAGCAGAAATTGCCTTTTAGCCAGATTCCGGTTTTGAATTCCACCGCATCTACCTCATGTTTTTCTTCTCTGAAAACTTTCTTCTCAAAACCGGAAGTGCACAAATATCCGGCCGAAGTTTTTATCGTCTTTTTCCAGGCGGTGGTAGAGCTTTTTGATTTCCGGCTGGTTCAAAAACCTGAGAACCCTCTTTTTTAACTGACCTGAACCCTTGCCGGGAATGATTTCAACCGGGGTGATCCTTTTGGAAAGGGCTTCTTCGATTACCCGGTTGAGTTCGGCATCGATGGCATAGCCCTTGTTAAAAATATCGTGCAGATCCAGCGTTATCTTGGCCACGGAATATTGCTCCTTGTACTACCTGATGCGCCAGTAAGTGGTTCGGCCGCTTTGCAGGTGCTTTTCCAGGACACGCCTGAGCCAGAGGGTTATCCAACGGCGTGACCAGGGCAGCAGCAGGGCAAAGCCGAAGGTATCCGTAATCAGCCCCGGGGTTAAAAGCATGACGCCGCCGGCAAATATCAGCGCTCCCTGCAGCATGTCGGCGGCAGGTATTATGCCCTGCGCCATATCCCGCCTTACCCGGTTTATGGTGGCAGTGCCCTGGAAGCGTGCCAGCAGTGCGCCCGTCAGACCGGTAGCCAGAACGATAACAAGGGTTCCGGCCACGCCGATAAGGGTGCCGATATAAACCAGCAGAGCCAATTCGGCAAGGGGCAGAAGAATAAACAGCGCCAGCAGTTTGATAAACATGGCTTTATTTGTTTGACCCGGTATCAAATTCGGGTACGGAAGAATTACGGTGTTTCCCTGCCCAAAGTATAACACTCATTTCCCGCCGGGCGCACCTGCTCGCCCGGATCCAGGCGGGTTTCAAGCCCATTTCTGCTTGAGTTTTTCGATGCGGCCGGCAATCTCCAGCCCGGCACTGCCGCCGCTGCCTTCGAATATGACATTGCCGCCCTCTGCAGGTGCTTGCCTGAGTTTTACGCTGATGACGGCATCCAGGCTTTCATGCAGGGTGCCGCCCATCTGGCCTTCGACCGGGGTTTTGAGGGCGATTCCCTTTACCAGGGGCAGTTCAACTTCCAGCAGGTGGTGCCGTGAGCGAATTTGCACGTTTATGGCTGAAGCCCCGAACTCGATGGAGCCAACCCGGGCGCCGGTATAGGTGGCAAAGCGGTACAGCCTGCCCTCGCATAACAGGCCGGCAATAAAGCCGTCGAAGTTCATGCCCAGCCAGGGAACGCTGGCCAGCGAAAGCATGAAGGAAGTGCGCTCCCGCCCGAAATGGTTGGACTGGGTCCAGATATGATAGCTTGGGAAGGAACTGCCCCAGTCCTTTTCCATGTAGCCCCGGCCGCCGGTAAAATCGACGGTCTGGTCGTTTATTCTGAAGGAGCCGGTTACCTCGTGATCCATGCTGATAACGCCGTGGTGGCACTGCATGAAAGGCGCAAAGGCAAAAGGGCCCATGGCGCCGGGTGAAAGCAGGCTTACCGGCCAGGGGCTGAGGTTGGTAAATTCGAGACGGCCGCTGATACGGCTGCCGTCCTCTCCTGCGGCATCCAGTTCCAGGTAGAGCAAGCCGAACCGGCTGCCGGCTATCTCGTTGTCAAACCCGGTTCTGGAATACTTGAAATCGGCAACGGGAAAGCGGAAATAACCCGGCTTCTCAAGCCTGGAGCCAGCGAGCTGGATAAAGGCATGGGCTTTGCCGGAGCGTTCGAAGGAGACCCCCGGAATAACCGCCACCGTGTTGCGGCACCCGGCATCCACCATCTTGTAATACCAGCCCTCGAAATAGGTTTTCATTCTCTTCGAGCCCTGGTAGACAGCAGGTTTCCACAGCCGGCTTATCATAATACTGCCCTCGATCAAAATGCCGGGTATCATAATAATTGGAAACGATTCTTATTACAACCAGCCTGGGTAATACTGCTAAAAACCTTGACACATCAAAGCTGGGGAGTCTATTATAAACCCTGAAACCAGCGCGCAATCCAAACTAAAAATGGGCTATTGATTCGGGCCGGCCGGAATACATAGCTCGATGCGGAGGCACAGTGGAAGACAAGATACAGGTCCGGAATCTATTTAAAATATTCGGCAGAAACCCCCAGGAAGCCCTGGAAAAGTACAAATCCGGCACCAGCGCCGAAGAATTGTTCAAGGAAAGCGGACACGTTGTGGCGGTTGCCGATGTCACTTTTTCGGTTGCTCCCGGAGAAATGTTTATGGTAATGGGCCTTTCCGGTTCGGGCAAATCCACCCTGGTGCGCTGCCTGAACCGCCTGTTGGATGCCACCGCCGGCGAAGTTATCATCGACGGGGAGGACATCCAGAGGGTAGACGGTGACCGCCTGCGGGAAATCCGCCGCTCCAAGGTGGCCATGGTTTTCCAGCACTTCGGTCTGTTTCCGCACCGCAGCGTGCTGGGCAACGCCGAATACGGCCTGAAGGTGAAAGGGCTGGAGGAGGAGCAAAGGCGGGAGAAAGCCCTGAAAGCCCTGGAACTGGTCGGGCTTAAGGACTGGGCGGACCGGCCCCTTTCCAACCTGAGCGGCGGCATGCAGCAGCGGGTAGGTCTGGCCCGGGCACTGGCCACCGAAGCCGATATCCTGCTCATGGATGAGGCTTTCAGCGCCCTGGACCCGCTTATCCGGCGGGATATGCAGGACGAACTGCTGGCGCTTCAGCGTGAAATGCAAAAAACTATTGTATTCATTACCCACGACCTCAACGAAGCCCTCAAGCTCGGGGACCGCATCGCCGTCATGAAAGGCGGCGTCATCGTCCAGATCGGCACTCCCGAAGAAATCGTATCCAACCCCGAAAACGATTACGTAGCCAACTTCACCCAGGATATCAACCGCGGCCTGGTGCTGACCGCCAGTTCCCTGATGGAAGCCCCGGAACCGCTGTTTCTCAAGCGGGATACGGTGCGCACCGCCCTGGTGCGCATGCGCTCCATCGAGCGCGATGAGATTTACGTGGTTGACGCCCAGCGCCAGCCGGTGGGCATCATTACCGACAAGGACATCGCCGCGGCCATGAAGAAAAAGGTCACCGACCTGAGCGAAATCATGAACACCGAATTCCCGCTGACCCAGGAAACAACACCCCTGGCAGAAATTTTACCCCTGTGCATGGCCGGCCTGCCGATTGCCGTAGTGAATGAAAAGGGTAAACTGAAAGGCATCCTGGACCCGCTGGAATGCTTGAACAATGTTTCTTCCGGGCCCAGTGAAAACGGCAGTTCCGAAACAAACGAAGAACCGGGCTCTTAGACCGAGCCCGGTTCTTTTTTTTCTTAAGAAAGCGCCGTCTGTTTAAGCGGTGGCTTCTTCCCTTTTATCCCCCTGCAGCTGGGTGCGCTTGTGGATAGCGCTGGTAACCCGGTCCAGGATGATGGCCAGGAAAACGATGCTGATACCCGCTTCGAAGCCGTAGCCCACGTCCAGCCGGCTGATGCTTCTCAGCACCTCGCCGCCAAGCCCGGCCGCACCGATCATGGAAGCGATAACCGCCATGGAAAGGGCCAGCATGATGCACTGGTTTATGCCGGCCATTATGGTCGGCACCGCCAGCGGCAGCTGCACGTCAAACAAAAGCTGTTTGCGGGTTGCCCCGTAGGAAATGGCGGCTTCCTTGACTTCCCCGGAGACTTCCTTTATCCCCAGATAGGTCAGGCGGATCGGCGGCGGCATGGCAAAAATCATGGTGGCAAACACGGCCGGCACCTTGCCCACGCCGAAAAGCATTACTGCCGGTATAAGGTATACAAACGCCGGCATGGTCTGCATCAGGTCCAGCACAGGCCGCATGATTCCAGCAGCCTTTTCGCTTATGCCCATCAATACACCCAGGGGGATGGCAAACACCAGCGAAACCGCGGTGGCAAAAATCACCAGCACCAGGGTATCCAGGGCATAGGGCCAGAATCCCATCAGGGGTATCAAGCACAGGCCGATAAAACTCATGATGGTAAGCTTTACGTTCCTGGAAACCCACCATATCAGTGCCACAAGCACAAGGATAACCACGATTTCCGGCAGCCATCCCAGGCCGTCCACCAGGCCATCGAAACCGTTTTCGATCACCCTGGAAATGGCCCTCAGGAATCCGCCAAAGATTTTCACGATGAAATCGACAATGGCGTTGACAACCCCGGCGACATCCAGTTCCAGTCCGAACATTCGGGAGTCCCTCCCCTGTTGATATTTACTTTGCCGCTAACAGCATAAGATATAAGACAGGGGCTGACAAGTAGCTCAGCCCCTGTATGAAGAACTTTTTTTCGGGATTAATCCCACCAGGTGTCTATGGTAGCCTTGTGTTCGTCGTACCATTCCTGCGCCAGCGCATCTTCGCTGACACCGTCTTCCTCGTTTTCGAGCATCATGGCCTCGATATCCTCGATGGGAATGGTTACGTTATCCAGAAAACCGATGATTTCCGGGTTGGCATCGGCAAAGCCCTTGTTGGCGATGTAGCGGACGTAGTTGGTGCCGAATACATTCTTGGGGTCCTCCAGCATGCGTACATCCAGCTGGGTGAAAATGGGATGCGGCCGCCACAGAACCACCATTACGGGCCGGTTAAGGTCCATGTTGGCCTTGAGTTCCGCCAGGAGCGCCGGGACACTGCCGGTAACGAATTCATATTCGTCGTCAAGCCCGTATTCTTCCAGGGCTACCAGGCTGCGTTCGGTGCCGCCGGTGCCGGCTTCATAGCCGTAAATCTTGCCGCCGAACAGTTCGCTCTTGCCTGCCAGGTCCTCGAGCTTGGTTATGTTGTGTTCATCGGCGGTATAACCGGGGATAGCCCAGCCCAGCGGTACGGTGGAGTTGTAAAGGTCGCCGCCCACCACGATGGTATCCTCCCGGCCTTCCAGATAGCTTTCCTGCAGGGCCGGCAGCCAGGCATCCGGATAAAAGTCAGCACTGCCTTCGGATACGGCGGCATACATCAGGCCCATTTCGTAGATATCCCGTATGGTAACGTCATAGCCCTTGTCCTCGATGGCCTTGGCAATGATGTTGGCCTGTATCACATCGTAGTTCCACTGCGCCCTGCCGATCGTAACCTGATTGCCGCTGTCACCGCAGCCGGCCAGGCCGGCAACCATCGCCGCAGATAAAACAAGACATAGTCCGACGGTTACTGCCAGTTTTTTATTTATAAAATGATTTTTCAACTTTTTTCTCCTTATTGATTCTGTTTACCAGGTGTAGTTTAGAAAATAAGGTACCACCTCCTTTTTTTCGGCTTCAGCATAAAATGATAGAAATAACAAAGGTATACTAAGAGGGGAAAATACTGAAAAGCCTATATTGGCACATATAATGCTCTTTTATAATTATACCACAAAAAGGGCCTGTTTCCTAACTTTTAGACTATATTTTGCCCTTTTTTCAGGATAGCTTCCTTGATGGAGCGGACTACCTCGACCTGGCTGGCACGGATTGCCAGGTGGATGGCGCTCTTTACGGCTTTAGCTTTGGAACGCCCGTGGGAAACGATAACGTTGCCGTCCAGGCCCAGAAGGCAGGCGCCGCCGAACTCCTTGTAGTCTGCCCGCTTGGTTAAAAACAGGGCCTTGGTGTAATTTACCAGCGTTGAACCCTGGAGCTCCTTGGGTACCTGGTGGCTCTGCTGCCAGCCCAGGCTCTTGCCGAACGTTTCACCGAAACCCTCGAGGGTTTTCAAAACGATGTTGCCGGTAAAACCGTCGGTAACAACCACGTCGGCTCCGCCGTTCAAAAGGTCCTGGGGTTCGATGTTGCCGGTGAAATTGATGCCCGGGGTGCCTTTGATCAACTGGTGGCTTTCCCTGGCCAGGCGGTTGCCCTTGACTTCCTCGGTGCCGTTGTTCAGAAGCGCCACCCTGGGTTCGGCGATTCCCAGGTGGTCGGCGGCAAAGATGGAACCCATCACGGCAAACTGGGCAAGGTATGCCGGCACACAGTCGGCATTGGCCCCGGCATCGATCAGCACAAACGGCTGTGCCGGATTTACCGCGATTACGGTTGCCAGGGCGGGACGGTGAATATCGGGCAGGCGTTCCAGCATGGTGAAGGCGGCTGCCAGCACCGCTCCAGTACTGCCGGCAGACACAAACGCCGCCGCCTGCCCCTCCTTGACCATGTTCATGCCGATCACGATGGCGGAGTTGGGCTTGGATTTCAGCGCCTGCACGGGATGCTCCCGGCAGGAGATTATCTGCCGGGTGTTGATTATGGAAAGGTTGGTTCTTTTCTCGTATTTGCCGGTAAGCTTTTCGAGTATCCTTTTATTACCCAGCAGGGCTACCTGGGCGTTGTATTCAGCCGCAGCCTTGGCCGCCCCTTTAACGATTTCATGCGGGGCAAAATCGCCCCCGCTGGCATCAACGGCGATAAGCATCGGGGTTATACTCCATCATCTTCAAGGTGATTTGACAACATTCAATAGGGACCTTATACTAGCACCGCTTAACAAGGAAATGCAAAGGCTGGAATTGACCCCCAGGCCACTATTATATATTCAATCTGAAAGCTTTTACACGCTCCTGAACTCTTATAATTATTATTAAGGAAGGTGAAATGGATATTCACGCCGAGTTAAAAAAAGCTATCTGCAAGGTTCACCCCGGGATTGACGAATCCAAGATAACCCCTGAAGCCACCTTTACCGGAGACCTCGAAATGGATTCCCTCAGCATGGTCGAACTCGCCCTGGCCATGGAAGACGGTTTCGGCGTAACCCTGCCTGACGAAGAGCTGGCCAAACTCACCACCGTCGGCGAAGTCGAGGCTCTCATACAGTCAAAAATGGAAAAGTAATATGGCCCACAGAGTAGTTGTAACCGGCTATGGAGCCGTGAGCCCGCTGGGCTTGAATGTCGAAGACACCTGGCAAAACCTTATAACCGGCACCAGCGGCATAGATACCATCTCCGGCTTCGATGCCAGCGCTTTCACGGTAAAAGTTGCCGGCGAAATCAAGAATTTCGATCCCCTTGCCTTCATGGAGCCGCGAACCGCCAAGTATACCGACCGGTTCGCCCAGTTTGCCATCGCCGCCGCCAAACAGGCAATCGAACACTCCGGCCTGATCATAGACGATTCCAACCGTTATGAAATCGGCATTCTTATCGGCAGCGGCATCGGCGGCACCCGTTCCATGGAGGAACAGGTAATGACCCTCAACACCCGGGGTCCGTCGCGGGTGAGCCCGTTTATCGTCCCCATGATGATAGCCGACAACGCCACCGGGCGGGTATCCATCGAAACCGGCATACGCGGTTTCAACCTGAGCCTGGTTTCGGCCTGCTCCACCGGCACCGATGCGCTGGGCATCGCCTATAAAATGATAAAACACGGCGAGCTTAAGGCCTCCCTGGCCGGCGGCACAGATGCCGCCATTACTCCACTGGGCGTAGCCGGCTTTGCCCAGGCAGGCGCCCTGACCCGCAACACCGACCCCAAAACAGCTTCGCGCCCGTTCGATTCCAGGCGGGACGGGTTCGTCATCGCTGAAGGCTCCGGCGTGCTGGTTCTGGAAAGCCTGGATTTTGCCCTCAAGCGGGGCGCGCCCATCCTGGCGGAAATCGTCGGCTACGGCGCCACCTCGGATGCGTTCCACATCACCCAGCCGCTTTCCTCCGGGGAATCGGCTCTCAGGGCAATCCAGATGGCGCTCAAGGAAATCGGCTTCGAGGAAATCGGCTATATAAACGCTCACGGCACATCCACCAAGCTCAACGACGCCAGCGAAACCCGGGCCATCAAAAACAGTTTCGGCGCCCGTGCCTACCAGGTACCGGTCAGTTCGATCAAATCCATGCTGGGCCATATGCTGGGGGCGGCGGGTTCGGTGGAAGCGATTATCTGCTGTAAAGTCATCGAACAGGGCATAATACCGCCCACCATCAACCTCGAATACCCGGACCCGGAATGCGACCTGGATTACGTTCCCAACGCGGCGCGCCAGGCCCGGGTCGATGCGGCAATTTCCAATTCATTCGGGTTCGGCGGGCATAATTCGGTCCTGGCTATCAGGCGCTACCGCTAGGAAAACTCTGAATGTCTAACAGTTTAACCACCGGCATCGATATCGTTGAAATCGAACGCATAGAAAAGGCTGTCGGCACCTGGCATGATCTGTTTTTAAACCGGGTGTATACCCCCGGCGAACTCGAGATATGCCGCGGCAGTCCCGCCAGGCTGGCCGGCCGTTTTGCCGCCAAGGAAGCGGTGCTCAAGGCGCTCGACCCCGAAACCCTGACCTGCAACTGGCATGACATCGAAATACTTGCCGCTCCCGGCGGCAGGCCGGTATTGAAACTGCACGGCAAAGCCGGGCTTGAATATAGCAGGAAGAATATTATGAATCTGGATGTAAGTATTTCTCACTGCCGGCAATATGCTGTAGCCACCGTGGTGGCCCAATGTTAGAAAACACTCCCTTGTGCCGCATGCTGGGCATCAGGTATCCGATACTCCAGGGCGGCATGGCCTGGCTGGGCACCGCCGAACTGGTTTCGGCGGTATCCGAATCCGGGGGGCTGGGCATCATCGGTTCGGGCAATGCTCCGCCGGGCTGGCTGAAAGACCAGATTACCCTTACCCGCCGGCTGACCAGCCGGCCTTTCGGTGTAAATATTATGCTGATGTCGCCCTTTGCCGCGGATAACCTGGCCCTGGTTACCGAAGAGAAGGTAGGCATACTCACTTTCGGCGGCGGCAATCCCGGTCCGTTCATACCAGCCCTCAAGCAAAACGGCATCACCGTCATCCCGGTGGTATCCAGCGTAGCCCTTGCCAGGCGGCTGGAAAGGTGCGGCGCTGACGCCGTCATCGCCGAAGGCACCGAGTCCGGGGGGCACGTGGGCGACACCTGCACCATGGCACTGCTGCCGCAGGTTGTCGATGCGGTAAAAATCCCGGTTATCGCCGCCGGAGGCATCGCCGACGGGCGCGGCCTGGTAGCCGCCCTGGCGCTAGGCGCCCGGGGGGTACAGATGGGCACCCGTTTCATATGTTCCGAAGAATGCATCGCCCACCCCGATTTCAAGCGTCACATCGTCGAGGCTCACGACCGGGCAACCACGGTTACCGGCAAATCCGTCGGGCATCCGGCGAGGTGCCTGGAAAATAAATTCACCCGGGAGTTTTCCAGAAAAGAAAAGGAAGGCTGCCGGGCTGAAGAACTCGACGAGCTGGGCCGCGGGCGCCTGCGTGAAGGCGTTATCGAGGGCAACACTGAAAACGGTTCGCTGATGGCCGGCCAGATTGCCGGCTTTATCCGCGATATTCTGCCGGTGAAGGATATAATCACCAACACCGTTGCCCAGGCTGAGCTTGTCATGCGCAGTTTTGCCGGCATGCAGGAGGCCGCCAGCGGTGAATAATACGGCTTACGTGTTCCCCGGGCAGGGCGCCCAGAAGATCGGCATGGGCATGGACCTGTATCAGAACTGCCCGGCCGCCCGGCAGGTTTATGACCAGGCGGATGAAGTGCTGGGTTTTGAGCTTTCGAAGCTGTGTTTCGAAGGCCCGCTGGAAAAACTCACCCTTACCCAGAACGTCCAGCCTGCCGTGCTGGTGACTTCCATCGCCTGCCTGGAGGCGGCCCGGGCGGAAAATGATTTGCCCCCGGCCCGGTTTACCGCCGGCCACAGCCTGGGGGAATACACCGCCCTGGTTGCATCCGGGGTGCTCGATTTTGCCGAAGCCCTCAAGCTGGTGGTGGCAAGAAGCAGGCTGATGGAATCGGCCGCCGATGCCAGTCCCGGCGTCATGCTGGCCCTTATCGGCGCCGGGGAAGAACTGGCCCGGCAGGTGTGCAAGAAAAGCGGGTTTGAAATTTCCAATCTCAATTCCCCCCAGCAAACGGTAATTTCCGGGCCGACTCAGTCTGCCGGCAAGGCTTTCGATGCCGCAGCCGATTTGGGCGTGCGCAAGGTAATCCCGCTGACGGTAAGCGGCGCTTTCCATTCCCGGCTGATGCGGAGCGCGGCGCGGGGCTTGAAAGAGGCGTTGAGCGCTGTTACAATCAAACCGGCTGCCGTTCCCATCGTAACCAATGCCGGCGCAAAGCCGGTATCGGATATCGAGAAAATCCGCAAGGAGCTTGAAATTCAGCTCACCCGCCCGGTGCTCTGGCAGAAATCGGTCGAATACATGCTCGGGCAGGGCATAGATACATTTATAGAATTCGGGCCCGGCAACGTACTGACCGGCCTGATAAAACGCATTGCCCCGGATGCCGGGGTTTACAACGTAAGCGATTGCAATAACCTGAAACAGAAATGGAGCTAGTTTAATAAAGAAATGTCACTCGATATTGAAAAAAACGGCAAGGTAGCCGTATTCACCCTTAACCGCCCCGAAGCGCTGAACGCCATCGACATGGACCTGTTGAAAGAGCTCAGCAGAGCGCTGTGTGAATTCAAGAAAGACGACAGCCTGCACGTAGGCATCATCACCGGCGCCGGCCAGCGGGCTTTTTCGGTGGGCGCCGATGTCAACACCCTGCTTCCCGAAATGAAAAACTCCGGCGGCAACTCCTGTCCCCAGCCGCCGACCAATATGCGCGGCTTGAGCCTTTACAAGCCCCTGATTGCCGCCATCAACGGTGCAGCTCTGGGCGGCGGGCTCGAACTGGCCCTGGCCTGTGACCTGCGCATCGCATCCCAGAGGGCGTTTCTGGGTTTGCCCGAGGTGAACCTCGGCATCATACCCGGCTGGGGCGGCACCCAGCGCCTGATGCGCCTCATCCCGCAGGCCAAGGCCGCCGAAATGCTTTTTACCGGCCGGCCGATCGATGCCGCCGAAGCCTACCGTATCGGCCTGGTAAACAAGGTGGTTGCTCCGGAAAAATTGATGGACGAAGCCATGGAGATGGCAAACCTGGTCCTCAAACCGGCGCCGCTTTCGGTAAGGGCCGTCAAGCAGGCGATGCTGCAGGGAGCCAGCCTTTCGCTCGACAGCGGGCTGAGGCTCGAAAAATCGCTGTTCGAAATGCTGATGACATCGAATGATTTCAACGAAGGTTTAACCGCTCTTAAAGAAAAGCGCAAACCGAATTTCGAGGGCAGGTAATCAATGGATATCACTAAAATAGGCATCACCGGCCTGGGAATCATGGGCCGCGGCATCGCCGAAGCCAGCCTGGCGGCCGGCTACCGGGTGATTGCCGTCGAGAACGACACGGCTTCCCTTGAAGCCAACCTCGGCAAACTTGCCGACACTGTGCAGCGCCTGGCCAGGCTGAAGCGTTTTCCGGCTGAGGTTGCCGCAACGCTGCCGGAAAGGCTGACCGGTTCGGTGGAGATCGAGGCTTTCAAGGATTGCGACCTGGTTATCGAGGCGATTCCCGAAAACCTGCAGGCCAAACAGGAACTCTTCCGCCGGCTGGATGCCGTGTGCAGCCCGCACACGATTCTGGCAACCAACACTTCCTGCCTGCCGGTTACCGAAATCGGCGCTCTGGCCGCCAGGAAAGACAAAATCCTGGGAATACACTTTTTCAACCCGGTCAGCCTGATGAAACTGGTAGAGGTTATCAAGACGCCCTTCACCAGCCAGGAGACGCTGGACCTGGCCAGCCGGTTTATCCAGTCGCTGGATAAAACAGTGGTCATCGCGCCGGATACCCCCGGTTTTATCGTCAACCGGCTGCTGCTGGCTTTTCTCTCCGAAGCCATGCGCCTGCATGAACTGGGCGTAAGCGCCGAGGATATCGACAGGGCGGTTACCCTGGGGCTCAACCACCCGATGGGGCCTTTCAAACTGGCGGATTTTATCGGCCTGGATACTGCCCTTTACATTGCCCGTTCGATGCAGGAGCAGTTAAACGCGCCCCATTTCGCACCGCCCGAAAAGCTCGAAAACCTGGTCAGCGAGGGAAAACTCGGCCGCAAGACCGGCGAGGGATTTTACCGTTACTAAGCGGTCTGGAGGGGTAAAGGAGGCAAGGTTATGACAGTTCCCGATCTGACAATCGGTTCACTTCACGCCAGATACCCGGTAATCCAGGGAGGCATGGGGGTCGGCATTTCCCTTTCCGGCCTGGCTTCGGCGGTTGCCCAGGAAGGCGGCATCGGCGTTATTTCAGCCGCCGGCATCGGCATGCTGGAGCCGGATTTCAACCGCAGCCCCCAGCAGGCCAACCAGAGAGCCCTGCGCTCCGAAATCCGCAAGGCCCGCCAGGCAACCGACGGCATTATAGGCATCAATGCCATGGTTGCCCTGACCGATTTCGACGAACTGGTAAAAATCTCGGTCGAAGAAGGGGCGGACCTGGTAATAATGGGCGCCGGCCTGCCCTTGAAAACCGCTGAAATCATACCCCCGGTCGTGCCGGGCACGCGTTCTACGCATGCCGTACCCATCGTATCTTCGGCCCGGGCGGCTGAACTCATTTTCAGATACTGGTCCGAGCACTACAACCGGATCCCGGATGCGGTGGTGGTCGAAGGCCCGCTGGCCGGGGGCCACCTGGGCTTCAAGCGCGAACAGATCGACGACCCGGCCTATTCGCTGGAGTCCCTGGTTCCCCAGGTGGTCAACGCCGTAAAACCCTATGCCGGACGGTTCGGCAGGGAAGTTCCGGTAATCGCCGCCGGGGGCATTTATACCGGCGCCGACATGCTTTCCTTTTTGCGCCTCGGCGCCAGAGGCGTGCAAATGGCCACCCGCTTTGTGACCACTGTCGAGTGCGATGCCTCGGAGGCTTTCAAAAACGCATTCATAGAGTGCACCGAAAAGGACCTGGTGATCATCGAAAGCCCGGTGGGACTTCCCGGCAGGGCCATCGCCAACCGCTTCCTGGAAGCGGTTTCTAAAAAAATAAAGACGCCGGTCTGCTGTCCCTGGAAATGCCTGAAAACCTGCGACTTCAAGATATCGCCCTACTGCATCTGCCGGGCGCTTACCAATGCCAAGAAAGGCCTGCTGGACAAGGGCTTTGCCTTTGCCGGTGCCAATGCATACCTAAACGAACGCATCGTTACCGTCAGGGAACTGTTCAACTCCCTGATAGCCGAATTCGAAGCCGCTGCCGCCGCCTAAAGCGGTATGTTGCCGTGCTTTTTTACCGGGCCGGCAACGGTCTTGTTCTCCAGCATTTCCAGCGCGCCTGCAATCTTGATGCGGGTTAGGGCCGGATCGATGACGTCATCGATATATCCTCTTGACGCGGCAACGAAGGGGTTGGCAAATTTCTCCCGGTAGTCGCTTATCAACTGTTCTTTCAACTGGCCGGGGTTTGCGGATGCCTCCAGTTCCTTTCTGTATATTATGTTAACTGCGCCATCCGGCCCCATGACGGCGATTTCAGCGCCCGGCCAGGCAAAATTGATATCCCCGCGCAGGCTCCTGGAACTCATTACGATGTAAGCACCTCCGTAAGCCTTGCGGATTATCACGCTTACCTTGGGCACGGTGGCTTCGGCATAGGCATATAATAGCTTGGCGCCGTGGCGGATAATCCCTTTGAACTCCTCGTGTTTGCCGGGCATGTACCCGGGCACATCCACCAGGGTTACGATGGGGATGTTGAAGCAGTCGCAAAACCGGACGAACCTGGCACCCTTGTCGGATGCATCGCAGTCTATAACGCCGGCAAGGTAGGACGGCTGCTGGGCAAGCAGACCCGTCACCTGGCCGTCTATGCGGGCAAAGCCGGTTATCAGGTTGGGTGCGAACTGGGCCTGAAGCTCGAATATTTCGCCCCCGTCCACAATGCGTTCGATGATTTTTTTCATGTCGTAGCCCCGGTTGGGTTCTTCCGGCACGATCGAGGCAATGGCTTCATCCGGCGAGAGCCCGGATTCACTCCTGCCGGCTGCCGGGGGTTTCTGCCGGTTGCTGGAAGGCAGGTAGGCCATCAGGCGCCTTACCTGGTTTAAACATTCGGTGTCATTTTCAGCCACGTAGTGGCAGTTGCCGCTTTTTCTGGAGTGTGTGGCGGTACCCCCGAGTTCCTCCAGGGTCACTTCTTCTCCGGTTACCGCCTTGATAACCTGCGGGCCGGTGATAAACATCTGGCCGGTGCCCTTGACCATGAAAATGAAATCGGTGATTGCCGGTGAATATACCGCTCCACCGGCGCACGGGCCCATCACCACCGATATCTGCGGAATAACTCCCGAATACAGGGTATTGCGGGTAAATATCTCGCCGTAGCCCACCAGGCTTTCCACGCCCTCCTGGATGCGGGCTCCACCGGAATCGAGCAAACCTATCACCGGGGCGCCGTTTTCTCCCGCCAGGTCCATCACCTTGCAGATCTTTTCACCCGCCGCCCGGGATAAGGAGCCGCCCAGAACGGTAAAATCCTGGGCAAAAACAAAAACCGGGCGCCCTTCTATTTTGCCGTGCCCTGTAACCACCGAATCCCCGGGGTGGGCCTGGCCGTCCAGTCCGAAATCGGAGCAGCCATGCTTGCGGTAAACGTCCAGTTCGGTAAAAGTGCCTTTATCCAGCAGTATGTCCAGCCGTTCCCGGGCGGTGAGCTTGCCCTTCTCGTGCTGTTTTTTCACCTGGGCCTGCCCGCCGCCGGCTTCAGCCTCCTGCCGGCGTTTGTTGAGTTCATCCAGACTGTGTGACATGTTCACTAACCTCATGATTTGAATTGGTGCCTTTGGCGGGCTATTTTAACACATATCACGTCTTCTAAATAATCAACCGGTCCGAAGCGTCATCAGCCTGTATTGGCGAATCGGTTCCCAATTTGCCAATACAGGCTTAAATGTTATAATTGTTGCCAGCACCAGCTCCGAGCCTTATTTCAGGAGGTCGAAATGTCTGTTCCCGATTTACTCGTAATCGAAGACCTGGCCGTTTCAGTAGACGGCAAAGATATACTTCACGGCATCAACCTTTCGGTGAAAGCCGGCGAAACCAACGTTGTTTTCGGGCCCAACGGCAGCGGTAAAACCACCCTGATGATGAGCATTATGGGTTTCCCCCGCTACCATATCAAGCGCGGCAAGATTTCTTTCAAGGGCATCGATGTTACCCATATGCCGGTGGATGAACGCGCCAGGCTGGGCATCGGCATGTCCTTCCAGCGGCCCCCGGTGGTCAAGGGCGTAAAAACCGGAGACATGGTCCAGGCATGCCTGAAAGCCCGCAAAATGTCCGGGGATATTAACGCCCTGGCCGAAAAAACCAACATGATCGATTTTCTGAACCGCGATATAAACTCCGGCTTTTCCGGGGGTGAAATCAAGCGCTCCGAACTGCTGCAGCTGCTGGCGCAAACACCCGACCTGGTGCTTCTTGACGAGCCCGAAAGCGGCGTAGACCTGGAAAACATAGCTTTAATCGGCGAACTCATCAACGAGCTTCTCCAGAAAGGCTGCCCTATCCACCAGCGCTGCCGCAGCGGCCTGATAATTTCGCATACCGGCCATATACTGGATTATGTCAATGCCGCCACCGGCTATGTTCTTTACAACGGCCGGATCATAAGCTGCGGCGCCTCCCCCAGGGATATCCTGGACAACATCAAGAAAAAAGGCTACCAGGAGTGTGCCACATGCCCCATAAAATAAACCCCGAGTTCAAGCAAAAAGCCGAAAAAGCCCGGGATAAAAAAGCCCTGCTGGGGCAGGATATCGACCTTTCCAGCTACCAGAGCCAGCCTACCCAGAGCCCGGTGCATGTTGAACCCTCAGCCATCGCCGCCGAAGACAAGGAACGCATGCTTTCAGCCGGCATCATGCTGGATGATTTGAGCCAGCGTTCGGGAACCTTTATCCAGAAAGACAACACCCCCATCCACCACACCGCCGTCCAGGACGGCATAGAGGTTATGGCCACTTCGCAGGCGCTTGAGAAATACGACTGGCTGTCGGAATACCTCTGGAAAGCGGTCCAGGTAGATGCCGATAAATACACCGCTCACGTTGAACTGAATGATGCCGACGGCTACTTTATCCGGGCTTTGCCCGGCAAGAAAACCTTCTTCCCGGTGCAGGCGTGCCTCTACCTGGCCAAGAGCAAGCTCATCCAGGACGTGCACAACATTATCATCGCCGAAGAAGGGTCCGAACTCCACATCATTACCGGGTGCGCTGTAGCCAAGGGGCGCGAACCGGGCTTGCACCTGGGCGTTTCCGAGTTTTACATCAAAAAGGGAGCCAAGGTTACTTTTTCCATGATCCATTCCTGGAGCCCCGAGGTCGAAGTTAGGCCCCGGACCGGTGCCATACTGGAAGAGGATGCCCAGTTTATCAGCAATTATGTAATCATGCAGCCGGTGCATTCACTGCAGTCCTACCCGGTGGCCAGGTGCACGGGCAAAAACTCCACCGTGCGCTTCAACTCCGTTCTGGTGGCCAAACCGGGCTCGCACATCGACACCGGTTCCAGGGTTTTCCTGGACGGCGAAGGCTCCAGGACGGAAGTGGTTTCCCGGGCCATAACCACCGGCGGCACCATCATCGCCAGGGGCTATATCGAAGGAGCCAAGCCGGAGGTCAAGGGGCACCTCGAGTGTTCCGGCCTGATCCTGGGCGACAGCGGCGGCGTTATTCACGCCATTCCGGAACTCAAGGGCAGTATCGCCGGAGTCGACCTTTCTCACGAAGCCGCCGTCGGCAAGATTGCCGAAGAGGAAGTCGAGTATCTGATGGCCCGCGGCCTTACCCGCGAGGAAGCCACCGCCGCTATCGTAAGGGGCTTTCTCAACGTGGACATCGTCGGTTTGCCGGCCGAACTTAACGCCGAACTTAAAAGGGCCATCGAGGAAAGCGAAGGCGAGCTCTTTTAGAAATACCTCCGGCAGGACGTCCGTTTGTCTACTGCCGGCTACCGTGATAAAATAATATTCTTGTTTGCCTGGGCCGCTAGCTCAACTGGCAGAGCAGCTGACTCTTAATCAGCAGGTTACAGGTTCGATTCCTGTGCGGCTCACTTTAGCTTCAAAACATTTCTACAAATAAGCAGGCTTCTCTTCCTCGGCACCTTTTAGTATCCCGGGGTAATCACTCCGGCATCGGGGTCTGCCGGCAGAGCAACTACCCCAGCGGGCAAAACTAAGCAATCGGTAAAAATTAACCCGACTGACAAGTCCGTCGGGGGTCCCAGGTTCTTGCCTACCAGGTCGAACCTTTCTCCCAGCTCATACTGTCTGATATCATCTGCATTAACCAGGTGGCACTTTACCAGTCCGACCCAAATCCACCCCTCTTCCAAATTACGGATCATCCAGTCATATAGCTTTACGTTTTTAAAAACAAATATCTGGTCGTTGTACAGGCTCTTGGCCTGCGTCAAGTTGCCGTAATTCGAAAAGTAAAAATCGGTCAGCTTGTCCGGCTCCACCTCGTAACAGCTGTAGTATTCGGGGGGCACGAATGGCGGGACGTATTCGGTTTCCTGGTTGCCAGAACATGAAACGGCGACCGTTGCCGCCAATATTACGGCGATCAACAGCACCAATCTGCTCTTTAATAAGCCGGAGGCCAGTAGCCGGCCTGTAGTATCGAACCGGTGTTTTGAATTACAGTCTCTGATTACCGCTTTCCCCTCTTAAGGCTTTGAAGCCTGAATGCCCCACCAAAACACAGTACCATACCTTCAAACTAATACACTTGATCCGGATAAATCAATATCCCCCGGGGGGAGGTAAATCGCCGCCTTTGATGACGCTGAAAACGCAGTCGAAAATATAAAACCGTGTTTGCGACCACCCGCCGACTTGCCCCTGGATGTCCAGAATAAAACCATCGGTCAGCCTGTCCAGGTCATAAATATTCTGTGCCCTGAAGTATACCTGGCCGCAGGAAACGTAGAGATCACCCGAATCCAGGGCCACCATGGGATGGGAATAGGTGCTCACTACTTTTTCAGCCACTACAGACGGGAAAAAATATATTTGGCCCGTATGTTTTTCGGCAGACCCAACCGGGTCGGCTTCGTATTCTGCCAGCAACTGGTCCAGGTCGCATATCTGCGGTGGCGAGGCAAATGCGGGAATTTGTGCAGCCTGAGGAGCGCATGAAGCCAGACAGGCAAGAATGCCGGCCAATGCAATGCAACCTGCCAGCAGCCTTTTCGAGTACTCTGGCATAATCCCTCCCCTTTTCTTATGTTTCAGTTCTTCCCGCCGGCTTGTTTTCGGAGGCATCGTGAAGTGACGTTATTTTATCGGCACAATCCGGGTTTTCCGCTTTTGAGCATACGTTCAGGCAAACGTTGTTGCCGGGCGCGCCGTTCAGATCAAAAACCTGCAACGCCAGTTTGCGGATACTGTTTAACCGGCCTTGGTTGACGAAGTAATGAGTGTGGTAACCGCGCTTTTCGCCCTTGACCAACCCGGCAGACTTCAAAATGCGCAGATGCTGCGAAACGGCAGACTGGGTTACGTTTAAAATAATGGCAAGAGCGGTAACGCACACCGCGCCATTTTCGCCTTGCAGTTTAAGTAAATTGAATAATTTCAACCGTGTCGGGTCGGCCAGCACTGCAAAAATCGCCGCCTGTTCTTCCGTTTCATCCGTTGAGTATGTCATATTATCCATATTCTTATTAAGTATTTGCTAATATGCTTATAATAAGACACCCTGGAAACGCATGTCAAGGGTAAATAATAAATCAAGGCAAACCCATCCTCCGGAAAGAAACCCTGGATCAAATGAGCTTCAATACGTGTTCAGGTTTTTCGGTTTATTCTAGATAATCTCTCAGTTTACGGCTGCGGCTCGGATGGCGCAGCTTGCGTAAAGCCTTGGCTTCGATCTGCCGGATACGCTCCCGGGTTACATTGAATTCCTTGCCCACCTCTTCAAGGGTCCTTGCCCGCCCGTCTGACAGCCCGAACCTGAGCTGCAGGACTTTATCCTCACGGGGGGTCAGGGTGGACAACACTTCTCTTATTTCTTCCTTCATCACCTGGCGGGAAGCCGCATCCAACGGCTCTATACTGTTCGGGTCTTCGATAAAATCTTCCAACCGGCCGTCTTTATCCTCCCCAACCGGGGTTTCAAGAGAAATAGTAAACTGGGCGAGCTTCATTACTTCTCTAACCTTTTCCGGCGATAATCCCATTTCAACACCGATTTCCCCTGGGGTGGGTTCCCGGCTGTATTCCTGGTAAAGCTTTCGGCTTACCGAAAGCAATTTGTGGATAACTTCGATCATGTGCACGGGAATGCGGATAGTACGGGCCTGGTCGGCAATGGAGCGGGTGATGGATTGCCTTATCCACCAGGTTGCATAGGTACTGAACTTGAAACCGCGGTGGTAATCGAATTTCCTTACGCCGCGCATCAGTCCGAGATTGCCCTCCTGGAGCAGATCCAGAAAAGGTATGCCTCTGCCCAGGTGTTTTTTGGCAACACTTACCACCAGCCTCAAGTTAGCTTCTATCAAGTTCTTTTCAGCGCCTTCGGCTTCAATCTCAATATTGTTCAGGTAGCATTCCAGTTGCTGCTTGTTCAACCGGATGGAATCAATAAAAGAGTATTCCCGGGCAAGAACTTCGATTTGAAACAGGGTAGTATCATCAGGAACAGCCACCAGCACTTCACCGGGAAGCAGCCTTATGTTAAGCGATACGTTGATCAAATCCCGCTCGACTTCACCTGCGGTTTTATCGGTTTTTATGGCTATAGACCGGGTGAAGTTCTGGTCGATGAGATCGACCAGGTTCTGCAGGATGACGGGTTCGGATACCGCTTTTTTAAAACAGGTGCATTCTTCCAGCTTTAACTCTTCCTGAAGAAGAAACAGGGTGCCTCTTGCCCTGCTCAGGTCAATAAGCATTTGCAGCACTATCTCAACAGGCGAAGGAACTACGCCATATTGTTTAACAAAGCTTGTTTTGATTTCACGGATGCGGTTTCCAGCCTCGATCTTTTTTGCCAGCACCTTTTCATCATGCGCGCTCAGCAAAGCCACCCTGCCGATTTCATGCAGATAGGTATGCACTGCGTCTTCAAGGACTTTATTCTCCTGGGTTTGCTGCATAGTGAAAATCAACTTATCTTCATCGGATTCCAGATCTTCTTCGATTTCCGTATCAGCATCCTGCTCATCTTCTGCCAGGTTTTCGTCTGTCGGGTCTTCTTCGATGTCTTCTTCACGCTTCTGGGTGGCAACTTTGTTCATTGCATCTCCGATTTCAATTTTAAACTTCAAACTCTTCGGGTAAGGCGCCGGCCAGCGCTCTCGTTTACAATATAAATGGATCAGAGCAATTCTGAATATTTGAGTTTAACCGTCAGGTAGGAAGATGAGGAATTTGAAGGACAGTCGTTGCTATCCGCTCAAGAAAGATACTACTTGTAACTATACCACCCTTTGGTATTATCCCCTAATGGTATGCCCTTTTGCGTTTATATTTCGTTTGCCTGATTATTACCGGCGGGCATACAGGCAGAACTGGCAGGCCTTATCCTCATCAAGTGCAAGGGTGGCTGTTCCAAATGCATCCGAAGTTTATAATTTTTCAAATTATGTTTTCTGCAAGGCTTTTTCGATAGCCTCAAGCGTTGCGGCAATATCTTCCCCGGTTATGGCAAAAGACACAAAGGCTGTTTCGAATTGAGACGGCGGCCAGTATATGCCTTGCCTGATCAAAGCTTTGTGAAAGCTCTTGAAAGAATGCGTGTCTGAGGATGAAGCGCTCTCGAAATCGCGCACGTTCACACCGGTAAAGAACAGGGTCAACAGAGACCCGGCACGATTCAGGCGGAAGCGGCCAGGCGCCTTATTCAACAATTCAATGATTCCGTTTTCCAGTTTTGCGGATTGCTGCTCAAGCCTTTGATAGCTGCCGGGTTGTTTCAACACTTCCAGAGTGGCCAGTCCGGCAGCTGCTGCAATGGGATTACCCGAAAGAGTCCCCGCCTGGTAAACCGGGCCTTCAGGCGCAATCATTTTCATGATTTCTTTCTTACCCCCATAGGCGCCGACAGGCAGCCCGCCTCCGATAATCTTGCCCAGACAGGTCATATCCGGAATCACGCCGTTTATTTGCTGGGCCCCACCCGGACTTAAACGAAATCCGGTGATTACTTCATCGAAGATTAGAATTGCTCCATTACGCGTGGCCAGATCCCTCAAGCCTTCGAGAAACCCGGGTTCAGGTTTTACCAAACCCATGTTTGCTGCGACGGGCTCAACTATAATGCCGGCAATTCTTGGGTACGTTGCGAAAAGTTCCGTTACGGCTTCCAGGTCGTTATACGGAGCAATGAGCGTGTGTTGGGTGTAGCTTTCAGGTACACCCGGGGAATCGGGCAATCCGGCGGTGGCAACTCCCGAACCAGCTTGCACGAGCAAACCATCCGAATGACCATGGTAGCACCCTGAAAATTTGATGATTTTATCCCTGCCGGTAAATGCCCGCGCCAGGCGTAAAGCCGACATTGTTGCTTCGGTGCCGGAATTAACCAAACGAACATTCTCAATAGAAGGCACGGCTTCGGCAATCGCTTCGGCAAGCTCGAGTTCCTTTTGGCAGGGTGCACCGAAACTTGTCCCCTTTTCAGCTTCCTGCTGTATTGCATCGATAACAGCCGGGTGTGCATGCCCGAGTATCAAAGGTCCCCAGGAGCAAACGTAATCAATGTATCGGTTGCCGTCGACGTCGATTATTTTGGAACCCGCACCCTGTTTTATAAACAAGGGGTTTCCGCCGACGTTCTTAAAAGCGCGGACCGGGCTGTTTACACCGCCGGGAATTACTTTTAGCGCACGTTTAAATAATTCTTCAGAAATTCTATGCCCTGACATTTTTCACCTTCTACTGCCGGCCAAGCCACCGGGCAGCTTCCTTGGCATGGTAGGTTATTATTATATCCGCTCCGGCTCTTTTAATGGAGGTGAGTACTTCCAGAATTATTTTCTTTTCGTCAAAATACCCGTTCCGGACGGCCGATTTTATCATTGAATATTCGCCGCTTACGTTATAGGCAGCCAGGGGGATATCGAATGATGAGCGGGCGCGGCTTATGATATCGAGATACGAAAGTGCAGGTTTAACCATAACGATGTCGGCACCTTCGTTTATATCCTGTTCTATCTCCCTTAAGGCTTCTCTCGGGTTGGTATACTGCATTTGATAGCTCGAGCGGTCTCCAAATGAAGGCTGCGACATGCAAGCCTCCCTGAACGGCCCGTAGAAAGCAGATGCGAACTTGGCCGAATATGCCATTATCGGCGTGTTATTTAAGCCGTGGCAGTCCAGGGTTTGGCGAATGCTTGATACCCTCCCGTCCATCATATCCGACGGAGCAACTATATCCGCACCCGCCTCGGCGTGGGAAAGTGCCATTTTGCCCAGCAAGGGCAGGGTCGCATCGTTGTCTACGGTGCCATTGCGTATTACTCCGCAATGACCATGCGTAGTATATTCGCACAAACACACATCCGTGATTACAACCAAACCGGGGCTTAAGCCTTTTATCTTTTTTATCGCGCGCTGAATCAGGTTATTGCTGCAGTACGCCGGGGACCCGGACTCATCTTTGGTAAAAGATATTCCAAAAAGCAGAACGGCCGGTATGCCGAGCTGGACCACCTGTTCTATTTCTGCTTCGATCGCGTCGACTGAATGGCGGTATATGCCGGGCATGGATTCGATTTCTTCATGACAACCCGTGCCATCAATAACAAAAATGGGATACACCAGGTCTTCGATACTGAGCCTGGTTTCCCGGGTCAATTTGCGCAGGCCGTCGCTGGCTCTGAGACGCCGCAGTCGTATCTGGGGGAAATTAGCCGTAGTATCACCTTCCTTTTTCATAATATTCTTCTATGGCTCGAACCATGCCGGGTATCGTGCTTTCGCTGGCAATGATGTCAACCGGCAAACCGGCAGCCATGGCTGTTTCAGCCGTTTTAGGCCCTATACATGCAATAACCACCCCTTTGAGCAGGGTACCGGCATTGCCGTCAAGAGCATCTACCAGGCTTGTGACGGTCGAAGAACTGGCGAACGTAGCTACATCGATTTGCCTTTTCTGGAGCAAACCGTTTACATTCCGCATGGCCGGCTGGTCCGGAAATGTATCATAAACCGGGATTTCAGTAATTTTTCCTCCATGAGCCTCTATACCTGCCGGGATTTCGTTGTCTGCAGCCCTGGCGCGGGGCAGCAAGAAGTGTTTGCCCCGGATATTACCGGTTCCCAGATGCTCGACAAAAGAACGGCCTGTATATTCCGGCGGCATGTAATCAGCCGATATACCGTATTTGCCCAAAGCCTCTCCGGTAGCCGGGCCTATTACACCGACGCGGATTCGATTCAGCCTGCGGGAATCCATACCCAGTTCCGATAAACGTTTAAAAAACACCGACACGCCGTTGATGCTGGTAAAAATCAGCCAGTCAAATTTCTCCAGCGAACTTATAGCTTCGTCAAGCCGGCGGGTATCTTCTACAGGGCTGATAATAATTGCCGGCTGCTCGACCGGTATGGCTCCTTTTTCAGCCAGCAGTTTGCTCAAACGGCTGGCCTGCTGCCTGGAACGGGTTACCAGGATTCTTCTGGCAAACAACGGACGGCTATCAAACCACTGCAACGACGAACGCAACCCTGCTACAAGCCCCACTACGACGACTGCCGGATTACGAATATTGTTTGCTTTTACCACTCCGGCTATTTTGTCCAGCGTGGCCGAAACAACCCTCTGTTCTGTTCTGGTTCCTTCGGTTATTACAGCTACCGGCGTATCAGCCGGGCGTCCGTTTTTAATAAGCTGGTTAACTATCTGATCGAGATGAGCCATCGCCATTAAAAACACAAGGGTGTCAACACCCATGGACAGCTTTTCCCAGTTTACGCTTGAATATTCCTTTACGGGGTCTTCGTGCCCGGTTATAACGGCAAATGAGGACGCCAGGCCCCTGTGGGTAACCGGAATGCCTGCGTAGGCTGGTACGGCAATTGCAGAAGTAATACCGGGTACAATTTCGAACTCGATATCTTGTGATTTCAAATGTTCGGCTTCTTCACCACCGCGGCCCAGGACAAACGGGTCGCCGCCTTTCAGTCTTACGACAGTTTTGCCCTGCAGAGCAAGGTCACTCAACAATTTATTTATTTCGGATTGTTTTAACGTATGCTTATCCGGGGATTTGCCGGCGTAAATCAACTCTGTATCCGGACGGACATATTCAGTGATATCGATATCCAGCAAACGGTCATATACCACGGCATCTGCCTTTTTCAGACATTCCACCGCCTTGACCGTCATGAGCCCCGGGTCTCCAGGGCCGGCACCAACCAGATAAATCCTGCCTTTCTTAATACTGCATATTTTATCCAATGAAATCCGGTGCTCCTTTTGCAGCAAATTCTCGTGCCAGTCGGACGCCCAGCTTCTCGGCTTCGAAAATGTCTCCCTTAATCGAATCGAAAATTACCGGATCTCCGCCTTCTTTCGCTGCCATCGCGTTTATTGTCAGGTCGCGGCTGAAGCAGGTGGCTTTTACCCCGACCGGCGCATGGCATCCGGCTCCAAGGGTATTTAGGAAAGCCCTCTCTGCCGATGCTTCATGCCAGCTTGGCATATGATTCAATTTCTTGAGCAGTTCATCCAGGCGAGTATCTTCCTTCCTGATTTCGATGCCAATGATACCCTGACACCCGGCGGGAACGAACACGTCTACGGGTAAGTACTGGGTTATTCTGCTTCCCAGGCCCAGCCGCTTCAAAGCTGCCGCTGCCATTATTATGGCCTGGTATTTGCCTTCATCCAGCTTTCTTAATCGCGTTTCGATATTACCTCTGAGAGGCAGTGTTATCAAATCAGGCCTTTCAAGTTTAAGCTGTATACTGCGCCGCAAACTGCCGGTGCCGACATCAGAGCCCGGTGGTAAATCATGAAGGCAGCCGGTGTTTGAAACCATTACATCACCGGGGTCTTCCCGTTCAAGCACCGCAGACAAAACCAGGTCCGCCGGCTGTTTTGCAGGCATATCCTTAAGGCTGTGGACGGCAAGGTCGATTTCGTGGCGCTCCAATGCTTTTTCGAGCTCTTTTACGAAAACACCCACGGCAGACATTTTATGTAGTTCGGTTTCCTTGTCCCTGTCGCCGATTGTCGATATCGTCCTGATTTCAATGGCCGTTTCGGGAATAACGAGACGCAGTTTGTCAACAACGCTTTGAGCCTGCCTCATGGCCAGTTCACTCGAGCGCGAGCCTATTACCAGCCGCCTGATCACTCGGTTCCCCCGGTAAGTTTGAATAGCTCTACGGCTGCATCGGCGTAGGCGGTATTATGTGAATTCTGCTTCAGGCATCCGATGGGATCTTGAAGAATCCGGTTGACTATAGCCTTTGTCATGGCATCGATTTTATACCGCTCCTCAGGTGAAAGCTCGGCGTTCAGGCTTTTAAGGGTTGCATCCAACTGGCGTGTTCTTATTGTTTCTGCTTTTTCGGCCAGGGAGCGAATAATTGGCCTGACATTCAATGCCCGGTAGAATTCCATAAACCGTGAAAGTTCCTGGTCGATTATGGTTTGCGCGGTTTTGATCTCCTGCTGGCGTTTATCGGAATTTCCATGGCACACCTGGCCGATATCGTCTATATTAAACAGCAATACCCCTCTCAGCCCGGCAACGGCAGGATCTACATTTCGCGGCACACCTATATCTACAATAACGAGTTCCTTGGCGCTCCTGTCAGCCAAAATCTTTTGAATCTTACTGGAACACAACAGGTAATGAGGAGCGCTGGTACAGGTAATAATAATATCTGCCCTGGCCATTTCAGCCTCGATAAAGGCATAGTCAACCAGGTCCACTTCCAGACCGGCTGTTATACTGTCAGCATTGTGCCCGGACCGGCTGGCAATTACAATTTCCTCGATACCTTTTGTTTTGGCTATACGGGCAACCAGCATGCCGGCTTCACCGGTACCGATAATCAGCAATCTGGTTTTGCCTTTTCCGGCAGTGTTGGAAAGGGCGATCTCAACAGCCACCGAACTTGCCGAAAGCGGATTTTGGCTGATGGCTGTTTCCTGCCGGACACGCCTGCCCGTTTTTACGGCGGCTTCGAAGAGTTTTTTCAGTGGCAAACCAATGACCCCGGCTGATCTGGCGGCAGTATATGCGGCTTTTACCTGCCCCAGAATTTCATGCTCTCCGAGTATCATGGATTCCAGGCCGGAAGCTACTCTGAACAGATGCTCGACCACCTGAGTATCATGTTTGAAATACAGGTATTTGCCGATGGAGTTCAGCTCTACCCCGGAAACCGACCTGAGGAAATCACCGAAACTGGCGTTAATATCCCCGGTAGTATCGTCCCACAAATACACCTCGGTTCGATTGCATGTAGACAAAATGACCCCGTACTGAATATATGTACACAAAGCTTCAAGGTGTGCCGGAAGTTTCCTCTGGCTCACAGATAAGCTCTCGCGTATTTCAAGAGGGGCGGTATTATGATTCAAGCCTACAAGGTAATAACTCATTTCCTGTCCGTTTAAACAAATCTCCTGCCATGTGCAAGTCTTTCCTTAATAAACTCTCTTGCTGCCTGGATTTCTCCCTGTTTTATCAGGTCAAGCAATGCTTCGGTATCCAATGCTTCATGCCAGACTGAATAAGGCGGGTTTTTACCCTCCATTTTCATGTCATGCCTTATACTGCCTACGATATCGACAAGGCGGGAATATTCCTCCCCGAACTGCTGCTCCAGTTGTTGCTTGATTTTGCGGGCGAGCGCCGGGCTCTGACCCGATGTCGATACGGTTACCATTAGATTTCCCCTGCAGAAAAATGCCGGTAATATGAAATCCGAAAGCTTTTCGTCATCGACAACGTTTACCCAAACTCCCTTGTTCCGGGCATCTCTTGAAACTTCCAGATTTACAGTTGTCTCGTTCGTGGCGGCCACTACCAGTTTCATGCCTTCCATATCCCGGTTTGAATAATACCCCGGTACCCAGGTGATTTTTCCCGCTTCCAGGATTGCCTTTAGTTCCGGGCACATTTCAGGGCTGACCACCGTTACCCTGGCTCCGTGTTCCAGCAGAGTCGACACTTTTCTGGCTGCGACATTGCCACCGCCCACAACCAGGCACTGTTTGTCTTTCAATAACAGCCCGACGGGGTAAGGATTGGTGCGAATTGGGGGGCTCATGGATTGTATCGGTTCCTTGTTTTCTTTATTTCTTTTTCAGATACAAGTGAAAGGTATTCGTTATGACCGGTTTCAGCGGTCGTCCGGCGCATAAACGACTCATAATCGGCTTCGTTGGAACAGTGAATCATCGCATACAGGTTATAGGTAAACAACTGATGCGGTTGCCTTAAATAGCAATGGCTGACCTGCTTTTGGCGGGAGAGGTAATATCCCAACCGATCGGCTTCTGAGCCATCTACTGAAAAGCAGGTCATTGCGTTGTAACTGTATCCTAGCCCGCGGTGGTTTATATTGGCACCATACCGTTTAATAATGCCTTTACTTTCAAGCTCTTTGGCGACATCCAGGAATTCTTCAGCAGTAATACCGATTTGGCTTGATAACTGGTCAAATGGAGCAGGCACCAGCGGGAGATCACACTGGATTGCTTTTAATACTTCTTTTTGAGTTGCCGTCAGCTCATGAATTCCTGTGTGGCCTTGTTGCAACGGCTGTTGCGGACAACCATCTGTTTCATCGAATACGGCTTTCAGTTTGTATAATTTAACCGAAGGCAGGTTTACAGCCTCGGTGGCGCTGCATGACCGGCTGATTGTTTCGATCTCATCCTGCGCGTTGTGTTTCTTATTTACTGCCAGGGTTATCCATAAATTCAAACTGTGATTGCGCAGATAGGCATGGCTGATAAGAGGATGTTTGCCGATAGGCTCGCTGCACCGGTCAATAAGCCGGACAGGAACCTGCAATGCAACAAGCGTAGTATTATAGCCTAAAGAATGCGGGTTGACGATTGCGCTGATTTCCCGGATTACGCCCATTTTTTTATAGGCATCGATGCTGCCTATTACTTCCGCGGTGCTCAATCCAAGCATTTTGCCGATCTGGTAAAAAGGCCGCCTGATCAGGGGGAATCCGGATTGCAGCATCGCTATTAATTGTGTGTCTATAATATCCACCATCGTGTCTTTTCTGCTTAAAACCTGACCTGACAGGTTGAAGGCTGGTGCAGGCAGTAAGGTTCGGATTCCAGGTAATCGCCGGTAGCTTCGTAAGCACGGGCCCGGCACCCGCCGCATATTCTTTTATATTCGCAATCTCCACACTTTCCCTTGAGTCTGGAAAGGTTCCTGAGATCATTGAACAAAACGGAATCCTGCCATATTTCCTTGAAACTCTGGTTTTTAAGGTCTCCGGCGGGAACGTTCAGATAGCCGCAACCCTGAACGATTCCGGTGTGCGAAATGAAACAAAAGCCGGTGCCGGCCAGGCAACCCCTGCTTATGCTGCCGGTATGAATCCCTTTAGGTACATTTTCATTGCCGGCCGATTGCTTTCTCTGAGCAACGATACGCATATAATGAGGCGCATCGGTTGGCTTGATAAAGAGCCTTTCCCGGTATTCGACCTGTTTGTCATAAACCCAGTTGAGCACGTTTTCATATTCCCGGGATGACAATTCGAAACCCCTGAGGTCTTCACCTCTGCCGGTCGGTACCAATAAAAAGGGGTGAAACGCTCTTGCTCCGGAATCGACGGCAAGCCTTAACAGTTCATCGAGATATTTTACATTGAGCCTCGTAACAGTCGTATTAACCTGAACAGACACTCCGGCATTAAGTGCATTGCGCATGCCGTTGATTGCCTGGTCAAAGGCTCCCTTTACCCCACGAAATTCATCCTGATGGCTTGCAACAGGATAATCAATACTTATCCCTACTGCTGTAATCCCGGCTGCCTTGATGTCTGAAGCCGCTTCTGGAGTAATCAGCGTTCCGTTGGTGCCGAGCACCATACGCAAACCTTTGTTGACACCAAAGCGCGCTATGGCATATACGTTGTCGCTTAAAAGCGGTTCCCCACCGGTCAGAATAATGACCGGTTTGGAAACTTCGGTTATCTGGCACACAATGTCCAGGCACTGGTCCAATGTGAGCGCCTCGGGATCAAATGCCTTGTCGGCCGAAGCCCTGCAGTGGGCACACCTCAAATTGCAGGCCCTGGTCAGTTCCCAGGCAACCATTTTCAATTCCGGTTTGATTATCTGGCTAACGTCAGGATCGCCCATTTACGGTTTCGACTCCTATCTCTTCGTTGGAAAGGTAACATGCGGGGTCGGGACTCCAGAGATCGTCATAATAAGCTTCGGCCCGTACTCGCAAATTGCCATTACATATATCCAGGAATTTACAGGCCCCACATCTTCCCTTCAAAAGAGGCTTGCGGTTTCTGAGCGCTCCGAGTACCGGTTCGGTTTTACTGCTCCATATCCGGCTGAAAGGCTGTTGCCTTACATTACCGAGCGAGTAGTGCCACCAGAATTGATCGGGGTGGACATTGCCCATGTTATCTACGGCACTGATGCGTATGCCGGAGTTGTTGCCACCGTTGCTTCTCATCAAACCCAGCGCTTTTTCAGCCCGCTGCGGATCCTCTCTTAATAACTTTAGATACAGGTATACTCCGTCGGCATGGTTGCCTACGGTCAGCACCTCTTTAGCCTTGCCTCTCTTATGCAAATCCAGAGTATGTTTGATAATAGTCTCCATGGTGTCTCTCATTATTTCAGGGCTTAAGTCCGCCTTGATCAGCTTGTCACCCCGGCCGCTGTAGGCGAGATGATACAGGCATATCCTGTTGATGTTTTCATTTTCAATAAGCTCAAAAATAGCGGGTATTTCGTTATAATTAAAACGAGTCATGGTAATCCTGAGCGAAACCCGAAGGCCATGTTCGATAGAATGCCGAATACCCTTTAAGGCAGCCTCAAAAGCACCCTTGCAGCCGCGAAACCGGTCATTGTTATCCCCGATGCCGTCGAGGCTGATCCCGACTTCGGTAAAACCGATTTGTTTCAATCTGAGAGCTGTCCGATCATCGATAAGCGTGCCGTTGGTAGACAGGGCTACTCTCAAACCGGCGCCTGCAGCATATTCGGCAAGTTCAAAAAAGTCCTTCCTCATCAACGGTTCGCCTCCTGAAAAGAGGATCACCGGCGCTTTGAAATTGCCAATGTCGCTTATAAATTTTCTGGCATCATCAGTAGTCATCTCGCCAGCGGAAGCACCCGGAGTTGCGGATGCATAACAATGCACGCATTTGAGATTGCATGCCCGGGTGGAATTCCAAACGACCACCGGCCTGGGAATATCGCCGTCCACATGGTCAGCCCCGTGATTGTCCGCTCGGTAACGCAGGTAATCGCCCGGGCTGATGGTGTCACATAGCAGCCTGGATATGGAAATCAATTCTGGATCACCTTTCCAGCCTTAGTGGCTGCTGCCCCGGTATAATCCTGATGCGCGTTAATCAAAGAAAGAAGTACTTCATCCATCATGCGGGTCAGTGAAGGCAAAGTTTCCAGAACGCGCCTGTCGTGTGCGATATTCTTTTGGATAAGGTCGGTCATGAAATCAATTGTATGGCTGCGGTTGAAAAGAAAAGCTTCCACTGAATCACTGAGAGACAAACCAAGGCCGGCCAATATTGTGCCGAATTCCTTCCCTTTCAATCTTGCTGAAGTGCTTATCTGTTTATGCCGCGATGGGTTTTTAACAAAATCGATTGTGAGGCAGAACAAATCGCGGCATATTTGTATTAATTGTTCATAGCTGTCAATAGATAGATTGTTAAACCAGGCAGGCCGGATATGCTCATGCGCGATTTGTTTGTAACTATCAGAGTTGGATTCCATCTCCTGTGCCAGGTCCTTAATGCTTAATGTCTTACTTCGTGATATGTAAAAACGTTTAAGTTCATCAGAATCATAGCGCCGGTGGCCTCCTGGCGTAATAAATGCTTTTATCTGACCCTCATCAGTCCAGGCTCTCAGTGTAGCCTCGCTGACACCCAGAAAATTACTTGCTTCACTAATACTTAGAAGTTTATGCGCTTGCATCGGATCCTCTGGCTATTCTAATTCTTATAAATTCTATCATTTACTACAGAATAGACACAGTATATATCAATAATTGAAATGGCCGCAAGTCTTTATAGTCTGGATAATTACACCGCGCGTCAAAATAAAGACTTGCAAGGCAGCATACTAAAAGAAGGGGACTTCGGTACAACGCCGAGGTTAAATTTTTCGAACCGGTGCAAGCGTTAACAGTTCAGTAACCCGGAACAATCACTCCACTGCCCGGTTCAGAAGGCAAAACTGCCGAACCGCTCGGCATTACAATACAGCCTTCGAATTTCAATATCCATAACCATCCTTTGATACACCGGAACGTTTTTAAAACGAATACTTCTTCTTTAAACGCAACGTCGACATCGTATACTGTGCCGAATCCATAATAAAAAAATGAAGCAATAATCCACCAGACCAACGGGATTGATTTCGATGCAATCATTGAAGCAATAATTGACCGGAGCCTCCGAAATCCCGGGGTACAATTATTAACGTTTCAATCTCGCCGGCAACCGGAACTCCGGCAGCCTCTTACGGCTCCTGAACACGACAAATGCGATAATAATAAGTGAGTAAACGATAAGCATCCAGTTCTCACCGAATGCCCACAGCACCAGCGGAAGCAAAGGAGCTGCAATCAGGGTCATCGAAAAAATGTGCCGGGTTACGGCCAGCACGATTCCCATTATTGCCAGCATCACCAGCATGGGCTGCCAGGCCAACGCTAAAAATACCCCCAGGATGGTCGAAACTCCCTGCCCTCCGCGAAAACCGATGCTGAACGGAAAACAGTGTCCCAGCACAGCTGCAAACCCCGCAATAAGCACGATGGGGTAGCTGACCCCGAGAGCCCGGGCAATCAGCACGGCGGCGGCACCCTTGCCGATATCGACCGCCGCAACAATCAGACCGTAGCCCGTACCTGCCTGCCGCATGGTCGACCCTGCTCCGACGTTACCGGTATCGACAGTGCGAATGTCAATGCCTTTCCTGGCTTTTACCATTAAATATGCGGCGGGAATCGAACCCAGCAGATAACCGGCTGCGATACTAACAATCGATTCAAGCATGCGGCAGCATCTTCATTCGAGTACTATTCGCTCTCCAGTTCATCGTGCGTCATGGGGAGGAAACCCCGGGCTTCTTTTATAATATCGAAGCCGCGCCGCTTGAGGAACTGCCACCTGGCCAGGTAATACAGGCACCCCAGGCTGAAAAGCCCGAAGAAAAGAGTCAACCCCAGCCAGTCGAGTGTCGATAAACCTATGACCAGGAAAAAAGCGGCAAACAGCAGCATTCCTCCATATACTACTGCCTGAGCGGTGCGGTTCAACTTCCATTTTGCCCGTTCAAGCAGTTGCGGCATTTTGCGGTTAAGCCTGATGAGGCCTGCGACCACCAGTATATCGAACAACATGAAACACATGACGGTCAGAATGGCGTATTCCTCGATTCGCATACCTACCGCAACGCCGCCGATACCTGCCAGCAGGGTCAGCAGTATGGCTCCGTCCGGCGTGCCGAAGCGCCGGCTGATATGCCCGGTGAAATCCGGCAGGATTTTATCTTTGCCGTACAGCAGCAGATCACGCGGTGTGGCCATAAATATGCCGTTAATAGTGGTAGCCGCAGCCAGCAAACCGCCTATGGCAATGAACATGCTGACCCCCGCAGGCAGGAAAGTTTCCGAGGCCTCTACCAGTGCGGCAGGCGACTGCCCCAGAGCCTGCCAGTCCATAGTTCCGGTTAAGACATAAGTAACCGATACATAAATAAACAGGATAACGCCGAACGATACTCCGAGTATGATAGGAATGTTTCTTCGGGGACGCTTGATTTCACCGGCGATCTCGGTTATCACCGTAAACCCGGTAAACGTCATGTAGGCGATGACGGCCGTGGTAAACAGAGGCCCGACACCCAGGGGAAACATGGGCTTTTGCAGTGCCGGGTCGATGTGACCGAAACCTCCCACGGCGAATATCAGCAGGGCGATTATGAACGTGGCTACCAGTGCCGTCTGTATCCAGGCAGCCGGTTTGATGCCCAGGTAATTGACTGCGGCGAAAAATACAACTATGGCCATCGCCACCGCCATCGTGGGTATTCCCGGCATCAGGTATTCCAGAAACAGGGCAAAACCCCAGGCAATGGATGCCAGTCCGAAAAAGATGGCTATCAGAATACCCCCGCCTATCCAGCCGGCAAACGGATGCACCAGGCGGCTGATGGCTATGTAGTTGGAACCGGTTACGGGCAGTACATTGGCCAGTTGAACGTTGTATATGCAGGTGAACGCCGCCGGAACGGCGGCAATGATAAAAGCAACGAACAAACCGGGGCCGACCATGCCGGCCAGCGGCCCGACCAGGATAAATATAGCCGAACCGACGACGTAGCCCACCAGGATCATTATCGCCTGAAAACTGGAAATTTCCCGACGCAAACCGGCTTCGGTCATCGTATACCTCCTGCCTGCAATCCCGCCCGGGTTGAGTGGGGCCAATTATAGCCTCAAGGTCTGCCAATAGCAATAGAATGCGTTTGCCCCGGCAATCAACAGAATCTGGCAAAGGTATCATGGAGCCCCCTATAGAGTTGCCGGCGGTATTCTGTTACAATGGGGCCGTAATGAGCGAAAAGGAACTGGCCGACCAGGTCGAAGCGGAACTGGAACAAGCCGAACCATACCCCTACAGCCTGGATATTGTCTATGCCGAAATCAAGGACAAGCTTGATATCCAAATCCGCCAGGTGGATTCGCTGGACGGCAAAACCGGCAATATTCTTTTCGTCGCCAGCATAGTCATCGGCGTCGGTGCGGCCGCGCAGGCGGCATTAATAGGCAGTATAGTCAACCCGGTGGTTCTGCTGTTGTTTTCGATCCCTATCGTTTTTTATCTTTTGACCATTCTTACAGCCGTAAGAAGCTGGATAGTTAAACCTTACTTCCGGGATCCAGAACCCCGGCCTTTGCGGGATGAGTACCTGTTTGAAAAAGAACAGTTCACCAGGCGCCGCCTGATTGCCCATTTCATATCCACCTACGAATGGAATGCGGCTGTTTTACAGAAAAAGGTGTTTGAACTGCGCCTGTCTACCTGGTTCTTGCTGGCCGAGACCATATCACTGACAATCGTGCTTCTGCTGCGAGCCTGGTTAGCGTAAATAATATTTGAGGGGAGCCTGCCATGGGCGATGAACTTGAACAGGAAGACAAATCCCGGCGGCAAGACCCGGGTGAAAGTGAAACGCAGCCGGTTGAGGAAAAGGATATAGAGAAAAATCCGGACCTGGAAGATCCCCGTCTCTACAGCCCTCTTCTGGGTTCGGGCTGCCCGGCTCTCAAGGACCGCATGGGCGAAGAACACCCAGAATGCGCCAAGGGGGATGACAGCCCGGCTATTGTTGACCCCGCAGTTGAAGACCAACCCGAAATTCACTCAGATGAGGAAAACCCGGGAGATCAAACTATCTCTCCTGCTCTTGAAAAAGATGAGCTAACACCGGAAAATAATGCCGGTTAATTATACCCCGCCAGCGGCTTTTTCCTCTATATTCTGACTTTCTGGGCTGCCCCGATCCGCGCCCGGCTCTCAGCTTCGATCCCGCCAAGCACCCAGTAGATGGTCACGCTTATCAGAGCCGCGAAAAAACACCAGACCGAGGTCAGGTACTGCGCAAAAAAGACAGCTGTAACCAGGCATGAAGCCGCAATCAGAACCCCGAAAAGCCACATTCTCGGCACCGAGGAGACGAAAAGCGGAATTATGGTCGAAAACAGGTACAGCGGCAGGGCGATGCTTATGAGCATATGCGGGAAATTGTCTACATACTTGATATGGAAACCGTTTATCTGGGGGCTTACCGAGTATCTCAGCATGCAGTAGGCGTATATAAGCGAAACTATCACCCCTCCAACCGTCAATACGGCCAGCATCTTTTTCCGGGCCGGCAGCTTCTCCATCAAATAAACCGACAAAGGCACCATGGTCGGCCAGACAATCAGCGCCGTAGTCAGGAAGATTGCGGCAGCAGCGGTCTGAAGTACCGCCGGAAAGCCTGATGACCGCAAAGCCACCCATATAACCCCTTCGGCAAACTGCTGAGTGGCAAAAAGCAGCGGTATTATGCTGAAAAGGCGGCTCTCGGGTTTGCTGGATTTTCTGACCGCAGAGATGCCCACGGCACTTATTACCGCTCCTCCGGCAAAGCTGGCCGGCGCTGAAAAACACATAATGGCCCTCCGTTTATTCAAAGCCTGTTACTGACTATTATAATATCATTTACAGGCAGCCGATTTCACTATTCGTACGGCGTAATTGCCTGATTCTTTTATGTTTGTCCGGAGTCCCTGCCCTTCAACGCCGACGGCATGTACCGGGGAAGCGAACCGGGCCGGACACAGCCTTCCCAAACCCTGCTTCAAGCCCGGTTTTTGCCACCAGGCAGGTGAATCTGTTAAACTTATGAGTATTACAGACTATTATAGTCTGCTATTCAGTCTCGATACAGAGGTTTTACGTTGAAATTATTTCAGGTAGTCCTTAAAGACATCTCCAGCCGTAAGAAACGGCTTTTTTATGCCGCTCTGGGTGTAGCGGTGGGGACCATGACGATCATTGCCATTCTTACAGTAGCCGATGCCGGTCAGCAGCGCATCTTCGATCAACTGGATAAATACGGCCCCAACATCCTGGTTACCCCGGCTATCACCAGCCTGGATATGCAGATGGGCAACATGAACCTTGGTACCGTGGCTGTAGGAGATAACTACATCGAAGAGAGCAAGCTGTCTGCCATAAAGAAAACCGGCAACGATATCCTGGCGCCATTGAATGCCCATACTTCCAGCGACCTGGTTACCCTGGCTCCCAAGCTGTATGTCAATACCGAGATAAACGGCACCAGCCTGGTTGCCGCAGGCATCGATTCGCGCTATGAAATGAGTGTAAAACTGTGGTGGGAAGTAGCCATGGGCAGCTATATTTTCGACTCCCATGATGCCCTGGCCGGCGCCATGGTCAGCGAACTGCTGGGAGTTAACCCGGGTGACCCGGTCGACCTTAACGGCACCAAATTTACCGTGGCGGGCGTGCTTGCCCCGACCGGTTCGGATGATGATTACAGGATATTCGTGCCGTTGGGCAGCCTGCAGCAGGCTTTCGGCAAGGAAGGCCTTATTTCGTCAGTCGATGTACGCGGCTGCTGTACTACCTGCCCCATCGAAGAAGTTGCCGATGGAATCAACAATGCCGTTGCCGGAATACGAGCTGTGGCTATCAAGCAGGTGGCCGCCTCGGAAATGGGCATGATGGAGAAGGTAAGTTCCACCATGCTTTCCCTTTCCGGTATAACGCTGGCGGTGGGTTTGTTCGGCGTAGCCAATACCATGCTGGCTTCGGTCAATGAAAGACTCAAGGATATAGGCATCATGCGGGCAGTAGGTGCTTCCAGGAAGCAAATCCTGGCTATATTCACTTACGAGGCGGTTGCCATAGGCATCCTGGGCGGCCTGCTGGGGTATGCTGCCGGCAACCTGCTGGCGTTTGCGCTGGGACCGTTCATTTTCGAAGGTATCGAAATAACCTTTGTGCCGTTATATTTGCCGCTTTCGCTGGGTATCGCCACGCTGATAAGCGTAATCGCTACCGGCTACCCGGCTTTGAGGGCAACCAAATTCAAGGTAGCCGATTCATTCCGGTCTTTGTAATAGAGGTGATATATGCTGGAAATCAAAAACGTATGCAAATATTACGGGCAGGGACACACGCGGGTTACCGCCCTGGAAGATATTTCGCTGAGAGTAAATGACGGTGAGTACGTGGCTATAATGGGCCCTTCCGGGTCGGGCAAGTCCACCCTGGTCAATATTATCGGCGGGCTGGACCTGCTTTCCAGCGGCGAAGTATACCTGGACGGCAGCCGTATCGACAACCGTGACGAGAATTCCCTGGTCGAACTGAGGCGCGGGGAAATAGCCTATATTTTCCAGCAGTACCATCTTTTGCCTTCCCTGAACGCTGTTGAAAATGTCATGCTGCCGCTTACCTTCGCCGGAACCGGAGCGGATAAAACCGCCGCTCTCAAAATGCTCGAACAGGTAGGGCTTGAAAACAGAGGCGATCACCGTCCCGCCCAGCTTTCCGGCGGGGAACAGCAAAGGGTGGCTATTGCACGTGCGCTGGTCGGCAGGCCCAGGCTCATTCTGGCCGATGAGCCCACCGGCAACATGGACCGGAAAACCGGTGCCCAGATAATGGAACTGTTCGATTCGCTCAACCGTGAAGGCCATACCATCATCACCGTCACCCACGACCCGGCGGTAGCCGATGCCGCCCGCCGCCTGATAATCCTCGAAGATGGTAAAATTACCCGGGACCAGCAGACAACCGCTGCCTGTAATCAATATTAAACAGGGGGTACCATTTATGAACACCGGCAACGAAAAAAGCGCCAGCCTGCCATCTGGGGCAGCCGCCCTCACCAGCCTGATTGACTACCAGCCGGATGCGGTGGTCTCAAAAACCCTGATCGACCGCCCGGGAGGCACCCTGACCCTGTTTGCCTTCGATAAGAACCAGGGCCTGAGCGAACATACCGCACCTTTCGATGCCATGGTTTATGTTTACGATGGCCGCGCGCTGGTCACTATTTCCGGCAGGGATTTTACCCTCGACAGCGGAGACTGCATCATAATGCCGGCAAACGAGCCGCATGCCTTAAAAGCTTTGCTGCCTTTTAAAATGCTGCTGGGCATGATACGCTCGTAGTATATAAACCGTGCCGCAGTAATCGAAGCCGGCTACCTTCTGCTTTTGCCTGCCAGCCCCCGGTAATCATGTTCCACGTTGGGGCCGATTGTCCCGGCAACATGCTCCCGCTCTTCGGCAAAGTTGAAACCTTTCCATATGCCGATTGACTTGAGCACCGAATCCTGCGGATGGAACTGGCGGAATATCTTGAAATAGTAAGCCGCTTCCCTGGTTTCCAGAGCCGCCGCGGGGTTCTGCTCCTTCAGCCTTTCCCATTCGTCATCGCTCATTTCGGCTTCGGCAAGTCTTTCACCCAGGCTTTCGCAACCGGCGCCCTGGGTATACTGCACCTTGTAGCGCCACAGGATCTCATCGGGCAGGTACCCGGTGCCGGCAAATGCCTGCCTCAGTATCCATTTTTCTATCTTTTCGCCGGCGTCGTTGTATTCCCGGATCTTGAGTTCGTTGGGGATTTTCATGGCCAGGTCGATCATTGCCAGGTCCAGAAACGGCACCCTCAGTTCCAGTGAAAAATGCATGCCCATCCGGTCTGCCCGCTGCAGATTGATGTTGTGAAGGCCGGTTATCAGGCGCCTGCCTTCGGCGTTGACCTTGTCACCGGGGAGGTGTTTCATGTAGTGATAGCCGGAAAATAGTTCATCGGCGCCTTCACCGGTAAGCACTACCGTCACGTAGCCGGCAGCCAGCTTGCAGGTGAAATAACACGGCACCGCACAGCGCACCAGCGAGGGGTCGTAGCTTTCCAGTTTCTTTATTACGACAGGTAAGGCCTGGTAGTATTCATCTTCGGTAAATATCAGCTCGTGGTGTGTCGAGCCGATGTGACGGGCTGCGATCCGGGAAGCCGGCAGGTCATCGCTTTCATTGCCCCGGGCATCCTTCATGCCGACGGCAAAGGTATGCAGATTCGGAATTTCTTCGGCGGCAATAGCGGCAACAAGGCTTGAATCCAGTCCGCCGCTGCAGAACGAACCGACTTGAATCTCCCGGTCCGAAAGCAGCCTCTTTTTAACCGCATTGCGAAAGTTCTCACGTATCAACTGGCTGGCCTGTTCGATATCGGTTACAAGATGGCTGCTGACAGATGGTACAGAATAATAGCGTACAAACCCCGCTTCCGGTGTAAAGTAGTAGCCCGGCGGGAATTCGTGCACTTCATCGACGCCGGCAAGGCTCATCGCCCCCAGTTCCGAACTGAAATACATCACGCCGTCGTAATATCCGTAATACAGGGGCTTGATGCCTATCGGGTCGCGGGCCAGCATCAAACGGTCCCTGTCGAATATGGCAAAGGCAAACATGCCGTCCAGCCGGGCAACGCACCCGGGCCCTTCTTGCAGGTAGAGCTGCAGAATAACTTCGGTGTCCGAGTTGGTTGTAAAACGGCACCGGCTCTGGATGGAACGCCTCAGCGCTTCGAAGTTATAGATCTCACCGTTGCATATTATTCCGGCCTGGCCCTCCCGGGCCAGAATCGGCTGATGGCCCTTTTTTACATCCACGATGGAAAGCCGGGTATGCCCGAACACCATGTTTTCCCGGCAGTATATACCCCGGTCATCCGGGCCCCTTTTCGACAGGGCATCGAGCATCCGGTTTACGGTTTTTTCATCGCGTTCGCCTAAACAACCTGCTATGCCACACACAAAACCTCACATCCTTATTTATTATTTTCCTGCCTGAAAGCGCTGATAGCCGAAATTGCCTGGAATCCATCGGCGCAGTATGCGTCGGCGCCTATTTCCCCGGCGTATTCCTGGCTGACGGCAGCTCCGCCGACAAGCACCTTCACTTTGTCCTTCAGGCCGGCTGCCTTCAGGGCGTCGATTACTTCTTTCATCCGGGTCATGGTAGATGTCAGCAGGGCAGACAAACCCAGGTATTCGATGCCGCGGTTTTTTACTTCTTCCACGATTTGCTCCGTAGGCACATCGATGCCGAGATCTTCCACCTCATATCCGGCGCCCTTGAGCAGTATAACCACGATATTCTTGCCTATATCGTGAATATCGTCCTTGACGGTAGCGACAGCCACCCTGCCGTTGGAGGCTACGTTGGCAGTTTTCAGGTGGGGTTTGAGTATTTCCATGGCAGCTCCGGCTGCCTGAGCCGAAGCCAGCATATCCGGTATGAAATACTCGCCGCTGTCGTATTTTTCGCCGACCAGCTCCATCCCGGGCGTTATGGCTCCGGTTATGATTTCTTTTGGTTGAATACCGGCATTCAGAGCCTGTTCGGTCAGTTCCACCACTCCGGGTGTCCCGTCCAGGCTTTCATCAACGCCCTCGTCCTGGCTGCACTTGCGGCCCTGAACCAGGTTTTCCTTTATCTTTTCTACCAGGTTTTCCTGCACTTGTTTTCCCTCCTTATTGTGTCTTGCGGCTGTCCAGCCTGGGTAAAATGCCCGGTACACGGTTGAATATTTCTTCAATTACTTCAGCCGGCAAATGCGCGGCGGGCCGGGCAGTGAGCCTGTCCAGTTCCCGGCCGGCCGCTTCCAGGACTGCGTCTCCGCCCTGCCGGTCTTCGAAAGGGTAAGGCCTTGACAGCTTGCCTTTTCTCATCATCGGCCGGATGTCATTGATAAACAGCTTCTGGCTCGTTTTGACCGTTGCGGCAATTCTTGAATGCAGTTCCTGCAGCTTTCGGGGGTTTATTTCAGCCGGCTGCAGAAACTGTCTGAGCATCTTGAAATGAATGTCGTCCATGACAGCCTGCAAAGGCGAAAATGTTGAGTTGCCGTCAAGCAGGCCGAAGGCGCAGTGCAGATACTGAGGCCCGCTCAAAGCCACCAGCAGCGATGAAAACAGCCTTTCCACCGCCGATTGAAGCCCGGGTACGGGAGCATCGCTTACGCCGGCGGTTGAATAACAGGGGAGGCTGTAATACCTGGCCATTTGAACGCAGTCGATATTATAGGCGCTGGATTCGGGTGCTCCATACGCGTCATTCAAATTGTCCAGCCTGGCCCTTACCGGCACACAGCCGTATATCACCGGGGTCCCCGGGTTTATTATCTGGGCAAGGGTTATGCCGGCAAGCACCTCGGCGTTAATCTGGCTGATTATGCCGGCTTCGTCCGGAGATGCGGTTGTGCCGGCCTGGGGTGATGATGAAACCACCACCGGCAAACCTTCCCGGCACAGGCTTATCAGCGTCTGGGTGGTATCGTCGACCATCTGAAGCGGGCTCTTCACCAGGCAGGTTATAAACGAAATTATTGGGTTTTCCCGCAGTGCCTGAGGCCCCCCGGCAACAATGCCGGCCATGGTTATGACGTTGTCAAGCTGCTCAAGGGTTGTCAGGCCGGCCATAACATGTTTGGACGTATTGTTCAGGCAGCAGAAGAATTTGTTGACGTCCTTGTTCTGGTTACCGATGTCCCTGTCCTGTATGTTAACCGGCCGGATAAACCCGTCCAGAGTATCCAGCTGCTCGGCCAGGTGTGCCGAAAGCGCCAGGTCGGCCAGCATACCGCGGCGGGGAGCGAACCTGGGAAGTTTACGTTCTTCGCCGGAATCGTTTGTATTTACGAAAGTTTGAAAAGTCGTATCCAGCCAGATATTGGTTTCAGAGCCGCTGGCGAGATGAACCCGGGTCTGGCTGCCCCGCAGAATCAGCCGGTTGGCAGGATCACGAGCCCCCAGGACTATTTCCTCCGGTGCATTCTCAATGGCTTGCAGCACAAGCTTCGGCGGAATTTTTATGTTGGTCGTTTTATCCCCGATGGGGCTCACGTCAGCCCCCGCCCCGGCGAACGCCTCGGCTGCAGCTGTGTTGTAACAGGCTATGCCTGTATCTGAAAGTATGTCGAGTGAAGCCTGGTGAATCTGGTTTAAATCTTCCGTGGCAAGCCGCTCCAGCGGCCTGGTAACAAGCAGTCCTTCTCTTGCCACAACTTCCACCTCCTGTGTACGTAAGGTATTTTAATCAATGTTCGCCTTCCTTTGGCGGTGGCTGCGGGAGTAGCGCCGGCACCATTTGTCATTGCCGGTCAGCACGTCAGCCGCCCGTGCCAGGTCCATGATTTCGGAGTCCAGCGGGTCAAGAATAACCCCGTCCAGCCCGGCCGCAACCGCCATTGCCAGAAACGTGCGGTTAAGCAGTTTCCTTCCCGGCAGGCCGAACGAAATATTGGAAAGGCCCATAACCGTTTTAGCGCCCGGAATTTCTTTTTTTACAGCCGTGATGGTATCCATTGTAACTCCGGCTTGCTGCTGGTCTACCGACACCGGTATCACCAGCGGATCGAAATACACGTCCTGCGGCTGCATACCCATTTTACCGAGCGCCTCCATTATTTTGTGACAGTTCCGGAGCCGCTCCGGCGTGTTATCCGGAATACCGGCCTCCCCCATGGCCAGGGCTATCAACTGCGCCTTCTTCTGGCTGGCGAGCCGCCCGATAGAGGTCAGCTTTGCCTCATCGGCGGTTACCGAGTTGATGATCAGTTTTTCTCCGGAATATATTTCAACGGCGGCTTCGATAACGGCAGCTTCGTCGCTGTCGATTACCAGCGGTTTGCGGGTTGCCGATTGAACCGTTTGAACCAGCCACCGCATCGCTTCCTGTTTTTGCCGGCTCGTCGAATGGTTTGAACCGGCATTTACATCGATGTAATCGGCCCCCGCGGCATCCATCATTCCTGCAAGTTCGGTTATGAAAGCGCCGTCTCGGCTGGCGATAGCCCGGGCTACCTTCTTGCGGGTGGCGTTTATATTTTCTCCTATTATCAGCATGCTACACCTCCAGTCCGGGTATTTCCTCCCGGATGCGGGCTTTCACCTCATCCGGCAGCGAATACCCTTTTTGGGCAAGAATCCGGTTTACCTGTTCACTTGCCCTGGCTACTGTGTCTTTGGCGCCGGAACCGGCCCAGTTCTCACGAAGAGCCCGGTCGCTCAAGGTGGGCCGGTAGTGTTCGCGGCGCATATTCCTCCGGGTGTGGGGCGAGGTAACAAAGTTGCCGCCCGGACCGCTTGCCCGTATAACATCGAAGGCGATGGTCTCGTCATTCACCTCGAGTCCCCGGGCCGCACGCATAACCATGCCCAGAATTTCATTGTCGATGACATATTTTTCCAGGCAGGCAGTCAGGGCAAACTCCATCAGCCCGGCTGAATCATGAATAAAGTTGGCCCCGGCCAGAGCGCAAAGCATGCTGGTTATGGCGGATTCGTAACCGCATTGCGCATCCAGAACTTTGGAATCGGTCATACCTCCGGTCGAATAAAAGGGCAGCCGGTAAAAATGCGCCATCTGGGCTCCGGCGGCGTTTAACAGGCCCATTTCCACCGAACCCGTCAGGTATTTGAAATCATTCAGGTCGGATGTGGAGGCCACCGACCCGAAGACAACCGGCGTGCCCGGATTGACCAGCTGGGCCAGCATGACGCCGGCCAGCGAATCGGCTACCTGTACCGCCAGGTTGCCAGCCAGGGTAACCGGGGAAGTGGTGCCGCACAGGGGTTCGGCCGGGCATACCAGCGGTATTCCCTGCCTGGCCGTTTCTATCATCAGTTCACCATAATGCCCGTCAATCCTGAGAGGGCTTATACAGCAGGCAATTATGGAAATAATCGGGTTATTCCTGAGTGCTTCGGGCGAACCGGCCACTATCTCTGCCATTCTGATGACCTGCCGCAAGCCGTCCAGGGTGTAGACGCCCCCCATAATATGCTTGGCGGTCTGGTTCAGACCGGTAAAAAAACGGTTTACATCTACTCTGTCGACCGGTAAATCTCCGGGGTAGGTCGGCAGCAGGAACAGGTGAATGTTGTCCAGGTGCTCCACCAGCCGGGTTATATTTTTCAGGTCCTCGAGAGTGGCGCTTCTCCTGTCACCGGTAGCCGCGTTATAAATATACAGCGCGGTTCCTCCGGTTCCGGTATACACCCGTTTACCTCCCAGGTTTACATTGTGTTTTTTCAGCCTGCCGTACAGTTTAACGCTCGAAGGAGCCCGGTTTATGATTTGCATGGCAAGTTCCGGGCCGACTCTTACCAGCTTCATGTCCCGGTCCACCCGTGCTCCGGCCCGGGAAAAATATTCAAGGCCTTCGGGGGAGTGAACTTCAAATCCTATTTCTTCGAAGATACGCATTACTGCGGCATGCATCCGCCTGACAGCGTGGGGTGAAAGCGGCCGGAATCTGCCGCTGCTGGTTTCAGTACGTATTGCGCTCAAATAATTTTCCCTCCGTTCCTGCCGGCCAACCGGAATGATTGCCGGCATTGTTTAATCTCTAAACGGCATACGTTGCCTTAAAAATCGATAAACAAAAGCGTAAAAAAGCGGCCGGGTTAAGGCATTGAGCCCGTATTTAGGTATAACCGCGAAGGTTATGTCGGCATATAAACTGGCAACAGTTTATAAAATACTGGATCGCAAAAAGGCGGCTCTGATGGCCAAAGCAATTATTACCCCGCCTCAAGAACGGAGTGGCAAAATGCTTATTTCAGCTGTACACCTCTTGCATAACAGGGCCATTCTATCAATGGAAACGGTTTGTGTCAACCGCACAAAGCTAAAACAACGCCGGCTGATTGCCGTTGTGCCACCGGCGGCTCTTGACAAAAGAACGGAAAAGTTGGTAATAATTAACACAGCCCTCATTAACAAAACTTGCTATAAGTGGGAAGACAATAATACCTGTTCAGAAAGGATTACGACATGGATGCACAAGAGATGGAAAAAGCCCCGCAGACAGAAAATGTAACCCAGCCTGACACTCCGCTTGACAGCCCCGAATCCCCGCCTCCTGGCCCCGTGGCGCTTATGCAGGCCGAATTGCCCCTGCCGCTTTTAAAAAGGGAGGGCGAACACGATATCTTCGATCTCGGTGACCGCCTGCTGGTTGTAAATACCGACCGGGTGGTTATCTTCGGCAGGCTTTTGCCCGTAGGCATACCGGATAAAGGTAAGTTCTCCGCACGGGTGTCCCATTACTGGCTGAAAAAAACCGGAGTTGTGATGCCCAATGCCTGCCAGGCCATCATCTCCGACACCAGCCAGATGGACCAGTACCTGGCCGCAGAACAAAGGTTCGAATACCCGGAATACCTGGCCGGCCGTTCCTTAATATTTAAAAAAATCGAACCGCTGGGCATGGAATGCGAGATGTGGGGCTACCTGACCGGGCATGTATGGCAGGAATATAAAAACCACGGAACAGTTTTCGGCAAACCCACCATTAACGGGCTGCTCGAATCCCAGGCCATACCCGGTTTTGCCTTTGCCGCTTTCCGGAAAAACCCCGACGGGACACGCACCCAGATCAACGATGAGGAAATGAACGAGATAGCCGGCCCAAAGGCAGCCGGTGAAATACGCTCCAAAACCTTTGACATTTACAACCAGGCGCAGAGAAACGCCAGAATTCCCGGTAATTTCTTTATCGCCAATATCAAACTGGAGTTCGGCCTGGAGAAAAACAAACCCGTGATAATCAACGATATCCTTTCCCCCGATTCCAGCTGCTACTGGGATATCCGTACTTACCGCGTGGGCCGGGAGCACTTCAGCTTCGAAACCCAGACGCTGAAAGCCTGGCTCATGCAGTCCAGCTGGAGCCGCAAGGACCTGATTCCGACGATACCTCCGGAAATAATGACCCAGACCATTGACAAATACCGCCAGCTTTGCGAAAGGTTGACCGGGACCGGTTAATCCGAAGCCGTCAGACCGTATCGCTGCCTGTACGAAGTCATTCCGGCTGCGCCGGCCGGAACGACTTCTTTTTATTGAAATATTTATTAAAGTGAGGCCCTTTTCATTAAAATTGCCAGAAGCGAATATTTCTCGTTCTTTTCCCATCTTGCCGGGGCGGTACTTGCCTTCGCCGGCATGGTGGTGCTGCTGTTTTTCAGCTGGGGAAACTGGGGGCAGTTTGCCGCCTGCGCGGTATACGGCTTATCGGCTGTAAGCCTTTTCAGCGCCAGTTCCATATACCACGCATCCAAACGCTCGGAAAACTCCGGGACTATTTTCCGCAAGCTGGACCATGCTGCCATTTATATTATGATTGCCGGCACATACACACCCCTGGCTCATCATTACCTCCAGGGCGGGTGGTTATGGAGTATTCTCTCGATACAGTGGGGACTGGTGCTGGCCGGACTCTTTTTCAAGCTGTTTTTTATCCGGTCTCCCCGGTTCCTCTCGGTCCTGATATACCTGATTATGGGCTGGATGGCGGTGGTGTTTATCCGGGAACTGTGGCCGGTTATAACACCCGGTGAATTTCTACTGCTGCTGGGAGGCGGCATTGCCTACAGCCTGGGGGCCCTGATATACGGATTAAAAAAACCGGATCCCTGGCCGCCGGTATTCGGATTCCATGAAATCTTCCATTTTCTCATTCTTGCCGGGGCGGGTTTGCACTTTGGTCTGGTTCTGGGCACGGTTCTGTAACCGGCTGCCCGGGTTTGCCGCGAGGCTGTCTCAACCGTTAGAATAAAAAAAGCATCAAGCACTGGGGGTTGAAAATGTACTGGTATGGATATGTGATTCTGGGTTTAATGTTTCTGGCTTCGCTGGCAGTTGCCGGTGCCGGTATAGTCATTTTGAGAAGAAGGAGAGAATGGTTTTACCAGGCCCTCGGCCTGATAATCTCACTTCTGGGAATCAGTGTATTTTTGACGCTTGTTATCGCGTTGCTTGCCAGGCTGGAGCCGTTTACCGCTATTGCAGTTGAAATTGCAATAGCTTTTGGTTTTGGAATATTTGTATTCTGGCTGGCCATGCTTATCGATTGCGCCACCAACGAAAAGGACAACAGCGAAAGGCTTCTGTGGGTGCTCATCATTATATTCACCAACTGGGTAGGAGCTCTTATCTACCTGCTGGCACGGCGGCCGTTGAGGATTAAACAAACCGGCCGGTGACGGCGTTTACAACTTCTACAGCATTATGTCAGCTGCTCCGGTGCCGGTATCGCCGGTGATCCGAAGGCTGGCGCCGGGCGTCTCGAAAAAGTTGCCGTATTCGAAGCGGCGGATGGCTGCAGATTAGTTCAGCAATCCCTGCAGTTTTCACGGCTGTTGTCTCATCTGGCGCCACATCGGTGGTATAATATCTGAAAGACCGGCAGCCAGAAGGCGTGATTGTCTTTGCCGGCTGCTTGAATTCACCCCATGTATCCGGAACCGGCAACTTTCCGGAACACGGAAGGTATAAAGCACATGGATATAATCAAAGTCGATAATTTGACCAGGAAATTCGGCAGCCTTACCGCGGTCGATAGCGTCTCTTTCGACGTTAAAAAAGGTGAGATATTCGGCTTTCTGGGCCCTAACGGGGCCGGCAAGACCACTACCATTTCAATGCTTTGCACGCTCCTGAAACCAACTTCCGGCGGCGGCCTGGTCAACGGGTTCGACATCATCAGGCAGCGTTCCGAAGTGCGCCGTTCCATAGGCCTGGTATTTCAGGAATCCTCCCTGGACGAATACCTGACCGCCCAGCAGAACCTGTTATTTCATGCTTACGCCTACAGCATTCCCAGGGATGAACGGGCCGGCCGTATCGATTACCTTCTCGATCTTGTCGGCCTCAAAGACCGCCGCAACAGCAAGGTTTCAACCTTCTCAGGAGGCATGAAACGCCGCCTGGAAATAGCCAGGGGGCTGCTGCACCAACCAAAGGTGCTGTTTCTGGACGAACCTACCCTCGGGCTGGACCCGCAGACACGGCGCCATATCTGGGACCATATACTCGAACTGCAGCGCCAGCACGACCTGACAATTTTCCTGACCACCCATTACATGGACGAAGCCGAAAACTGCCACCGCATCAGCATAATCGACAACGGGCACATCATAGCCCTGGATACACCTGAAAAACTCAAGGATGCCATCGGTGGAGACCTGGTTACCCTCAAGGCGGAAGACAACGAGAAAGCCCGACGGGAGCTTTTCGAAAAATTCAATATCGAACCGGCTGTGGATAACGGCACCGTATCCTTTACCGTTGCCGAAGGCGAAAAGTTTATCGCCGGGCTGCTCAATGGTTTCGATACCCGCCTGGTTTCAATAAATATCCGCCGGCCTACCCTGGATGATGTGTTTCTGAAACTCACCGGACGCGCCATACGGGATGAAGAGGTCGGCTTTAAAGAACAGCTGAAACAAATGTCACGCGCGAGGAGGCTCCACCGATAGCGTATGGAAGGTATTGTCAGGGGCATCTGGGTGGTAGCTTACCGGGAACTGCTGAGGTTCATTCAGGAGCGTTCCCGGCTGTTTTCTTCGTTTGCCATGCCGCTGATCTTTCTGATCGTCTTCGGGGCCGGTTTCGGGCGCATGATAGGAACCATGGTTCCAGGGGTGGACTATATCCAGTTCATGTATCCGGGGATAATCGCCATGACCGTTCTGATGAACTCGCTCATGTCCGGGATTTCCATAGTATGGGACCGGGAATTCGGCTTTTTAAAAGAGATACTGGTTTCGCCCCTTGACCGCCGCGGGATACTGCTGGGCAAGGCGGCCGGCAGTGCTATCATAGCCATCATGCAGGGCAGCATTATGCTGGTGCTGGCGCCGTTCCTCGGAGTTTCGCTCGATCTCGTAATTGTGCTTACCCTGATCCCGGTGCTGTTTATTATTTCGGTTTCTATTTCCAGCCTGGGCCTGCTGGTGGCTTCCCGGATGAAGTCGCAGCAGGGATTCCAGGTAGTAATACAGCTTATCATCATGCCGCTGATCTTTCTGGCCGGTGTTTTTTACCCGGTCAACAACGTACCGGTGATTATGGAAGTAATATCCAAAGTTAACCCGTTGACATACGGTGTGGATGCCATCCGGCAGGTATTTCTGGGCACCGGCAACCCCGCCGCTATCGGTGTGACCGTTTTCGGTCATACCATGAGCATACTGGATGATATAATGGTGGTGGCCGCCCTGGGACTGGTGCTGATGTCGGCTGCGGTGTGGTCTTTCAACCGGAGCGATTAGGCATCAGGGCAACGACGTTGACACAAGTTGCAAGTGTGGCTAAACTGGATACTGAAAGTTTAATATCGAGGTTTCAAACACGTTGAACTGCCCTTTATGCCGGGAGCCGATGATTGTAGTCGAGTACCATGATATTGAACTCGATTACTGCTCCAGGTGCCATGGAACCTGGTTTGACAGGGGTGAAATCGACCTGCTGCTGCGCTCGATGGAACTCGATGAAAAGCCTTCCCTCCTCGACCGGTTGACTCATCAGCCTCGAACCACGGAGGCCGAACCGGCCCGCAAGTGCCCTGCCTGCCACTCCCGGATGCATGCCTACTGCCTCGACAGCGTGCCGGAACTGGCGATTGATGTGTGCACACGGCAACACGGCATCTGGTTCGACGCGGGGGAAGTTCAGCGGTTAATCAGCGCGGTAAGGGACGGTTCAAAATCCGAATACGGCAGCGAACAGGAACTGGTTTCCTTTATCGGTGAAGTTTTTGAAGCCGGCGGCTAATTTATTGGAGGTGTAGAATGATTGGTCTCTGGATAGCCCTGGGTGTTATTGCAGTCCTGGTTATTGCACTGATAGCGGTTTACAACGGCCTGGTAAGGTTGCGCAACGAGGTAAAAAACGCCTGGGCGCAGATTGATGTTCAGCTCAAAAGGCGTTATGACCTTATTCCCAACCTGGTAGAAACCGTTAAAGGCTACATGAAACATGAGCGTGAAACCCTGGAAGCGGTTACCAATGCGCGCACCATTGCCCAGAAAATGGTGGATGCCGGCGCCCAGGCAAGAGGTAAAGCCGAGGGCGAACTGACATCGGCGCTTATGCGGCTGCTGGCAGTAGCCGAGGCTTACCCCGACCTTAAGGCCAACCAGAATTTCCTGGCCCTGCAGGAAGAACTGACCAGCACCGAAAACAAGATCAGCTTCTCCAGGCAGTTTTACAACGATTCCGTACTGCGCTACAACAACCAGACGCAGGTATTCCCTTCCAACGTTATTGCCGGCATGTTCGGCTTCAAGTCCGGAGAATTCTTCGAGGTTACCACCGCAACCGAGAGGGAAGCCCCGAAAGTCAGCTTTTCTTAAGATAATAATCTTTACAAGGTGCTTTAATTAATGTGGGAACAGATTCGTTCTAACCAGGTGCGTTCGGTAGTGCTGGCAATCGGCATGGGGCTGGTGCTGCTCGGACTTGGATACGCTCTGGGTTTTTATTTCCTGGATAACGGCATTGGCGGCATGCTGCTTGCCCTGGTTGTCTGGCTGATTATGAATATGGTGGCCTTTTTCCAGGGAGACAATATCCTGCTCTCCCTTGCCGGAGCCCGGAAAATTGGGCCCTCCGATCACCCGCGGCTGTACAATATTGTTGAAGAAATGAAGATCGCTTCCGGCCTGGAAAAGATGCCGGACGTCTACATTATCGACGACCCGGCGATGAACGCTTTTGCCATCGGGCGGGATAAAAACAAGGCTGCAGTTGCTATTACCGCCGGGCTTTTATCCAAACTGAACCGGGACGAACTCCAGGGGGTCATTGCCCATGAAATGGCCCATATCAAAAACCGGGACGTGCTGCTCCAGGTGTTCACTTCAGTCATGCTGGGCACGATAGTTATTCTTTCCTGGTATGCTTCCAGGTTCATGCTGTTCGGAGGTATGGGTAGTTCGCGGCGCAGTTCCAACAACGGAGGCGGCGCCGGCCAGGCGATTATCATCGTTGTGGCGATACTGCTGGTAATACTGGCGCCGATTTTTGCCCAGCTTATCTATTTTGCCATTTCACGAAAGCGGGAATATCTTGCCGATGCCTCCGGGGCTGCCTATACCCGCTATCCGGAAGGACTGGCATCCGCTCTTGAAAAGATTGCGTCTTCTACCGAACAGCTGAAGTCGGCCAACCAGGCTACGGCTCCCATGTATATAATGAACCCGTTCCGGCAGAAAGGTAAGGCGGCCGCCAATCTGACCAGTACCCATCCGCCTATCCAGGAACGGGTGCGTATCCTGCGCTCCATGGGCGGAGCTACTTTCTCCGACTACAATAAAGCCTACAGCCAGGTTCACCAGGGCGGTGACAGTATCATTCCCGCATCAGCCGGCCTGGTATCGCCCAAAACCAGCCTGAAGGCGTCTCATGACAGGCCCACCAGAGTCCTGGAGGACTCCAGCGGCGAAATCCAGCGCACCCGGGAAACCTCCGATGTTCTATGGAAACTGAACAAGTATAAAACCATAAACTGCAAGTGCGGAACCCGCCTTAGAATACCGCCGGAATTCAAGGGCACGCAGGTGAAATGCCCTCACTGCGGCAATATTAACGACATTCAATAGGGGGAGTTCGTTTTGAAAGCCGCCATACTGCTCGCCGATGGGTTCGAAGAAATCGAAACCGCGGCCGTCTTCGATGTTCTGAAACGTGCCGGAGTCAGCGTAATTACAGTCGGCGTCAAGCCCGGCCCTCTCACCGGCTCCCGGGGGTTGAGTATAACTCCTGATACCTGCCTTGCCGGCCTGGCGCCGGCGAACCTGGACGCGGTGGTAATCCCCGGCGGCTATCCCGGTTATGTAAATCTCGCCGATACACCCGGGGTACTGGCTGTGCTCAGGCAAATGGCTGCGGCCGGCAAAGCCATCGCTTCGATATGCGCCGGCCCCCTGGTGCTCGAAAAAGCCGGAGTAATCAAGAACAGAAAGGTAACCTGTTACCCCGGAATGGAATCCGGGCTTAAATCAGCCGTTTTCAGCCCCGGGTCCGTAGTGGTGGACGGCAATATCATTACCAGCCGCGGCCCCGGTACGGCCGTCGAATTCGCCCTGGCGCTGGTCGAACACTGGGTAAGCCCGGAAGCCGCCGGGCGCATCAGGAAAGACATGGTCGCCTAAGGCGCTGCTGCCACGATATCTTCGACTCCGGTCATTGAACTCACACTGGCAACAAAATCCACCAGTGAATCACTGTCCTCGCGCAGTGCTTTGAGTCCGGCCCCTATCGGAGAAACCGAACTCGGAGAATCGGCATACGTTCCGTAGAAGGCAAAGTAAGCCTGGTTTATCTTACGGATAATATAACCTTTGGAAGCCAGAAACAGCCGTTTTTGATCCATGTATTCTTCGGCTTCCTGTACCCTGCCCTGGTCCAGGAGTTCGTCTACATGCAGGCGGATACTGCGCATTTCGCCGTAAAAATCAAACTCTTCCGCGCCTGCCCCGGCAGAAACGTGCCCGGCCGCCAGCAGTTCCGGGTAATATCTTTCCTTTACCTTTTCGGCTATTTCCCGGCTGACCATGCCGGCAAGCGCTTCGTTGGCAGTGGCAATGTCATAATCCGGCCGGATTCCGGCTACATGCAGCCCGTAGTAAAACCCCAGCGGGCGGAAAAACAGATACTGATGAAACCACTCTTCCAGCACTACTTCCAGGGTTGAGCTCAAAGACAGCCGGTCCGAAACAAAGGCCGGATAGGTGGCGATGCCTCCAAGCCGTACCACCAGGCCGGACAGCCCCAGGGCGTCTATTCCGGCTTCGATATCCTCTTTGTCCCTATCTTCGATAGCCTGAACCAGGGTCACGTCCTTGAGGCGTGTTATTTCATCCCTGGGCGAAATAACCAGCAGGTGAGGCGGAGGCTGGATTACAAAACTGACCGGAGGGAAGAATAAATCCACGCTCGAGGCAATTTCCACCGGGTTTACCAGGCCGAGTTCCCTCAGTACATCTTCCACCTGTGCCGAGATCACCTTTTCGACCAGGGGAAGTATCTGACGGTTACGCTGATCAAGAGAGGCGTATTCCGCCTGCCAGGCGGCAATATCGCCTTCGATGACTCCATCGCCGGCGGCAATCAGCCAGGACTCCAGCGTGGCCATGCGCTGCCTGTTGCCAAAATACTCTGTTACCAGGACTCCGTCTTCCCGGATATCTATATCCGGGCCGAACAGCCAGTCATCAAACTCGCGCGACACGGCTTCTATTTCCCAGCCGGTAATGGAAAAATGGTAGGGATCGATAACGGCTTCTATCCGGCTGTCAATCTGCCCGGTTTCGGAGCATGCTGACAGGCATGAAGCAAGCGATGCGGCCAGCACAATCAGAGGAACGATCAGCCTTTTCGAGGCTGTTATGCCCGGATTGCCTGAATTAACCCGTCTACTGGTTTCTGCCATGAAATTACCGCGGATCTTAAAAATATTCGGGCGCTGTTCTAACCCTGAGATGCAACCTTGCCGTTGCCGCTTCTGCCGCAGGCGACGCTGGCCAGTTCCCATGAATAATCATAAAGATGCAGGCCTTTGCTGACAGCGATTATTTCCCCGTCACCGACGCCGATCTCCGAACCGATGTATTCCTTGAGCAACTGTATTGCGGCCAGGTTGGAAGGAAAGCCGGCCCACAAATCCCATGATCTGAAATAACATACGAAATGCAGGCGGTTGTATCTGACACGGGTATCGATTCCCCGTAAACAGGGTGGGTCGGAAAGGTATATGGAACGGTCGTCACCCACCGACATGTAAGCCTGGTTGGTGTTGAAGCCGTCTTCATTATACATGCGGATTACTTCGGCGATCTGGTGTTCCAGGAACTGCCCGTAGGTGTACTGTTCCCCTTCCGCTCTTTTTGCCGTCATCAGGTAAGGCAGGTAATTTTCGATGTATTCCATGGTGGTGGGTGCCGGTACTCCAGCCGGTACATCGGGGGTTAAAGGCCGGTTTGCCGGGTTGGTGATTTTTACCTGGACGAAGTCAAGTTCCTTGCGCTTTTGCCCGGCATAACTGCCTCTTTCAATCAGGTATTCGTAGCCGTCTTCTACTACCCGGCGTAAACACAAAAACCAGGCTTCCGACAGGTCGCGGGCTTCCAGGCTGGTGATTTTCAATTTATCTTTCTCCGATCATGCCCGCCCCGAACGGGTGCGGTTGAACAGGGCGAAGAACCTGTCCTCGTAGTCTTCGAACATCCCCCAGTGGTCCAGTTCTTCCTTGAGCTCCCTGGGCTCCAGTTCGCCTTCGATTACCCTTTGAAACATTTCTTCTATACCGACCCTGGCTTCTATCGGAACCCCGGTCGAATCCACATCCAGCAGGCCTCTCGACTGCATCTGGGCGATGTTGCCTCGCATCGAGTGCGACGTAATCTGGTGAATGAATTTGAGCAGGGAAACATCCCACATGTCATCCTTGCCCTTGATAATAGCCATCAGAGGATCCCGGGTGCGTTCGATTTCAGAGTTGAGCTTATCCACTACCATCTGCATGGAGTCCGCCACTATCGACAGCTCGCCGGGTTCATTGCGATATGTGTAGTAAATCCCGGCTGCATTGGGGCCATGCTGGTCTATCAGGCTTTCGAAGTAATGCCTGGCATCACTGCTGAAACCCTCCAGGCGGGAAAGATAATACGGAGTAACCACCCTGGGGCGGCTGGCGATGACGCGCCCCTTGCGCACCACGGTCTCTTCCGATTTTCTGTCCATTTCGGCATAAGTCGGCGAGGTAACCATATAGTAGCCAATATTGGTTGCCCCGAATGTGTCGAGCAGTTGTCTCGGAGGCCGTAAAACCAGGGTCTCCTTGACTGCCTCGGCTATCTTTTCATCCTTGTAATCCATAACCCACCCCCTTTACCGGCTAGCCGATTTCCTTCAACTCCTTTTTATAATCATCCAGCAGATTCAGATACTGGCTGTCGAACTGATTTACAAGCCGCCGTTTTTCTTCTTTGAATTGCGGCAGGTTTTCCACGTCGGCAACCATCCCGGCGGCGCTGGAGCCAAGCTGCTGCTGGATAGCCTGTTTCAATTTGCGAGCGTATTCGGTTTTCAGCTGTTCTATGGCCTGCTGTTTCTGCCTTTCGCCGTTGGTCTCATAGTGTTCGAACAGATTCTTTATCTGGTTTATGACCTCGCCGGCGGCGTCCCTGTCATCTTTTATCTCCAGAATAGCATCCAGTGCCCGCGTTGTCTTTTCCTTTTCTACTTCTCCGGCCGGCAGAACCACGTTGGCAAGAAGGATTGCCATAGCACCCTGTTTTAGAAATGGCCTGGCGGTGCTTTCGGCCTGTTCGAGCTCCCGGGTTATATCGGCATTTTCAAACACCACCCTGCCGGCCAGTTTTTCTCCTTCAGGTACATACCGCCAGCGGAGACGGTCCTCAACGGTGATGCTGCCGCTTTGTGCTTCAATACGGGCCAGGGCTATTTCCCTGGCGCTTTTTATTTCATCGCTCATGGCTAAACCCTCTTATGTGAATTCGATTGGTACCCTTATTATACTAGATAAAACTCCAAGTATAAACCACGCCCGAACAGCTATGCAGAATAATACCGAAAAGTGCTATAATCACTCTCGTTCCAGGCAACCGGCTGTCTTTCGGCCTTGCGCTGACCGATTATCAAGATAAACATAGAAGGATATCGATACAAGTGTATTTCCAAAACCTTATTGAAGCTGTCGGCCATACCCCGCTGGTGGAACTTTCCAGGATCAACCCCAACCCGGCTGTACGCCTTTTTGCCAAGCTGGAGGGCCAGAGCCCCGGCGGGAGCGCCAGCGTCAAGGACCGCATCGTCAAATATATGCTGGAGGATGCTGAACTTTCAGGCCGTCTTAAACCCGGCAAGACCCTCATCGAAGCCACCAGCGGCAATACCGGCATTTCACTGGCCTGGCTGGGCAGGTTAAAGGGCTACCGGGTAACCATAGTAATGCCCGAATGCATGAGCGTGGAACGGCGGCGGTTGATCCAAATCATGGGAGCCGACCTGGTGCTGACTCCCGGTGATCTGGGTATGAACGGAGCTATTGCCAAAGCCAGGGAAATGGCCGCATCTTCGGATGAATATTTTATGCTGGACCAGTTTTCCAATTCCTCCAATCCCCGCTCTCACTATGAAAGCACCGCTATGGAAATACTTGAAGATTTACCCTGCGAACAGCTGGACATGCTGGTGTGTTCCATAGGAACCGGCGGTACGATCGTAGGCCTCAGCCGCCGCCTGAAAGAGGTTTTTCCCGATCTTGTCGTGGCCGGCGTTGAACCGCGGCGTGACGATCCGATTCAGGGTTTGAGATGCGTGGATGATCAAAACATGCCGGCTGTAATGGATTTTACACGGGTTGACAGGCGTTATACCGTCGCCAGTTCGGAAGCTGACGAATGCACCCGCCGTCTCCTCGAGGCGGAGGGGATATTTGCCGGGGTTTCTTCCGGTGCGGCCCTTTGCCAGGCTTTGAAAATTGCCGCCGAGATTGAGAAAGGCACTATCCTGACCATTCTTCCCGATGGGGGCTGGAAGTACCTCAGCCTCGATATCTGGGGCTTGCCGCTTTAAGACCGCCGCTGTTTAACCAGCCAGTACTCCAGGCTGTCAGCCAGTGCCAGCCAACTGGCTTCTATTATGTTGGTGGAACTGCCCACGGTACGCCACTGGTTTTCCCCGTCGGTCGATTCCAGCAGTACCCGTACGCGTGATTCGGTGCCGGTACTCTCTTCCAGGATACGCACCTTGTAGTCAATTAGTTTTACCGCCGAAAGGCTGGGGTATTGCTGCACAAGGGCCTTCCTCAAGGCATTGTCAAGTGCGTTTACCGGGCCGTCCCCTTCGGATACCGTGTGCATTATTCTGCCGTCTACTTTTACCTTGACCATTGCTTCGGACAGCAGTTCTTCCCCGGTTTTACCCGAAGGTGCCCGGCGGCGGTTTTCTACCAGAACCATGAAATCGACCAGTTCGAACGGCGGCTGGTACCCGGGCACCGCCCGGTGAACCAGCAGATCGAAGGAGGCCTCGGCATTTTCATATTGAAAGCCCTTGCTTTCCAGCCATTTAACCTGTTCCAGCAACTTTTGAGCTTCCTTGCCCCTGGGCGGCAAAGGCACACCGATTTCGCCGGCCCGGTGCACTATATTGGAACGCCCCGATAGTTCACTGATGAGAGTACGCGTACGGTTGCCCACCAGGGCCGGATCGATATGCTGATAGCTTAACTGCCACTTGCTCATGCCCGAAACATGCAGGCCGGCCTTGTGAGAAAAGGCGCTCGAACCGACATAAGGCATATATGCGTCCGGGCTGAGATTGGCTATTTCGCTGACGTAATGAGAAACTTCGGTAAGCCGGGAAAGCTGTTCGCCGGTTACGCAGTCGATGCCCAGTTTCAACTTCAGGGCCGGTATAATGGAACATAAATTGGCATTGCCGCAGCGTTCTCCGTATCCATTGATGGTTCCCTCCACGTGGCTGGCTCCGGCTTTGACCGCCGCCAGGCTGTTGGCCACCGCGAGTTCGGCATCATTATGGGCGTGGATACCAATCTTTACCGGCACCAGTTTCACCGCCGTGGTTACCAGTTCGGTTACTTCATCGGGCAGTGCTCCGCCGTTGGTATCGCACAGTACCAGGCAACCGGCGCCGGATTGGGCGGCGGCAAGCAGTACTCTCAATGTATATTCGCCATTATCCCGGTATCCGTCAAACGCATGTTCGACATCCACCAGTACAGTGAGCCCGCGGGATTTGAGGAACTTTATTGAATCCGATATCATGCGCAGGTTTTCATCCAGGGTCGTCTGCAGCACCTGGGTAACATGCATGGCAGAACCCTTGGCGACGATATTGACGACGCTTGCTCCTGATGCTGCCAGCGACAGCAGGTTGGGGTCCCCGGCGGCATCGGCGCCGGGCCGGCACGTACTGCCAAAAGCCACCAGATGCGCATTCACAAGCTCAAGAGCCCCGGCCTGGGAAAAGAACTCGGCATCCTTCGGATTGGCGCCCGGCCAGCCGCCCTCGATAAAGTGAATGCCGAGCTGGTCGATTTTAGCCGCGATGGACAGCTTATCCTTTACCGACAGGGATATACCCTCGCGCTGCGACCCGTCCCTCAGAGTGGTATCGTAGAGTTCAACCCTCATTATTTAACCAGTTCGCTCCTTACCAGTTCCCCCATCCGGGAAGTACCGGTCTGTTCACAACCGCTATCCATTATATCAGAAGTCCGGTATCCTTTAGACAGCACTGCCTGAACCGCTTTTTCTATTGACAAGGCTTCCTTTTCCAGGTGCAGGGAGTGCCTGAGCATCATGGCCAGAGTCAGGATGGTGGCAATCGGATTGGCGATATCCTGGCCGGCTATGGTAGGCGCACTGCCATGCACCGGTTCGTACAGGCCGAAGGTGGTTTTTGAGTCATCGGGCACTCCCGCCAGGCTGGCTGAAGGCAGCATCCCCAGCGAACCGGCAAGAACCGAAGCTTCGTCGGTGAGAATATCCCCGAACATGTTTTCAGTTACTACCACATCGAAATATCGTGGATCCTGGATCAGTTTCATGGCACATGCGTCCACCAGCAAATGTTCCAGGGTTATATCCGGGTAATCGGCGGCTGTTTCTTCAGCCACCTGCCGCCACAGGCGGGATGACATCAGCACGTTGGCTTTATCCACGCTCACCAGGTGTTTTTTTCTTTTCCTGGCAAGTTCGAAACCTACCCTTACAATCCGCCTGACCTCCTGTTCGGAATAAACCATGGAATCGACAGCCCGCCTTCCCCGGGTGGTTTGCCACCTGCGCTTGGGCCTGCCGAAATACACACCGCCGGTAAGTTCGCGTACAAATATGAAATCCGCTTCTCTTATGGCTTCCGGTTTGAAACGCGTATTGTTTACCAGTTCGTCATATACCTTTACCGGGCGGATATTGGCAAATAAACCCAGGTTCTTCCTGATAGCCAGCAACCCGTCTTCCGGCCGGATGTTGTTCTCCGGCTTGTCGTAACGCGGATCGCCGACAGCCCCCAGTAAAACGGCATCGCTCTTGCGGCATACTCCGAGGGTAAATTCAGACAGCGCCGCCCCTTCGGCCTCGATGGCCGCACCGCCGATCAGCCCGTAGTTCAGGGTGAAATTATGGCCGGACCGCCGGCTCACCACTTTCAGCGTCTCGACAGCCTGCTTGATCACTTCCGGTCCTATTCCATCACCGGGCAGTACTGCAATATTGTAGTTTGCCATATTACGCCTGCTTTGCCGGCAGCTGCTGCCGGGTATATTGAATCAGGCCGCCGGATTTGATGATGCCGCGCATAAATTCGGGGTATGGCCTGGCCTTGAATTGCCTGCCGCTTGATAAATTCTTTATACTTCCGGTTTCCAAATCGATCTCGAACCTGTCGCCTTCGGCCGTGTTTTCTACCGCCTCCGGGCATTCGAGCAGAGGCAGGCCTATGTTAATGGCATTGCGGAAAAATATCCGGGCAAAGGTTGTGGCAACGACGCAGGATACGCCGGCCGCCTTTATACACAGAGGCGCATGTTCGCGCGAGGAACCGCATCCGAAATTTGCCCCGGCCATGATAATATCGCCCGCCTTGACTCTGCCGGCAAAATCTACATCGATATCTTCCATGCAGTGCCGGGCCAGTTCAACCGGGTCGCTGACATTCAAATACCGCGCCGGTATGATGGCATCCGTATCCACATTGGCGCCGTATTTGTACACTCTACCACAGATCATTGAGCTCTCCTGAAATTATTTGCCTAGTACCTCGACCAGGCTTTCTCATATTTCTTTTCGAAAATGCCTTCCCAGTCCTGCCACAGCAGCCGCTTTCGAGAATGCTGGTGCAGGGTGATAAAACCATCGTCCTGCAGAAGGCGGGTCAGCTTGCTTATGTCCAGAGGATATATACCGAACTTGTAACTGGATTTCTCGTCGATTCCGGTTATCCATTCCGGGTACACCAGTTCAGCTGTGATAAGCCGGCCACCCACGCGAAGTACCCGCCCAATCTCGGCAACCGCATTGTGCCAGTCGGCAATATGGTGCAGCACTCCGAACGACAGGACCACATCTATGCTCCTGTCCTCAAAGGGCAGATGCCTGGCATCAGCTTCAAGGAACCGGGGATTGCCGCCGCCATCCGGATCGCGGGCAAATTCCAGTTCCCGGCTATCGGTGTCGACACCGACAACCCTGGCGGCATATTCCCGGGCAATCCAGCGGGTTATAACGCCGCGCCCGCAGCCGATATCCAGAATGTCCTGGCCCGGGCCTGTTTGCGCCTGGGACAGCAGGCGCCCGGCCAGGCGTATGCCGCTCTTTCCCGTCGCACCGCGGTTTACCATCCATTTCTCGATCGAGTTCATGTCCATTGGCTTAAATGCAGTCCGGGCTCGTAATCCGGCCGGCGACGGCGCTGGCAGCCGCGACTGCCGGATTCGACAGATACACTTCCGACTTCGGGCTGCCCATGCGGCCTACGAAATTACGGTTGGTGGTGGCAACCGCCTTCTCGCCCGCAGCCAGTATGCCCATATGGCCGCCTAGACAGGGGCCGCAGGTTGGTGTCGAAACGCTGCAGCCGGAACGTATGAAGGTTTCGACAAGGCCTTCTTCCAGGGCCTGAAGGTAAACGCTCTGGGAGCCGGGGATTATAATACAGCGCACCCGGGGGCTGACCTGTTTGCCCTGCATCACGGTAGCAGCTACCCTCAAATCCTCGATCCTGCCATTGGTGCAGCTGCCGATTACCGACTGATCTATTTCAACGTGCCCGGCCTGGCTTACCGGCCGGGTGTTTGAAGGCAGGTGAGGGAAAGCTACCTGCGGCTCAATACCCGATACGTCATAATCTATTATACGAGCATATTCAGCTTTTGGATCCGGTTCATAAACCGTAAACGGCCTTTCAGCCCTGGCGGCAGCATAATCTACGGTCTTTTTATCGGCATAAAACAGCCCGGCCTTGGCTCCAGCCTCGATAGCCATATTGGCCATGGTAAAACGGCCCTCGAGGGACAATTCGTCGATGGCTTCTCCACCGAACTCCATGGCCGCATAAAGAGCCCCGTCTACGCCTATGTCTCCTATCGCGTACAGGATATAGTCTTTGCCGCTCACCCACCTGCCCGGCCTGCCGTGATAATTGAAGCGTATGGTGGCAGGTACTTTCATCCAGATCCTGCCGGTTGCCATGGCTGAAGCTATGTCGGTCGAGCCCATACCGGTAGCAAATGCACCCAGGGCACCATAGGTACAGGTATGGGAATCGGCGCCGATTATTACTTCTCCCGGCAGCACCAGGCCCTGTTCGTGAAGCAGAACATGCTCGATGCCCACTCTGCCCACTTCAAAATAGCGGCAGCTCTGGGTTTTACAGAACTGGCGCACCATCCTGGCCTGTTCGGCCGAGGCAATGTCCTTGTTGGGAGTAAAATGATCCGGCACCATGACCACCTTCAGCGGGTCGAACACCCTTTCCAGGCCTATTTTGGAAAATTCCCTGATGGCAATAGGCCCGGTTATGTCGTTGGACAGCACCATGTCTACATCGACATCCAGAAATTCTCCGGGCGTCACTTTTTCCCGCTGGCTGTGTGAAGCCAGTATCATTTCAGCTAAAGTCATCGCATCACCTGTATTCTTTTAGTTTTAATTCCTGTTCAAGAGAAGTAGCAGCAGCGCGATAAAGGTGGCTGCCAGGGCAACGTAATACAAACCGGCGCCGACCGCCAGGCCTATACCGGCGGCTATCCAGATGCTGGTTGCGGTAGTCAACCCCCGCACACCATCGCTTTCGCGGTGAAGTATCGCCCCGGCACCGATGAAACCGATACCGGTAACGATCCCCGCCGCGATCCGGGAGGGGTCTCCCCCGGGAAAGCCGAAGGTGGAAACCACGGTAAATATCGCCGCTCCCGTGGATATCAGCGCCAGGTCCCGTATGCCGGCAGGTTTACCCGCTTTACCCCGCTCGTAACCGATGGCTCCACCCAGCAAGGCAGCTACGAACAGGCGGATTATTACTTCAAGCTCTGGCCACATCGTTTCCTACCTCCCGTTGCGTTCCGCCAGCAACCGGTTCAAAGCGTTCATATATGCTTTGGCGCTGGCGGTTATTATATCCGTATCGGCGCCGCGCCCGGTATAGCTTACGCCTTCGCTTTCGATACGTATCAATACTTCACCGATCGCATCGATTCCTTCGGTTACCGATTTTACGGTAAATTCAGCCAGTTTATTGGGCACGGTTACGATGCGGTTTATAGCTTTGTAGACTGCGTCAACCGGCCCCGTGCCCAGGGCCGCATCCCCCCTGGTTTGCCCGTCGGGGCAGGCAAGCACTACCGCCGCGGTTGGGATGCCGGCACCACATGTCACTTGCAGCCTTTCGAGGTGATAAGCTCCGGCAAATGCCCGCTTTTCTTCCGCCAGCAGGGATTCTATGTCCCGGTCGGTTACTTCTTTTTTCTTGTCGGCCAGTTCTTTAAAAGCGGCAAACGCCCGGTTGAAATCTTCCTCATCCAGGGTATACCCCAGCTCGGCCAGCCTTTCCCTGAATGCATGCCGGCCGCTGAGCTTGCCCATCACCAGTGACGATGAAGGCACGCCCACCTTTTGCGGATCGATAATTTCATATGTCGCGGGCATTTTTATGACGCCGTCCTGGTGAATTCCGGACTGATGCCGGAAAGCGTTGATGCCGACTATGGCCTTGTTGGGCTGGACCGGAAAGCCTGTAATTTCACTCACCATCCGGCTGGTCCTGTAAATATGTTCGGTCCTTATGCCGGTGTTGATGGAATAAAGATCCTGCCGGGTAGCGATGGCCATCACGATTTCTTCCAGCGAGGCATTGCCTGCTCTCTCGCCTATTCCGTTTACAGTGCACTCGACCTGCCGTGCGCCCGCCTTGATTGCCGAAAGACTGTTGGCTACTGCCAGTCCGAGATCGTTATGACAGTGAACGCTTATCACCGCCCGCCCGATATTGGAAACGTGTTCGAATAAAGAGGCTATCAAACCGCCGAATTCTTCCGGCATGGCATAACCAACGGTATCCGGAATATTGACGGTAGTTGCCCCGCAGCTTATAGCTCTTTCCACCAGCCTGTAGATGAATTCCGGTTCGGCCCGGCTGGCGTCCATGGGCGAGAACTCTACGTCCGATAGGTACCCGGCGGCATGAGATACCATCCGGCCGGCCAGATCGAGGACTTCATCCGGGCTTTTGTGCAACTGGTGGGCCATCTGTATCTGCGATGCGGAAATAAATACATGTATCCGCGGAGCGGCGGCCGGTTTTACAGCCTCCCATGCCCGGTCTATATCCCTGGGATTGGCTCTGGCCAGGCCGCACACCACCGGTTCTTTCAACTCCCGGCTTATCAAGCTGACCGCATCGAAATCTCCGGGGGAGCTTACCGGAAAACCGGCTTCGATAACATCGACGCCCAGTTTTTCCAGCTGGCGGGCAATTTCCAGCTTTTCTTCTTTGTTCAGGGTTGTTCCGGCAGCCTGTTCGCCGTCCCTGAGGGTGGTATCGAATATGATAACGTTTTCCATGGTTTACTCCTGCTCAAATAATCGTGGCTCATCCTTCCCGCCAAACCCCTCCGCCCCTTTACCGGGGGGAGGGGCCGGTAAGGATGAGCCTTGCCTTTTGAACAAAGCAAATCGCGCTGGAACCGTTACTGCTTATCAATACCATAAAATAGTTAATTCAGATGCATGAATACTTTATTTGGATTCCCTGAGCCAGGGCATCATTTCTCTGAGTTCAGCACCTACTTCTTCGATTAAATCGTTCTCTTCCGAGCGTTTGAGGGCGTTGTATACCGGACGGTTTGCCTGGTTTTCCAGTATCCATTCCTTGGCAAAGGTGCCGTCCTGGATTTCAGCCAGAATGTCGGCCATCTCTTCCAGAACCGAATCGTTAATCACCCTGGGACCGCGGGTATAGTCGCCGTATTCGGCGGTGTCGCTTACCGAATAGCGCATGTAATTCATGCCGCCTTTGTAGATCAGGTCTACGATAAGCTTGAGCTCATGCAGGCATTCGAAATAGGCGATTTCCGGCTGATAACCTGCTTCGACCAGGGTATTGAATCCGGCCTTGACAAGGCTGGTCACCCCGCCGCACAGTACCGCCTGTTCACCGAAAAGGTCGGTTTCGGTCTCTTCTTCGAATGACGTCTCGATAACTCCGGCTTTGCCCGAACCGATACCGGCGGCATATGCCAGGGCCAGGTCCAGGGCTTGACCGCTGGCATCCTGGTAAACGGCCACCAGGGCGGGAGCACCGGTACCCTCCACAAACACCTGGCGCAACATGTGCCCGGGGCATTTGGGAGCTATCATGGTAACATCCACGTCCTCGGGAGGAACTATCTGGTTATAGTGGATGTTGAAACCATGGGCAAACATAAGCATTTTACCAGCTTTCATCTCCGGTTCGATAGCCTGGGCATAGATCTTCGCCTGGGTGGTATCGGGTGCCAGCATCATGATTATGTCAGCTTTTTTGGCCAGTTCCGCAGCACTCATGACCTCGAATCCCGCCTGTTTGGCCGCCTGGTATCCCTTCGAACCCGGCACCTCAGCCACAATCACATTCACGCCGCTGTCCCGCAGGTTCTGTGCCTGGGCATGGCCCTGGGAGCCGTAGCCGATGATGCCGACTACCTTGTTCCTGATCAGTTCCGGGTTGCAATCCTTATCGTAATAAATGGTTGCCATAGTTCACCTGCCTTCTTATTGTTTCTTTTCTATATTATTCCACAAGAGTTATAAATACTACAGCGAAGCCGTATCTCCCCGGGTCATCGCTATATACCCGGTGCGGGCTATTTCCTTGATACCGAAAACCTTCAACAGCTTGAACAGTGTTTCCACCTTGGAACTGTCGCCGGTTACCTCGACCGTCACCGAATCAGCCGCCACATCCACTATCTTTGCCCTGAAAATATCGACTATCTGGATAATCTCGCTGCGGGTATTGGAATTGGCATGCACTTTGATCAATGCCAGTTCGCGGGTAATGGTATCCCGCAGGGTTATATCCGTAACCTTGACTACATCGATTATCTTTTCCAGCTGCTTGCGCACCTGTTCAACCTGTACGGTGGACCCGTCAACAACAATGGTCACCCGGGAAATATTGGCCAGTTCGCTGTGGCCGACGGCGATGCTTTCCATGTTGAATCCCCGCCGTCTGAACAGGCTGGATATCCGGTTGAAGACGCCGGGTTTATCCATGACCAGAGCCACTATAGTGTGCTTTTGCGTGGCCATTTCAGCACCTCTTTTTTCGGAGTTTCCATGACTTCGGCCAGGCTGGCTCCGGGTGGAACCATCGGGTATACGTTTTCTTCCGGCTCAACCACGAAATTGAGTAAAAAGCTGCCGGGATGTTCGATAGCCCGCTGTATCGCAGGTTCGACGTCCTGCCGGTGTTTTACGTTAATAGCGGGAATGCAGTAGGCTTCAGCGATTTTTATGAAATCGGGGCAGGCCAGCGGTGTTGCCATGTAACGTTTACCGTAAAACATTTCCTGCCATTGCCGCACCATGCCCAGATAACCATTGTTCATGATGGCAATTTTAACCGGCAGGTTTTCCTGTACTATGGTAGCCAGTTCCTGTATCGTCATCTGGATGCTGCCGTCACCGGCAATACACCAGATTGCCTCCCCGGGCCGCCCGACAGCCGCGCCTACCGAGGCTGGCAGCTCGAATCCCATGGTGCCCAGCCCGCCTGAGGTTACCAGGGTATTGGGCCTGTCGAAAGTATAGTACTGCGCGGTCCACATCTGGTGCTGGCCGACACCGGTTACCACGGTAGCCAGGCCTTGCGTCGCCTCCCAGATCTTGCGTATAGCATACTGAGGCAGTATGCCTTCGCTGTCCCCGATGTGCAGCACCGGATGCTTGACCCGCAAGGCTTCCAGTGTGCTGAGCCATTCGGCATTTTGCCTGGGTTCAATGTATTTATTCAGTCCTTTGAGTACCGCTTTTACGTCTCCGACTATGGGCACATCTACCCTGACGTTCTTGCCGATTTCAGCCGGGTCGATATCGATGTGAATTACCTTGGCGTGAGGGGCAAACCCGCTTATCTTACCGGTGGCCCGGTCATCGAAACGCATCCCTACTGCAATCACCAGGTCGCAGGCATCTATAGCCATATTGGCGCACGCCATACCGTGCATGCCCAGCCACCCGTAGGACAAAAAATGTGAGCCGGGGAAAGCGCTGACACCCAGCAGCGTCGTTATTACCGGAATCTGGCATTTTTCAGCCAGTTCCTTCAATTCATCGTAAGCTTCAGCAATTATCACGCCGTGTCCGGCCAGGATAACCGGCCGTGCGGCATCGGATATCACTTTGGCGGCTTTTTTAAGCTGCGAAGGGTGGCCCTGTGTAGTGGGTTTATACCCGGGCATCACCAGCCGGCCCGAATAATCGAATTCGGCAGTATCAACCTGAACATCCTTTGGCATATCTATAAGCACCGGGCCGGGCCGGCCGGTCCGGGCGATATAAAAAGCTTCCTTTACCGTCTGGGCAACTGACCCGGCATCGGTTACCAGGTAATTGTGCTTGGTAATAGGCAGGGTAATACCGGTTATGTCTATTTCCTGAAACGCATCCTTGCCGATGAACGGCCGCGCTACCTGCCCGGTAACAGCTATTATGGGAGTCGAATCCAGATAGGCATCCGCTATACCGGTCACCAGGTTCGTCGCGCCCGGACCGGAGGTAGCAAAGCATACGCCGGGTTTGCCGGTTACGCGGGCGTAACTGGCCGCAGCATGGGCCGCCGCCTGTTCATGCCGTACCAGCACGTGGCGGAGCTGGGGATACTGGGTAAGGGTGTCGTAAAGAGGCAATATCGATCCCCCGAGAATACCGAATATTACATCGACTCCCTCTTTTATAAGGCTTTCACATAGTATTTGAGAACCGGTCATTTTCATGGCAGTTACCTTTTCCGCGCCTTATTCCTGCCTGTACACAGCGCCTGTACTGGCCGAGGTTACCTTTTCAGCATATCTTTTCAGAAATCCGGTGAGGGCAACGGGTTTTCTTTCAGCTTTAGCCCTGAGCCGGTTTTGGATTTCGTCCCCGTCAAGCTCGACGTCGATGCGGTACCCGGCTATATCGATATTGATCATGTCGCCTTCACGGACAGCCCCTATGGGCCCGCCGGAAGCAGCCTCGGGAGAAACATGGCCTATGGCTGCCCCGCGGGTCGCCCCGGAAAAACGGCCGTCGGTAACCAGGGCTACGTCCTTGTCCCTGCCCATACCACTCAACAGGGAAGTCGGGGTGAGCATTTCGCGCATACCGGGCCCGCCTCTCGGGCCTTCGAAGCGTATTACCAGTACTTCTCCCGTATTGATTTCATTGTTCAAAATAGCCCTGGTAGCATCTTCTTCGCTTTCAAATACCCGGGCCGGGCCCCGGTGGGACATCATCTCCGGTGCCACCGCGGAACGTTTCACCACCGCTCCTTCGGGTGCAATGTTGCCGAACAGAACCGCCAGTCCGCCTTTCCGGGCATAGGCGGTTTCGGGAGAGCGGATCACGTCGCTGTCGAGTACGCAGGCGCCGCCGGCAATATCTCCGATGGTTTTGCCGCTTACGGTGGGCTGATGCGTGTTCAACAGGCATTTAAGCTGGCTCATTACCGCCGCTATGCCTCCGGCCCGGTTCAAATCTTCAATATGATAGTGCCCGGCCGGCCTGAGCTTGCACAGGCACGGTGTTACGTCGCTCAGTTCATTGATGCGGGTGATGGGGTATTCTATTCCAGCTTCGCTGGCTATGGCCAGTAGGTGCAGCACAGAATTGGTGCTGCCTCCCAGCGCCATATCAACCATGAAGGCATTGTCTATCGCCTGCCGGTTTATGATGTCAAGCGGCAGCAAGCCGTCTTCAATTATCTGCATAATCCGGCTGCCTGCCTGGTAAGCCAGCCTCGAACGGCCGCTGTCAATAGCCGGAATGGTTCCGTTGCCGGGTAGAGCTATTCCCAGGGCTTCGGTAAGGCAGTTCATTGTATTGGCGGTAAACATACCGGAACAACTGCCGCAGCCAGGACAGGCGGCCTGTTCCAATGCCTGCAGTTCCTGCCGGCTCATTTCGCCGCGCTTAACTTTGCCAACAGCTTCAAAGACATGGCTGAGGTCAACGGAAGTCGTTTTATCTCCGGCAGTCAGTTGACCCGCCAGCATCGGTCCGCCGCTGACGAATATCGACGGGATATTCAGCCGGACGGCTGCCATAAGCATCCCGGGAATGACTTTATCGCAATTGGGCATGAACACCAGCCCGTCGAAGGCGTGCGCCTCGGCCATAATCTCAACGGAATCGCATATCAATTCCCGGGACGGCAGGGAATACTTCATGCCACTGTGGTTCATTGCGATGCCGTCGCACACGGCTATGGTATTGAACTCGAAGGGAACCCCGCCGGCTTCCCTTATGCCGGCCTTCACGGAAGCGGCCAGCTGAGCTAGATGCTTATGTCCGGGCACGATCTCGTTGAAACTGTTGACGACACCTATGAAAGGTTTGTCCATGTCTTCGGGATTGACGCCCAGGGCATACAGCAAAGAACGGTGAGGGGCCCGTTCGATACCTGTTTTAACAACTTCACTACGCATAACTGTCTCCGGCTCGAAATAATTAAAAACCCGTCCGCAAAAGGGACGGCAGTTAAGACAAAAAAGCCCCGTCTTATGTGTGCCTAAAATAACACGTTGTTCGACTGATTGTCAAGAATTACCGCGTATACCGGCTGCCTTTTCAGCGCGACCCGCCAGGGTATGCCGCGAAAAGGACGGCAGGTTTAATTCAAACTTCGAGCTGCATGATTTTGTCAACCCTTCGCTGATGCCGCCCGCCTTCGAAGCGTGTCTCCAAAAACACTCTGACAATCTCGGCAACCGGTTCGGTGGACACGTCACCCGGCAGACAGAGAACATTGGCATCATTGTGCTGGCGGGCGCGGCGGGCACAGAAAGTATCGTAGCACATAGCGGCCCGGATACCGGATATCTTGTTGGCGGCCATGCACATGCCGATACCGGTGCCGCAAATCAGAATGCCGCGTTCATAATCCCCGGCGGCAACCGCCGTGCCGACAAGCCGGGCAATATCCGGATAATCCACCGGCTGTTCATCCGGGCAGCCGAAATCTTCAAGCTCGTAACCGCTGACGCCGAACGCTTTTATAATCGTCTGTTTTACTTTATGACCCCTGTGGTCGCTGCCGATGGCAATTTTCATTTCCAGTGCCTCCTTATTGTATATTGCATACCCGGCTGATACTGTCCCGGTCCACCGGTCCGGTGCGGAGGATCCTGGGAACCGGGCATGTCAGGTCTATGATGGTCGATTCCAGCCCGCCGCTCACGCGGCCCCCGTCGATAACAAAGTCCAGACGGCTTCCCAGTGTTTTGCGTACTTCATCACCGCTAATAGCGCTTGCCCGGCCCGTAACATTGGCGCTGGTGGCACATATCGGCTTGCCGGCTTTTTCAGCCAGGCGTACAGCGACAGGGTGCGCCGGCAGCCTCACGGCCACCGTATTTCTGCCACCGGTGACCGCATCCGGTACTTTTTTCGAACGGGGCAGTATGATCGTCAGCGCTCCGGGCCAGAACCTGTCGATCAGGCTCCGGGCAACCGGGGGTATTTCGCTTACAACTGCCTGCAACTGCGTGAAGTCTGCCACGATTAACGGCAGCGCCGACGACGCCAGTCGCCCCTTTATGGCAAATATTCTCCCGACTGCGCGCACGCAATCATAACAGGCTCCCAGAGCGTAAACGGTATCCGTCGGATAAGCCACGACACCGCCGCATTTCAGTATGGCGGCACCCGTTTCCACCTGTTGTTCCAGGTTCAATTCAGGTTGAATATTCATCATTTCAGGCTGCCCCGTAAACTTGACGCTAGTATAGCATAATGATAATCTTTCACTAAAAGGTTGCACGCATGAGCCAACAACCCCTGGACATCGAGCCAGAAGACACCTACCGAGTTTCTACCAGTGGGGATATCGAAGTCTCTACATACCTGGAAATTTCCAGGGAAATAAAAGGGGAACAGCCCCTGGTTTCCCCGGCGGCCGGCCCACAGCAGCAGGAGACCATAGTAATCATAGATTTCGGCTCACAGTACAGCCTCCTCATCGCCCGCCGTGTCCGCGAACTTAACGTTTACTGTGAACTCATCAGCCACGATACCCCCTGGGAAAAAATCTCGCATCTGAACCCCCGGGGGTTCATTCTCTCCGGCGGGCCGGGCAGCGTGTATGCCCAGGATGCTCCTCTGGCGCCCTCTTATGTGTATTCGTCCAGGCTGCCGGTACTGGGCATTTGCTACGGCCAGCAGGTTCTGGCGTATCAGCTTGGCGGCAAGGTGGAACCCGGCAATGCGCGCGAATACGGCCATTCCCTGTTACACCTGAGCACCAAGGATTCTCCGCTGTTTGCCGATATACCGGAATCGTCGCCGGTATGGATGAGCCATGGAGACAGGGTAGTCGAACTGCCCCCGGGCTTTTCAGCCATGGCCTACACGGAAAATTCCCCCATGGCCGTTATGGGTAATAAAGAAAACTTTTTCGGGCTGCAGTTTCACCCCGAAGTAGCCCATACACCCTACGGCAAAACCATACTCAAGAACTTCATTTACAATATATGCGGCTGCCACGGCAACTGGACTACCGGCAACTTCATACAGGACAGCATCGCCCGCATCCGGGAAGAAGTCGGCAGCGGCAAGGTTATCAACGCCCTTTCCGGCGGGGTTGATTCCTCGGTGGTGGCGACCCTTATCCACCGCGCTATCGGCGACCAGCTGACCTGTATATTCGTCAACAACGGCCTTCTAAGGCGCCAGGAAGGCGAACGTACTCTTAAGGTTTTTCAACAGAACCTCGGCATGCGCATTAACTATGTAGACGCGTCCCAACGATTCCTGGACCGCCTCAAAGGTATAACCGACCCGGAAACCAAGCGTAAGACAATTGGAGGGGAGTTCATCAACATATTCGAAGAAGAAGCCTCCAAGCTGGGCAAGGTCGACTTCCTGGCACAGGGCACTCTTTACCCGGATGTTATCGAAAGCGTCTCTTCGGTAAGCAAGGCTTCGGCAAAGATCAAAACTCACCACAACGTCGGCGGCCTGCCTACCAATATGACCTTCAAACTGCTCGAACCGCTGCGGTTCCTTTTCAAGGATGAAGTACGCAAAGTCGGCCTGGAACTGGGGCTGCCGGAGGAAATGGTCTGGCGTCAGCCGTTTCCCGGGCCGGGCCTTGCCATCAGGATAATCGGCGAAGTAACCAAAGAAAAACTGGATATCTTGAGAAGCGCCGACTGGATCGTGATGAATGAAATCAAGAAAGCCAAGCTTTATGGTGAACTCTGGCAGAGCTTTGCCATCCTGACCGATGTCAAGAGCGTTGGGGTTATGGGTGATTACCGCACCTATGGATACCTGGTAGCTCTGCGGGCGGTAACCAGTATCGATGCCATGACAGCCGACTGGGCAAGGCTGCCATACGACCTGCTGGCCACCATATCCAACCGTATCGTCAATGAAGTGGATGGAGTCAACCGGGTGGTCTATGACATTACATCCAAACCCCCGGGGACAATTGAATGGGAATAGCGTTATGAACGTATTCGTCGTCGGCAACGGGGCCAGGGAACACGCTATCTGTTTAAAGCTTGCCGAGAATTCCCGGATAGCTAAAATTTACGCCGCTCCGGGAAATGCCGGCACGGCATCCATTGCAGAAAATATTCACGTCAGGCCCGATGATGTGCCCGGGCTGATACAGGCCATTACCAGCCGGCCTGTCCACCTGGTTGTCATCGGGCCGGAAACACCCCTTGCCCTGGGCTTGACGGAAAACCTTCTCATGCGGGGAATGGAGGTGTTCGGGCCTACCTCGGGCGCTGCCCAGATAGAAGCCAGCAAGGCTTTCGCCAAGGATTTCATGCAGCGCCACGCTATACCGGCAGCCGCCAGCGTTACCTTTTCAAATTATGATGATGCCTTGAATTACGTGAACTCATCGGGTTTCCCGCTGGTAATAAAGGCCGACGGGCTGTCCCAGGGTAAAGGCGTTATCATAGCCGGAAAACCGGAGGAAGCCAGAGCCGCGCTTGACTATATAATGGCGCAGAAAGCATTCGGAGAAGCCGGCAACCTGGTAGTAATCGAAGAATTTCTAACCGGCCGCGAGATCAGCGCATTTGCTTTTGCCGATGCCCATTCGACCAGCCCGGTGGTAGCTGCCTGTGACTACAAACGCATCTTCGATGGCAATAACGGCCCCAACACCGGGGGAATGGGAAGCTACAGCCCCCCGGAATTTTTTACTCCGGAGCTGAGCAGGGTTATCTCTGAAAGGATTATGGACCCGGTAATAAAGCACATGCATGACGAACACCGGCCTTACAAAGGAATCCTTTACGGCGGTTTAATGCTCACTCCCCAGGGCCCCAAAGTGCTGGAGTTCAATGCCCGCTTCGGCGACCCCGAAACCCAGGTGATCCTGCCACGGCTCCAGACCGACCTCCTCAGCATTATGCAGGCGATATCCAACAACCAGCTGAACCGGCTGCGGATAGACTGGAGCCCGGACGCCTGCGTAGGAGTAGTTATGGCTTCGGGAGGATATCCGGGGAAATACCAGACCGGATTCCCTGTAAACGGCCTGGATGACGTGGACAGCGACATCATGGTATTTCATGCCGGCACGTCCCTGGATAGTGACGGGCATGTAGTCACCAGCGGCGGCAGAGTGGTTACCGTAGTGGCCAGGGCTACTACACTGGAGCAGGCGCGTGAAAAAGCCTATGATAACATCCGGCGCATCAGCTTCAAGGACTGTTATTACCGCAGGGATATTGCCTTGACCGGGCGTGCTTAACAGGAGTTTATCATGACAATAGTTGCCATTGTAATGGGTTCCGGATCAGATGCCGAAACCATGCAGGCTACACGGGAAGTGCTGGCAAAGTTCG
>ENA-OSEO01000713-OSEO01000713.1-sediment-metagenome-genome-assembly--contig:-NODE-713-length-77868-cov-8.111388_pt1 | contig 77868 bp, 73 predicted proteins | sample MGYA00237883_ERZ534232 | MGnify/ENA metagenome assembly ERZ534232
ATTTGGTTTTTCCCAGTATGCACGGTGAATCCACGGTTTGCAAACTGGGGGTCACTTCATATTGTCTCGCTCGGGAAAGCGACCATTTCATGGTCCCTCTCCCCTCACTTCGTTTGGAAATAACCAAATGTTATTATTGATTCTTTTTTGTTTTTAATATAACATCAACGTCACTACAATAACAGGGAGTGATGTATGGTAAGAGTAATTCTCAACGGTTGCGGCGGTCGCATGGGAACAGTCCTGACCAACCTCATCGGAGATATGTCGGATATGAAAGTCGTCGCTGGAATAGACATTGTCGAAGTCAGCCGTCCCTACCCCACCTTCGCATCTTTGGAAGCATGCACGGTCGCTGCCGACGTGGTCGTCGACTTCACTTCCCCGAAGACACTCCATGGGTTTCTTCCCATAGCCGTTGCGCGGAAACTTGGTATTGTGGTGGCTACGACCGGATTGACCCAGATCGAGCTTGATCTGTTGGCGCAGGCCAGTACTGAAATCGCAATATTCAGATCGGGCAACATGTCGCTGGGTATCAACCTTGTCCAACAATTGCTGCAAAGCACGACAAAGGTACTGGGAGAGCGGTATGATATCGAGATAATCGAGAAGCACCACAACCTCAAGAAGGATTCCCCCAGCGGAACCGCGCTTATGTTGGCGGATTCCATCAATGCAGTCAGAATCAACAAGTTGCGCTATGTATGCGGTCGCGAAGGTGCGGACACTCTGCGCAAGTCGGATGAATTGGGAATCCATTCGCTGCGTGGAGGAACGATAGTCGGCCAGCATGAAGTGACGTTCGCCGGCCAGGATGAAATCATATCGATCGGCCACCAAGCCTTCTCACGCCAAGTATTCGCGACAGGCGCCATAGCAGCGGCAGCCTATATCGTTCGGCAGAAACCCGGAATCTATTCGATGCAGGACATGATAAACGAATCGAGTGCGGTAACCACCCTCTACACGTATCCCGAGGAGGTTCTGGTTTCCTTGGAAGATCTTCCCCGCGACATGTCGGTGATTTCCCACCTGTATGGCGTTCTGGCAGAGAATGATGTGTTTATCGATATGATCAGCCATACGGGAGCGACGAACGGGCATTTGTCCGTCTCCTTCACCATCAATGCGAAAGACCAGGTGAAGACGGAGGCCCTGCTCAAGGAACTGGTTGCGACACATGACGGTGTCCACCTGGGAATTGTGGACAACATCACCAAGTTGACAGTCGAAGGTCCGGGCATGGAATTCCAGTCCGGTGTCGCCTACCGGGTGTTCTCCAGCATGGCCAAAGCCGGAATTCCGATACTTGCGGTTACTACGTCGGAGAGCAAGATTTCCTACATCTCTCCGACGAGCGATGTCGATCGGGCGGTGGCGATAATCAAGAAGGAGTTCGGTATCTGATCAGTCGGTAGCCAACCGCTGCATATTCACCACCTGCTCGTAATATCCATTCGGGTAGGTGGCATGCACCACTGCGGTCCTGTCGTTCTTCTTGATCTTGACCACACGCAATACCGTACCGTCGCAGACAACCTGGCCAAGCCGGTCGACCATCTTGATAGTTTGGCCTTCCGCCGGCAATGGGACATACTCGTAGGGAAAGGCGATATAGGCCAAGTTCTCCTTGAACGTATGCTTTTTCAAATATATCGCCAGACCGGGACATGCGGCGACGCATATGCCACATCCATTGCACTTGTCCAAATCCACTACCGGCAGATTCGTGATCTCGTCGCCGACGATAATGGCATGCTGGGGACACGCTGTCTCGCACGGGTTGCAGGGAATACCTTCGATGCACTCGATCACAGCAGCGAGAGCCCTTCTATCCTCGGCCGGCAACTGGTAGCAGGGACTGGCATGCAATTCAGCCAGGTTCGGCGCACCGGAGATTTTCAATCCTTTGTCGTCACTCGTGGTATGTTCCATACTATTCATCCTCTCGTTTGCGCCATTATCGCAGCTTTCGCGTCACGTCGCTTTTGTCCGAACAATCCGGAACGCAGGGCAAGCATCCGTTGTTCGGCAGCCTTGAATCCCTCCTCGTAGACATGTTCGGCAACGTATCCGAGCGAGTGGGCGGCAGACAATCCGGCCATCCTCCCCTCTTCCATGGCAGTACTCGCCTCTTCGACTCCGGAAATATCACCGGCAATATAGATACTCGGAATACTGGTACGCATGCTCGCATCGTGCCAAGGCACCATGCCGCCCAACAACGGGCTGTACAACGGTTCGCATCCGGCGGCGAACGCCAACTCCACCAAAGGAGTCAAGCCTGCGGCGATACAGATGGTGTCGACATCGAGCACCTTCTCGGTTCCGGGAATCGGTTGCCACTTGTCGTCGATCTGTACGATCGTTGCCGATTCCACATGATCGTTTCCCCGTGCCTCGAGCACTGTGTGGCTCGTATGGAAAGGAACTCCGGCACGACGCACTTTCGCCGTATGGACACCATAGCCTCCAAGTCGGGGAGCAGCTTCGACGATCGCCTTCACATCGGCTCCGGCCTGCAACAACTGGTAAGACACGATGACTCCGACATTTCCGGAACCCACCATGAGCACCTTGTATCCGGGAAGCACGCGATGCAAGTTTATCATCGTCTGCGCAGCCCCTGCCCCCATTACCCCAGGAAGCGACCAACCAGGGAAATTCACCGAGTTCTCCACCGCACCGGTGGCGATTATGATCCGCTGTGCGCGGACATTCACGGACTTCTCCTTGTTCCTGACAATCCAGACATCCCGCTGGTTGAAGATTCCGCAGACCTCGGCATCCAACCATACCTCTATCTTCAGGGCATCGGCTTCCTCAAGGAGTTGCGTTCCGATATCGATACCACGAACTCCGGCCCTATGGTCGCGGGAACCGAAAAACTTATGTATCTGCTTGAACAGTTGCCCGCCCGGCTTGCTGTTCTCATCCACCAACAACACATGCGCACCAGAGCGTGCTGCTTCCAAAGCAGCGGAAAGCCCTGCCGGTCCAGCACCGATTACTACGACTTCTCTCTCTTCCATCGTTATTGCTCCTGTTTCCAGACGCCGTAGCCCATCTGGGTTTCGATGACCATCCCGTCTTCGACCGGGGTAATGCAAGTCCGGACATTGGGAATGCCATTTACCGTCATGACACAGTCGGTGCATCGGCCGATTCCGCAGTAGATACCCCGCGGTTCGTGGGTCTTGATGGTTTTCCTGAAATATTTCTTACCCGTTGCGATCAACGCAGCCGCAATCATCTCGCCCTCGCGGGCCTCCATCGGTTCACCATCGACGATGATCTTCACCATGGGGACATCGGGAAGTGGTCCGAGTACCGGGTGTTCAATTATTCTCTGCATCTGAGGGACCCTCCTCTTCCAACGCCTTCAGCTTCTCCGTTCGGACGGGGAACCGGTAGCCGGTCTGCAATACCTCTTCCAGAGGTTTTCCCGTCTTCTGGGAAATGATACGTGCGATTACCTTTCCGCAACTCCGGCCTTGGCACAATCCCATTCCGGCCCGGGTTATCCGTTTCACATCATCGATGGTATGGTACCCTTCATCGATGACCTCTTCTATTTCCCTCAAGGTTACTTCCTCACATCGGCAAATAAAGAAATCCTTGTCGTCCGCCATCAGGAGACCTCCTTGGCATTGCTAGCAAATCGATTCGGTGACAGTTCCTCCAGACGGGCATCGGCCCTTCCCCCACAAACCATGTCGGCCAAAAGCTTGCCGGTGATCGGGGCGAGGCTGATACCGTCGCCCTCATGTCCGGCTGCGGTGAAGAAGCCGGGAACTCCGGCATGTTCCCCAAGGACCATCTTTCCGTCGGGAGTTGCCGGCCGCAAACCGGCGATGGCACGTATGAAGTTGACATCCTTGAGGACAGGAATAAAGGATACCGCCTGGTTGATGATCGCACGGATACCTTCCATGGTCGTCCGCTTGTCATATCCCACGAACTCCCTTGTGCTGCCGATCAGATACGAATCGCCTTCGGTCCGGGTTAACGCGAAGGCCAATCCCAATCGCTTCTCCTCTTCGGTCGAATCGATCTGGATACCGGGCTTCAGTTTGGTCACAAGGTATTTTGCACTCCACAGGTTGGTCTCACCGATCGCGGGAATCTTTTCCGTTATGATGATCTGCCCCCTCCTGGGTTCCATGGGAACGTTCAGTCCGATCAGATCGGCAACCTTTCCCGCCCAAGCTCCCGCAGCATTGACCACATGGGGTGCCCGGTACTGCATATTCTGGGCTGTGGTCACAATGAAATCACCCGAGCCATCCTTTTGGATTCCGACTACCGGAGACTTGTGCACGACCTGCATGCCCAGCTGGCGTCCCTTGCGAGCAAACCGATGCATGACCGCGAACGGGTAGGCCTGGGAATCCATGGAACTGTATGTCGATGCGATGAAACGATCATGCAAGAACGGTTGCTTCTTGCGCATGGCGGCTTTGGTGAGAATCTCGACATCGAGACCATAGGAACGTTGTTGCATGACGAATTCCTCCATCACCTCCAATTCCCGCTCATTCTCGATAAGCACCATGCCACCATAATTGGCGAACCCGAGGGAATCTTCCAACTCCCCCACCAGCGACTTGTACAACTCCAGGCTTTCGAATGCCAGCTCAAGATTGATGCCCGGCTTCTTCGACTGGAACAATATCATGTCGTCGCAGGCTCCGGAGGCGCCGTCGGCGAATCCCCCCGATTCCAATACCACGACCCTCTTGCCTTGCTTGGTCAGGTAGTAACCGCACGAGAGGCCAATGATCCCCCCGCCGATAACCAGTACATCATATGATTGAACCATGCGTAGTTCCTTTTGCCAAACGGCACGAACGTTACTGTCCGCTAGCGGGACAATAGATCCATCTCCACCAACTTCTCCGCTATCTGCACCGCATTCAGTGCCGCGCCTTTGCGCAGATTATCGGAGACAACCCAAAGATTCAATCCATTTTCCAACGAGACGTCCCTTCGGATCCTTCCGACATACACAGGATCCTTTCCCTCGGCATCGAGTGCCAACGGATACCGTGCATTCTGCGGATCATCGACAACTTCGATACCGGGTGCCTTCGACAGGATCGCAAAGACCTCGTCCAATTCGTAGGGGTTCACAAACTCGATGTTCAACGACTCCGAGTGGCCCCGGAATACAGGAATCCGCACTGCAGTCGGGGAGACGGCAATAGCAGGATCCAGCATCTTGTGTGTCTCATGCACCATTTTCATCTCTTCCTTGGTATACCGGTTCTCCTCGAACACATCGATATGCGGTATCGCGTTGAAAGCTATTTGATGCGGATACACGACAACTTGCGGTGTCTTTCCTTCGGAGAAGGCAGCGCTCTGAAGTTTCAATTCCTCGATTGCCGGCGCTCCGCTTCCACTGACAGCCTGATAGGTGGAAACGACCACCCGACGAATCTTGAACCTGTCGTGCAAAGGTTTCAGGGCGACCAGCATCTGGATCGTCGAGCAGTTCGGATTGGCAATAAGTCCCTTGTGGGTTTTCAATGCCTGGGGATTCACTTCGGGAATCACCAAAGGCACTCCGTCGGTCATACGCCATTGGCTCGAGTTGTCGACCACAATGGCCCCTTCGGCGACTGCGATAGGAGCAAGCACCTCACTGGCGGATGCACCGGCCGAGAACAATGCTATATCGACATCGGTAAACTTACCGGCCCCAGACTCTTGCACCGTCCAAGTCTTTCCACGAAAAACGACGGTTTTCCCGACATTGGAAACCACATCCAACGGTTTGAATGTTCCGACATCGAGCGACGAAAGCTCAAGGACCTTGATCATTTCCTGGCCAACGGCACCAAGAGCTCCTACTACTGCAACACACAATGGTTTCTTCATGTTTCACCTCTAACTACTCATTTGATGAGTAGTATCAAAATTGTACCATGCATCTGCGACTTGTCAAGGAAAAAAAATGCCAGATGCTACAAAATGAAGCATCTGGCGAAGTGTGTGGTTGCACATTACGCTGCGATAGCGGTGCCTTTTGCTAATTTGATCCTCGCCAACACATACAATAGTACCAACAATACAGCAGATGCCAAGATAGCGATCTGGAAAGCCATGTTGTGCATGATAGGCAGGTTGCAGGAAACGAAAATCAATGCGGCTGCGAGCAAGCCCATCAGCGACCGCTCGACCGTTTTCAAAACCCTATGGAAATAGCCGCGGAAGGCGGAAGCCAATGTGACCACTGCATACAACACAACGATGATGAGTGTGATCACCTCCAAAACCGAACCGTTGAGCATCAAGGCCGGATTGAATACGAAGATATAGGGGATGATGAATCCGACAATCGCCATGCGCATGGCTTCGAAGCCGGTCTTCAGCGGATCGGATCCGGCGATCGCTGCACCACAATAGGAAGCGATACTTACCGGAGGCGTTATCTCCGCAAGGATGGCGAAGTAGAACACGAACAGGTGGGCGGTCAGCACATCGATACCCATCGCCTGGAGTGCCGGTCCACCGATCGTCACTGCCACGATATAGGCAGGAGTACACGGCATGCCCATTCCCATCAGGATCGAAGTGATCATGATCAGCAACAGTGCAGGCAGCAGGACACCACCGGACCACGACTGGATAACCGATGCGATGCCCAGGGCCAACCCGGTGTTGGTCACGATACTGATCACCATACCTGCTCCTGCACAGGAGACACCCAACATGATCAGGTTCTTACCCGAAAGCTCGAAGGTATCCCACAGTTTTGCAGGGGTCATCATGGTTTCCTTGTTGATGAAGGTCAGCAGGAACGTTGCCAGGATACCGTAGACGGCGGCGATGAACGGAGAATAACCGACAACCAGGAGGATAACCAGGACGATAAGGGGAATAAGTTGGTAAGAATCCTTCAATATCTGCTTGCGGGAAATGACCTCGTCCTTGTCCATACCAACCAAGCCCTCTTTCTTTGCCACGAAGTGGACCCGGATAAGAATGCTCAAATAGTAGAATATTGCTCCCAGAAGGGCAGCCTTGATGATATGCACATACGCGATACCGGTAATCTCCGACATGACGAAAGCTCCAGCCCCCATGATGGGAGGCATGAGCAGCCCGCCAGTGGATGCCGCCGACTCGACCGCTCCCGCGAACTGTGAGCGATACCCGAGACGCTTCATCAAGGGAATGGTGAATACTCCGGTCGCATACACGTTCGCAGCGGCGACTCCGCTGATGGAACCGAACAGACCCGAAGATATGACGGCAATCTTGGCAGGACCACCTGCGCTCTTACCAGCCAGGGAAACGGCAAGGTTCGTGAAGTATTCACCGGTCTTCGTGTTTTGCATGAATGCACCGAATATGACAAATACAGCGACGAATGTTGCGGTTACTCCCACGATCGACCCGTAGATACCGTCGCTGGTCACCAGATAGTTCATCTCAGCGATACGGCCCAGTGCCAAAGGTTTGGAATAGAATATGCCACCCAACCATGGAGCTGTGAAAATGTAGACGAAGAATACTCCGATCAGAATAGCCATTGCAGGGACGACGGTCCGTCGGACTGCCTCGATGATCAGGATGATATTGATCCACCCGAGAAGTGTCTGAATCGGCGAAACCGGATCGAACATTTCCAGACGCATATTCAACACATCGTTCATGAACATGAGATAGATCGGCGGCACGACAGCAATCAAAGCAAAGATCATATCGAAAATCGAGGGACGATCCTTAGGCGAATTCTTTGTAGCCGGGTACAGGAGAAACGCCATGGGAAGCAACACCATCAGGTGGATTCCCCGCTGTATCCGAGGCTGGAACACACCAAAAATCGCAGTATACAGGTGGAACAGGGCTACGCCCACCAGACAGATACTCACCAACCACTTCATCCAACCTTTTATTTCACGCATACGGACCACTCCACTGATTCTGAATGTAGGGGAGCGCGAACCTTCCCCAGAAGATAAGCGCGCTCCCAATGATACGAAACCTACTTATAGAAAGTACTTACTTGATCACTCCGATCTCACGATAGTAGCGCTCGGCACCCGGGTGCAGGGGGACCATCGTCTTGGGAGCCATTTCCTTCGAGAAATACTTGGCGAAGGACGGAGTGAGCGACTGGACTTCGTCGAGGTTTTCCATAAGGGCCTTCACGAAGTTGTACGCTACGATTTCAGGCAATCCCACGCGAGCAATGACTTCGGTCGAGTGGCCGATAGCCTGCGTGTCGGTGTCGATACCCTTGTATGTCCCTGCCGGAATCTTGTTCAGACCGGAATCGAATGCGACAGTCCCATAGGTGCTGTCGGAGAACTTGACCAGATCGTCGGAAGCCTTCAACAGGACAGAGTCGCGGGAAATGGCCATTTCGGTGATAGCCGATCCGGGAAGACCCAAACAAGCGATCACGTAATCCACGTGGCGGTCCTTGTAAAGGTTGACCATATCACCATAAGCGGCATAGATGACCCGTCCGCCATTCTTTTCGATCTGTTCGTAGGAAATTCCGTAATAGTTCTCAAACAAGAGCGAGGTGAGCGCGCGTTCGCTGGTTCCGACCATGGGTCCGGCGAGGTTGACTTTTTCCCCGGCCTTGACTTTGGCAACGAGTTCGTCGATGGTGGTGACGCCAGTGCTCTTCGCCGCAAGGAAGTGGTAGAAGTCCACCGAGAAGTTTCCCGCCAAACCGCGGATATTCGTATATGCCTTGTCAAACAGTGGGGCTGTGCCATTGTAGGCGGCCTTGTCGACATACCCGACGCCCCATCCGAAGTCGTCCTGGGCAGCGTCAAGCTTCGCAGGGTTGACCGTACCGCCACCAGGAATAACCTTGATGGTGATTTCGGGGACGTTGTTCTTCACAATCGCCGACATTCCACCAGCCTGGGTATACCAACCGCCACCCATACCACCTGCTGTCCACGAGTAGGTTGCAGGAGTAAGAACTTCAGCATCCGATGCCATGGCTTCTCCCTGAGCGGCAGCAAACAACATTCCCGATACCAGTACGAGTGACAGTACCAGCAATCCTTTCAAAATCTTCTTCATGTTTTCCTCCTGTCGTTTCGATGTTCCTTATAACATCTGCTACTTCTTACAGTATGAGTAGCAACTACATCATATCACGAGAGCCCTACTTGTCAACGAAATAATTGATATTTTTATTTCTTTGTATATGAAACTGTTAAAGCTGATATATGTATATTTATACACTATCCTGCATGTTTAATACATATGATTTCAACTGATTCTTCTACTTTTTCCGCTTCCCATCGCGTTCTTTTTTCCGTTTTTCACTCGCTGCGAGCAGGTCGGCGAAGGTCGTTCCACCCTCGGAGGAGCTGGTATAGCTACTGGGGGCGGATGCTCTCCGTTGCGTGGGAGCAACCGGTCTGGCCGGGCGCGCTTCCCTCCGCGAATCCTGCGGATAGTCCCTTCGACCGGCCAATTTGGAGGGACGGACGACTTCGACCACGGTCTCCCACTGCTCGGCGCTTTCAGCTGGAGCCTTCCCGCTTTTCTTGACGACCACGACTCTTTTCCCCGTTGCCGAGGATGCCGGCAATGTCTTGACCTTCACCAGGACTTTCTTTGCAGCCGGTTCCATATCACCGGCTGGAGACGCGCCGTTCCCATCGACCGGTTTCCGCCGCTTCACCAGCGCCTCCTCGTAGGAGCAGGAAAGCTTCTGGCAGATAAAATGCACTTGTCCGAACTCGTCGACAATATTCATCATTGCGGTATTGCAGAAAGGACATGTCTTGCCGTTCGGAAATCTTGGGGCGAAACGCTCCTTATTCGCCGAGACTTCGGACACGAGTGTCCTGGCATTCCGTTTGATATCCTCGACAAACGACTGCTGGGACTCCTTTCCTTCCGCTATTGCCGCCAACCGGGCTTCCCAACGTGCGGTAAGCTCCGGCGAGCGGAGTTCCACCGGGGACAGTCGTACCAATTCCCTTCCCTTGGGGGTCGGTACGAGGTATCGTCCCTCACGCTCGATATAATGGTTCTGCAACAACTTCTCAATGATATCCGCCCGGGTAGCCGGAGTTCCCAGTCCACTGCCCAACCGTTTCTTGAGAGCCACATCCTCCACGAAACGACCTGCGTGCTCCATTGCGGACAAGAGCGTCGCCTCGGTATACCGGTCGGGAGGATTGGTGGCGTTCCGCCTGGTCCGCACTGCTCCCACAGACACCGTCTGTCCCACTTCGATTGGCTTTTCCGCAGAAAACGAACTGTCGGAAAGAGCATCGTCGGCCAGGGCCGCAGCGCTCCGACGACCTATCACCCGGGCCATGTCACGCCACCCCTGCATTACCGGGATAGTCATGCGGGTCAGGAACCTATGGTCTTCAACCGATACTTCGACCGTTGTAGTCCGATATAGGTAATCGCCGGACAGGACTTCCATGAACCTGAGCGCAATCAATTCCCACAGGGAACGCTCATCCTTTGACAGCCTCGCCAGGTCGACACGCTGTTCGGTAGGGATAATCGCATGGTGGTCGGTCACTCCGCTTTCCATGACGAAACGATCCATGTCCTGCCTGTATCCATGGTCGACGTACACCCCCGCTATCTGTCCGAAGGAAGTGGCATCGAGTGCCTTCAACCTTCCGGCAAGGGTGGGAACGATATCATTGGTGATATAGCGGCTGTCGGTACGGGGATAGGTGACGATCTTATGGTTCTCGTACAGCTTCTGCAGGATATCCAACGTGTCCTTCGCGCTGAAGGAGAGCTGGAGGTTCGCATCACGCTGCAATTCGGTCAAATCGTATGCCAACGGTGGTTGTTCCGTTTTTTCGACGGTATCGACCGAGACGATCGTTCCTTGCTTCCCCTTGATTTCCGCAGAGATCTTTTCGGAAAGCTCCTCCGAGGGGATACGCACCGATCCTTTCGCATCCTGCCATGAGGCGGTGAACCCGTCGAAGTCTGCACGGATGGTCCAATAGAAGCCACCGGAGAAGGTATCGCGCTCATCCTCCCTGTCGGTCATCAAGGCCAACGTAGGAGTCTGGACCCGTCCCGCGGACAATTTGGCATCGTAGCGGCACGTCAGGGCCCTCGTGACATTCATACCGATATACCAATCGGCTGTAGCACGTGCTTCGGCGGCCGCATAGAGATTCTCGTAGAGATGCCCTTCCTTCAATTTCTCGAACCCTTGGGTAATCGCCGCATCGGTCTGGCTGCTGATCCACAACCGTTTCACTTCCTTGTCCCATCCGGCCATCTTCATGATCCATCTGGCAACGAGTTCCCCTTCCCGGCCGGCGTCGGTGGCAATGACCAGCGAGTCGATATCGGGACGACGCATGAGCGATTCCACAACCCTATATTGGTCGGCGGTCTGCTCCATGACACTCTGGCGCAATTGTGCCGGCAACATGGGAAGGTCCTGCATCGACCATCGCTTGTACCGGTCGCTGTATTCCGCGGGTTGGGCAAGCTCCACGAGGTGTCCCAATGCCCAGGTCACCACATACCGCTCCCCCTCACTGTATCCCCGTTCACGACCCCGACATCCCAAGACCCTGGCAAGTTCCCGCCCAACACTCGGCTTTTCTGCCAATACCAGTTGTTTGCCCATCGCGTCATCCCCCCAAAACTATGAAGTTTCATATGATTGTGGACTATATCGGGAAGGAGAACCCAAGGCAAGCCTTGACGTCGATACCGGATGGGTATATAGTCGAACGCGTATAAAAAACCTAAGGAGTCTACTATGGCTTACACAATTACCGATGCGTGTGTCGCTTGCGGATCTTGCCTCCCTGAATGTCCTGTCGAGGCGATTTCAGAGGGAGATATCTATGTGATTGATGCTGATCTTTGCATCAGTTGCGGTGCCTGTGCCGACGCTTGTCCCACCGGTGCAATCCTCGCCGACTGACATTTTGCGGATGGGCGCATCCGTGTGCATCAAGAAGGCAGCTCGAACGGGCTGTCTTTTTTATTTCTTTGGCGTATGCTGTACAATAGTCGGATAAGGAGACTGTAGGGTGAATTCATTCGTCATGATCGGTGGTGTCATTAGTGCATACCTCGTGTTGTTCCTGGGACTTCGGTTAGAGAGATACCTTGCATACTGCCGGGTGGTCTCCTCTGTTGTCGCCGCAGCACTTGTGGTGCTCACCATAGCCACAAATCAGACGGCATTGCTTGGTATCTTCACCCAGAGTACCGGTATAAGGTCGGCCTTCAATATCCTGTTGCACGCAGAAGGCACTTGGAAAATCGTACTGCTTGCCACTACCACCGCAGCAGGTGCTGCCGTTGCCATTATGTTGCAATCGAAGACCCCCAAGATTGCCGATGCAGTATCCGACCTACTGCTGTTTCCATTACTCGCATCGATACCTTTCATCGAGGGGTGGATTACCCTGCCAGTGTCGATTGCCTATATGCTCATGGCAACTACCGGCATTCTCGCCGCAGCTATCCATGTCGCCAAACCGACAGCGTTCCTCATTTGGACAACATCGTTGACCGGTGGAACAGTGGCGGCACTGCTGTTCACCCGGTTCTACTACCTTCCACTCTGGGTATTTCTGGGACTGACCGTTCTGTTCAGCCTATCGGGCATCGTCTCACAGACCTTGGGGCACAACAACAGGATAAAAACCGATCGCGTCATGAATGGAGAGGAATCGGTATGAACGAACTGTTCGAAGACCATGTATTTTCAGTCGACGATCTCACGACATTGATCAAACAGACGTTGGAGGGTTCCTTTTATGGCCTTACTGTCGCTGGAGAAATCTCCAATTTCCGCCCGGCATCCAGCGGGCACTGGTATTTTCAGCTGAACGACACCGAAGCTTCGATCCAAGCAGTCATGTTCAAACAAAAATCGTGGAGACTTCCTTTCCTACCAAAGGATGGGGACCGGGTCGTCGTCACGGGAAATATCTCGGTATATGCCAAAAGGGGCTCGTACCAGATCATCTGCGAAACCATGACCCGCAGCGGGACAGGCGACATCCTTGCCCTCTTGGAGAAGCGGAAACAGGAATTCGCGGCGGCGGGGTATTTCGACCCCGAGCGGAAGCGACCATTACCAGCGCACCCAAAACGGGTAGGAGTAGTCACCAGCCCGACCGGAGCGGCCGTGCGGGATATCCTGCAAGTATTGCTGCGCAGGAATCCTTCCATAGATATCGTGGTATTACCGGCGGTGGTGCAGGGAGATGGTGCTGCCAAAACAATCAGTGCGCAAATCGAAGCGGCGAACAGGTGGCGATTGGCCGATATCCTCATAATCGGAAGAGGTGGCGGATCGCTCGAGGACCTGCTTCCGTTCAGTGAAAAGGTCGTCATCGAGGCGATTGTCTCCTCCGAAATTCCGATCGTTAGTGCAGTAGGACATGAGATTGACTGGGCTTTGAGTGATTTTGCCGCCGACCTGCGCGCCCCCACCCCTTCGGCCGCAGCCGAACTGGTAAGCCAGCCTTTGGAGGATATAACCCGCACGATACGGCAATCGGTGGTTTCCATGGCGGAAATCCTGCAGAGCCGCATCACTCTGGCAAAGAGTCGGACGGCCTTGTTTACTCCTGGCCGCATGACAGAATATTTTTCCCGACGTATGGAACAGGCACACCTGAAGACCGACGACCTGCGGCAATCCATGGCCTCTCTCGTGGTCGACCGCTTGAAATCGACCCGTTCCGCATGGATGCTCCTGGACAGGCAATTGGAAAACCTGTCACCGTTGGCCATATTGGACAGGGGCTATTCGATTGTGACGACCTGCAGGGAAAAGCGGATTGTCAGGGATGCGAATACCCTCTCACCCGGAGAAGCTTTTGCGGTTCGTTTCGCGAAAGGTTCCATCACCGCTACAACCGATACGGTTGGGCAAGAGAATTGAAACTGCAATTGGAGGTTCACCCATGGGTTTTGAACAGGATATGAAACGGATGGAAGCGATCACCGACAAGTTGAAAAGCAACGAGACTCCCCTGGAGGAAGCGATAGCCTTGTTCGAGGAAGGAGTGGGAATCGCCAGGTCGGTCGAACAACAATTGACAGCGATAGAACGGAAGGTGGAGATACTGCTCACACCCACGGACGACACATCGGCACAGCAACCGGATTTGGCGCCGTTCGCGGAAGCGGAAACCCGCTAGGAACCGCCTGGACTGTTGCATCACAACGCGTTGACCAGTATACTATCGCGAAATCACAGGCCGATACCGGTCCGAGAGGAGCTCGTTATCATGCATAAAATCATATTCCTCATACAGTGCAATGATCGAAAGGGATTGTTGGCCGCGATATCCCAATATTTCTATTCGCGTGGGTACAACATCCTCCATTGCCAACAGCATTCCGACACTCGGGCCAAACGCTACTACATGCGTGTCGAACTCGACTTGGCGGATCTCAAGACCACCCGCAAGGAATTGCAGTCCGATTTTGCCCTATTTGCACAAGGCTTGGAGCTTACCTGGGAGTGCCATTTCACCGATTATCGCAATCGTGTGGCAGTCCTGGTCTCGAAGACCAGCCATTGCCTTTTCGACCTGCTCAGCCGCCAGCACGAGGGTGATCTGGTGTGCGATATCCCCCTGATTATCAGCAACCATCCCGATTTGGAGTATATTGCCGACCAATTCAGGATTCCGTACTACTATTTGCCGATCGCAAAGGACCGCAAGACCGAGCAGGAGGAGAAGATCCGCGAGCTGCTCGCAAAACACGATGTGGACCTGGTCGTACTGGCCCGCTACATGCAAATCCTGACTGCCGAATTCACCGCCCAGTGGTCAGGCAAGATCATCAATATCCACCATGCGTTCCTTCCCGCATTCCAAGGAGCCAACCCGTATATGCGTGCATACGAACGGGGTGTCAAGATGATCGGGGCAACGGCGCACTATGCCTCCGAAGATCTCGACCAGGGTCCGATCATCGAGCAGGATGTGGTGCGGGTCAACCATGAGCTGAGTCCGGAAGGATTGCGGCAGGTGGGAAAAGATGTCGAACGGCAGGTGCTCTCGCGTGCTGTGCAAGCACATCTCGAGCACCGGATCATCATATTCAACAATCGGACAATCGTATTCAACGCGGAGCATTAGGCAATTGGGATCAGGGGTCTGCAACCGGTAATCCCCTACAGATCACCTCCCCTACGCGAAATTGAGATCCACGAACGCCTCGTGCACGAACACCCCGTCTTTCCTGATCAATTCCCCATCGATCCAGACTTCTCCACCACCATATTCCGGCGTCTGGATCTGGACAAGATCCCAATGGACGTCGCTGCGGTTTCCGTTGTCGCACTCCGCATACGCATTGCCTGGAGTGAAATGGATCGAACCTGCTATCTTCTCGTCGAACAGGGTATTGTCCATGGCAAAGGTTATGTGCGGATTGCATCCCAATGCGAATTCACCGAAATAGCGCGCACCTTCATCGGTGTCGAGCAAAGTGTTGATCGCTTCGGTATCGTCGGCGCTCGCATCCACGATCTTTCCGTCCTTGATGGTGAACCGCACATCGGAAAAGCAATGCCCATTGTACGTAGATGCGGTGTTGTAGGATATGGTGCCGTTCACACTAGTGCGGACAGGGCAACTGTAGATCTCGCCATCCGGAATATTCCTATGGCCGCTGCAGGGGACCGAACCCATTCCCTTGATGGAAAACGAGAGGTCCGTCCCGTTCGCCAGGATGTGGACCTTGTCAGCCTTGTCCAAGAACTGTTTTGCCTTGTCCATGGCCACGGACATCGCCTTGTAGTCTACACCAGCGGTGACCTTGTAGAAGAAGTCCTCGAATTCACGGGTCGACATGTTGGCCTGGTAGGCCATGAGTTGCGTCGGGTAGCGCAGCACCACCCATTTCGTGTGCGGCACCCTGATATCATGATGTACGGGTGTATTGTATTTCTGCATGTAGTTTGTATAAGCGGCGCCCAATGTCGCCGTCTCACGCGGATTCACGATTCCACGGATACCGATGAACGCATCCATCTTCTTCATCCGGTAGGCATCGCAGTCCGCCCATACCGCCAGGCTCCCGTCGGTCGCACCGGCAGCCATTGCCCGTTCAATCCGTATGGAGGTGAGGTTCACCTGGGGATTCCCCCCAGCTTCGTACACGGCCGCCACCAATTCCTCGACCATGGGAAGCGGCACATCCACGGCGTTGATCAGACAATTCTCTCCAGGCTGGAGATCTACGGAAAAGCGCACCAACAACCGGGCCAATTCCCGTTCCCTAGGATCAGTCATAGTATAGTTCTCCTCAGTTTTTTGCGTCATTCCAGGCTACTGGCAACAAGGTCCAAACCTGTCGGACCAGTATATCGCAACTTATCGTGTTTCGAAAGGGGTTGCCCAATCAGGGGGGCTTGCCCAGTGTATGGTCAGGAAATTCCCCCCATCGGGATTCGGGAATCGGATCTCCAGGGCAGCCAGATGCAGGCAATCGGCACCAAGCCCCCCATACACGGTATCCCCCACAATGGGGGTGCCCCTCCAAGCCAAATGGCACCGCACCTGATGCCTGAACCCATTGTCCAGCGAACAGTGGACGAGCTGGTGACCACTGGCGTTGGTACCGGAGTCCAAGATTCGGGTAGTATAGGTCCGATCCCCCGCCTTCGCTTGAACAAGGGGTGAAGAATCCATGGTGACTGGCCGGACAGCCTTCCTTCCACTTCCATACGGTCTGAATTTGCTTGAAATGCATATCTGCGCATTACCGTGGTCGTGGACAGGAAACGGCGGGAACCCTTCCGAAGGTCGCACACCCGATACTGCCGCCATATAGGCTTTGACAAAAGTGCCTGAGAGTTGGGCTTGCTGGAGTGAGGCATAAGCCTCCGGATCCCGTGCGACCAATACCAGGCCACAGGTGTCGGTGTCCAGGCGATGCATGACTCCGCCTTCATACCCATGCCGTCCCATGGGGTGCAGGACTTCGGGATACTCCGCGCCGACCAAAGCCAAAAGGGAGGGGCCGTCTTGTCCGTGTGCCAGGGGAACTGTCGGGATCCCGCCAGGTTTGGCCACCACGAGGAAACGCGAATGTTCGACCACCAAGTCATAGGAGAAGGAATGCATGCTCCCAAGCATACCAGAATCGCTTCTCTTGCACCATGGACCTGTAGTATACTAGGTCCATGCAGACGATACCTATCAATACGTACAATTCGCCCACTGTCATCCTGGAGCTCATCTACCGGTTGAAAGTGAAGGATGTCATGACCCGCTCATTGGTGAGTGTACCCATGGGAACCACGATGCGGGCTGTACAGCACCTCATGCGCGAAAAATCGATTACCGGTGTTCCTGTCGTATCCGACAAACGGTTGCTGGGCATTGTGAGCATGGACGATATCATCCAGGCGCTCGACTTCGGGTACATCAACGAAGCGGTCGAGCTGCACATGACTAAAAACCTGATCGTGTTGGAAGACGACATGCCCGTCTCGTTCGCCATAAGCTATTTCGACCGGTACCGGTACCATCGCTTCCCTGTGCTCAGCAAGGACAAGGCGCTGGTGGGAATGGTCACGACCCGTGATATCTCCACCCGTCTCTTGTGGGAAATCAACCACGAAGTAGAGAATCTGGAGCGCATGAACCAGTCGACCAAGATCACCGACGGCCTTTCCCGCGATATCCAATCGTTCGCCATCCTCAAGCACGATTTCGAGAACGCCGGGTTCGCATCGACAGAAGTGAAGAAGAAGCTGAAGCAGAGCAATGTGTTCCCCAGAACCATCCGCCGGGCGGCCATAGCGTCCTACGAATTGGAAATGAACATTGTCGTGCATTCCAACGGAGGGCGGATCACGGCAGAGTACGGACCGCACGAGGTGGTGATCACCAGCGAAGACAGCGGTCCGGGGATTCCCGATATCGACAAGGCCATGGAAGAGGGCTTCTCCACGGCAAACGAATGGATACGCTCACTCGGGTTCGGAGCCGGCATGGGCTTGCCCAATGTCCGCTCCGTCTCCGACGACTTCTCCATCACTTCCAGTCCCTCGGGAACGACAGTCGTTTCCACCATACGGTTCAGCGACAATGAGATGAAACCAAAAACCACCAAGGATCCAACAAAGGAGATCGAAACGAATGATGAACGTTAAGGAACTGTCGACCAAGCTTGAATACACGATATTCACCCTACCCGATCCCGCGGCCCAGGTTGCGAACGGGTACACCTCCGATCTTCTGTCCGACGTCATGGGCAACGCTGCCGAAGAAAGTGTGTTGATCACTATACAAGCCCATAGGAATACCATTGCCGTCGCATCGTTGATCGGTATAAGGGCGATAATCCTGTGCAATGGCAGGACCCCGTCGCCCGACATGGTGGTCGCGGCCGAACAGGAGACTGTCGCCCTCTTGGGAACCGCGGAAAACCAATTCACCACTTCCTATCGTATCGCCGCGGCCCTCGGGATTTCCTGACACATGCGGTACTGCATCGATCTGCACAACCACTCCTGCCTGTCTCCCTGCGGTAGCGATTCCATGCTTCCCGCGGTATTGGCTATGGAAGCGGCGGACAAGGGGATCGATATGCTTGCATTGACCGACCACAACAGCGGCAGGAACCTTCCGGCATTCGCCGAAGCCTGCGAGATTGTCGGCATAACGGGGATTTTCGGATTGGAGGTCACCACGCTCGAGGAAATCCATGTGCTGACCCTGTTCGAAACCGTACAGGACGCACTGGAATTCGGGCAATGGATCGAATCCATCCTTCCCCATGTCCTCAATTCGGCAAGATTGTTCGGCAACCAGCTTGTCTGCGATGTGCGTGGAAACATAATCGAAGAAGCCGACCTGTTCCTCTACGGGCCGGCGGATATCACCTTCGACGCTTTGATCGAACTGACATTGTCGCATGGTGGATTGGCAATTCCCGCCCATATCGACCGACCGGCCAACAGTGTCACAGCCAACCTCGGCTTTCTCCCAGAACTCCCCTACTCGGCTGTCGAATCCATCGCCATGCCCCCCACAGTCGAGACGAACGGGTATACGGTGACACAAGGATCCGACGCCCACTACATAGAGCACATCGGAAGAAGGCGTTGCTTTATCGAATCGGCTTCCGAGGGATTCGGCGGATTGCGCACAGCATTGGAAAAGGGGGCTGTATCGTATTTGGGATTCTGATCACAGCCCATCTTTCCGATGGGCCGCATGGTAAAAGGACAAGGTTCTCCGGTTATCGGATGTAGGAGACTTTCCAATCCCTGGACTTGGGCGTCGTGGCAGCCTGTGCCGGATACCCGAGGGCAATAGCGAATATCGGCTTGTATCCCGCAGGAAGGGAAAACCTCTCCAGCAGTTTTTTTCCGGAGGGATGCTCGAAGGCCTGGACAAACGACCCGATATAGCAGGAACCCAAACCGAGTGCCGTTGCGGCAAGACACATGTTCTGGCTGGCGTTGGCACAATCCGCAGACGAATAGTGGCTACCGTCGCCGGCAACGAAGATTACCGTCGGTGCATGGTGGAAACTGCTGAAACCGCTGCTTCGTGCCCGTTCAATCAACGAAGGAACGCCGGAATCCACCAGCACAGATCCGACCGCACCTGAAAGGGCATCGAGCAACTCCTTGTCCTGGACAACCGTAAGATGCCAACTCTGGCGGTTCATTGCAGTCGCGGCATGCAAACCGGCATCGACGATTTTTCGGATATCCTCGTCACCCACCTGGTCGGCAAGAAAATTCCTGACCGAATGTCGTGTCATCAAAACTTCAAGTGCGTCTGCCATGTGAATCCTCCGTCAGCGGTTGTTTCGTCCAAAGATCCTGAGCAAGAAGAGAAAGATGTTTATGAAATCGAGGTACAGCATCAACGCACCTATGATCGACAACTTTATGTAGGTCTCCTCATCCATATGCGATGCGTACGCGTCGTTCATGCGCCGGATCTTCTGGGTATCCCAGGCGGTCAGTCCCAGGAATACCAGCACTCCGATTATGGAGATGATATAATACACGTTGGCACTACCGAGGAACATGTTGATAAGCGAGGCAATGATAATGCCCCACAATCCCATGACGAGATAGTGTCCGATACCATCCAAGTCCCGCTTCGTCGTCATGCCGTAGAAGCTCATGCCACCGAACGCCGCCGCGGTGGTGAAGAAGGCCCGGGAGATCACCAGTCCGCTGTATGCATAGAAAATGACTGAAAGGGTTATTCCGGTCAGGATGGAATAAGCCCCGAACGATGCTATCGCAGTTGTCGAGGTCATCTTGTCCAACCGTGCCATGAGAAAGAACACCACGGCGAATTGCGCGATCACGATGAACAGGAAACTGACTGTACTGCCGAGGAACATCCGCATGAGCGACTCATTCGTCGCTACGAGATAGGAAACCACACCCGTCAGTGCGAGACCGGCAGTCATCCAAAGGTATACATTTTTCAAAATGCTCCGTTCACGGCTTTTCACCTGTGAGAGCATCTGGGCGCGTTGTTCGGTCATGGGAACACCTCCTAATGAAAGGTATCAATACCCCCAGGGCAAGCCCTGGACCCAGGAGGCTTTGCCTCCTTTTTCACCCCAAGGGCGAGGTATGGATCCTGACGTTGCCTGCACTTGCTCGGGAGAGTGACCATTGCATGGTCCCTTTCCTCTTGCTTCGTTTGGCAATCCGTACTGTAACTAATTTCACATGTTTCGGTCACAACGTCAACTCAAACACGATGATTCAACCAATCTGATTTTCTGTACAAGACATACCTGGTGGCCAATTCGCCCACATCGCCGAACAGGATCGCGAGCCACAACCAAAGGATAGGTCCGTTCAAGACCAGGGTCGCGATCAACGCGAACGGTATCATGACACCCCACTGCCCCACGATGCTGGCTATCAGGAGAGGGTGGTTCCTCCCCGAACCGGTGAAGGCCGCTCCCATGCCACTCATCGCCGCCCCGATCAGCAGGGCCGGGCCGATAATCCGCATGATCAGCAGACCTTCCGGTCCGACAGGCTGGCCACCCATGAATATCGAGAGGATTTGACCGGGGAACAGCATGACCGGGAGGGCGAGCAATCCGACAAACAGCACGCAGTCCACCGTCGAAAGCCGTACCGCACGTAGGGCCCGATCGGGTTTTCCCGCACCAAGGTTCTGTCCGATTATGATACCACTACCCATCATAAGTCCCCATCCGGGCATCATGCCGAACGAGTAGACACGGAAGACAATACCGGCAATAGCAATCGCTTGAGTTCCATACAACGCCACCAGCCGAAGGAACATGGCGATCGACAGGTTTCTCAACAACAGGTTCAGACCTGAGGGCAATCCTATGGAAAAGAGTTTTCGTGCTATTTCCTTGTCCAATCGGAACAGGTTCCTTGGATTCACCCGGACGGCTGCCTTTCCGGTAACCAACAGGATCATACCGACAGTAAAAGCGAGGGTTATGGAACCGACCGTAGCTATCGCCGCTCCACGCATTCCCCATCCCAATCCCTTCAAGGAGGTCCCGGGTATCGTCTCGAACATGAGCAGCGGGTCGGCCACCATGTTGAGCAGCGACGCACCGACCATGAGTTTCATCGGCGTCTTCCCATCACCTGTGCAACGGAAAATGGTGTTCACACTGTAGGAGGAGAAGAAGAATGGGAGGAAGCATACCCGGATCAATCCGTATTCCATACCAAACGCTATGACCGACTGGTCGGAGGTGAACGCTTGGAAAAGTGTCTTCAGGCTGGCACCGAGCACCAAAGCGCCGATAACGGCCAGCACGAACTTGAACCCGAGCACCTGTTCGACGATCTTTTGTGTCCGCTTCGTGTCATTGGCACCATAACTCTGGGAAATCAGGGAGACGCTGCTGGTTCCGACGATCTCGTTGAGCACCTCGACCATCCAGAAGAAGGTGTTGAACAACGTGGCGGCGGCAATTGCCGAGGGATTGATGAAACCGATCCACAACATATCCACCAGGTCATAGACCGCCTGCAGAAGCATCCCGATCATCGTGGGAAAGGAGAGCCTGAGAATTTGGGCATTCACAGAACCTGTTGTAAGGTCTTCAAGGTGTTTCGGGAACATGGCGAATTACTTTATCACGCGCAATGTGTTTCCACAAGCTGATGCACGTGGTATATTTCCAGACATGAAATCACCGATTCCAAGTCCGACTGACCGAAAGCTCCGACACCTGCTCGTTGCCGGTCTGGCAATCCTGATCATCTCGGGTTGCCGTACCCAGGAGGTTGTCGTCAGGACCCCCGAGGAGATAGCTTTTGCCCGGTTAGCCGTTGTGGAGATGATGGAGGTGACGGCAAAAGCCGCAGTCGACAATTTCCAGAAGGACGGCACATGGAATGGCTCGTTCGCCGAACTGGTGCCACCCCAGGCAGCCGAGATACTCCCCTCCATGGAAACGGTCCCGGGGATCCGTCGTCTTATGGACACGTACCTGGTTGGAATGAACAGCGCTGTCGCGTCCATCTCAAAGGACATCCCCCAGTACTTGAAGGACGAAGTCTTTCCCGATTTGGAGATCGGGGACCCGTTTGGGCTCATCGAAGGACAAGATGATGCGGTCACACGGTATTTCGCCACCAAAGTATCGAAAAATCTGGAGGAATGGATCGGATCCAGGCTCAACGGGGAACAGGGGGCGCAGGCAGTGCGGGCATGGAACACCATGGTCAGGACCTACAACACCTATGCGAAGTCGCAGAACCTCCTGTATGCCGGGAATCCCGACCTCGAATGGGTATTGCTGGACGCCGATCCCATACGCACCGTGCTGGTGTCGATGCTTAGGGAACTGCTTTCGGTCATGACAACACAGGAAGCGTTGGTGCGGACCATGGCCCCTGCATACGACAACCCGTTGATTACCATCTATGCCGACCGTTGACCGGTCGGCACCGATCCGGTTGGAATCCGTTGGTCGGTTGTATCGCCGACATACGTGGAGTATAATCGCGCCATGAACCTCTTTGAACAGAACACGGGCAGTGCACATCAGCCATTGGCGTACCGTATGCGTCCCAGGACGCTCGACGAATATGTGGGACAGGACCATATAGTTGGCAAGGGCCGGCTGCTTCGCCGGGCGATCCAAGCGGACCAACTTTCGTCCATCATATTGTACGGACCTCCGGGAACAGGCAAGACCACCCTCGCCCGTGTGATCGCAAACACCACCCGCAGCCATTTCAGCACCCTGAATGCCGTCCTTTCGGGGGTAAAGGAATTGCGCTACGAAATCGACGAGGCCAAGAACCGGCTCACCCATTACGGAAAGCGGACCATCCTCTTTGTGGACGAAGTGCACCGTTGGAACAAGAGCCAGCAGGATGCACTGCTTCCCTGGGTCGAGAACGGAACGTTCATCCTGGTTGGCGCAACCACCGAGAATCCCTATTTCGAAGTCAATTCGGCGCTTGTCTCCCGTTCACGCATATTCCAACTGGTTCCGTTGGGATCGAGGGAACTCATGGCGATCGCCATGCAGGCATTGGCCGATACCGAACGGGGATATGGGAAATGGCATGTCGAATTCGAGAAGGGCGCCTTGGACCATCTGGTCGATATCGCTCAAGGCGATGCCAGATCGCTGCTCAACGCATTGGAACTGGCTGTGGAGACCAGCGGCGAGAAATTCCCTCCCGAAGATGGTTCGGTCATCGCGATCTCCAAGGAAGCCGCCGAAGAGAGCATCCAACGGAAAGTGGTCCTCTACGACAAGGAGGGCGATTACCATTTCGATATCATCAGCGCCTTCATCAAGTCGATACGGGGAAGCGACCCCGATGCCGCTCTCTATTGGATGGCACGGATGGTCGCCGCGGGAGAGGATCCCAAATTCATTTTCCGCAGGATGATGATCAGTGCTTGCGAGGATGTCGGCATGGCCGATCCCTACGCGATCATGGTGGTCGAGGCCGACGCCGCGGCATTCGAACGCATCGGACTTCCCGAGGGGAGATACCACCTGACGCACGCCGCCTTGTACCTTTCCACAGCTCCAAAATCGAATACCGCGTTGGGCTTCTTCGATGCCCTGAAATCGATCGAAGACGAACAGAATGCCGAGGTCCCGAACCACTTGAAGGACGGGAGCCGCGACAAGAAGGGATTCGGCCATGGCGAGGGGTACCTGTATCCGCATGCATACCACAACCATTGGGTGCCGCAGCAATACTTGCCTGGGGAACTGCAGGGCAAGGTGTTCTACCACCCTTCCCATATGGGATACGAGGGGAAGGTCCGCGAGGAAGTCCTGCGCAAACGGGAATCCCAGCTGGAGGCTGTGGTTCCGGACTCCTATGTGGGCAATCTCACCTATTCGCCCAACGACACCCAACGGGAAAAGTGGGCCCAACGGACCACCGGAGAGCGGGGAACATTCCTGGAACGCATCAGGATCGCCCTGTTCGGAGAGCTCCAGATACAGCGGCACCACAGGATACTGGTGTTGAATGCGGGACACGGCATGTTCGTCTGGGAAGCATTCAGGCGGGCTCCGGAGGGTCTTGTGGTGGCGATGACGTCGGAAGAGGAACACTACCAGCACATGCTCCATTATGCCAAGACTCTCGACGAGCTTGAGCAGCCGAGGATACTCTTGGGTCAGGCGACCGAACTGCTGGAATCCATGGAAACCGGCTTGACATTCGAGTTTGTCCTCGGTCGCAATATCGCGACCAGACTCTCGGAAAGTACGCCGCTTGTACAATCCATCCGAGGCCGGCTTGGAGCCCAAGGGGTGCTCGCAACGGCCGAGACCATCCCCTCCGCGGGTTCCCGACTGTCGGAATTCGCCGTCGATCCCATGATCCGGAGCCTTCTGGAAATGGCCGAGTCGCAGATATACAGTCCCGGAGGAAACCCCATGTCCTCCTGGAACGACTCCGACTTGATCGGAATGTTCCGCTCCTCGGGGTTTTCGGTGCAATCGCACAAGCTGACGGGAATGGAGAACCGCTTTGTCACCATGGAGGGGCTTGACCGTTGGCTCGATAAAAGCTATGTTCCGGCTTGGCGACAACTCGGAACCATTGTCGACCGGGCTGAGATAGGATCCCATTTGGCCGCGACATGCGCAAACAGGTTTGTGGCATGGAGACAGGTGGTCATGGTGCTTTCCTGTACACCTGCAGTCGATTGACGGTCTGGAAGTTTCCTGCGGTTTTGCTTTTTTTCAGTAACTTCTTCGGATTGCTATTGACAAAAAAGCATGAATCGGACAGATTATCGTACGTTGATTTGCGCTGGTGGAACCGGACTGCAAAGACATCTTGGTGGATGTAGTTCAATGGTAGAGCACCAGATTGTGGATCTGGTTGTTGCGGGTTCGAGCCCCGTCATCCACCCTTGTATAGCATTGCTGTGCATACATGGTAGTGATGCGTTCGTAGCTCAGCTGGATAGAGTTCCGGACTTCGAATCCGTAGGTCGCAGGTTCGAATCCTGCCGGACGCAAATTGGTTTTTTACAAGTATTTGGGCCGCTAGCTCAGCTGGTAGAGCAGCAGACTCTTAATCTGCGGGTCAAAGGTTCGATCCCTTTGCGGCTCATAACATGCATTACCATCCGGTCGAACGGATGGAGACCACTGCGAGAGTGGTGGAATTGGCAGACACGCTAGACTTAGGATCTAGTACCGTAGGTGTGAGGGTTCAAATCCCTCCTCTCGCACTTGACCTTGGGGGCGTAAGTCAGTAAGATGCAACGAATGTTTGCGAGAGTAGCTCAGTGGTAGAGCTCCACCTTGCCAAGGTGGATGTCGCGGGTTCAAGTCCCGTCTCTCGCTCTCTTGAGCGACCCGGGTTTCCGGGTCGCTTTTTTATTCGGTATTTGTTATGATTGTTTCGGTTAAACCGCATGGCCCTTGCCGAGGAGCTTTGGCATGCTTACTATAGATAAACCAAGATAAAGAGGAAATAGGATGATCGCTGAACAGAAAGTCAAAGAACTTGAGAACTCAGTAGTAGAGCTGGCCATTACGGTCAAGCAAGAGGCTATTGCCAAATCGTACACCAAGGTGTTGCAGAAATACGTAAGTACACTCCAGTTGCCTGGATTCCGCAAGGGAAAGGCTCCGGCATCGGTTTTGGAACAGAAGTTTGGACCAGGCATGCGGGAAGAAAGTGTCTATACCATTATCGACGAGGCTGTCCAGGAAGCCTTGAAGCAGGTAGAGGACAAGTACAAGCCGTTGCCCTACAGTTCTCCCTCCCTGGTGGACGAGGAAAACATTTCGACCGATATCGAGAAGGACCTGCAGTTCGCCGTCACCTACGATATCATGCCGTTGTTCGAACTGCCCGCCTATACCGGACTTTCTGTCGAAGTACCCAAAGTCGAGATTTCCGATGAAACCGTAACCAAGGAAATCGACAAGCTCCGCGACCAGAATGCCCTTGTGGTCGAGAAGGACAAGAGCGTCGAGAATGGAGACATTGTCACGTTGGACTACGTTGAGCTCGACTCCGAAGGACAGGATGTCGCCGGTACCGAACGCAAGGATTTTGTGTTCACCGTTGGTAGTGGCACGAACTTCTACAAGCTCGACGACGAAGTTGTCGGCATGGCAAAGGGCGACTCGAAGACCGTGGAGAAGTCTTTCCCGGAAGATTACGAATACGCCGAATATGCCGGCAAGACCGTTTCGTTGAAGATGGAAGTCAAGCAAATCAAGGTTCGAGAGGTTCCCGAACTTGACGACGAATTCGCCCAGGATGTCAGCGAAGAGTACAAGACTGTCGCCGACCTCGTCTCGTCCACCAAGGCAAAACTTGCGGCCAGCCTCGAAAGTCACCTCAAGGAGACCCGGTTGAGCGTGTTGCTTGACAAGATGCTTGAGAATGTGACGATTGCAGTTCCCCAATCGATGATCGATATCGAAGTCGATTCCTCGTGGAGAAGGTTCGTGTCGCAATCCGGTATGCCCGAGGCACAGATCTTGAAGTTCTTGGAATTCCAGGGACAGACCAAAGAGGATTTCACCGCATCATGGAGGGAATCCGCAGGCAAGAACATCCGGATCCAGCTTGTCATGGAAAAGATCAAGGAGAAGGAGAACTTCACAGTAGATGCCGAAGAGTTGGCTGCCGAAGTCGAAGCACAGCTCAAAGACATTACCGATGAAGAGACCAAGGAATACTACCGCACCATGATCGAAGACGATATGAAGACCAAGAAGGCCGGCGAGTACTTGCTTGAAAACAATACCATCACGGAAGGAACGGCTGTATCGTACGAAGATTTCATGGCCGGTCATCAACACTGATTCCAAAAGGATTCGATGGGGGACACATGCTTGATCAAAGGACTGAACCAAAATCATCTCTCGTTCCGGTTGTCATAGAACATTCGGGCGTAGGTGAACGTTCATTCGATATTTTCTCACGGCTCTTGCGGGACCGAATTATCATTCTCGGAGAAGAAATAAACGCAACCATCGCCAATGTGGTGGTTGCGCAGTTGTTGTTCTTGGAATCCGAGGATCCGACCAAGGATATCAGCTTGTACATCAACAGCCCGGGCGGCAGTGTAACCGCCGGCTTGGCAATCTACGATACGATCCAATATATCAAGAGCGATGTCCAAACCATTTGTCTCGGCCAAGCCGCCTCCATGGGAGCGTTGCTGCTGGCCGCTGGAACTGCCGGGAAACGGTATATCCTGCCATCCGCACGGGTCATGATCCACCAGCCTTGGGGCGGCGTGAACGGACAGGTCTCCGATATCGCCATACATGCCCGTGAATTGCTCAGAATCAAGAAGATGAGCATAGAGTACTTCTCAAGACACACGGGTAAAAGCTATGAGACGATAGCCGCGGATCTGGAGAGGGACTTCTTCTTCACTGCCGACGAGGCTGTCGCATACGGGCTGGCCGACCATATCATGAAGAGGAGTTAACATGGCACGCAATAGTAAAGTCTGTTCTTTCTGTGGGCGGAGTTCCAAAGAAGTGAAACGACTGATAGATGGCCCTGGGGTAGCGATATGTGAGGATTGTATCCACACCTGCAATGATATTCTCAAGGCAGACCCCAGTCCCAGTGCGGTACCAGACGAACTGCTGGGGGTTATTCCAACCCCGAAAGAGATCCATGATTATCTGGATGAGTATGTGATCGGTCAGGACGATGCGAAGAAAGTGTTGTCGGTTGCCGTGTACAACCACTACAAGCGGGTGAAGTTCCAGGAGAAGTTCAAGGCCGAAGGTCTTGAGATGGACAAGTCCAACATCCTCATGATCGGCCCGACCGGTACGGGCAAGACATTGCTTGCGAAAACCCTGGCGAAAAAACTCCAGGTCCCATTCGCTATCGCCGATGCCACTACCCTTACCGAAGCCGGGTATGTCGGTGAGGATGTCGAGAACATCCTGCTTAAACTGATCCAGAATGCGAATGACGATATTTCGGCTGCCGAACATGGTATTGTCTTTGTCGACGAGATCGATAAGATTGCCAAGAAGGGAGAGAACGTCTCCATAACGCGTGACGTTTCCGGAGAAGGTGTCCAGCAGGCGCTGTTGAAGATCATCGAGGGAACGGATGCCAGTGTTCCACCCCAGGGAGGACGCAAGCATCCGAACCAGGAGATGCTCAAGATCAACACCCGCAACATCCTGTTCATTTGCGGTGGAGCATTCGTCGGTCTGGACAAGGTGATCGAAAAGCGTGTGTCCGCACACCAGATGGGTTTCGGTGCAACGATAATAGGCGGACAGGAGAAGGACACGGCCAAATTGTTCAAGCAGCTGCATCCCGACGACCTGATCAAATTCGGCTTGATTCCCGAGTTCATCGGCCGTCTGCCCATCCATGTCTCCCTCGACAACCTTGACAAGGAAGACCTGATGAGGATCATTACCGAACCGAAGAATTCCATAATCAGGCAATATACCGCCTCGTTCAAGCTGGATGATGTCGAACTGGTATTCAAACCCGATGCGATCGAAGCGATTGCGGAGAAATCCATTGCACAGAAGACTGGTGCACGGGGACTTCGATCGATTGTTGAGAACATCATGATCGAGGTCATGTACGATATTCCTTCCCGCAAGGGGATCAAGCGTGTCATAGTGAATCGGGATACGGTTGAAAAGGCAAAACTGCCCGAGCTGGAAATCGATTCCGCAGAAACGGCATAGCGGAGAATCGGAAATGTTTACCTACCCCGATGTATCGCCAAAGATCATCGATGAGATCCGTAGCTGTTCGCTTGCCGTTGTGGTCGGCCATGTCGGACCAGACGGCGATTGCATCCATTCCCAGATTGCCACGCAGAAACTGTTGCAGCGGCTGGGAGTGGAGGTGCACCTGGTCAATGCAGGCCCCTTCTCCCGCAAGGAGATCAAGAAATACGAACCGTTGTTCGCTCCACATGTGGACAAGCAGCTGTACGACCGCAATCCGCTTGTGGTCATGGTCGATTGTTCGACATTGGATCGGATAGGATATCTTGGAGAGGAAATCAAAGGTCTGACACTACTCACAATCGACCACCATGCCTCCGGATCCAAATTCGGAGACCTGACGTATATCGTTCCCAAATCATTCTCCACCTCGCTGTGTGTCATGCAATTGTACAAGGCCCTCGAGGTAGAGATGACGTATGAAATCGCAGACCATATCTTCTTCGGACTCGCCACCGACACGGGATTCCTGAAATTCATCGGACCCTATCGGGGGGAAACCTTCCAACTGATGGGAGAGCTGGTCGAATTGGGTGTTTCTCCCAACGACATCTATAGTCGCATGGAAGGAGGAAACACCTTCGCTTCCCAGCGTTTCTTGGGAACATTGCTGCAACGGGCGGAACCTTTGCTCGAAGGCAGGATCATGTGCGTGGTCGAAGAGCCTTCCGACCTTGAGGAATTCTCATCGAAGGATCGTCCTTCCGATGCATTGTATGCCCATTTGCTGAGTGTCGACGATGTGGAAGCTGTCCTCTACTTCAAGATTTCAGGGGAAGACCTGTGGGAAATCGGATTCAGGGCTTCCCACGAATCATCCTTGGATGTAGGTGCCATCAGTGCCAGCCTGGGCGGTGGTGGACACCGTAAAGCTGCGGGTGCCACGGTGAAGGGCTCGCTTGCCGACTTGAAGTCAAACCTGGTCGAAACATTGAGAAGCATCCTCGATTAACATGCAAATCCTTTCCTGAAAAAACATTGCCATGTAATGGAATTGTCGCTTGGCATACTTAGTGCGTATTGGTTGTCCTACTACAGGGAGGAGGTACGGCCATGAGCACGGATTTGACTCGCAAAGTTTTATTATACCAGCAGTTGCTCAATTCCAAGGACACACGGGACACAGATGGGAGGGATACGCTTTTTCGATCGCTGGTCAACACATGTCATATTTTCTTTTATACCTATCCGGTAAAAATCCGGATGTTGAAGGAAGAGGATGCGGCCGAGTTGCTCATCTATGTAGCGCCGCGCATCCCCAACATGATCAGGACATTCCGCTACGAGATGATTTCATTCGATCTCTACCTACGGAGGATCGCATACCTGCAGACGAAGTGTTTTCTCAAGAGGAAGAAGCGCAACGAGCGCAAGATATGGTATGAATTCACCCCCAGCAATGATATCGACGATTGTTTCGCTTCCGATTCTTCCTATCCATATGAGGTACTGGAAACAACAAGGAGTGAAACAGGTCCAGAGCTGAATTGGTCCAGCGAAACAAGGGCAAGCGAGCTGGTACGGAAAAAAATCAGGCGGAGCAAGACGTTCCGTCGACGGTTCATCCTTTTGATTTTACTCAGTTGCGATGCCCTTGGTGCCCAACACATCGCCTTCTTGGCTGAATATCTCGGGATGGGTGAACAGGAATTGGCCGGGCTCATATCGAAAACCCATGAATGTTCGATAGACAAACGTGAGAGGACCCGTCATCTCGCCGGTATCCGGAATATGCATTTCTGTCGAAAGATGTTCTACCAGCGTGAACTGGCAATGATGGAATCGTTCAATGCCGACCCACTCTTCCTTGAGCCGGTACGCAGGAGTCTCGCGTATGAGGAATACTATTTCAAGGAACGGTGCAAGGAAGTGCAGGATCGTCCGAATTCCATCACCCACCGCCAACTTGCCCTATTGAGCGGGATTCCCAAAGGCACTGTCGATTCGGGATTGTCCACAATCCGCAATTTCCTCGATGGGATTATGGACGGTTCCGGGTAAATCAGCTATGTTCCTACTATGATACTCCTATTCGCATCCCAAAATACCCATAAGCGCCTTGAAATGGCCTCGTTGCTGATTCCCCACGAAATTTCCATGCCCAAGGATTTCGGCCTCGATTTCTCATTCGACGAGACGGAACCGACATTCATTGGAAATGCACTCGGAAAAGCGGACCATCTGTACAACCTCACCGGCAAGCCCTCGATAGCCGATGATTCCGGTCTGGTTGTGGATGCGCTGGACGGTGCTCCAGGTATCTTCAGCGCACGATACGGTACTGACGTTTTTGGAAGGACCTTGGACTCGTCCGAGAAGAATCGGTACCTCTTGGATAACCTGAGCCTGGTTTCCCGACACTTGAGGACCGCTCGGTTTGTCTGTGCCATGGCACTGGTGATATCATCTTATCGGCGCTACGTTGTGCAGGAAACTGTCGAAGGCTATATCGCCGACAAGCCGTTCGGCGACGGCGGATTCGGGTACGACCCGATATTTTTGCTAGGAGAAACGGATAGGACCATGGCAGAGCTTACCGATACGGAAAAGAATGCCATAAGCCATAGGGGTCTTGCGGCACGAAGCATGCTTGCGATCCTGGACACCATCGAGCAGAAGGAGGTTTTTCATGTCTGCTGATACACCGAAGAGAACCATACCGGAGAGGAAACACGTCGCCGAACAGGATACGTGGGATCTTAGCGCACTCTATATCGATGAGAAGGCCTGGGAACAGGATTGCAAACGTATCGAAGAGGCCCTGGAAGAGTCGTCCCGGTTCAAGGGACACGTCGCCGATAGTGCCGAGTCGTTGCTCGGGGTGGTCACCTGGATGTCTACGAACGGGCAGATCGCCGAACGGGTCATGCAGTATGCATTCCTGTTGCACGCTGGCGATGGCAGCGATTCTGCCAACCAACGTCGGCAGAGTATCTCCAACCGGATCATGACCCGGTTCTCCGCCGCGACCAGTTTCATCGAGCCTGAGATTCTTGCGGTCGATAGCGGAACGATCGCCTCCTGGCTGGATCGGCCTGAATTCAAAGACTACCGGATCATGATCGAGAAAATGCTGCGCTTCAAGCCCCATGTGTTGGGTCCGGATGAAGAGAACATCATGGCCTTGCAGGGGGAGGTTGCCAACAAGGCGCACGAGACATTCGGAGCGCTGACCAACGTCGATTTCAATTTCGGATCCATACGGACTGCCGAGGGCATGGTTCCCTTGACCCAGAGCACCTATGGATACCTGCTGCAGAACCCTGACAGGAAGGTCCGTGAACGCACGTATCGGAAATTCTATCGCATGTTCGAGGGACACAGGAATGTCCTGGCCAATCTGTACGATGCGAGCGTGAAACAGGACCTGTTCAGGGCCAAGGTCCGTTCGTATCCCGATTCCAGGTCCATGTTCCTGTTTCCCGACAATGTGGATGGTTCGGTGTATGACAACCTCATCGCAGCTGTGCATGCGGCATTGCCCCAGTTGCACCGCTACTACGATATCCGACGACGCATGCTTGGACTGGACAAGCTTGCGCACTACGATGTGTATGTTCCGCTGGTGAAGGGTATCGAGGTGACTCACTCCTACGACGAGGCGGTCGATGTTGTTTGCGCCGCGCTATCGCCGTTGGGCACCGACTATGTGGCCACATTGCGCGAAGGACTGACCACTGCCCGCTGGGTGGACAAGTACGAGAACAAGGGCAAACGGTCGGGTGCGTTCTCTTCGGGAATTTATAGCGGCCTCCCCTACATTCTCATGAACTACCAGGAGGATGTCCTGCGGGATGTGTTCACCTTGGCTCATGAGGGAGGGCATTCGATGCACTCCTACTACAGCGCGAGGAACAACCCCTTCCCGTCCTACGACTATACGATATTCGAAGCCGAGGTGGCCTCCACGTTCAACGAGCAATTGCTTGCCGACCATTTGTTGCGCCATGCCGACAGCAAGGAGATGGCTGCCTATGTCCTGGGCAAACAGATCGACGATGTCGTGGCGACATTGTTCCGGCAGACCATGTTCGCCGAGTATGAGATGCTGGTGCATAGCCAGGTCGAACAAGGCGAACCCATAACGGTCGATTCCTTGCGTTCCACCTACCGGAAGTTGCTGAAGACCTATTTTGGTCCCAATGTGGTATTCTCGAAGGCCAGCGATATGGAAGGCTTGCGGATTCCCCATTTCTATCGGGCCTTCTATGTCTACAAATACGCCACAGGGATCAGTGCCGCGATAGCTTTGGCCGACAAGGTCATGCACGGGACCACCGAAGACCGTGACCGCTATCTCGCATTCCTGCAGTCGGGTGGATCACGGTATCCCATGGAATCGCTGCGGTTGGCGGGTGTGGACATGTCTACTCCGGAACCTGTTTCCAAGGCTCTGGAGGCCTTCTCAGGATTGCTCGACAAGTTCGAATCGCTGGTTATGTGACGACGTACCGGGAAATGCGAGGTATGGATCCTTACGTTGCCTGCACTCGCTCGGGAGAGGGAGCATCGAAAGGTCCCTTTCCGCTCACTTCGTTTGGCAATCAATTCTTCACCTTGCGTTTCCCGCATTTGCCCAGATACAAGAAGACCCTCACCATGTTGTTACATGATAAGGGTCTATGTAGTTGCGGCAGACTGGACTTGAACCAGCACAAGCTCTCGCCCACTAGCACCTCAAGCTAGCGTGTCTACCAAATTCCACCACTGCCGCGAACTGACAGGTGCAAAATTACACTATTGAGGTATTTTGGTCAATACCAAATTGCCCGAAATCCCTTGGCTCATAAGTACTTCCTCCGAAGCCTATGACAGGTTCAAGAATGCCTCAGTTTGAAAATGTGAAAACCCTACAGAACAACTATTGACGAACCAACTACTTCGTAATACTATATAGTGGTACTAAGTGATACTGAATATCTGTTATACAGAATAGTGAGGAGAACGTATGTTGGAAAACTTGACGGAAATGCTCAAAGGCGTACTAGAGGGATGTGTGCTTGAAATCATCAGCCGTGGAGAAACCTACGGGTATGAGATCACGCGACGCCTGAATACCCTCGGTTTCACGGATGTTGTGGAGGGAACGATCTACACCATCCTTGTACGACTCGAGAAGAACAAGCTCGTGGACACCGAGAAGAAGCCCTCAGACATGGGCCCTCCCCGAAAGTTCTATCAACTGAACGATGCTGGAAGAAGGGAACTTGTCAAGTTTTGGGAGAAATGGGAATTCATATCATTAAAAATCTACGAATTGAAGGAGAACATACAATGAATTTTTGGGAAAAGATAACCGGAAGCGATATGACCAGGGAGTGGAAAACTTTCCAGTCGAGAGCAAAAAAGCTGCCGGAAGAATACCAGGAGGCGTGGAAAAAAATCACCACACACCTGTGGCCACACTCGGATATGACCGGTCGCAACCTCATGCCGATCCTCGACGGTGTCCTTGGACTCCTTGAGGAGACCGCGGCAGATGGACAGAGTATCCAGGAGGTGTTGGGTGACGATATTGAAGGCTTCTGTGCCGCACTGGTCGGTGAAGATGGAGCAAAGTCCTTTCGAGACACATGGCGCAAACAGCTGAACAACACCATCGCCAGGAAATTGGGAAACTAGGAGGATTCTATGGGAATACAAGATATCATCGAAGGCAAGAAGGCGTGGCGCGCACACATGGCACGAGTGAAGGCACTGCCGAAAGAATACCAGATCGTGTATAGGGAAATTCAAAAATACCTGTATAAGGTTGGTCCGGTAGAGCTGACCGAAGGGACGGGATTGCTCTCGGGGATTGTCGATTTTTTTGAAGAAGGCGTTACTTCTGGGAAACGTGTGCTCGATGTGACCGGTACCGATGTCGCCGCTTTCTGCGACGATCTGATAAAGGATTCAAAGACCTATGCCGACATCTACCGGGCATCTGTTGCCGAAAAAGTTTCGAAGGCAATGGATAAAAGCATGAACAAGACAAGGAAATGACCGATATGCATGACACTGCAATTCACGTAACAGGCTTGGAAAAATCTTTCAAAGCCACAACAGTCTTGAAAGGTGTGGATTTCGCAGTCAAGCGCGGTGAAATCTTTGCCCTCCTCGGGGCCAATGGTGCCGGCAAGACTACACTGGTAAGAATTCTGAGCACCCTGTCAAAACAAGACAGCGGATCGGCGAAAGTACATGGTTTCGATGTTCTCGAAGAACCGCAACAGGTGCGGCACTCGATCAGTTTGACCGGACAGTTCGCAGCTGTGGATTCAATTCTGACAGGGAGAGAAAATCTTGTCATGATCGCCAAGCTGCGGCACCTCAAGGAGGCTCACCGGATCGCAGACGATTTGCTCAAACGGTTCGATTTGACCGATGCAGCCGATCGAAGGGTCTCCACCTATTCGGGCGGCATGCGTCGCAGGCTCGACATCGCCATGAGTCTTGTGGGTAAGCCGAACATAATCTTTCTCGACGAGCCGACGACGGGACTCGATCCTGAAGGTCGCCTTGAAGTCTGGAACATGGTCAAAGAACTTTCCAGCACTGGTACTACGGTCTTCTTGACTACGCAATATCTGGAGGAAGCGGAACAACTAGCCGATAGGATCGCTATTCTGCACGAGGGCAAAATCATCATCAACGGCACGCTCGCGGAACTGAAAAAACTGTTCCCTCCAGCCAAGGTGGAATACGTGGAGAAACAGCCGACGTTGGAGGACATTTTCCTCGCTATCATCGGTAAAAAGGAGAAAAAGTAAATGGAAGCGATAAGGAAACATCCCTTCAGCGATATGGGTGTAATGCTGGGGCGTTCCATGCGTCATATCTTCCGTAGCATGGATACCATCATCACGGTCACCATCACTCCGATCGCGATGATGCTGCTGTTCGTCTACGTGTTCGGTGGTGCGATTCAATCCGGCACGGACAACTATGTGAATTACCTGTTGCCTGGGATACTGCTCATCGCGATCGCAAGTGGGATCGCCTACACCGCATACCGCTTGTTCATGGATATGCAAAGCGGCATATTCGAGCGGTTCCACTCCATGCCGATCGCGCATTCGGCGGCATTGTGGGGCCATGTGCTGACCTCGTTGGTTTCCAACGCGATTTCGGTTGCCGTGATTGTCCTGGTGGCACTCGCAATGGGCTTCCGTTCGTCCGCACCATTCGTATCATGGCTCGCCGTGGCTGGCATACTTGTGTTGTTCACACTCGCACTTACCTGGATGGCTGTGATTGCGGGATTGTCCGCGAAATCGGTGGATGGAGCGGGAGCTTTCTCCTACCCGCTCATCTTCCTGCCGTTCATCAGTTCGGCATTCGTGCCTACCGAATCGATGCCACCCATTGTCCGCGCCTTCGCCGACAACCAACCGGTTACATCGATAGTGGAAGCCATCCGCTCGTTGCTGGCTGCCGAGCCGGTGGGCAATGACATATGGATTGCCCTCGCGTGGTGTGTTGGAATTTCAATTGTCGCCTATATCTTCGCCATGCGGGTGTACAAACGCAAGGCAGCCTAATTCATTCAACCGAAGGAACTTCGTCTTCCCCAACGCTCACCGTCGGTTTGAGCCGCCTCGCATCGCGGTATATGACCGGTGATGCACCGAACAGGTAGTCGTCCTCCACTGCGGTGCGCTCCATCCGAGTCAATTCCTTCGCAATGGTGGTAAGGTTGCGCCTGAACTCGGGCGACTGGATCTCGTCTACCGTCTTGCCCCGTTGTTTGCGGTAATGGGAATAGTGCTTCCATAGACTATTTGTAATGCGCTTGGTTGTGGACGGCTTGCGAAGGACATCCGAGAGTTCCTTCCTGAATTGTGCAAGGAAGTCGGGAGCATCCTTCAACTTGATGCTTGCAAGAGTCTTCCCCATTTCGCGCGCCCAGGTATTGTCCAGCTCCTGGCAGAGGAACTTGAGCCGGTACCACACCTCGTATACATCCTTCATGGTGGAGAGCTCGACAGTGGAGAACCAGTGGAACGCAAGCAATCGCCGGCGCCAATCCCACCACCGCAAAGGACTCTGCAGGTCGCTGGAAGGAATGAGGAAATATCCTTTCTCCAAGAGCAGCGAACCGAATACTCCAGGAGGATTCCCCCGCCGTTGGTTCTTCAAGGTCGTGCGGTACACACCGCAGGAAGGACTCCCATCCATATAGACGAACGCAACCGCATGGCATCGCCCGAGGGCCTCGAGACACACCTGGCAACCGGTCTTCATGACTTCGGTGACATCCCTACCCCTGCGGTTCTTGACACCGGCCTCTCCCGTCCATACCGCGTTTCCGTCACCACCCGAAAGGTGCACCGGATCACGTGGGACTCCTAGACCCGCCATACATTCAGGACAGACAGGACACCAGATGAAGTCGCTCTTCTCCCTTCCCAGGTCCTTCAAGACATCGATACCCTTCCCGTTGTATCGGATAGGGCTTCCCATGGCACACGAACTGATACCTATCGGTATCTTTTCGGTAATCACGACAGTCGACTTGTCCATCGGCAACCTCCTTGCTGCACGGAACGGATTCAATCCTTGCAGTATATCCTGCTCGAACGCTCCAGACGCTTTCGAGTATACATCATATCCTCCGCTTCCTTGAAAATTTCCGGTAACGACTTGTCCATGGAATCCTTTGTCGCCCATCCGAAAGCTACCGAAAGGTGCAGGGAACCGACCCTGTGGTTCCTGAGATGCATATCCACATGGGAAATCCGCTGCTCGACCTCATCGGCAGGTGTATGCGGCATAAGCAGGACATACTCGTCGCCCCCGATGCGGGCAACCACATCATGTTCCTTGCACATCTTTTGCATCATGTCTGCAACGGCCGTAAGCATGGCATCACCTACCTGGTGGCCTTGGGTATCGTTGGCAAGCTTCAAACCGTTCAGATCGGCCATCACCAGCGACAACGGATAGTTTTCCGGGACATCGATCACAGGCAACAGCTCCTCGTAATACCTGCGGTTGAACAACCCGGTGAGCTGGTCATGGTAACTGAGGAAGCGGATGCGTTCCTCGGCACGCTTGCGTTCCTCGATATTCCGGCTGACACCGATAGCCTCGAGCTCCCCGCTCTTGTTCAACCGGTATTTCATGGAGAATTCGACCCAGATCACAGAACCGTCCTTGCACGGTTGCCGCACCTGGGCGAAATGGGTCTTCGGATTGTTCGGATTGTGCAAGAATTCCCGCAATTCAGCGGGGAACGTCTCCATGACCATGGCATAGGAATCGGCTGCGAGCGAGTTCTGCAGATCCTGCTCCATCGCCTCTTCCACGGAATACCCTCGCAATTGTTCGACCGAAGGACTGATATAGGTGAACCGGCGCGATCGCATGTTGAGTATCCAGATGACATCGCTGGTATATTCGGTGAGCAACCGGAACTTCTCCTCGCTTGCTTGCAAGGCCGATTCCGCCTCTTTGCGCCCACTGATATTCTCTGCATAGATGATGATCCCGCCGATTGTCCCATCGACCAGGAACCAGGGCCGGGTCTCCCAACGCAGCCAATCCGATGACCCGTCGCTATGGACGAACACATCCTCCTCCCCGTTGGCGACCTGGCCGGACAAGGCCTTTTGCAGCGCATGATACCAATAGTCGGTCAGTCCAGGATGCACGTCGTGGAGGAACCTGCGAATAAGACTGCCCTGCAACTTGAACAACTCGAGGTATTTTTGACTCACATAGTTGAATCGCAGCTGATGGTCCAACACCGCCACAGCACTTTTGTTGTGCTCGATGATATACCCCATCATCTCCTGAGACTGCCTGAGGGCGATATCCTGTTCAAGCAACTGGCGGTTGATCCGCCTCAGGAAATAATTCCACAACAAACCACCTGCCAGCAGCAGGAGGAATATGCTCGAGAGCCACATGATCAAGCTATAGTTGACTTCCGTACGCATTTCGATCGGCAGATGGTTGTTGATCGCCTGCTGGACGTCTTGCACCGTGATAGTGGCTATTCCCTTGTCCAGGATTGTTCGCAACATCGGTTCCGACTGCACCACACCGATACGGAACTGGTTTTCGAATCCAGGCAATTGCCCTGCTACCTTGAGGTTGAACAACCCCTCCTTCCTGATCGTGTAGGCAGCCATGGTGAGCGACCTGATAGCCATGTCGGCAGTATGGTTCTCGACAGCCTCGAAAGCCTCCGCCTCATTCTTGACCACTACGGTCCCCAGGTTCGGGTACTCGTCGTGCAACCGTTCCTCGATGCTGGTACCCGATGGCAACGCGACCGTCTCACCGGACAATCCCGCCGCATCTGCGATGTAGTCGTGTTCAATGCGTGTAATCAGTACGTTCTGGTCCTTGAAATACGGCTCGGTGAAAGACAGCCAGACCTCCCGTTCGGGAGTCTGGTTCAGGAAAGCCAACATGTGGACCCTTCCATCACGCGAGGCCTCGAGGCTTTCATCCCAATCCCTGGTTACGACCAATTCGATTTCCATGCCGAGACGTGTGGAGATGAGGTGGATCAGATCCGCGGCAATCCCGACATATTTTCCAGCGGCAATCACTTCAAATGGTTCCCAATCGGGATCGACTGCCATACGCACGGGACCGAGCGTCTCCAGATAGGCCCGCTCTTCCAAGCTGAGTTCAACCGTTGTTGTTGGAGAAACCACATCCGCCGGCGACGTCCGGGTCTTGTTCCGCAGCGGCTCGGTTGCAATCCAAACGATTCCAACCAATACAGGGATTGCGATCAACAGAACGATTCGAGTGAAGCCTCTTGTAGTCCAAGCAGTAGGTCTGGCACCCAATCAATACCTCCAATTGGTAAGGAAAGTCATTACCGGGTCTCTGTAATTCCATATATAATGCAATTTCTTGGGATGCTCAATGGGCACTCTTCAATCCGGCACCACAGAGGGGAACCACAGCATCGAGCAACCCGAGCTGTGCATCTTCACGCAAAGCGGCAAGGTACCCCGCATGGTTTGCCGCACTGGTGAGTTCCACATACACACCTTTGCGTGCAAGTGCATCCCGGGAAGCCAGGATTTCCTCTTCGGTAACCGTCACGAACCTTCCTCCCATACGATGCATGGCTTGCAGGATTTCGGCACCCCGTGCCGGCCGTGCGCTGGCGATTCCCTCGGCCAGGGTCGGCTGGCTCGGCACTTCGTGCACCACCAGCGAACCAGCGAGGTACGCTGCCGCCAAGGGAGCGCAATTCGCAGCCTGCACCGCGATTACCAATGGAAGCCGATCTATCAGACCCCAGGCTCTCAATTCGCTCAGAGCCAAGGCCACACCCATGAGCAACGTACCGTTTCCGACAGGCAACACCAACAGCTCGGGTAGCGTTCCACCGAATTGCTCGAACAGTTCGTACAGATAGGTCTTGGTCCCCTCCCAAAAGAGGGGATTGAAAATATGGCTGGCATAGAAGGCTCCCGTCCGCTCCACGTGGGCGATGGTCGCATTGGCGGTATCTTCCCGAGTTCCGGGAATCCTGTGCACCACAGCACCATGGGCTTCGATCTGTTCGATCTTCTTGGCGCTGGTATGGGCCGGAACAAAGACTTCACAACCGATACCGACCCTCGTACAATAGGCAGCGACAGCCGTCGCGGCATTTCCGCTGCTATCGATCACACAATGGTGTACACCCATGCTGCGCATCGCTGCGACCAGCACCACAGCTCCCCTATCCTTGAAGGAAAGTGTCGGCATGTAATAGTCGGCTTTTCCCCACAGGTGGGCACCGAGGGAGATCAAGGGAGTCCCCCCCTCACCCATGGTGGTTTCCTGCACGATCTGTGGATCTATCGGAGGCAAGGCGTCAGCATATTTCCAGAGCGACCGCTCTGCACAACGGGCTGTTTGTGAGAAGTCAGGGGGTATCTTTTCAAAGGAGAGGTTGAACAAACCACCACATTCGCAACGGTAGCGATCCTGATTCACCGGCTGTTCCTTATGACAATCCGTACAGATATATTTCACACGGTGCTCCTCGATTGTATTTTTACACATGATTATATATCATAAGCAGAGAGGTTGCACATGACTATTTCAGAATTGGATACGCCTGCCTTGGTAATCGACCGCGCCATAATGATGCAAAACCTGACTTTCATGCAACAGCATGCAGATGTATGGAAAGTCGCGCTCAGACCACATACAAAGACCCACAAGACACCGGAAATCGCCCACCTGCAACTTGCCTTGGGGGCACAGGGAATCACCGTCGCCAAAACCGGGGAGGCCGAAGTCATGGCAGCGCACGGAATCGACGACATCTTCATCGCCAACGAAATAGTCGGTATACCCAAACTGCAAAGGATCAAAAACCTCTGCGCTGGTGGAGCACGGGTATCGTTCGGTATCGATTCCGTGGATGCCTTGCGTCAGATCGAGCAGGTATTCACCGCAGATACTCCCGCCCATGTCCTCATCGAGGTCGAAACAGGCGAGAACCGAAGCGGAGTTACCGACAAGGAACAATTCCTCGCACTCCTTCGGGCAATACAAGCTGCCGGCAATGTCTGTTTCGACGGTATATTCAGCCACGAGGGACATGCGTACGGTGCTGCCGACGGGGACGCTGCAATGCAGCTGTTCGAAAACGCCCAAAACGATACATTGGCGTACGTCGAGCTTGCCCGCACCCAGGGAATCACGTGCAAACGGGTAAGTATCGGGTCCACTCCCAGCCTATTCATCGCCGCACTGCGGGGCGATCCCCTGCAAAAGGGCATCACCGAGATTCGGCCGGGTACCTATGTATTCATGGACGCGGGACAAGCGAACGCCATTGGAACCTATGCGCACTGTGCGGCGACCGTATTGGCAACAGTGATTTCCAAACCGACAGACGAACGGGTAATCGCGGATGCCGGGGCGAAAGCCTTGACCATGCAAAGCAGGGGGAAGGGAATTTGCCATACCGAGGGCAAGGGACAAATCCTTTGGGACCGGCCGCTCCATGTGACCAGCGTGTTCGACGAACACACCATAATCATCGATAGGGATTTCCATGATGCTGTCGCAATCGGCGACCATATCCGTATTATTCCCAACCACATCTGCCCGGTAGTCAACTTGTACGACCACATGCATATCGTGGAGCATGGCACTGTTGTCTCCGTATGGACCATTGCAGGTCGGGGCAAGACCACCTGATCAGTCGAGGAAGTTAACCGAACTGCTTCGAAGTTCCAACAGCAGGGTGTCGCACCAAGTCCCGTTGGGCAATTTTCCGATCCGTTCCCTTCGGCCGACCATGCGGAATCCGCATGACTCGTGAAGTGCGAGACTCGCGCTGTTTGTCGCAAGGACAACCGATTGGAGTGTCCAATACCCGGCTTGTTCCGAACGGAGGACCAACGCTTGCAGCAATTGCTTGCCCACCGTCTTTCCCCTATGCTCAGCCGCGACGTAGATCGAGACTTCGGCGACACCGCGATATGCAGCCCGACTGCTGACAGGTGAAAGCGCGGCCCAACCCAGTATCCGACCTTGTTCATCCGCCGCAACCAACCTGCAGGCTTCCAGGTGTGTCGAATTCCACTGCACATAGGTAGGTACTTCCGTTTGGAATGTCGCTACCCCGGTTGCTATGCCTTCAAGGAGGATGTGGGAGACTGCCGGCCAATCCTTCTCAACCATCTGCCGTATATTCATAGTTTTCCAAGCATACCGAATCAGGTCCCGAATGAAAAGAGTGGGGATGATACAGGAGACCCATATGCTCGTATACCCAATTAGATATAAAGTTGTATCCATTTCGGTGATTAGATATTTGCAGTTGCTGGGATACAGTTGATAGAATGAAACGCGATGAGTATGAGCGGGAAATAATTGACAACATCAGGATGTATCGCCAGGCTCGGGGTCTTACACAAGAGGAATTGGGACGAAGATGCAATATGCCGACCGGTTATATCGGTGGCATAGAGACCTACAAGCGCTTTCCGAAAGTCAAGAATCTTCGGCGCATAGCCGAAGGCCTCGATATCGATATCGCCTATCTCATGAGCCCGAAAGTAGCAGAGCGGGTATTGGAGGTTTCGGATGTTGTCGAGGGTATCAACAAGCATGTCCGATCCTATCTCGACACCTACTTGAAGCCGGAGGATGCCGAATCCAAAACTCCGGAATCATAATAGTGCAGGGACTGCTATTTGCCCGCTTCCTTCTTCTCGGCCTGCTCTTCCTTGCGAATCTCGAGTTCACCTTGAATCTGCTTGATCTTGTTCTCAATTTTTTCCCGTTGCTGTTTTGCCTTCTTCTTGTCGGCTGTCTTCTCGTCCAACGACTCGAGGGATTGGGCCAACTTGGTTTCAGCTTGGTGCAATTGCTCGATCGATTCGGCTTCCACAGCCTTGTCGAACGCAAGTTCCTCGATCGCCGTCTGGTTCTCCGAGCCCTGCTCCTGCACTTTCCGCTTGGGAATGTAGGCATGGTCCGAAGGATATTCCCTCCGGTCCATGACTGAGGGAGATGCGATTTCGATACCCTTCGCATGCAACGCATCCAGTACCGCCCGGTGCAATTCGCTTGTCTTGCTCAACCGCTCGGAGAATTCCTCCAGCAACCCGTACACCCGGTATTTGACCGCATGGTCGAGCAATTCCTCGATAAAGACGAAGGTGTCTGTCAAACCGGTAGTCTCAGCAGCTTCCTTCAAAGCCTCCTCGACAGCTTCATGCGCCACCATATAGCCAATGGAAACAGAGACGTTGAGAAATGTCCCTCCTCGTCGGGTCACCTTCACCGCTTTTTGTACCAGCAGCATATTGGGAAGACTGACGACATCGCGCGTGATCATCTGGATCTCGGTATGGAATATCCCGAAATCGGTGACGCGCCCGACCAGTTCCTCCACCTCGATGAAGTCTCCGGCACGAAACTCGTGCATAAGACGCAACATGATACCCGCCATGGCATTGCCGACCAACGTAGTCGAGGACAATGCGATGACGGCACTGATCAACACTCCCAAGAGACTGAGTATCTGTCCCTTGACCTCATGTTCGATCGGCAACAGACCGATTGCCAGGAACAAGCCCAACAATACGATGGCAAAAGTAAGCAACTGCCGATGGTAGGGAAAACTCTTGCTGGAGGCCTTTTGTATGGATCGGTTGAACACGAGGCGAACCGACACCACCAGAACAACCGCACCAAGGACCACAATGGCAGAACCGAGAAAATCCATCGGTCTCATCATGCACCTCCCGAGTGGTCTGAACACGTTCCGCTTTCATCCGAAGCCACCTGACAAGCGCGAAGCTTTACAAACCACTAGAATTCGAACACTTGCTTCCACACCATCCGTAAGCCTTGGGACGCATCTCCCAATTGCGATTGTTCATTCAAACCGCTTGTCCAGACAGTCCCATCCTTTTTCAACACCACCGCATGGTCCCGACCCGCAGCCACATCGGCGACTTCGCCAAGCACAGTGACAAACCCCTTGTCGGTGGAGGTGTTCGTCGTATCGCCGAGTCCGTATTGTCCATACCTGTTGCTGCCCGCGACCTTCAAGTCACCGGTACCTGCAAGTATCCATGAATTGTAGTAACCTGCAGCTATATCGGAGATATTCGATGCAACGGCTACCCAATAGGTTGAACTCGTGGTGTTGCCGGTACCAAGCTGGCCATGCCCGTTGTCACCTGAAGTCCACACACTTCCATCCTGCTTCAGGATCACCGTATGGTTGCGACCCGGTGCGACGGTCCTCACCTTATCGGTGAGGAAGGTGGGTTCGACCACATTGTTCTTGTGTCCGAGTCCGAGCTGACCATACGAGTTGTCCCCAAATCCGTACAGGTTGCCTTTGTTGTCAAGCAGGAACGATGTCTTGACCAAACTGGAGAACACCTGTGCTCCATTCTTGGCTATCATGACGGGAACGCTCCGTGTAGTCTTGGAACCGTCACCGAGTTGCCCCATATCATTCAGACCGACGGCCCATATACTTCCATCACGTTGGACATACAACGAATGCCCGTATCCGGCTGCGGCGCTGATGACATTGTCGGCGATCCTCGTGAGGGATAGGCAGTTGGTGCGCGTTCCGTCGGCTAGCTGGAAATCCTCATTCCTTCCTGCACCATAGAGGATTCCCGTATCGGCAATGTACAAGACATGCCCGAAGCCTGCGGCGATATCGGCGACAGCGGAACGCAACGGGGAAAAGGTCTTCTTGGTATTTGTCGAACCATCTGCCATCTGACCGAATTGATTCAAGCCGGCACCCGCAAGGAACCCGCTCCTACTCAGCGCAAACGACGCGAAGTACCCTGCCCTCACCTGGTCTACCGCAACTTCGGGTTGACCCGGTTTCGGTTGTTGTCCCCCGGCTACTACAGCGGGTGCCGGTGCAGGAACTGCAGGAGCCGCAACAAGTTCTTTCTCCAATAGCTCGATGACAAGTTCCACGGTCTCTCCCGCATGTCCGTCCTCCAGGACTCCCAATACGAGCAGATACACAATTTCCGGCTCAAGTACCAATTCGATCGAATCATGCAACGTATCGCCATCGTAATTCTCGGCCAGTGTCAGATCCCCCTTGTTGAAGGGATCGTGGAGAGAATAGTAGAGGGGTATGGAGGCTTGGGTGAGATGGGTGATGCGATACAATCCAGCTTCGGAAACTTCGAACATCACCATGGGAAAGTCGCTGCCCAATACGATACCGAACGGGTTCTCCACGGAGGGAATCTCGACCATGCCATTGGAATCCGGAGTGTAGACGACCCTAGCCGTACCGGTCGATACCTCCGCTGCCGGCATGCGGCCTTCAGCGCCATGGAGCAGCACCGAACCTTTGCCGTCGGTCCGCGCAAAAAGGAAATCGTTGCCGAAGCTTTCCAAATCGGCGATCCACAAGAAATTCCTGGGCTCTACCAAGGTCAGCAGGATACTCTTTTCCCACGTCTCTCCGGCATCGGAACTGGACAGCGAAGTATAGGAACCGGTGGTCGGATTCAAATATATGGCCGCGACCGTTCCGTCGTCAGCGGTTGCGATGTGGACGGTGACTGCGCTGGTATTTGACGGGCGCAAGGTGCCATCGCCATAGACCGGCCAAAATTCCGGCTTGCCGCCCGTTGCGTTGCGGACCCTGAGGATTGTCAATCCATCCTTGTTGTAGGAAGCGATATACAGCAAGTCGGGATCGTGGGGATCGATAGCCAATCCAAGCCGGCCTCCGGACGATGGTGCGATCCGGGTAGTGTTCCAAGAAGCCCCGTTGTCCTTGGAGACCGAGAGTTTCACCGCGAACTCATCGTTGTTGTCCTGATACACCGTGTACAAGTAACCATGGGCCGAACGCAAGTTTCCCGAATAGCCGGTGGAACTCGAATCGGTATATTTGGTGAATCCATTCTTCACTTGGTAATAGCCGCCGTCGACAGACTTGGCATAATTGTAATCCCAGTAGCTGTCATGCCTATGGAACACCATATGGATGGTCCCCTTCTCGTCGGTCACCATATCCTGGATCGAAGCAGCCTGTCTCGATTGGGTGACCGCAACGGGAGGATTGAAGGTTTTTCCCGCGTCATTGGAGGTGATGGTAAATATCTGGCCACTGGCGGAGTACCCGACTGTCACCCGGTTCCTATAGGAAACGATTCCCTGGACATATCCGCTCTGGACAGCAAGAACCGGAGCGGTGGTCCACCGACCGGAGGCCTCTTCCCTTCCCACATGGATGCGGCCATCGCTGCCCTGGTAGGCAACGACTTTCCCCGATGGTGTACTGGTTACAAAGGCTCCGTTGCCGGAAGCCGCAAGGGCATCTGTGGCGATCAAGGTTTGCTGCACCGACAAGTCGAGCAATGGTATGGAACCGAACAACCCCACAGCAACAAGCAACATGCATATCGTAAAAGCAACAGTTCTTTTACCCATGGTAGTACCCACTCTCCCATATAGTTTTGTTCTATTGTACAATGAATATGTCAAAAACCAAGGAAAAATTGTCAAAAAATATAGCTTGCAAACACAGCAACCATGGTAAGATAATCCATGCACATCCAGATTGTGGCCAATGCCAAGGCGATGCGGGCATTCGTTCTCTTCCCAAGACAGCTCTACCGTCACGACAGGTGCTGGGCACCCCCGTTGTGGCACGAAGAGAAATCCAGCTACATCGCCTCGAACAATGTGGTCTTGCAGGCGAACGAACATATCCTCTACCTGGCGGTACACGAGGGGGCCGTATTGGGTCGAATCCTGGTGTTCATCGATTCGGGCCATATTGCGCATACCGGCGAATCGGTGGGATTCTTCGGCTCCTTCGAATGCGTCGAGGATACACAGGTCTCCAACCTGCTGCTTGATGCGGCCGAGACCTGGATACGGGGGCGTGGCCAGGCACATATGCGGGGTCCTATCAACCCGATCGCCGAGAGTTGGGGATTCCTGCTTGAAGGCTACGATTCCTTGCCGGTACTCATGGCTCCGTACAATCCGTCGTACTACCATGGCATGATGCGTGCCGCGGGAATGGCAAAGATCAAGGACCTCTATGCCTATGAGGCCGACACCCGATCCGGGTATACGATTCCCGGAAGGATCGAACGGTTCGCGTCCACATTGCTTTCGAGGAAACCCGAGCTTTCGGTACGGCCGCTCGACCCAAATCGATTGCTTGAGGATGCCCGGCACATCTGGCACATAACCAACACAGCCTTGGCCCACAACTGGGGGTATGTACCGGTCGCTCTTCCGGTCATGCAGGACATGGTGAAACGGCTCAAACCGATACTAGATCCGCAAGCGGTCTGGTTTGTAGAGGATGCTGGGGTTCCGGTAGGATATGCCTTGGGATTTCCCGACCCGAATGCAATCTTCCAGGCAATCCACGGGCGTCTGCTACCCTTCGGTTTCCTGGTGTATCTGAAACGCAAAGGATCCATGCGACGGTACCGGCTCTTCGGATTGGGAGTCTTGCCCCAGTACCATGGCTTGGGTCTGGACGTACTCCTCTACCACAGTCTCTACAAGGCATTGGGACCGAAAGAACCGCTCATAGAGGCAAATTACATACTCGAGGACAATTGGAATATCCGCAATGCATTGGAAAAACTCGGGTTGCGAAGAACCAAGACGTACCGCATCTACCAAAAGGATTTGGGGAGTTCACCCCGGCAACAGTTCCCTTCCAATCCATTCGGCGACCAGGGTTCCCAACAGAGCATGTGACTGGGAATCGATATGGATGCCGTCGGGCATGGAACAGAAGATGTGTTTCCCAGCATCGAGAAAAGCACACCCGAACTCATGGGCAACCGTTTGGTATTCCTGTGCCAACTTGCCCGAAGTTTCGTGCGAGCCCAGGAACGGGCCATCCATGATCCATTCGTTCACCAGCGGCGGTGCGATGATACCGATCTTAGGAGCAGACCCCTCCGGTCCATACCCGCCGGCCAGTACCGTCTTCACCAACCGCTTCATACCAAGTGCGATATCGACAGCCAACAAACCGAACCTATGCTTCGTATCGTTGGTTCCCAGCATGAAGACAACGGCATCCACCGGCTGATGCGTAACCAGACAGGGATGCAAGTAGTCCAGTCCATTCCTTCCCGCTTCGACAGGGTCTTCGAAAACCGTGGTCCTTCCATTCAGTCCCTCAGGAATAATCCGGTACCTTGGTCCAAGTTCCTTGGCGACAATGCTCGTCCAGCGTTGCCCATATGGCATACGCTCACCCGTCGCTGGAGTAAACCCCCAAGTGTTCGAATCGCCGTAACACACTATTTGCCTACATTCGGTTGTATTCATACGGATAGTCTACCGTGGATTGTGCCGATTCTCAATTGAAAACCGGGAGTTGAGGTGTCCGAAGCTATATGGTAACCTCCTGCCAGGAGGATAGCAGTATGGTTGCACACAACATGAAATCATTTCATATTCTAGTCATTTTCGTATTGATTCTGACCATCTCCACCGCGGCTGTGGGGCTATTCGCCCACTCACCCCAAACGGTGACAAACGCTACCAATTCGTACGGCCAGACCATGGTTCCCTATGGCTATGGGATATACTCGCATGACGATGCCTTCAAGGCTCCGATATTCCGAGGCACAGACCTCACCATGCTGGTTCTGGTAATCCCAGCCACCATCATGGTCCTGGCCAAGGATATGAAAAGAACCAGCAATTCCCGAAGACTGTTCCTCACCTCCCTTATGGGGGTATTCTTGTACTACGCTATCTCGATGTCTTTCGGGGTTATCGCAAATGCCCTGCTTCTTGTTTATATCGCACTGTTCTCGGCCAGTTTTTTCGCATTGATTCTGGGCATTCCCCATGTAGGTGAAGGAACTTGGAAAATTGCCGTGACAGAAACCATGGATCGAAAAGGTACCCGCATCTTCCTAATCCTCTGCGGCATTGCACTGGTGGTCGCCTGGCTTCCCGATATCGTGGTTGCCCTGATTTCCCGAGGTCCGTTGGCTACCTTGGGTGTCTATACGACAGAAATCACGTATGTGCTCGACATGGCTATCATTGCCCCCGCTTGCCTTATCTGTCTCAATGGACTGTCGAACCGGAAACAGTATGTGGTCGTTGTCCTTTCATTGTTGTTCACCCTGTGTATCACCATTGGCATCATGGTCCCCATCCAGAGCGTGTTCCAATATGTGGACGGAATCGTATTGCCACTACCGGTGATACTCACCAAAGTACTTTCTTTTTGTATCCTGGCCATCTTCGCCGCATACTTCGAAGTCCGATTGCTGAGAGCCGCCGGAAACCGTCGAGTTCCCTGATAAGCGGTGGCGGGGAACCGACTACTCCCTATCGAACCAATATTCCTTGGGAACCGGATTGCTGCCTGCCCAGATAATCTGCCGGAATAGGACAGGATCGGTATTCCCTTCGGTATTGATCAATAGGATTTGGCTATCTTCATCCAATTTAAGGAAATCACGCAATTGTTGTGCACCATTTTGCTTCAAGATCGATAGCAAGGCACCGAGCGTCACCGCCCCGCTTTCACCACTGACAATGAACGGATCGCCTTTCAAAGGTGTTGCGTAGACCCGCATGCCGTGGGCCGCCGTGTAATCGGGAACCGAGACAAAAGCATCGACAGTATCCTTCAACACATTCCAGGCAATCTCGCTTGGCTCTCCGCAGGCCAGACCTGCCATGATGGTATCCAATGCCCCATCGACATGATGCGGTGTCCCGTCGTTCACCGTGGCACTCGCACAGAGGCACGCGGCCTTGTCGGGTTCAACGACAATACATGTGGGAGCGCAATCGCCACAAAGACTGTGATAGTATCCGATCACAGAGGCCGCCAAAGCTCCAACCCCAGCCTGGACGAACACATGGGTAGGCCGAACGATTCCCTGTCCGCTGAATTGTTCCTGGATCTCCGCCATCATGGTCGTATACCCTTGCATGATCCATGTGGGAACTTGTGTGTATCCTTCCCAGCTCGTATCGCTGATGATTTCCCAGCCGAACTTCTTGGCATCGACAACAATCTGGCGAACCGCGTCATCGTAATTGCCCGCTATGATCTTTACAGTCGCTCCATAACTGCGGATCGCATCGATACGACGCTTGCTCGTTTCCGAGTGGACGTATATGACGCATTTGTGCCCGAGCTTCTGGGCTGCCCAAGCGATTCCCCGCCCATGGTTGCCGTCGGTGGCGCTTGCAAAGGTGATGTCACCCAATTTCTCCCTGACTTCGGAAGAAACCAGATACCTATAGGTCATATCCTTATCCGAAATCCCCAGCCGTTCTTGGATAAAACGATACAATGCGAAGGAACCCCCGAGGACCTTGAAGCTGTTGAGTTCCAGGCGGGAAGCTTCGTCCTTGACCCAAATACCACCGACTCCAAACATCGCCGCCAGATTCGGTAGCGATACCAATGGACTCATCTGGTATCCGGGAATCTGCCGGTGGAACCGTCGTGCGGTCCTGGCGACTTCGATGGGGAACATCTCTTTCGCAGCTTGTAGATTCTTTTTGCCATGGTCCCGGATAACCCACGAGAAATCGGGTGCGCTATTGTCCATACTGGTCTCCCTAAATCAGATATAATATTATCATATCGCAAATTTATTATCGTAAAATCTTTGATATCATGAATTTTCCCCTTAATCTTAGAGCATATGCAAAATTTTTACAACTACCTTCGGGATACCTGACATCTATGGAAAAAAGAGAACCGGACCCCATGTCAGGAAAGGTTGCCCTCCCGACACAGTATCCGGTATTCACACGCACAAGAGCTCCAGCAACGTTACAATGCGTAATTCAACATGGCCGCGACGCGTTTGAACTTGATATCGCCGTGGGTAACCAAGCGGGTATCCGCATCGGTATATCTCGTTGTCAGCTGGGGTATGATGGTGAGGTTCAAGCGGTCGGAGAACTTCACGTTCGCAACCAGGCCAAGGTCGAAGGTCATGGGTGTGACCGCGAAATCGGTTCCGATATTGTCCAGATAGGTCTCCAGCATGATCGCCACGGTATTGACCATGAGCGGCATCTGGTAGCCGACCAGATATTCTCCCTTGTAGTTCAAGCCATTCTGGCGCAAGCCGTTGGTCTCGTATTCCCATGCGAAAGCATCATTTTCAGGAGCGTCGGAATATCCTTGGTAATTCACCTCGTGGTAGGTCCGCATGACCACGCTTTTCCACTCCCCAGGCCAAATTGCGGCAGTATCGAACTGCAATGCTACTCCGGCCCGCCCCTTGTAGTAGATACCTTCCATGGAAGCCGATGTGGAATCAGCGATTCCGTCTCCAACCCGAAGCCCCTCGGTGTCCATAAGCGGGAAGTCCCATCCGGTTCCCATGGATCCACCCACAGACAGCTCCATGACCGCTACAGGTGTCAACACCGCATCTACCGACAAGGTCGCTGCTACCGGAGAAAGCCCCATGAGTCCCTTGAGCTTCACATTGTTCCCGCTGAACAACGGTCCCTCTCCCTGGAGGAAAGGAATCTTGACCGTATACCCGGCTTCCACCTTGAATTCGGGAGCCGTACTTGCGATAAGCTTCAAGTTCCCCGACATTTCGCTTTCCGCGGCGAAAAGACCTGCGGTTGCGAACGATACCAATATGAGTGTCACGAACAGTTGTCTGGCAATTTTCATGCTGCTTCTCCTTTCTTGTCTTTACAGGTTATCAGCATACCACATGGTGATACTGTTTTGGAATTGGTAATATACCTGATCTGTCAGCATGTCCGTTTCCCTGCCTGCCAAGGGTCGAAACAGACTGCTGTTGGGGAAACGGAACAAAACCCCCTGCCATCGCTTCAGGTTTCCGAATCCGGGCACGCATGGTCCCGCAATGCTTGCAAGGCCTCGTCCAGTGCAGACCGCAAGCGGTTGTAGGAGGCGAGATCAAACCCGCCTGAGGCGCCGAACAGGCACTCGCCTATCATGTGGGGGACCTGGAGAGCCTCCTTTCGAAGTCGGTTCCCCTGTTCAGTCAAGACCACCATCACCGTCCGTTCATCGGCAGGCTGCCTATGCCTTTCCACCAGGCCATTCTTCTCCATCCGTTTCACCAGAGGTGAAACCGTGCCTGTGTCGAGTCCCAACGAATCGCACAGGCCACCGATTGTCGATTCCCCCTTTTCCCACAACACCAACATGACCAGGTATTGCGGATATGTCAGGCCAAGGGTATGCAAGATCGGTTTGTAAGCAGCCAGTATGGACTTTTCAAGGGAATACACACGGAAACATATCTGGTTATCCAACAACAACCGGTCGGTATCCATCACAGCACCCGCTCGATATCCTTGCGCATATCCTTGGGTTCCACCGTCGGTGCGAACCTGGATACAGTCTCACCGTCCCTGGAAACCAAGAACTTCGTGAAATTCCACTTTATACCATTACCCATTACACCGGGAGCCTGTTTCTTCAACTAGGCATACAACGGATGGGCAGACTCCCCATTCACCTCGACCTTCGACATGATCGGAAACGTAACTCCATAGTTGACCTTGCAGAATTGCTCGATCGCCGCATCGTCCCCCGGTTCCTGATGGGCAAACTGGTCACACGGAAACGCCACTATCTCCAATCCTTTCGGTCCATATTCCCGATACAGTTCCTCAAGTCCTTCGTACTGGGGAGTGAATCCACATTTGCTGGCGGTGTTCACCACCAGAATGGGTCGCCCTTTCAAGGTCTCGAAGGAAAAGTCCTTTCCGGAATTGGTCTTCGCATGAAAATCATACACAGTTGCAGCCATATGCACCTCTTTTATATTGTTCGTAATTATATTGTGCACTATATAATCTACAACAATACATGTCAACCCCTCAACGGATATCGGAAAGACAGGATGCTGGGATAATCAGTCGATACCCTGGAATTCCTGGACAAGACTGAAACCAGCCTCCCTAGCCCTCTGGATATCCTTTTCCGACTTGCCCGCCGACTGGGCATAGAAGTGTGCCGGGAAGGCCAATGAAGCGGACATGCCATATCCGAGAGCTGCTATCGCGTCGTGCATGGAGACGATCGTATAGCCCATCTCCTTCGGGTCGACCTGTTCGCAGACTCCGAACACCAATGCCCGCTTTCCACGGTCTGCCAATCGTGACGTATAGGGTCCCGGTCGTGGCTCGGTGAAATCGAAAAAGGGGTACAACCTGTCGATGAATGCTTTCATCCATGGTGTCATGTTGTAGTTGTAGGTGGGTGAACCGAGAATGATACCATCGGCCTCGATCAATTTCGGATACAGCAGATGCATGCCGTCGAAGAATTGCGTACAGGTCTTGTCCTTCCGGCAGCGCTCGCAACCGATACATCCTTCGATATGGTACGATCGAAGATGGATGCACTCCACTTGTGCCCCGGCTTCTTGCGCACCTTGCAACAGGGATCCCATGATGGCTGCGGTATTTCCGGTCTTCCTTGGACTTCCATTGAATCCGATTATCTTCATAACATCCTCCTTGCGATCGGCAATTGACGATTATACCATTGTCTTATGGTACACCAAAGGACAATTGACATGATATACTCGATCAACACCACAAGGAGGCCTTGTTTCATGAACCAGAAGAGTCGAAGAGTCAAAATATCGCTGTTCGTGATTGCCATGGCACTGTTGATCCTGCTCTCGTCGTGTTTTCCCGGCACCATAGAATCGGAGGGAAGGAAGCCGGCGGGATTCCTCATGGGAATCTGGCATGGGTGGATCGCACCGATTTCCCTCATAGTCAGGCTTTTCAAGCCGGAAATCCGGATCTACGAATCGTTCAACACCGGATGGTGGTATGATTTCGGCTTCTATATGGCGATCATCAGCGGGTTCGGCGGCTTGTCCTTGGCGCGCAGAAAGGACACCAGGGAATACCACCACAGACGGGACTCTTGAGTATCCGGCTGTTCCTGCCTCGAGTGTCGGCCATGTTCTTCGAGATGTTCCTGCAACTGTTGCCAATACTGCTGATCCCAACGGGTGGATTCTTCATGACGAGGAACCACTCGTTCGACCTTTCCCTGTTGGTAAAGCTCATCGTTGACTTCTTCATGCCGATGCTGGTGTTCCATCCGTTGTATTCCAGTGATCTGAAAGGGTCCCTGATGGTGGGCATTCCCAGCTCTACAACCCTGATAGTAGCCCTGCTATCCCTCACCACCTACGCGCATGCACATTTCGCAAACATAGATGCACGGGATTTCATGCCCCCTGGAATTTTCATGAATTCCGGATTCATCGGCATTCCGCTCCCCCAGCCCGTGTTGACGACCTTGGAGTTCGGCGGAAATGCAGCTTCGCCCCTCGCTGCGTTTGTGTTGGGAGGAACCTTGAACACTGACAAGTTTACAGTGAATCGGCACATTCTCGCCGGGGTATGCATCCGGCTTGTCGGCGGATTTGCATTCGCCCTGCTTGCCACGCGGATTTTCGGTATCACGGGAGTGGCACGGACCGTGCTTATTGTTGGATCCACCCTTCCGTCGGCCGTATTCACCTTCGTATTGCCGCTTCGGTACGGCATCCGCTCCGAGTATGCGGAACCGATAGTCATGCTTTCCACAATCTTGGGTGTGGTCACCATTCCAATTGCATTCATTCTCGCAACATGACAGCTACCACTAACCGGAATCCTCTGCTATATTGAGACAATGAAACTATCCGAACGCATTACCAACGCTGTGTTGCGCACACTATTCAGAATGTTCTTTACCATGAATCTGGACGAGTTCGAAAAGGTACCGCGCACCGGTCCATTCATGTTGATCGCAAACCATACCGCGGCTTTCGACGGTCCGTTGATGTATGTATTCATGAGACCGCGGGAAATGGTGGCTATGGCAAAACAGGAATTGTGGGACCATGTGGGAACGCGATTTCTCATGAACCTTTGGAACTCGATTCCCGTCGACAGGGAAAACATGGGACGCCAGACCATGGAACAGTGCTTTTCCATCTTGGACCGCGGTGATATCCTCGCTATTGCCCCGGAAGGAACCCGCAGCAGTGACGGCACATTGCAGCAAGGAAAGGCGGGCGTCGCTTTCATAGCCCACAAGAAACAAGTTCCCATGGTGCCGGTCGCAATCACCGGATTTGAGAACTTCCGGAAGAACATCAAACGGCTGAGAAGGACGCCCATAACCATTGCAGTCGGAAAGCCGTTCGAGGTGGCCAACAAGGGAGGCCGCCTGGATGCCGAAGGTCGCCAGAAACTGGTCGATGAGATCATGTTGCGCTTGGCAGAGCTGATGCCCCCTTCCCACTGGGGATTCTACGAGGGGCACCAACTCGACTTCACCATGACCAGAACAGTGTGATCAGCTATCTGATTCGACACGAACGCCGCCACACACCGCCTGGACCGAAGGAAAGTGAAAGGTAACATAGGTTACCTTACGTTGCCTGCACTCGCTCGGGAAAGTGGCCATTGCATAGCCCCTCTCCTCTCGCTTCGTTTGGCAATAAAGTATTAAAGTTTACAGGCCACTAGGAACCCGCTTTGCTCGATCGTGCCCACAGGTTGATATTTCCCTCTTGGGCATAGACATCGATCTCCGCCAATTCCGCTGCCGTGAACTCCAGGTTCCCCAAGGCACCGACATTCTCCACAATCTGCTGCGGCGAGCTGGCTCCGATAAGGACCGAGGTGACTTCCTTGCGGCGCAAAACCCAAGCCAACGCCATTTGGGCCAGACTCTGTCCACGTCGGGTAGCCATATCGTTCAATTTAGAAATCCGTTCCAAATTCTCCTTGGTCAACAATTTCTCCGAAAGGGCAGTTCCGGCGGTTGCCGCACGGCTTCCTTCGGGGATTCCCTTGAGATATTTGTCGGAAAGCATGCCTTGCGCCAGTGGAGAAAAACAGATGGTGCCGATACCAAGTTCATCGACCGTGTCGAGCAGGTCCTCCTCGACCCAGCGGTTCAGCATGGAATATGAAGGCTGGTGTATGAGCACCGGCACATTGCGGGCTTTGAGAATCTCATAGGCTTCCCTGGTCTTCTTTCCAGAATAGGACGAGAGCCCGACATACAATGCCTTGCCCTGCCGGTAGGCAGTTTCCAACGCACCCATGGTTTCTTCCAACGGTGTATTGGGGTCGAACCGGTGTGAATAGAAAATATCGACATAGTCCAATCCCATCCGCTTCAAGCTCTGGTCGAGGCTTGCCAACAGATATTTGCGGCTTCCCCATTCTCCGTAGGGTCCTGGCCACATGTTGTATCCTGCTTTTGTGGAAATGATCAGCTCATCACGGTATGCCGACAAGTCCTGGGCCAACAGCTTGCCGAAATTCAGTTCCGCAGAACCGGCGGGCGGTCCGTAGTTGTTCGCAAGGTCGAAGTGGGTGATTCCCAAGTCGAATGCGGTATGCACCATCTTGCGGGCATTTGTCAGCGATGTCGCATCCCCAAAATTATGCCAAAGTCCGAGTGATACGGCGGGGAGTTTCAAACCGCTCCTTCCGCAGTAGTTGTACTGCATGTCTTGATAACGCGACTCTTTCGGTTCGTACATAGTTCCTCCAATAACAGTATATGCTCTAGATATAAAGTATGGCTTCGCGAGGGCAAAATCAAGGCGATCGGGCGATATTCACAAAATCTTGCCGGAAACCGATGAATTTTCATTGCGGTGGGACAGTCGGGTACAGTATTGTAAGACAATCGGTATTCCCAGACCATTAAAAGCCATAAAGAGGACAGAAATGAACGGAATAGTGTTGTTGATAGTGTCCATCGTCATTCTTATCGTAGCATATATCACCTATGGCAGGTTCCTGGCAAAGCGGTGGGGAGTAGATCCCTCCCGCAGGACACCAGCGGTGGAACTGGAGGATGGTGTGGATTACGTACCCACCGGAGGCCAGGTTGTCTTCGGACATCAATTCGCATCGATCGCGGGTGCCGGACCCATCAATGGCCCCATACAGGCAGCAATATTCGGCTGGCTACCTGTCGTATTATGGATATTGGTCGGTGGAATCTTCATCGGAGCTGTCCAGGATTTCGGATCGATTTTCGCTTCTGTGAGAAACAAAGGGCGTTCGATCGGCTACATCATCGAAATCTATATCGGCAAGGTCGGCAAACGGCTGTTCCTGTTGTTCGTCTGGCTCTTCTCCATTCTGGTGATCGCTGCATTTTCCGATATAGTGGCAGGAACCTTCGCAGGATTTGGTGCCGACGGAAGCAGGAGCATAGTCAATGGATCCACGGCTTCCACCAGCATCGCCTTCATGGGTTTCGCATTCCTGCTCGGCATCTACCTGAAACGGCGCAAGCCAACGGTACTGAGGAGCAACCTGGTGGCAATCGTATTGCTCGTCACCAGCATTTTCCTGGGAATGGCATTTCCCACATTCATTCCGAAACAGATATGGATGTATCTTGTTTTCGCCTACATATTCCTCGCTTCGGTACTTCCCGTCTGGGTGTTGCTGCAACCACGCGATTACCTGAACAGTTTCCTGTTGGTATTCATGATGCTTGCGGCCATGGTAGGGATTTTCATTGCCAATCCAACCATCCACTTGCCTGCATTCCTGGGTTTTACCATCGGTGGCCAACACCTGTTCCCGATTCTTTTCGTTACTGTCGCGTGTGGAGCCGTCTCCGGATTCCATAGCCTCATAAGCAGCGAGACCTCGTCGAAACAGATACGGAGCGAGAAGGATATGCTGCCGGTGACATTCGGGGCCATGCTGGTGGAATGCCTGTTGGCAATCATCGCCTTGATATGTGCTGGAGCCGTTGCCAGCCAGGGAGTGCTTCCGGCAGGCACCCCGCCACAAATCTTCGCCATGGCGGTGGCAAGCTTCCTTACGAAAGCGGGCATCCCCCCCCTTGCCAGTACCACGATCATAACATTGGCGATCAGCGCGTTCGCCCTCACCAGTTTGGATTCTGTCGCCCGGGTGGGAAGACTTTCCTTCCAGGAGCTGTTCCTCGACAGCAACACCGACGACCAACATATGCCACGTATCCAGAAGTTGCTGACGAACACGTATTTCGCGACCGGCATTACCCTATGCCTCGGGTTCCTGCTGTCACGAATCGGGTATCGACATATTTGGCCGTTATTCGGTTCGGCAAACCAGATGATAGGTGCCCTTGCCCTTTGCGCCATTGCCATATTCCTACGCAAGACCCAAAAAGGTGGTGCCATGACATGGATCCCCATGCTTGTCATGCTTGCGATAACCTTTACCGCACTGGGACAGATCATTATCCAAAAATCCGCGAAGCTTCTCGACGGTTCCTTCGGTATCATGAATGACGGTATGCAATTGGTGTTTGCCCTCCTGCTGATCGGATTGGCTGTGGTGATCGCATGCAAATCGATCGGATCGCTTTTCTTCAATTCGAAAACGGCTACGGCAGATGGAGAGCAGATATGAACAGCCCTTCGGCCGCAACGATTTGCTTGTATTTACCGGCATTAGGATTTAGACTACTGACATTCTGACGAGTTCAAGGTAGGAAAACACTATCGGCACTGTAACAAGACGGATCAAATTGGGTTTCGGCATCGGCGATTTGGGGGGCAATCTCTTTTTCACCGTTATTGGATTCTACCTGTTATTTTTCCTCACGGATATCGTGCATCTATCGGCGGCCCTCGCGGGAACTGTCCTGATGATAGGGAAGATATGGGATGCCGTCACGGACCCGATCACGGGGTATGTGTCCGACAGGACCCGGTCGCGATGGGGAAGGCGCAGGCCGTATATGTTCGTCGGAGCGATCGTATCCTTCTTCACCATGGGAATGATGTTCACACGACCTGCCTTCGAGTCCCAGACGACACTTTTTGTCTACCTCACGTTCCTCTACTGTCTGCTGAACACCGCATACACCCTGGTGAACATACCCTATGCTGCATTGCTTCCCGAATTGACCGACGACTACAACGAACGGACACTTCTGACCGCATACCGCATGAGCTTCGCCGTACTCGGAACATTTGTCGGTGCGGGAGCGGTCATGCCGATCATAGATCTGTTCGCACCCTCGGTTGCCATCGGGTGGTCGGTCATGGGGTATATCATGGGAGCTGTCATGCTTCTGACTACCCTGATCACCATCTGGGCGGTCAGGGAACCACAACATTTGGAAAGCCAACCGGAGAAGGGATTCTTCACAACCTATACGGAAGCATTGAAGAACAAGGTCTTTCTCACCGCGCTGTTTCCCTGGGCTTTCTTCATTGCCGGGACATCGATGGTGCAAGGGGCGCTGGTCTATTACTTCACCTACATCTTCGGCAATGGAGGATTGTTCCAAACGGCGCTTGTCCTCCTGTTGGCGACCAGTCTGCTCTGCATCCCCATCTGGGTGAAAATCTCACAGCGGATCGGAAAAAAATCCTGTTACATGATCGGCATGGGTATCATGGGAGTCGGTGTCATGGTGTTCTCCCTACTTGGAGAAATTATCGGCCCGACGGTAGCTGTGGTGGTCATGGGTTTGGCGGGAGTCGGCCTCTCGACCCATTATGTGATGCCCCATGCCATCTTGCCGGATGTGGTGGAGCACGATGCCATCAACCACGGCAATGTCCGACGTGAGGGCGTATTCTCCAGCTTGTGGACCTTCTCGAGCAAGATTGGACAAGCCCTTGCCCTGGCATTGAACGGCTGGATACTAGCCCTGTTCGCCTACACGCCCGACGAACCCTCCGCCTTGGCAGCAATCGGCATCAAATTGATCTGCGGCCCTATCCCTCTGGTGTGGTACCTGGTTGGCATATGGATACTCCGTCGCTATCCAATCGACAAGGAGTATTATGCCGCCATGCTCGAACGGCGGGAGCTGCCCAATGGGTAAGAGGAAGGAACGGCTCATGGTCCTGCCCAGGGCAACGGCGGGCCGGGGTTTTGTCGCTCCACGCTATTCGACCAAGGCACGCCGTTTCATGATCCTGGTGGGCGGCTGGTATTTGCGGATCCTCGAAGGGGTTCGGCACGTTGAGATCGCCAACTCGGAGCTCCTGATCGATGAACTGGAACGCTTCTACAATGGGGAACAACGGTTGGTGATCGCATTCCGCCACGTTGCCAAGGAAGATGCGCCGGTCATGATGTATGCGCTGAATAGGAAACTGCAACGGATGATCCGCAATCGCAACCGTCATCGGCGCAAGGAGGACCGTATCATTGCCCACGCCCGATTCCTCTATGGGAGCGATGTCCTCGATTGGGCCGGCAAGGCCGCCGCCTGGTTGTTCCCCAAAATCGGATGTGTCCCGGTGCAAAACCGTGGAAACAACAAGAATGGACTCGATATCCTGAGACGTGAGATGCGTGACGGTACCTTTCCGATTGCGCTGGCTCCCGAAAGCCAAGTCACCTACCACATGTACCGGTGCAGCCCGCTGGCGGCAGGTGTGGCATCGCTTGCACTCTGGGGCGGCACCGACGACAAGGAAGTGACGATAATCCCTGTGGCTATCGGGTACCGTCATGGCGAAGACCCCTTGCAGGTTATACGCAACGTGATGCACAAATGGGAACAACAGACGGGATTGCAGCTTCAGAATATCGAATCGCGACCACCGTTGGCATTGTTGCACGACGCGACGCAGCTTACGGTGGAACTGCTGGAACAATTGTACGCGATCGATACGCTGCAAGGTGAAGCGACCCTGCGGGAACGAATCCTACATATCTGTGAAATAGCCATGCACAAGGGTGAATTGTTGGCGCAGGTCGAACCACAAGGTTCATTGCTCGACCGGTTGTTCAGGATCCGTTACAGTGCGGTGGAAGCCATCCATCCGCAACGGTTCAATCCCAAACAATTGCCCCAACTGGGGCGGAGCATAGCTGACTTCCATGCTTTGGAAGCCCATGTGTATGCACGCCACTCGCAATTGGTGGATGTCCTGCAGTATGTGGACCCTTCCTACATAGCCGCTCCATGTTCAACCGGCAGGGCTTGCGAGTATGCCCTCAGCCTCTTGGATGTGTTGAATAGGGTCCAGGGAGGAAACATCAATACACGCTTTAGCCCCAAAGGCAAGAAGGCCTTGGTTTCGATCGGGGTACCGGTAAAGGTCTCCGAGATTGGGGAAACGGCGCAGGGCCGGTCAAGGAAAGAACGGTTGTCAATGCTTTCGGAAGCGATTTTCGACGCACTGCAAACCACATCCGATACCATGGAACCATTGTGGGAAACACAATACTTCGATGCGTGATAGGTTGTGGGGGCGAAGCGGTACCTTACCGGCCCCACCCCAACCTGTTGCAGATCACTAGAGTAGGAAATATTGCAGCCCGACGTACGCTACGAATTCGTCGTCGAAACTTCCCCTGTTTCCTGTGAACTCGGCACCAGCATAGACCTTGAAATCCTCGATGATGAAGAAATCGAGCTCTCCCCACAGCATGAAGCCATACGAATATTCGGTACCGTCCAGAAAACCATCCTGGGTATAGACATCGGTAACATCCAGAGAAGCATCCATACCGCCGAAAGCCTGGAATCTTTCGCCCATGAATGCAAGGCTCGTGGATAGTTCGGAATCGAATCCAAGCGCATATGTATCATCTTCCAAGAAATACGATCCGCCAGGAGTCTGCAACTTCAGATTGGCAGACAGCCAGATGCGATCGCTGAGTTGTGCTCCGGCCAACATCCTGCCGACAAGAGCCCCATGCACTACCGTTTCGATTTCCGGATCCTCCAACAGGTAACCGAGATCAGCGCCAGCATCCAAACCGAAGCCGAGACGTATTCCGTCGATGAATTCGTAATACCTGTCGTCCACATACACTTCTTGGGCTGCGTTGAACGGGTACCAATAGAAGTATACGGTATTGGCCAACACCGTATTGGGAGTCGAATATCGGTTGATAGTGGACGCCAGTCCGGTATTGATGAAAGCCTCGGAGCTCTCCGAACGGATTCTATAATTCAACGCCAACGATCCGTCGGGAAACAAGGTGTCGAGGCCGTCGCCGATGACATACGGTAGACCGACCCGCGCATACAAGGTCAACGCATCCTGAGCCGCATCACCCAGGTCGTATTGCACATGGGGATACAACGAATATTCAAGTGCCTCGGCATTCCGGATGTCGCGAAGATTGTAGGCATCACCCCACATGTCCAGTGAAAGGTTCTGTCGTGTGGCAAACAAGGAACCGGTCAGGACGATACCGACAAGCATCGACACAACCATTATCTTCTTCATACTAGTCCTCCTCTTGTAACAGATGACACGACAATAGTACCACACCGCTGTGTGCGGTGCATCACTATTTTACAATCGGGAGGCATACTCGTAGAAAATTGTGCGGTCAGTAGTACAATGGGTATTTTTCGGCTTGGTAACTGCGATATCCCTGATAACTGTCGGAATCGGGATCGGCAATGGAGATGCGTAGGACCTCGCGAGCCGGAGTATCGGCGGTAACTTCCACAATCCGTGCGGAAATCTTCATCCGATTGAGTTCTCCCGCCGCAAAATCGAAAATTTCCATGGGCTGCCCATCCAAGGAACGGGTGATTCCTCCAAAGCACACCAACCTGTTGCCGCTCGACAGATAATTGGCGTCGCCAATGAACGGTGTGAAGGTCTCCGACCCGTTCTCCTTGCCGAATTGCCATACCTGCCGTACCTGCATCGACCGCTCATCGACCTGGAATTCGACAGCCCGGGAATAGTTGTCACCAACCGCGACCGGATTATCGTACGACCGCTCGTTCCCATTGTCGTATACCATGAGCCGTCCGGGGATCTCGGGATGCACCATCGGGGCATGTTGTCCCCATTGCCATGCGAATGTCTCGCCGATCGGCTCCAACAGGTACGGCTTGAGCGACTCTGCCCAACGCTCATGGTTGCCCAGGATCCATACCAGTTTCCCGCTCTTCCTGTCGACTTTCGCAACAGTACTCTGGTCCCGACCGGACACGATGAAACTGTCATCCAGGGGATCGTAATCGATACCATTGAGATGCAACCAATCCTTCTTTTCGAGATTGCGAGGTTGTGGTGGTCGGCTCGGATCCAAAATCGTACGGAAGTCCCACCATTGCACCACTTCTCCGGATTTGGCATCCACTTCCACGACCCCGTCCTCGAATGAATTCGGAGCGGTGGAGAGGACCAGGAGGTTTCCGTTCGGCATGACAGCGACATCGTGGTGGATTCCCGTTTGCACTTCGGCGCGGATGGCCACTGTCCTGCCCAACATATCGATCTCCAACAACAAGTTGTTCTGCGTGGAACCTTGTCTGCTGCCTTGAATGAGCAGATTGCCGTTGGGAAGCCGTTTCATGATATGCCCGATCTCGCCGATGTAATACCACCGGACCTGGCCATATTCGTCAATGGCCGTGGGCAAGGAGGTGAAATCTCCTGCCGCATCATAGTGTCCCAAATGCATGAATACCATTCCCGGTGATATCTGGTCCGGTTCAAGCCGTTCGACAGAAAATCGGGGATACATCGGCGGCAACGGTTTTGTTTTTATCCGCAGTTGCCTCGAGAAGCTGACCCCTTCGTCGGTGGTAAACACCAGCTCCACCGTATTGTTGAAATCCGGGTACAGGCCCAGGATCGGAATTTCATGGTCACGGGCAAAACTTGGGAACCGAATTTTGATATCGTCGTCATGTTTGCCAACCACCCGAATGGAGACCTGTGTCAGGCTTTTGCTTTGGATCGACAACAAAGCGCTCAACGGTGACTTTTCTTGCATACGTATCGTGATATGTACTGGCTCGAACAGTCTAACAAGACCAAAACTGACAGCCAATACAATCAGGACTACCAATGCGGAGTACATGAGCTTTCGTTTCATGGACCCCATGGTAGACGAAAATCGCACGGGCTTCAAGGAGGGGCTGCAAAAAGCTATCCGAATACTACATTCCCGTCAGATTGCAGTCCACCCGCCATCCACCAGCAATAGCGTTCCGGTAACCATATCGGCGGCATCGGAAGCCAAGTAGAGGACGGCTCCGGCCACATCCTCGATGGTTGCGACCTTACCCCTCGGTATATTCGACAGGACACCAGCAAGAAATTCGGGATCGTCGAGTCGTTCTGCCGTACCGGGAGTCCTCACAAAGGTTGGTCCGACCGCATTCACGGTAATACCCCTGCCCGACCATTCGACCGCAAGTGTCTTGGTCAACATGTTCACCGCACCTTTCGATGCACAATAGACGGCTTCGTTCGGAATGGCGACCACGGAGGCTTGCGAGCTCATATTGATGATCCGGCCCTTCTTGCGTGCAAGCATGGCCTTCCCTACCGCTTGGCAGCAGAAGAATGTCCCCTTCAGATTCAGATCCATCATCCAATCCCAATCGTCCTCGGTGATATCTTCGGCAGGAATCGGATTTCCCATACCGGCATTGTTGACCAGCACGTCGATGGGACCGAATTGCTGCTCGATTTTCGCAAAGCATTCATGAATCGAGACAACGCTTCTCAGATTGAGGAAAAATGGTTCGCAAACCCCGCCGGCCTGGCGGATCTCATGAGCAAGGGAAACAAGCGAATCCAAATCCCGTGCCGCGACTGCAACCCGGGCACCTTCATTGGCCAGAATCGTTGCCAAGCCCCTGCCGATGCCCTTGCTGGCACCGGTTACCACTACGGTCTTTCCTTGCAGATCGGAACCAAATCGCTTGTACATTCTCCACCTCCGTTTCAGTATCGGTCCAAGTCGGTATGTTGATTATACAATGATTGACAACACCTGCATATAACCGAAAGCGACGAGAATCATGAACACCGCCGGAACAACCATGGGACGGTACGAACGGATCAAGTCTGTCTTGTAATACTCGCTGGTAACGATCATACATACATGCAACGGTGAGAGCATGGTCCCCATGAAACCCGACACATAGGCAAATATCACAGTCCCGATCAGCACACCGAAATTCGGATCGGGTCCCATGAGTGCGACAACCACCGGCATGGCGGTTCCCGCGAATCCAACAGCTACACCCATGGTCATTCCGGTGAGGAACGGAAGGGCCATGATCAACGGTAGGGAGGGTATCCCGAAATGCTGCATTTCGTTCGCCATGGATTGGACAACGGAAACTCCGTTGATCTCGGTCGCGATGAACGCCCCGTATACCCGGACCATGAGGATGATCAACAACATCTTGAAGATGCGCGGGGATATGAGCATCTTCACCCAATTATCCATGGAAAGCGGGCGCAATATCTGCAGGACTACGAGGGAGGCGAACAATCCGACGACCATGGGCAGGTATTGGTTGAAATCTCCCAGTGCAGGTGCAAGGAATTGCAGGAGTCCGTACAATACGATTACGGTGAAGACAGGAAGGAAGGGGACAAAGGAGAACTTCTGGGCTTTCACACCCTCGGAATGGGAAGTCCCGATTTGTTTGAGAAAAAAGAAATACCCGGCGACGATCGATACGAAGCTCAGCGGCAATCCGTACACCAGCATTTGCCATAGCTCGATTCCTGCGATATCGCATGCGACGATTACCCCAGGATAGAGCGGCCAAGCGAATTCCCAGACGTGTCTGAACCAGTAGTTGATGCTAGTTTTGGTATTCGGATTGATACCTTGCAAATCATCGAAATTGTCCAGCAAGGGTGCCGAGAAAAGGGCCCCGCCCGGCATTGGGAGCAATCCTATGACCGCAGGTATGACAGCGAGTGAAGCCCGAGGCGAAAAGGCACTCCTGATGCTTGCGACCAACTCCTGGACCATTGCGGTCTCACTCATCTGCATGGACAGCAGGATGACCGAGGAAACCAATGCCACCAACCCCACCGTATTCCAATTGAACAGGCTGGTCCCGGCGACCTGGAGTATGCCCAGCGGACCGAGCCCGATCCACACGGCGAAGAAGACAGCCCCTCCCAAAAGTGCCAGGGGCAACCGTTTGGTGACTCTGTTCAGGATGATGATCAGTACCAAAGACGAGAGCAACTTGATGATAATTGGAATAGTCATGCAGTATAATGCTGGAATCAGCTGATATATGTCAATAAGGGATTGTCATCCTATATCCATTTCGTCGAATCGGGTTTCAGCTGAAGAAATTCGACTTCCATGGTAGAATTGCGGGTACACATCGGCAAGGAGAGAATCGGTATGAAAGAGAGAGCGTTTGGTACAAACAGGACATTCGTGTCGGAGGTTGGACTCGGCACCTGGCAGATTGGAGGATCGTGGGGAGAGGTGGAGGAAAAGACCGCCATGCAAATTCTGCATACGGCTGCCGACTGTGGAATAACCTTCTTCGATACCGCAGATGTGTATGGAGATGGAAGAAGCGAAAAAATCATTGGAAAATTCCTGAAGGAATATTCGGGTGACATATTCGTGGCAACCAAACTCGGAAGGAACCAGAACCCGGGGTGGCCAGGCAATTTCACTCCCGAGGCTATCGTCAAACATACGGAGGATTCCCTTACCCGTCTTGGTGTCGAACGGCTCGACCTGACCCAATTGCACTGCATTCCCCTCGAGGTAATGGCCGATGGCGCTGTATTCGACGTCCTGAGGGATCTCAAACAGCAGGGAAAGATAGCTGATTTCGGTGCCAGTGTCGAATCTGTGGAGGAAGCCCTGCTATGTCTTGAGCAGGAAGGCCTCGCCTCATTGCAAGTCATATTCAACATGTTTCGCCAAAAACCGATTTTCGAATTGTTCGAGCAGGCCAAGGCAAAACATGTTTCGATAATCGCCAGGGTCCCGCTGGCAAGCGGCTTGCTTTCCGGCAAAATGGGACTTGCCACTACCTTTGGAAAGGCGGACCACCGCAATTTCAACCGGGATGGAGCCGCATTCAATGTGGGAGAAACCTTCGCCGGGCTTCCCTTCGAGAAAGGGGTCGAATTGGCCCAGGAATTGGCAGCCCTGAAACCGGAAGGCATGACATTGTCCCACATGGCTTTGCGCTGGATCCTCGATTACGATGCGGTTTCGGTGGTCATACCCGGAGCGAGTCGGCCGTCACAAGTCGCCGACAACGTTGCGATCTCCGAATTGCCCCCGCTGCCTGCCGATCTGCACAAGCAGATCGAACAGTTCTATCGAGACAAGGTTGCCGCGTTCATACGGGGTCCCTACTGACCAAGTACAATCGTCCTTGCAAAGGGACCCGAAGATGCTTATATTCAAAGGTATGAAAAAAACCTACCTCCTCGCATTGATCCCAGTCATTCTTTGGTCGACAGCTTTTGTCTTTGTGAAACGGGGACTCGATTATGCAACACCGTTCGCCTTCGCAGGTATACGCTTCATGCTCGCCGGTATTCTGCTGGCGAGTTTCATACGTGATCCCAAGGGGCTTCTCAATCATACGGTCAAACATTGGAAGCTGGTATTCACGACATCCATTCTCCAAACCGCCCTTTTCTACGCCCTCTACTATTATGGCATAGACCAGGTGCCGGCATCGATCGCAGCGATCATCATAGGGTCCATACCTCTATTCTCAGCAGTGACCGCACACCTGTTCATGCACAACGACCATCTCAATGGGAGAAAGATTACCAGTCTGCTGGCTGCGATCGGTGGAATAGTCATCATCAGCGTGAGCAGGGCACCCACAGCCGAAACGGGTAAATTGCAGGTACTTGGGATCGGGCTACTCCTGCTGTCCGCAATCTCCGAGTCAGTCTTGCAAGTCGTTCTGAAAAAGAACGTTGTCCCCTACGATCCGATGAAACTCAATGCAGCCCAGATTTTCATTGGAGGTTCGATCTTGTTCATTATCTCGATACCGGCAGAGGGTATGTTCGACTTCAACCAACCACCGGAATTCTATTTCAGCCTCTTGTGGCTCAGTTTCGTTTCAGCGGTAGGGTTTTCCATATGGTACAACCTCATACAACGCCCCGAAGTCCGCATCTCGGAATTGAATATGATGAAATTCCTCAATCCTGTCATTGGCGCGGCCTTGAGTTGGATCGTGATGGCAAACGACTCGCCCGACCTCTACAGTGTGGTTGGAATGGTGGTCATATCGTTTGCGGTGTTGTTCTTCTATTCCAAGCGGGCATAAAAATCCTGCCACAAGAATTCCCAAGATTCCGTGGCAGGAAGTATTCGTGTAGCCTAGATCAATTTTTTCCGCACTATGCTCGTAACGATTTCACCGAAGAGGACCACAAGGATAATCGAGAACAGTACCATGGAGACATCTCTCCATTTGAACAGGTCGATGGCAACCTGGAACAACATGCCGATTCCACCGGCTCCCACCATACCCAGGACTGTGGATTCTCGGATGTTGATGTCCCATCGGAGGATCGTCACTGCCCAGAATGTCGGCAGCACTTGCGGAACGATCGCATAACTTATGATATGTCCCTTCGAGGCTCCGGACGACTGCAATGCCTCGATCGGCCCCCAGTCCATTTCCTCTATGCTTTCACCAATCAACTTGGCGAGAAACCCGATGGCACGGAAAGTGACTGCAAAGACACCGGCCATCGGACCTGGACCGAGGATTGCGACAAAGAGCAATGCCCATATCAGGGTATCGATCGATCGGGAGGAGACGATTATCACACGTGCGATCGCAAGCAAGACCTTATTGGGAGATACATTGCTCGCCCCGAAATATGCGACAGGTAGCGAAATCAGCACAGCGAACACCGTTCCGATCGTAGCGATATTGATGGTTTCGATAAGTGCTGGGATTATTTCCGGCAATGCACCCGGATTCGGTGGAATCATCCGTGAAATCATATCCTGGATTTCTATCGGTGCGGACCATACCCACGGCCAATAGATATCTATCGAGCTGATAGTCCAATAGAGGAGGACGACAACCGTCAGATAGGCAATGGAACGCAAGAGCCGCTGCTTCGCGGTGAAGCGCTCCCAGTGGTAGGATTCCTTACCCAATTCCTTCAGCGGGCCTGATGTCAATGAACTCATTTGGTAAACCTCCTCAGTTTCCCGCTGACGTACTCGAATACCAAGATTATCGCGATCATGACCAAAAGGATCGCGGATGCCGTTCCATAGTCATATCTACCGAATGCGGAATTCAACGTATTGCCGATACCTCCCGCTCCGACAAGACCGATGACTGCGGATGCCCGCAGGTTGATATCGAGCTGGTACATGGTAAGACCGATCAGACGGGGCATGATCTGGGGAAATACCGCATAGGCGAGGATCGTGAAATAACCCGCTCCCGTCGATCGGATTGCTTCGATTTGCCCATACTTGATCTCTTCGATAGCCTCTGCTATCAATTTTCCGACAAATCCCACCGTATAGATGATCAGGGTGAGCACACCGGCAAAAGCCCCGAATCCGACCGCTTTGACAAACAGTACGCCAAGCACGATAGGATGCAGGCTTCTGGAAATAATGATCACCGCACGCCCCAGGGCATAGACGGGAAGTATCGAAATGTTTTTAGCCGCCATGAATCCGAACGGAATACTGAGCAATACTCCTGCCGCTGTGGCGACAAGGGTAATCTGGATGCTCTCGATGAAACCAGTGACAATCAACTCGCCTCTGGCCGCAAAATTCGGAGGAATAGCGCTTGAGAATATCTGCATGGCCCGGGGAATTCCCCGCATGACCCGTTGGATATCCAGGCTCAAGGTACTGAATGCATAGATCAGATAGATAGCGGAAACAAGAAGCAGGCCATACCGTAGCCATGGGTTTTTGATAAAACTCGGCTTTTTCCAGATGTAATGGTCTTCAAGTGGAATCGCTTGGTTTTCATGCTTCATCTTTTCGACCTCGACTTGTGTCCCAATTGTTCCTTGAGTTCCGCCTTGGCTGTATAGATATGTTCGAGATGTTCGTTGGTCAGTTCGTCCGGTTTCCCATCGAATACCATGACGCCGTCCCGCAGACCCACGATCCGTGCCGCATAATGCTTGGCCTGGGCGACATTGTGCAAATTGATCAGTACCGGCAAGTCCATTTCCTCAGCCAGATTGGCTATGAGTTCCATAATCAGTTCCGAAGTCTTCGGATCGAGCGAGGCTGTCGGCTCATCCGCCAACAGTATCCTGGGGTTCTGCATCAATGCACGTGCAGCACCTACCCTTTGACGCTCACCACCTGAAAGCTCGTCGCAGCGCTTGTTGATATACTGGGACAAACCTACACGTTTGAGCATCTGGTACGCATGGTCCACATCATCCGCCGGAAATTTCCTGAACACTCCCTGCAATAGCGAGACATATCCGAGTCTACCCGAAAGGACATTCTCCATGACAGTCAACCGGTCGACCAGATTGTATCCTTGGAAGATCATTCCGATTTGTCTCCGTGCATTCTGCAGGCTTTTGCCACGCAACTTCAGCAGATCGACCCCGTCGAGAAGTATCTCACCGGAATCGGCAGTCACCAATCTGTTGATGCACCGCAACATCGTACTCTTCCCGGCACCCGAAGATCCAATAATCGCAGTCAGCTTCTTGTCTCCAGTGGAGAAGTTCAAACCCTTCAGCACCCGTTCACCATTGCCATAGCTCTTCACCAGATTCTTAATTTCAAGCATATTCCCTCACTCGCATTCATTACCCATTAAAACCGGTGCCTTCGATCGGCACCGGTTTTGTTGAACACCGTCAATCTACGGCGGAAATCCTACAGTCCTTCGAAGGTGTATTGCACATTATTGGCTTCGTTGATCGTTCTGATCACTTTCCACTGGTCAAGGTACGTTATGGGAATGAATCCATCAACCTTGAACTCGTCGCCAAGTGGTGTTCCTGCGAACGGGAAGGTGAAGAAGGCTTCCTTGATTTTTGCGACCAAGTCGGGATGCAGGTTGTTTGCATGTCCATAGGAAGTGGTCGGGAACGGATCGGTCTCGAAAATGATCCTGACGTCTTTTGGATCGAAAAGACCACGTTCGGCCATGCGGTCGACAACTTCGGAGGCCACTGGAGCCGCATCGTAGTCTTTCGCCACGACACCGAGGGCGGAGTTCTCATGGCTACCCGAGAACTCGATCTTGTAATCGACTCCTGGAGTCACACCGTATGAAGGGAACAGTGCCGATGGCGCCATGTTTCCCGAGTTCGAAGTGGGACTGGTATGCGCGACACGTTTGCCCTTGATATCCTCAAGCTTGTACAAATCGCTGTCGGCGTGCACGTAGACTTGCAGCGTATAACCGAATTGTCCGTCCGCGCCACCCATGATCGCAAACGGCACGTATCCGGCCAAATTGACCGCAAACGGTGTGGGTCCGGTCGAGATACCGGCAATATGGAGACGTCCTGCGCGCATCGCCTCGACTTGTGCCGCATATGAGTCGACGGAGAAGAACCGTACTTTCTTTCCGGTTACTTTCGCAAGGTGGTCCAAGAACGGCTGCCAGATATCCTGGTACACCGCCGGATCCTCGACTGGCGTATATGCGAATATCAACGTATCGGGATTGATCCATTTGCTCTCGTCCTTGGGAAGGTCGGCGACCAGGTCAAAGTTCTCATCGCAATACATCGAATCGAGCAACCCCCTATTGGTACACTCTTCGACAGCTGCGGGTGCTTCCTGCTGTCCTGCGCCAAACGCGAAGGTTGCAACGAAGAGCAGCAACATGGATACAACGAACAATTTCTTCATACGATTCTCCTTTTCTTGAAAAAAATTGTATACCTTTGATATAACTTTCACGAACACAAAATAGACACGCGACGGTCTACCTGTGCCGAGAAAGTATATCTACAACATTGGTTTGAATCATAGTACGGTTTTGCATCGGATGCAAGGAAAACAATTTCCTTGCAGGGTGTCGCACGATGCCTCGACCCTGACAAATACTTCGACCTGCGTTTCTGCAGGGACGTATACGAGCGATTCATTGCCTGATCCGGAATCTTCATCGACTGCAACGCCGACTACCTCACCATTGATTACAACAATTCGAATTGTTTGTGTGCAGGATTCCTTCCGCTGGAACTTTCTCGGCATTGAAGCGGTTTCGTCCTCTTCGGAATACTTCAGGTATGGACAACCTGACATGCCATGAAACCGAATTGGATCCGATCGACGAGAGGGTCTACCGACTCGCCCACCAGAAATTCCACCTGCAATCGTTGTATCCGTATCAGGAGCTGGTGATCCGGACTATCCTGGAGCGTGGTGGGTTGTACGGAGATCGACGCAAGAAGGTATCGCACCGCAACCAGATTGTCGTGCTTCCCACCGGAAGTGGAAAAAGTGTCTGTTTCATGCTTCCGGCCTTGCTGCTGCCCGGTTTGACGGTGGTGGTGTATCCCCTGCTCTCGTTGATGAACGACCAGGGACGTCGTGTGCAGGAACTGGGAGGTACCGCGGTATTCCTTCGTGGTGGCCAGAGTGCCGCGGAACGCGAGAAGGTTTGGAACCAACTGGCTGCAGGCACCGCAAGCTTCGTCATCACCAATCCCGAGACGCTCAATAACGAGCCCCTATTGCAGGCGTTTTCCCGATTCCCCATCTCACTTCTGGTGATAGACGAAGTGCATACGGTGACCCAATGGGGCGATACGTTCCGCCCGGCGTATCTGGAGCTGCCTACGATTATCAAACGCCTCGCACCGGACCAAGTCACCGCATTCACCGCGACCGCATCGCCACGGATCATCGAACGCATAACCCATATCCTCTTCGACGGCGGATCACCCAATCTGGTCAAAGGGGATCCGGACCGACCGAACATCTCCTATCGGGTCGTCCCCTCGATAGCAAAGATGCATGATCTCGAGATGCTCGTCCGCTATTCTGTCACCAGGCCTGCCGTAGTGTTCTGCTCGACACGAAAACGTTGCGAATCGTTCGCATGGGAGCTTAAACAGCGCCTGCCGGAACTCCCTATCCGATACTACCACGCCGGCTTGGATAGACGGGAACGCGAGGCAACCGAAACATGGTTCTTCAAGAGCACCGAAGCCATATTGTTCTCCACCAGTGCATACGGCATGGGTGTCGACAAGAAACACATTAGAACGGTCCTGCACCTGGACCTGTCGGGTGATATCGAATCCTTCCTCCAGGAATCGGGGCGTGCCGGCCGCGATGGAAGACCTGCTCAATCGATCGTACTGTTGGGTCGGGAGGAATGGCTCAGATCGAAACAGGAAGGAGCCGGCAGCCCGTTCAACTGCTTGCTTTCCTCCCTAGGACAACAATCCCGCTGCTACCGCGAAGCATTGTTGGAGTTGATGGGCTTCCAGAACGAAACCTGCAGCGGATGCGATGTGTGCGACAACTCTGCGGTGGAAGATGCCGATGGAACGAAGCAGATACTCGCACTATGCCGTTGGTATCCACTTCGCTTTACTGCTGAGGAAGCCAGTCATGTGCTCTTCGGTACTCGCGCCACACCCTACTGCAGCCGCATTGACCAGGCGAACCCCCTGTTCGGTGTACTGGATTCGTGGAAGCTCGACGATGTCATGGAAGCGGTCGAATTCCTCATTGCACAAGGCTTGGTGGACATACACAGGAAATTCTGGTTCAACGGCCGGATTTCGGCCAAATTCAGCGGAACAACTTGAGCCTTTTACTATTTGGATTTACAATATGCGTATCCATACAGCCTTCGTTTCACGGGGAGAGGCTCATGCCCATATACAACAACGTCCGAAAAATCAGCATGGTGGCGTATGCGCTCATATACGCAACCAATACGTTCCTGCAGATCCCCGTTTTGAATTCCATCAGCCAAGTGCTGCTCCTGCTGGCAGTACTGCTCACCCTCCCCGCCCTGGCGAAGACCAATAGGATTGTTTCGGTCTCCCTCATTACCATAGCCTTTGTTATTTTGATCTATACGGGTATTCCCATGAAATTCTGGCTGGAGGCATTTTCCCGAAATGCAGGTTTGGCGGCCTTGTTCATAACTATCCCCATGCTCAATATCCCCTTCGGGTACGGCAATTACCAGGACGAGTTGAAACGTTTTGCCATGAAGTATTTGCGTTCACCTTGGACGTTCTGCATGCTGGTATGGATTCTGACCCATCTGTTCGGCGTGATAATCCTGATCGGTTCCATTCCATTGGTGTTCCAACTCTTCCATGAGAATTCCAAATTGTACAATGCCGAGAAGCAATTCACGTCGGCTCTGATCCACGGACAGATTTCCGGAGGATTCTGGTCCCCCGTGTGGTCCTCCATGGTGATCATAACCTACACTCTCGATATACCCTGGTTGCGGTTCATCCCGATCGGCTTGTTCCTTTCGCTTATCTTCTTCATATGCAGCATGGCATGGATATATGTCTCCCTCAAACGCTCCGGTGCACATCGTATCGAGGGAGAGGTGGGTATCCAGACCAATTGGCATGAAATTATCATGATTGTGGTCCTTACCGTTCTTCCGATTCTTCTGATAGTGGTACTGAATTATATTTCCGATATCTCGGTAACATCGGTCATCCCTGTGGTCTCGCTTTCCTACCCCATCCTCATGGCCTTGCTGATGAACAAGTGGAAACGATACGGCAACGGCATGTCCGATTATTACAATGTGCGCATCCTGAATGTGAAGAACGAGGTTGCCCTTCTGACGGCGGCTGGATTCTTTGGAAAAACCCTCGAGCTGGCTGGTATCCAATCGGCGGTCATGTACCTGTTGCCGAAGAATGTCGCCGAGTACCCCTTTTTCGCCATAGTCAGCATTATGATGGTGTTCGTCATTACAGTCCATATGGGGTTGCACCCGGTCGTGGCCGGTTCGGCACTTGTCGTTTCCCTGGCGCCCGAGGCATTGGGACTTACCCCATTCATGTTCGGATTCACCCTGATCGCAGGCTGGTCAATCGGTATCCTGCTCTCGCCGTTCTCGGCGACCAACATGGTAACCGGCGGTTTGACCAAGCATCCTTCGTGGTACCTTAGCACTAAAATGCACGGAATCTTCGGATTCAGCATGCTCCTGTTGATATCGGGCGTGCTGGCACTCCTGTCGAACTACTACTGAAGTGAAGTTGCACTCATACGGATCGAACCCCTAATACCCTTCCCTGGCAATCCGACGGCCTTTCACGATCAAGTGGACAATCACCGCGATTCCGATTGCGAACACACCAGCCACCGCGGTATAGACAACCATGGGAACCGGTTCGATTCCAGCCATGGTGCGCTTGGTGTAGATACCGTACAAGGCCCACGCGCCTACCAGCGCGAACCAGATGTCACCACGGATAACGATCGCCAGAAGATTGATGATGATCGCGACAACCATGACCGCAACAGTCCAGAACACTTCGGTCAATCCGAACCTGTTCCAACCGAATACGACCAGCACGGAAGTCGCATTCGCGATTGTCGCCACCGTGATCCAACCGAGGTAGACACTGATCGGCAACATGACACCGATTCGGAATCCCAACGAAGCATCGTCCAACCGGGACTTCGTATGCATGACAATCAGCGTCGTCAGCAGGACGAGCATGATAAGGATCGAAGGAATCTGCAACTGCCAATGCCAAGCGAATATCCACAGGCTGTTGGCAATACAGGAAATGAAGAACCACGGGCCGATCAAACCGACAGGATCCTCTTCTGCTTTCACCTTGCGACGGGAAGTGTATTGGTACACGACAAACACGATGAGCAATGTATAGATCAATCCCCATATCGCAAAGGTCCTGCCGGAAGGAACGAACAGATTGGGAATCGCATCGGACAGCTCGCCGGTATTCATGCCGTTGAGTGGCAACGCATTTGCCAAGGCATTCACCACAATCATGCCGAGCAGGCCTATGGTATTCAAAACCGTAAGGAATATATGGGGCTTCTGTTGGGTCATTTGGGCACCTCCCTCGCGAACCTGTAGATAAATCATACTCAATTGGCGAGGAAACGCAAGGGAAATGAAGGGGATTTCCCCCTACGTTTCCTATACTCACTCGGTAATGCAAGCAAGCTTTCGTTTCCTGCACTGATATGATGTGACCGTCTGTCAAGCACTTTTTCAAAGAATATTCTCATCCAATTCCTCCGTAATAGTCATCGAGAGGGATCGATAGACAGGATATCGGTGTTCGGCACTTGACCATTCTGATATACGTGGATTGGATACCACAGGCCAATGGTCCGCCTACAGCCCGTTCTGTCTCGTTACGTGAATCACCACAGGGGTGTCAACAGAGTGCAGTCGAAGATGGCAGGATCGTTGCCCGATTGTCCTGTCTATCCATCCCTCCCGTCCGATAGTCCACAGATTCCGATACCGAATTATCAATCGATCCTGCCGTTCATCATGCCCCACACGAAACAGGAGAGCTCACGCGCCACCGCGACAGTCGCCTTGTTGTGGTGCACGCCACGGGTTGTGAGCCGGCCATACACCCGGTGCAATCTCCGGTTCGCACGGTCCGCATAGGCGATGACCCCGGCATCGTTTCCTTTCTGCCTCGCCAACAGACGTTTCGACTTCTTCCCGAGGATGCTGGTCCTGAGCGTCGATTTTGCCCCTTCGATGAGCAGCATCCTCAACCGCGTGTTGCCCGCCTTGGTGATGGCCCCGCGCCGTTCCCTCTGCCCGCTGCTCTCCTCGCTGGGCACCAGCCCGAGGAACGCGGAGAACTGTTGGGCAGTGGCGAACCGGGAAAAGTCGCCGATCTCGGAGACCAGCGACAGCGCCGTGTGGGTCTCGATCCCCCGGAAACAGCACAGCTTCGCCACCTTCTCCCGATACTCGTCCCGCCCTGCCAGCTCCTCTATCCGCTGGTCGTAGCGGTCCACCTTTTCCTGCTGGTCATGCACCTCCTGCAGGTATTCGTCGAAAGTCTCCTGGTCCACCATATCCTCGAACTCCTGGCCCTTCAACCACTTGAAGTGGATCAAGGTCCAATAGCTCTTGCCCTCGCTGAAGGTCCGTCCCTTCCGAAGCAGGAACGACAACAGGTTCTGCTTGGCCTTCTTGAGCGACTCCTTCCGGGTGTTGCGCAACCGGCTGAAGTTCTTCACCGCCTCGTCCTGCGGCGTGGGGACCTGTACCGCGCTGTAGGTGCCGAACGCAAGATGCCGGGCAAGCTCCCGGGCATCGAGCCGGTCGTTCTTCACCCGATTGCCCGACGCTTTCGGCAGTGTCGTCGGTGCCATGACCACACAGGAAATCCCTGCGCGTTCCAGTTCGCGGTATAAACCGAAGCCGGTGGGGCCCGCCTCGTAGCCGCATACGAATTCACATCCCGGGTGCTCCTTGCGAAGACGCTCGACATACTT